>Ga0209042_1000011_pt1 | contig 345650 bp, 303 predicted proteins | sample SaaInlV_200m_DNA_6_FD_184649 | JGI IMG/M metagenome (GOLD analysis project Ga0209042, IMG submission 184649) | Marine microbial communities from expanding oxygen minimum zones in the Saanich Inlet - SI037_S2LV_200m_DNA (SPAdes) (version 2) | ecosystem: Environmental > Aquatic > Marine >... | reverse complement strand
CCCATGATCGCTGCAACTTTGGTGATCGCGGCGGTTAATGTCGTCTTTCCGTGGTCAATATGTCCCATTGTCCCCACGTTAAGATGGGGTTTACTTCGATCAAATTTTTCTTTACCCATGTTTTTCTCCTTCTTTTATCCAGAAGTCTAACTAATTAATTTTTTTAAATATTATTTATCCACCACGCACAGCTTCCAAAATCTTCTCGGAAACTCTGGCGTAGTGATCAAATTCCATTGTAAAAGCGCCCCGCCCTTGTGTGGCAGATCGCAATTCAGTTGCATACCCGAACATTTCAGCAAGGGGAACCATCGCATTAATCGCCTGAGTATTTCCTTGGCGCATATCCATTCCTTGCACCTCACCACGACGTCCGCTAACTTGTCCAACTACATCCCCTAAATATTCTTCAGGGACAACAACTTCAACTTTCATCATTGGCTCTAATAATACCGCTTTTCCTAAACGCATTCCTTCTTTGAAAGCCATCGAAGCGGCCGTTTTGAAGGCCATTTCATTGGAATCGACTTCATGAAAAGAACCATCGATCAATTCAATATTAACATCCACAACAGGATATCCACCCACTACGCCGCCTGAAGAAGCTTCCATCACGCCCTTCCTAACAGCCGGTATATATTCCTTAGGAACGGACCCACCCACAACTTTATTCTCAAAAACAATTCCTGAACCTGGTTTTCCAGGAGTCATTGCAAAAATGACATGCCCATATTGACCACGACCACCAGACTGCTTTGCATAACGCATTTCTGCTTTATCCACAGCCTTGGTAATTGTTTCCCGATAAGCCACACGAGGTCGACCGACGTTTGCCTGAACATGAAATTCACGCAACATACGATCTACCAAAATTTCTAAATGTAATTCACCCATCCCAGAGATCACTGTTTGACCAGTTTCATGATCAGATTTTACCTGGAATGTAGGATCCTCTTCTGATAAGCGACGAAGTGCTATCCCCATCTTATCCTGATCAGAGGTAGTTTTCGGTTCTACAGCGATTGAAATAACGGGTTCGGGGAAGGTAATACTTTCCAAAACGATCTGTTTTCCTTCATCACTAAGGGTATCCCCAGTGAATGAATTCTTAAGTCCCAAAACTGCACCAATATCACCAGCTTTCACTTCCTCAATATCTTCCCTGTGATCCGCATACATTCGAACCATTCGGCCGATGCGCTCTCGGGAACCTTTTGAAGAATTATATAATGAAGAACCGGTTTTTACTGAGCCTGAATAAACTCTAAAATAAGCCAATCGACCTACATATGGATCAGTAACGATCTTAAAGACCAATGCACTTGTTGGCTGACCTTCTTCAAGGCTGCGCTCAATTTCTTCGTCTGTCTTTGGGTGGAAACCTTTCACCGCAGGGATATCCAACGGAGAAGGCAAAAAGTCCAAAACTGCATCTAGTACAGGTTGGACACCTTTATTTTTTAGGGATGTGCCACAATACACTGCTGTTGCACGATTGCTCAAAATGCCTTTTCGCAGGCCAGCTTTTAATTCTTCTTCAGAAATTTCCTCACCCTCCAGATATTTCAGGGTCAGATCATCATCCAATTCAGCAATTGCCTCGATCATTGCATCACGAGCAGCTTCCGCATCACTTTTTAAGTCGGCGGGTATCTCTGTGACCTTTGGAGCTGTTCCTAAACTATCTTCCCAAATGATCGCTTCCATCTTAAAGAGATCGACCACACCTTGGAAATCAGCTTCTGAACCAATGGGTAATTGTACAGTAATCGTATTTGCACCCAGACGATCACGAATCGATTGAACAGATCGCTCAAAAGATGCGCCAGTTCGATCCATTTTATTGATCAAACAAATTCGGGGGACTTCATAACGATCAGCTTGTCGCCAAACTGTCTCACTTTGGGGCTCAACTCCCTGAACAGCATCAAAAACAACAATACCGCCATCCAGTACACGCAATGAGCGCTGTACCTCAGCGGTAAAATCGATATGTCCAGGAGTATCAATTATATTAAATAAGTAACCTTTCCATTCAGCGGTTACAGCAGCAGAAACGATTGTAATGCCGCGTTCTCTTTCTTGATCCATCCAATCAGTGACGGTAGTACCATCATCTACGGAACCGATTCGGTGTGTTTTACCTGTGTAGAACAAAATCCTTTCGGTAGTTGTGGTCTTACCAGCATCAATATGTGCGATGATACCAATATTTCTATATTTACTTAGGGGAAAATTTTTTACCTTTGACATCATCTACGACCAAAAAATTACTGTATCCTTTTATACTCTATAGTGAGAGAAGGCTCGATTGGCCTCAGCCATTCGATGGGCTTCTTCTCGTTTTCTGTAAGCTGCCCCTTGTTTGTTTGAACCATCGATCAGTTCTTCTGCCAATTTTTCAGCAAATGATTTACCGGAGCGTTCTCGAGCAGCGCCAATGATCCAACGAGTTACCAATGCAAACTGACGATGTGCATCAACCTCTAAAGGCACCTGATAAGTAGCACCACCCACTCGACGTGGACGAACTTCCATTACAGGAGCAACCTCTTTCATCGCTGCCTTAAATACTTCCAAGCCGGGTTTGCCAGTGCGTTCTTCTACAATATCGATCGCGCCATAAACTACCCTGCGAGCTGTGCTTTTCTTTCCGCCTTTCATCAGACGATTAATAAAAGATTGAACCTGTCGATCTCCATACTTGGGATCTGGTTCTGCAACTCTCTTTGCGGGCTGATATCTACGAGCCATGGTACTCTCCAGTTTTAATCTATCTTCTCAACGTAATAAATTGCCGGTTTTTTATTTCTGCCGGCAATTGGTTTATAAATTTATTTAGGTCGTTTCGTTCCGTATTTTGAACGACTTTGTGTTCTTCCATCGACACCCATGGAGTCGAGTGTACCTCGAACAATATGGTATCGAACGCCAGGAAGATCTTTTACACGACCACCTCGAACCAACACAACACTATGCTCCTGCAAACCATGCCCTTCACCGGGGATATATGCAGTCACTTCCATTCCATTTGTCAATCGAACACGAGCAATTTTACGCAAAGCCGAATTCGGCTTCTTTGGGGTCATTGTACGCACGATGGTACAAACACCACGTTTTTGAGGGGCACCTTTTGGCTGCAATATTCTTCGTTGTTTATAAGAATTATAAACATATTGCAAAGCAGGTGAATTGCTCTTCTTTTTCTTACTCGTTCGGCCCTTTCGAACCAATTGGTTGATCGTTGGCATTGCGCCTCCAAACTTTTAATAAAATCTTTTTTTATTTATAATTTGACTACCGTAGATCGAGGCCATCAATACTCGCAAGATGGCCTCGCTTGGGTCAAAAACTGTTTTATTGTTAGAGCTTTAAAAAGCCTCACTTAAACATGTTAATTTGTTGAGCCACAAACGAGAATTTTATCACCATCCCAAAACTGAGTCAAGGAGGATGGGTCAAATTTACGCTCTATTTATTAATATCCCAGGCTCTAAATCAACTAAGCTTGGCTATCAAATTTAATTTCTCAAATTACCGCCTAAACCTAGTAATCCGGTCTCCAATTTTGGTGCCCGACCGCGTTCTTCTTCCTTCCCAAACTTGATCACACCATCATCAGTTACCGCCTCTACTGCCAACCCAAGGCTCTGTAATTCTTTTACTAATACTCTAAATGAAGCTGGAATGCCCGGTTCTTCAATGGGCTCACCCTTCACGATAGATTCATAGGTTTTTACACGACCTAGCACATCATCAGATTTTACAGTAAGCATTTCTTGCAATGTGTAAGCTGCACCATAAGCTTCTAAGGCCCAGACTTCCATCTCACCAAAACGCTGTCCACCAAATTGGGCTTTACCACCCAAAGGTTGTTGGGTCACCAAACTGTAAGGGCCAGTTGCACGAGCATGTACTTTATCTTCAACCAAATGATGCAATTTCAACATTGTCATCACACCGACAGTCACAGGGTTGTCATAAGGCACCCCAGATTTTCCATCGCGCAGCCATTGCTTTCCATAAATAGGAGCCGGAACACCTGATCTCAAAGTTACCTCACCAGCTGCGGTTGCAAGATCTTCATCTGAGATTTTCTTAATGTCCTCGCCCATAACCTCAAGCCATGATCGCATACTTGCAATAATTGCTCTGTTTCCCTGATTCTTTCGGTCTTCGTGTACCAAGTTTTTGTCACCAAAATCTAAGATCAGTTCGGGGTCATATCCTTTATCTGTAAGCCATTCTTTCAACACGGAGTGGCGAGCATACACTTTATCCGAAACCATCTGATAAACATCATACCCTCGTTTCCCGAGCCATTCTTCCATATAAAGGTTGCGAATTTCATCTTCGTCTTCAAAAGACTCAGGATCATAATCAGCATCTTGTTCCTTCAACCATTCCCAAGCAGTTAAAGCTGTTTCTTTCCATGCCTGATCCATCATCCACGCTCGACCCAATTCGGCTTCAATATCTGCTTCATCAGCACCATCAAATACCGGTACGATCGCTCGGAAACCAAGTTGGCGGGAAGCCCAACCCAAATGCGTTTCAAGCACCTGACCAATATTCATACGACCGGGCACACCAAGCGGATTCAAAATAATATCCACTGGGGTTCCATCTGCAAGAAAAGGCATGTCTTCTACTGGAACGACCATGGACACCACACCCTTGTTACCATGACGGCCAGACATTTTATCTCCGGCCTGAATTTTTCGTCGTTGCGCAACAGAAACTCGAACCATCTGTTCCACACCAGCAGATAAATCAATATTATCTTCTCGTGAAAATACTTGAACATCGACAACTTTTCCACGCTCACCATGGGGCACGCGTAGGGAGGTGTCTTTCACATCACGTGATTTTTCACCAAAAATCGCTCTGAGTAATCTTTCCTCTGGGGTCAATTCCTTCTCGCCCTTCGGTGTGATCTTTCCAACCAACACATCGCTAGGAGCTACTTCAGCACCAATGCGAATGATTCCTTGTTCATCTAAATCCTTAATCGAATCCTCACCAACGTTAGGAATATCTCGGGTGATTTCTTCAGCCCCTAATTTAGTATCTCTTGCCTCAACTTCATACTTTTCAATATGAATAGATGTGAATCGATCATCTTGAACCAATCGTTCGGAGATTAAGATTGCATCCTCAAAGTTACCACCTTCCCAGGAAAGGAAAGATATAACTACGTTTTGACCTAAAGCCAAGTTGCCTTCATGGGTTGAGGAGGAATCAGCGATAACTTCACCTTTCTTCACTCGTTGACCCTTCACTACGGCCGGACGTTGATCAATACATGTATTCTGATTTGAACGTTGATACTTACGTAGGTAATGCACTCGTTCTTCATTGTCTTTCTTATTCTTCAGCGCAATAAATTCACCCGTCACCGATACGACTTCACTGTCCTCTTCTGCAAGAATAACCTGACCAGAGTCTTGGGCAGCATAAGATTCCATGCCGGTGGAAACCAGCGGAACCTCAGGGCTAACCAATGGCACAGCCTGGCTCATCATGTTTGATCCCATCAAAGCACGGTTGGCATCATCATGTTCTAGGAAGGGGATCAATGCAGCACTAATACCCACAACTTGGTGAGGAGCCACATCCATATAATCGATCTCTTCTGGTTTCGTAGAAAGAAATGTTGATTTATATCTTGCCGATACACGAGGGCGAACATATTCTCGATCTTGGGTCATCGGCGCATTTGCCTGAGCGATATAAAATTTATCTTCAAAGTTAGCCGAGAGGAATTTAATTTCTGTTGATACATACGGAATAATCAGTACTTCGGCGACGCCAGACTTGGCAATTTCCTTCGCCATCTTTTCATCGACCCGGTCACCTTCTTTGGCGATCTTCTTTCCATCCGCAGTAACTACATCTTCACGCAATCTTCGCCCAACCAACATTTTTGATTTAGGGGTCAAAGATTTGATCACATCATAATAAGGGGTTTCAATGAACCCATATTCATTTACTCGTGCAAAAGAAGCCAAACGTCCGATCAAACCAATGTTAGGACCTTCGGGGGTTTCAATTGGGCAAATTCGACCATAATGAGAGTGATGAACATCACGTACATCAAATCCTGCTCGCTCACGTCGCAAACCACCCGGGCCTAATGCTGAGACAGTTCGTTTATGCTTCAATTCGGAAAGCGGGTTTGTTTGCTCCATGAATTGAGAAAGTTGGCTGGAGCCAAAGAATTCTCGTAATGCAGCAACCACCGGACGAATATTAATTAAAGTAACAGGAGAAAGATGTTCCTGATCTCTAATAGACATACGCTCTTTGATCACACGTTCCATTCTGCGTAAACCAATCCGCAATTTATTTTGAATTAACTCGCCAACAGTTTTAATTCGTCGGTTTCCCAAATGATCAATATCATCAGGTTCAATAACTTTATTGTTGATCAAGATCATTCTGCGTACTAAACGGATCACGTCCCATTTTGTGATTGTTCGATGCGCTAGCGGCACTTCTTTATCTAACTCTAATTTTTGGTTAAGTTTATAACGACCCACACGTTCAAGATCATAATGTCGTTGATCAAATAATTGTGCTTCTAAAAATTCTCTGGCATTCTCAAGAGTTGCCGGATCACCAGGTCGCATTCTCTTAAAGAATTCGATCAAAGCTTGTTCGGCAACAGTGTGTTTGCCATCATAATCCCACTCAGGTTCTTGGCGTAAAGTGGAAGCAATGTACATTCGATCCGGGTTATTATCAATGTCTTCGAAAAGCGCAATAATCTCCGCGTCATTCCCTTCTTTTAAAGGTGCATTATCTACACCATCGGAAATGGCAGCTAATGCTCGTAAAAAGATTGTTATCGGAATCGTTCGTTTTCTATTGAATTTTAATGTAAGGTAGTCACTCTTTCGAGTTTCAAATTCCATCCATGCCCCACGATCTGGGATCATCTTGGATGTCGCCATAATACGGCCAGTGGCTCGATCGCGGTTCGCTTCAAAATATACACCAGGGGATCGAATCAACTGCGAGACCACCACACGCTCTGTACCATTAATAATGAAGGTACCCTTCTCGGTCATCTCAGGAAAATCACCTATGAAAATATCTTGTTTAATTGGTTCTGGTATTTCAGGGCCAGCTAAAAGAACCGATAAATACATAGGGGTAGAATAGGTAAGGTCACGATTGATACATTCTTCAACTGTATACTTGGGTTCTTCGAACCAATAAGTTAATCCCCATTGTTCTGATTCTGGTGTTCGGCTTGGAAAATAAAGCCGCATTCCTTTATTATAAGATTCGATCGGGGAGATCTCGTGGAACAAGTCTCCAAGCCCGACAGCCTTTAAGCGAACAAAAGAGTTAAGCTGAACTTCAATTAAGTTTGGAAGGGGAAGCTTTGTTGGGATCTGCGAATAAGATTTTGTTGATATCGTACCTACCATCTATTATCTCCCGGGGAAAAATATGAGTAGTTTTATTATTATAAAAATATTGTAGATTGACCACTTATCAATTAAATACAATATGGATTGGTCTTTATAGACCAATCAAGAATTATATCAAATACGAAAGTTGAAGTCAAGCATGGATTTATTTTAATCTCAATAATCTAAATAGAATGTATCCGATTTTGCAGCCGAAACAAAGTCATTTTGATGCAATCCATCGACCACATGGGTCCACCATGTAACAGTTACCTTTCCCCATTCTAATAATATCGCCGGATGATGGTCTTGCTTTTCTGCCCATCTTCCTATCTTAGAGGTAAAGTCTACCGCTTCCAAATACTTCTTGAATTTGAACGTTTTTTCCAAACGTTCCTGTCCATCCACCTGGACAATTTGCCAATCAGGTATTTGAGGAAAATAAAAATCTCGTTCCGCTTTGCTCGCCGGCGGGTCTCCCCCTCTGCAGGCTATACAGTTCATTTCATCTAACTTTTTCATGTGCTTCTCCATCAATTTACAATTCTGATGATTTTAGAGGGGATTGTCTTTCCCAAAAGGGGTTTTCCCTCTTATTTTACTGCTCTCTTCCATTTAATACCTTTAATTAATCTTCCTAATTAGATCCTCCCAAAACCTTATTGTTTATTTCTACCTAAGTGGTATAATTCCCGCCTATTATGCCGGTGGCAGAGTACCCGGCTTATCAAAACTGCGCCAAAGAACGCGGCGCGCGTTCTTTTTTGGTGCATCCACGTTTTAGAAGTGAAACCACCCCTGAAAGGTGGAAATACACCAGGAGTTAGTTATGTCAAAAGAAAATAGTTTAGCCCACCAGATCCCTAAGATCGCCGTCATTGTTGTTGCAGCCTATATTGCCGCCCAAATGCTTTCCGATATCGCCAGCCTCAAGATTGGCGTGATTGCTGGGTATGCAGTCGATATGGGCACCTTCATCTATCCGATCACCTTTACCTTGCGAGACCTTGTCCATAAAGTTTTGGGCAAAAAGAATACCCGCATCCTGATCATTTCAGCTGGTGTGATCAACCTGTTCATGGCTGCATATTTGATGTGGGCGGCTTCGGTACCCAGCGATGATTTTTGGGGTCTTGGCTCAGAATTCAGTGCCATTCTGGCCCCCGTCTGGCGCATTGTCTTAGCATCCATCGTCGCCGAGGTAGTCAGCGAATTAGTTGATACAGAGGTCTATCACCTCTTTGTCACTAAGGTCACCACCAAACATCAATGGGCGCGGGTGCTGGTCAGTAACTCGGTCTCCGTTCCTATCGATAATATTATTTTCGCTATCGGTGCTTTCGCCTTCAACTTGCCTTGGTCGGTCGTATGGGAGATCTTCTTTTTCAACCTCATCGTCAAATATGGCATTACAGTTTTGAGTATGCCGTTGATCTACTTGGTACCAGATAAATTTGGAAATCCCCGAGAATAGTTTTTTACCATAAAGGTGCCTCAACTCTAAGCAATACAAAGAGCCTGCTAGGATTCAATGCCTGGCAGGTTTTTAAAATATAATTTACTCTCCACCAACGCCTATCTTTCAACGTCTCATTTTATTCTGCCCCCCTTTATTGTTTGTCGATTAATAATATTTCCCAATAAAAGATTTTGTATAAATTATCACCTTATTAAATCAAAAATGATATAAAATGTAATCGTAGTTTTAAATAGATTTAAGTGATTGGGAAATTATGATCTTAAATAACTTAGGTTCCACCTTTATTAATTTAGAATCAAAGTTTTTTGGCAAACAATTATGCAAACTTCAGAAATAAAAATTTATAATCCACCTCTGCTTAAATATGTCTCTACATTAACAATTATTTATTTTGTCTATTACCTCTGGTGGAGGGCCACAAACTCCCTCAACCCAGAATTCCCCTTTTTCTCTTGGTTATTATGGGCTGCTGAAGCTTTTGGAGTATTCAGTTATATATTATTTTCCTATTTCACAAAAGACGTATCTCCTTCGACTCCTCATATCAGCCCTCAAAAAGGAATAAAAGTCGACATTTTTGTGCCCACTTATAATGAACCTGAACATATTATTGAGGCTACTTTAATTGGATGCAAATATATTACCTATCCTCATACCACTTATGTTTTGGACGATGGTGATCGGGAAAATGTAAAAAAATTAGCAGAACGTCATGGTTGTCAATATATTGCAAGACCAACGCATGAGCATGCAAAAGCTGGAAATATCAATTATGCCTTAAAACGTTCTTATGGAGAATTCATTGTTGTTTTTGATACCGATATGGTTCCTCAACCTGATTATCTAGAGCGCACACTGGGTTACTTTGAAAACGAAAACCTTGGCCTCGTTCAATTACCGCAGGAATTTTATAACTTAGATTCAATTCAACATACTGTCAATGATGGATTAACTTGGCACGAACAATCACTTTTTTTTAGGGTAATACAACCCGGAAAGAATTATTCAAACAGCGCTTTCTGGTGTGGAACTCCTTCGGTTGTTCGCCGTAAAGCCTTAGAAGAAGTAGGGGGAGTGGCGACCGAAACAATCACTGAAGATATACACACCTCCGTTCGCTTACACAGCCGGGGTTGGAAAACGTTATTCATCAATGAAACTTTAGCCTTTGGAATTGCTCCCCAAACTATAAAAGCCTTTTTATTACAACGTTTGCGATGGGCACAAGGCACCATGCAGTTATACCGCAGTAAGGACAGTCCATTTAGAATTACAGGTTTATCTATCGAACAAAGGGCTGCCTACGCTTCAAGTTTTCTTGCTTATTTTGAAGCATTTCAAAAACTCATTCTTCTATCTGTACCACTGCTGATCCTGGGTTTCAACATCCTCCCTATGAGAGTAGGTTTGATACCCTTATTTTCACGGTGGATTCCCTACTTTGCATTAAACTTTTTCTCTAATCAACTCGGGGGACGCGGAGTATTCAACTTCTTCAAGACTGAAAAATACAATCTCCTTAAAACTATTATTTTTATTCAATCACAATTTTATTGATAATTAAAAAACCAATGAAGTTCAAAGTGACTCCCAAGACTGTTGGAGATTCCGTATATGTTCAAGAAAGACTTTCAATGAGTTGGTATATTGGTTTTGTGATTTTAATTTCAGCCGCAATGATCAATTCAGTCATAAACATTGGACAAACAGCATCCAATCTAAGGGCGGACCTTTATTATGTTGCTTTAGCCTGGGCAGGCTATAATGCCTTGATAATAACTTTAGCCCTAATAGAAATTTTCTCTAAAAGACACGAACGAAAACAATACCGTTTCCCTGCCCAGGGTGACGTGAAAATATATTATTCTGATCCCGAAATCAAGACTATTAATGGCCAGTTGGTGGATATTTCATTATCCGGTGTTGGCATACAAACTGAAGAGGACATCTCTAAGAATCTTGAGTATTTAATTCTCGAGATTAATCCTTTTAATTTTGAGAAGATTACTATTCCAATTAAAAAAATTGTGAGCATTCGCAAAAGTGGTAATAGAAAGACAATACTTGGGTTAATATTCCCAGAAGACCTGGGAACAGATAATGATCTCTTGTATAAATATATCTTCGTCCATTTGCCAATATTAGCAGTTAATTCTGTATTCAAAGTGAATAAATTTGACCCAATTAAATTAATTAAAAATAATCTAAAAAAAATAGCTCGGTAAATCTCTTTCCCAATTACCCCATAAAGGGGACAGAATTACAAGATATTAAAAAACTCAGGTAACTATTGCCTGAGTTTTTTATTGTTTTATTTATAAAAATACCCCGCCATGCCGTGTGTGAACAAGTCTTGAACCTGCTAAGTGCAGGCTTGGGATCCGCTCCGACGTTTTGCCTTGGCTATTGCCTATCGCATCACAATCGCGAATAAAGATCCCGATATTCTGGTGTTGGCCCAAGACGGGGCGATCACATCTCGAACACAGCAGGGTATTTTTTCTTTCTACTTAATTTATACCATAAATTGTTCAGCTTGGGTCTCCCTCCAAATTTATTATCAATTTTCTCTAATATATTAAAATATCCAAGAAATTTATTTTAATATTTTCTTTCCTAAACTCATGGACAGTTAATATCTATAATACAGGGAGGTATAGGAGATTTTGTTGGTGTAGATGGGGGCCGATGGTGATCAGCAGCCACTAAGGTAAATCTGAGAAATTTCATTCTCAAAAATTCGGAATTAAATCCTCCTCAATTACGTCTAAGAATTGAAAACAAGGAGAAAATATGTCTAAGAATAAACAAACTGCAACCCTCGCCGGTGGATGTTTCTGGTGTCTAGAGGCAGTCTACGAGAATGTGATCGGCGTGGAATCTGTCGAATCTGGCTATATCGGTGGGAATTCCACTCAAACAAATTATAAAGAGGTGAGCCGTGGCACAACGGGTCATGCGGAAGCCGTTCACATTCAATTTGATTCTGAAAGTATTGCATTCAAAGACCTTTTGCGCATCTTTTTTACCATCCACGATCCCACCACCCTCAATCGTCAGGGGGCAGATGTCGGCACACAATATCGTTCCGCCATTTTCACCCACGACGATCAACAAATAAATGATGTCAAAGAAATCATTCAAGAAATCACCGAAGCAAAAATCTGGAATGATCCCATCATCACCGAAGTGACCCCTTTTGATCAGTTTTTCAAAGCCGAGGACTATCATCAGGGCTACTATGCCAACAATTCCTCCCAACCCTACTGCCGGGCAGTGGTCGAACCAAAAGTCGCCAAGTTTAGAAGCAAATTTCAAGAATTTTTGAAGGAGTAATTTTTTATTACGAAATTTCAAGGAATTATATAATCCACTCCATGGAAATAACAATGTATTTTATATTCTAAAAATCAAAAAAGGGTATATGCAATTGCATATACCCTTTTTTTCTGAATGCTATAATTAAATATTGAAAATTATTTAGAGGAAATTCCCATGTTCACCAATCTCATCATATACATCATCACCCCCCTCCTCCTTCTCGCCATCCTCCTCAGCATTGGAAAATTAATTCGCGCCGAAAGAGAACCCGAAGAAAAAATGAGGGTCATCATCGGCAGTTTGGTCGGTGGGATGATCGGCATCCTATTGATGGCGACAAATCGGCAGTATTTCCATTTTGACTATTGGTCCTTCGACCCCTTTGTTCTGATCCTCTCCCGCAACTTGACCATCCTGCTCTTCATTGCCATTAGTGCCCTCATTGCCTATTTTGTTCTTGCGGGCATAGATCAACTGATGAACAAAGGGTTGAAAAGCCTTGCTGCCACTGCTTATGCGGCTGTATTTATTTTTATTATCTATTTAGCTTATTACCGATTAGCCTTAGAAGCAGTTGCGGTCTTTATCATCACCGGATTTATTTTTGGGATTGGATTAAAAAAATTAGTGGACACCAGAATTTAATTCATTCGATAAAAAAAGCGGATTTCTAAAAACGAAATCCGCTTGTATCCTGTATATCCCTCTATTAAATTACTTTTTCACGTACTCACCGAGAAACTTCCGAGGTCAATTCCTTTGTTTTAATCGATTCCTCTTTTTCATGATGCAAATTCTTCGCAGCCAGGAAGGCAAGTCCATTTTGGGTCAATGCCCAAGCAGTCTTATTGGTCGCATCAAACTTATCCAAAAAGTTGGTCCGCAAATTTTCCCAATCTCCTGAAGAAATCACTTCTTCCTTATCCCGGAAATAATCAAGTATGTCAGACGGTCTCTCCCGACCTCCATCGATCTCCGGATCGCCACCTTCATGCTTGGCCGATATATTGGCCACATGATCAGCAAGGTCTACCAATTCCTCCCGCCGATTATAGGGCTGGATCACGATGCTCTTAAAAGTTTCAGTGATATGGTGTTCAAAACGCACCACATCTTCAAAACCCAACTGCTTACGGAATTGAGCAGTGATCTCGATGCTCTCATTATTTACCGAGTTTGACCAATTGAAACCGATCAACGGGGAAGTACCATCATCCCGGGAGAAAAGTTTCGCACCGATCAAGGTCCAAAATGCTGCATAAGGATTATCATTGCCCATAAAAACAGATATCTTGAATTCGTTATCGATCCCCAAGCGATGCATCATATAGCCTAAAAATACCGTGCCGGGGTTAATATTTAGAACCTGGCGAACCCCATAATTTGTATAGTAATAGAGGAATTCATCCACCCATTTTAGCGCGTGAGAATTTGGCTGCCCAACGCCACCAAAATATCCAGTGATCGTTTCTGGACCGCCCAAATGAATATTTGATCCATCTGTGCCCTTGGTGTCCAATGTTTCAGTAATACTGCTCCCCATAATTTGCATTGCCGCATGTACGGCTGGCAGGTCACCATCCATTTCCTGTTCTTTCATTTTACGCACTCGGATGAATCGTCCAGGCATTAATTCCTGATTAGCGATTGCTTTTTCCGCTGCCACCTTGATCCATGGAAAATATTGTAATGCGCTAATTTCCAATGTGACCGCAAAATCCTCGGCAAAGACCATATCCGCCGCTTTTTCCCCCAACACTTTTTGGCGATATGCTTCCTCACAAATAAACGCTTTTTTTTCTTTCTGTTCTCTCAACCAGTCCAAATCCTCAAGATATTCTGGGGTTTGTTTCTCCACCCTGGCAAGCAGATTTTCTAATTTTCCTGCTTCTGCTGCTTTGGCATTGATTTCCTCTGGGCTGCCGTATTTCTCAACAACTTTCAAAAAATCTTCAACCACCTGGCTATCTGGATCCAACAGAATATCATTGATCGCATCAAGCCGGTCTGATGAGATCTCTAACCGTTTTTGTAGTTCAGACATTTTTCCTCCTCAGGACAACATCTTAAACAATTTATCAAAATCCTCGTCTTTCATTCCAAAGGTGTTTTCATCTGATGGGAAAGTCTTATCTTTTACTTCCTTGTTATAGGACTTAAGCCCATTCAAGATCACCTCACCAGCATTGCCGAAAACTTTAGCCATCTTTGGGGTAAATTTGGGATATAGGCCGAACATATCATGATAGATCAGCAGTTGGCCATGTGCATCTGGACCCGAACCAAGACCCATGATTAGGGCATTGTCAGATCGTTCTGTAATGATCTTGCAAACTCGGTCTGGAACGAGTTCAAGCAGAACACAAAAAGCACCTGCTTCTTCTAAAATTTTGGCGTCTTCTACGATCCGTTTTGCGGCATCTGCCCCCTTGCCCTGTAAACGAAAACCACCTAAGGCACTCACACTTTGTGGAGTTAACCCCAGGTGACCCGATACAGGAATTCCTGCAGCGGTGATTGCCTTCACGCGATCCACCATTTCTCGCCCACCTTCCAATTTGATTGCATCGCATCCAGCTTCTGCCATAAAGCGACCCGCATTTCGCACCGCGTCTTCGTTGCATGCCTGGTAGCTCATATAGGGCATATCTCCGATCAGGAAAACATTCGGTGCGCCCCGGCGTACCGCTTGGGTATGCCGGATCATATCCTCCATCGTTACCGGTAAGGTGCTGTCATATCCCAGCATTGTCATCCCCAGGCTGTCACCCACCAAGATCATCTCTATCCCGGCCTGCTCCTGCAAATAAGCGGTTGGATAGTCATAACAGGTCAGCCAACTGATCGGCTCTCCTTTTCTCCGCTTCCTAGCCAAAGTGGGTAGACTAATTTTTTTTCTTTCTTCCGTCATCAATTTTCCTCCAGTGGGGTTTGCATTTCTTTCATTCCGTTTCTAATTTAATGTAACGAAATCCCACTTGCGATTCAAGTGTCAAATGTCACAAATAGTTGCAGTTATATTTGCTATTTAGGAAAATTAAAAAAAATAGCGAAGTACCTGTTGGTTACTCCGCTATTAATTTATTAAATATTTTTTATGGGAAATTTGACTTTAACCTTAATTCATTAGCAATTGCATGAAAATATAAAATTTCAGATTCATAGGCATCAATCCCTTGGAGTTCAAGAAGATCCGAGATCAAAACTGTTGATTCCTGTTCATCACGAAGGGGCATTCGATCTGGATATTTATGTAAGGCAACAATTGATATTGTAATAACAGAAGCGATCCCAAAAATGATAGAAATTTTCCGCCATGTTTTTGGTAAAAATACCTTATTATAAAAAAGTGTTTCACCTAAAAGTAGCCAGAATAATAAACTAGAAGGCCATATTAACCGGAAGGAAGCCTGGGTAATGAAGAAAGACTGTAAATTCGCCCAAAGAAGTTCATTATTAAAATAAACTTGAAAATTAGTTCCCATAGTGATTGCCGAGAAAAAGAAGAAGAAAATAAAAAGGATCCTGTTTTTTCTTTCTGAATTATTTTTTGAAGCATACAATATTAAAAGATTACTCCATACCCACCAATATACAACGTCATAATTAAATTGAATTTTTAGATCGATCTGAAAAGAATGAATGATGTAATAATATAAAATGTGTGTAATAACGATCAAAAGATTATAGATTAAGAGCAACCCTATTTTCTTGTGTTTAGCAATAATAAATTTATACACTGCTCCGCCCAAAAAGTAGCAAATTATTCCCGCACCATATAATAGAATGCTTTGGCTTGAGTGGAATAAATATGTAACGACGAAAAGCGATATTGTATAAATTAGCTTTTTCTTATTTGAGATTAATGATCTCAAAATGATTAAATTTGCAGCGAAAATCATTATGGTTGCATTAGCAGAAGTAATACCGAGCCAATGGATTAAATTATTAAATGGTTCCCTAATCGGAATAAATCTGTCAAGAAAAATGGTAAGGCTGAAATATTTCAAAAGAAAACCGGTAAACAAAGCTGTCCAAACCACATAGAATAGATCTTTCTCAAAATTGACTAAGGTAAACCAAAAAATAGTCAATGAAATGAAAGCCAATACAAATCCATTTAAGAAAAGGCTTTGATACACAGATATTGCAGGTAGTCGTTCAAGTACATTAACGACTAGGTTTTGGATTTTATAGGATGTGAAATAGGTGAGGCGCCCATAATAACGACCATAAGCTAATGGTCCGAGTTCTTCTTTATGTAGTTCCAAATCATCTAGCAAATTATCCAGAAGAGTCTGATCTTTGTCCCACCTTAAATAGGAGACCGCCCTTTGATTTGCAAAGTCATCATGATTATTAAAAATCAAGGTAATATTTAAAATACTATAAAAAAGGATCAATAAAATAATAATTATTAAATAGTTTTTCTTATCGTTTGTATTGATTTACTCCTCCTCATCCACCTCAGGAAGATCCAACTGGTTATTCAACCCATCCAAATGTGGTTCCTAAACCTTGTTTGATAAATGCTAATAAAAACTTTTTCCAAACTTCCTCACGCGAAACATAAAATTGGGTTAAAATTTTCGTTTTTGTATTTTTATTCACCACTCCAAACCCCTTACATGAAATCGAATATATGCGGAACTCTTAATATTGTTTTAAAAGCGAGGGCATTTTGAGATGCCCTCCAATTTTGAAATAATTAATATTACTTTTGCTCTTATTTTAATGAAGATCCAACATGTCCTTTTCTTCCTCCACCTCAGGAAGATTCAATTGAATATGCAATGCCTCCAATTGTGCCTCCTCCACCAAGGTCGGTGCGTCCGCCATTACATCTCGGGCATTCTGGTTTTTCGGGAAAGCGATTACCTCACGGATATTATCCTCATCTGCCAAGATCATCACCAATCTGTCGATCCCAGAAGCGATCCCCCCATGTGGTGGCGCACCATATTGAAAGGCTTCGAGCATATGTCCAAAACGCTCAGCCGCCACATCCTCATCCAAACCGATCAGCTTAAACACCTTTGCCTGCACTTCCTGGTCATGAATTCGGATCGATCCACCTGCCACCTCGTTATTGTTCAACACCAAGTCATACTGTGTCCCCCGAACTTTCGCGGTGTCAGATTCCAATAAATGCAAATCCTCCGGCAATGGCGATGTGAACAAGTGATGGCTGGGATCCCAGCGTTGTTCTTCCTCGTCCCAGAAACCAAATGGGAAATCGATCACCCAGCAAAAGCCAAGCACATCCGGGTCTTCTAAGCCCAACTCGCCCGCCAAATGTACTCGCAATCTTCCCAGACTCTCGTATACGATTTCAGCTTTATCCGCCACAAATAACAAAAGGTCGCCATCCTCCGCCCCCATCCGTTCCTGGATCATCGCCAAGGTTTCCTCAGAGAAAAATTTGGCAATCGGAGAACGCATTTCCCCTTCCGGTGTCCGAATGATATAGGCCAATCCTTTGGCTTTAAATTGTTTCACATAATCCGTCAGTGCATCAATTTGTTTTCGGCTGTAGTTCCCCAAACCTTTCGCATTGATTCCTCGTACATGCCCACCTTTTTCAACCGCCCCTTCAAATACACCAAATCCACAACCAGGGGCAAGGTCTGTCAGATCAACCAATTCCAATCCATATCTAATATCCGGGTTATCCTTCCCAAATCGATCCAATGCCTCAGTGTAAGTTAACCGCGGCCAAGGAGTTTGCAGCACCTTTTTATCGGGCACAACCTCCGCCACCATCTTCGTGTACATATCTTCCAGCAAACCCATCACATCATCTCGCTCTACGAAAGACATTTCTAAATCGAGCTGAGTAAATTCGGGTTGTCGATCTCCCCGTTGGTCCTCATCGCGAAAACAGCGGGCAATCTGGAAATATCGTTCAATCCCACCCACCATCAACATCTGCTTTAACTGCTGTGGGGATTGTGGCAGGGCATAAACCATTCCAGGATGTACCCTGGAAGGCACCAAATAATCCCGCGCACCCTCTGGGGTGGTCTTAAAGAGGATCGGGGTCTCAACTTCCAAAAAGTCCTGCTCATCGAGATAATCCCGAATAAACTTCACCACCTTATGGCGTAATTTCAGGTTCGCTGCCATTCGGGGTCTGCGCAAGTCCATATATCGATATTTAAGGCGCACATTTTCATCTACCTCTTCCTCTTTATTGATCAAAAAAGGAGGGGTTTTCGCCGGGTTGAGTATCGTAACTTCCCTGACTTCAACCTCGATCTCCCCTGTGCTCAGATCTGGGTTGACCATATCGACTGGGCGTTTTCGCACCACACCCACCACCTTCACCACCCACTCATTGCGAACAGGTTTTAGAGCAGCATGGGCTTCTGGGGATATTTCGGGGTCTGCAACTAATTGAACAAGCCCAAATCGGTCTCGAAGATCAATAAAGATCAATTCGCCATGATCTCGGCGGCGGTTGACCCATCCAGCCATCGTCACTTCGATGCCGTCATGGCTCGCTCGCAGCTCACCGCAGGTATGTGTTTTATGCATTTCTTCCTCCATCTGGAAGTTTATTATCTCTTAAATTTCGTCTTTTTTACAAATAAAAAGCCCGTCGCGGGCGCTAGATCGGCCACGTCGGGCATTGCTTCGTTTCTACTAGTGCTCAGCACCCACGCAAAACGAAACCCCTCACCCGAGGTGGCTGGGGATTATCGTTGGGTTCGATCGGTGAAAATGAAGTTGTGCAATATGCTGTTTTCATCGTGGCAAAATTATAGCATGGCGGAGATAAATAGACAATTATTGAACCGATATTATCCCTCGATTCCAATTTGGAAATAGAAAAAGGTAGTGTTTGCCAAAGTCATCGCATTTTTCAAAAACCTAAATATTTATCTTTGATTTCCAACATTCACAGCATTCTCATGGTGTCTGTTTTTTGGATAATATGGCCGTATTATGAAATGTATTTTGAAACTTTTAATTTATCAAGCCAAAATACAATTACATAATTATTGGGATACCTTTTATTTTTCTATTTTATTAATTTCTAAAAATTATTCTTAGCATCATGTCGATAAAGTTATCATTTACAAACGGGTATAAAGGAGTCTCACCCATTTCTCCATCTTCCAGATATTGTTTTATGACCTCATGAGATTGTGCATCAAACAATCTTTTTGAAATGGCTGATAAAACAAATATATAAGGTTCACGGCTATTTCTATTACCCCTGGTAATTAGACGAATTCCTACCATCAGGTATGTAATTATTAGTCTGTCAATAATTACAATGTAAGAAAAAGATTCTCGATAAATTGCAAAATTTGTAATTATTCCATAGAACTTAGCTATCAAATTCTTTCTAAAATCAAGAGCAGAAATTATCATAAAAACCATCACATTTATAAACAATAATATACTCAGAAAGGGAATATCTAATTTAATAATATCTGCATATAAAGAAAAGGCGATTATTATCATTAAACTAAATGAAATGAAAAAAGAAATATATTGGGAATAATTAACCAATGAAGTTGATCCAGGAGGTAAAACTTTTCGTAACTTATCTACATTTTTAATTTCTGGAATTTTTATTTTCTCAGTTTTTGAAAATGCGATGCTAAAACATTGGGTTAAAAACGTTTCTTCAATAAAGCCTTTTGAAAACCAATACTCTTTTTTGGGAGTAATTTTCAATGTTTTTTCCCACTCTTCAAAACTCTCCATTTCCCTCACCCAAAATGCAACTAGTGGAGCTTTTATACAAGCCTCACTAATCAGACTAGCCCATAAATATTTTCTTTCCGGTTCATTTTCTGCATGAGTCATTACTTGGGAAAAAAATGGTGGCTGATTGCAATTTTCAATAATAATATTTGGGAATCTCATTGCCAAATCTAATTTACAAACCTCCGCCAATCGAAATGCAACTGATGCGTCATAGGAGGCATATGTGGAGAACAAGGAATTCAGACTTGTTTTCTGTTTATCCACTAAACTCTTAAAAAAATCTTCCAAGTTAACGGGAGCATGTTTGACCTTTGAATAATTTGCCGACAATTCAGCATCCTTTATTACCACATTAAATAAATGTAACCTCCTTAGCCATTCTTCATCCCAATTCTCCTCCTTTACTTTGAGTAAATAGTCCCTTTCACCCACTACAAAATCACCCCAACAACGATGATCATACATTTTTGTTTCCATGAAACTTCTCGCTAATAACTGGCGGTCTCCAATTTTCTCTAAATCACTTAACGCATTTTCTCTTTGAATTCTTGGCATTAGACCACATGTGAAGGGTATTACTTCAAGTAGCCTTGTACTATTTTGAGCATCTGATTCTTTTACGAAAGACTTGTGCGTTTCTAATAGCTTTTTCCATCCTTCAAGTTCTCCATGTATTACCTCATTTGCTGCCAAATACTCACAAAATGTCAAATGAATAAATCTTAATGTCTCTCCATATTTTTCTTCAGAAAACAATCCAGTTTCCTTTGACATCTTTCTCAATCGGTCTTCAGATTCTGAATTATTACACCCAACAATCTTTGAGACTATTTTAACTGCATCGTTCCAGTTGAGGGTATTAGCTGATTGAGTTGGATCTAATAAGTGATTTAAAGCTAGCTTTCCTAAAATATTTTCCCGCTGCTCTCGCAATTTTTTTCTCGATAATTCCGGTCCCGTTTGCCGAAGTCGTCTTTTAATTAACAATTCTTCAGTTACTTTAGAATAAAAATCTGTCCTTGAATCTGGTGAGGTCGATTCGTAAGAGGATTGATCATCTGCAACGTACATCGCCAGTATTAAGGGATTTGTACACATTTCTCGAAGAGTAGGCTGGTCAGATAAATCACTATAAATTCTATAAATTTCCTTCTCTCTATTCTTCCCGAATGGCCATAAAGATAAAAATTCATATATATCAGTTGGTGTGAACGGTTTCAAAAAGGCAACATGAGGAAAGTTTTCTTGGAAATCATCCTTAATTTGCACATGAAATTGAGTCCTCATAGTTAGTAGGATAGTGTTATTTGAACTGTAATTATCAAGTTTTTCACTAAGGTTATTTATTGCAAGGGCTGCCTTTGGGTAATTTTGTGATGATATTTCATCTAAACCATCTAATAACAATAATATTCCATTTTCTTTTAGGTAAATTTCTAAACATTCATCAATTCTATAAACAGCTGCATCTACAGTTTGGGCTCGAATAGTTTCAAATAACCAATTACCCAACTCTTGTCCATCAACACTTTCAGGAAAGGAGATTTTCTTTAATTCAATCCGGATTGGGAATTTCCCTATTCCATATGAATATATAGATTTTTTACACATATCTCTTTCTAGGCGTTTTACCAATGAAGATTTTCCGGACCCTGGATCTCCTATTATTCGGATTCTATTTCCTAAATTTAATAAATTTTCGTGGTCAGCTTTTTTTTGCTCAATCCCGGTTTTTTCTAATGACAAAGTGACATATGCCTTATCAGTTTCAAGAGATACATCTGTCCTTGCTGGTACATGTAAAAATTTACTTGGTCCATCCAATAACAATGAGCAATATTTCTTCATACTTAATCGGGTAGCTATAGATTGTTTTAATGTTCTACCAACCCAATAAAAAATTCCCTCAATAACGAACCCTGTTACTTTTTTTAAAAATTCTAATGTTTTCTTAGCAATGTAAATAATTAGGGGTGATAATATAAAAGTGATTATAAATGTGATAATATCTGGTTTCCAACTTCTTAGAAATTCCATGTTTCCCTCCAATGTCTAATAATGCTATTTTTTTATTATCAATATTTTTATTATCAATATTTTTATTATACATTATTATTTCCTCCCCCTAATTTGGCATATAAATTATTAACAAATCTTTAGTAATTATAATCTCCATGGGTGGGTTGTTTCTCTTTCATCAAATAAAAAAGAGCTGCACCTAATCGGTACAGCTCTTCATCACTCATTTACAAACTAGGGCATTGCTACATATTCCAATACTGGAAAACCTTCGCTTGCCCATCCACCAAATCCACCCTTTAAACTCGTTACATTGGTGTATCCGTAGGACCACAAGATCGTCATCGCCAATGTAGAACGATGTCCGCTGCCGCAATAAACCACGATCGGTGCATCTTTATCTGCTGGCCATTCTTCAATGCTGTCTGCAAAGGCTTCCAAAGGAATATGCATCCAATTCTCTGCTTCGATTACACCATTATCAGTCAATTCGCTGTCCTTGCGCACATCGATCAAGATCAAGTCCGCATTCTCAGCCAACGTAGTGTTCAATGCATCAGCAGTAATTCCACCGTATCCATCAGGCACATTGGTCAGGGTCTCATCCCATAGTTCCACCATACCACCATATGGTTTAGCAGCATTCAAAAGCTCGCCTTCTGCTGGTACGCCTTCTGCCACTTCATAACCTGCAGCGGCCCAACCACCAAAACTGCTACCCTTCAAACACTTCACATCTTCCCAACCCAATGCTTCTAGGGCAACCGATGCGATTGTACATCGCCAGCCGCTTCCACAATAAGTCACGATGGAGGTATCAAAGCTGGGTAAATAAGCCAAATTCTTCGCCAAGTCGCGTAATGGAATCAAGATCGCACCCGGGATATGCCCTTTTTCTTCAGCTTCCGAGGCGGCTCGAACATCCAATAAGAAAGGAGGTTCTTCAGCCAATGCGGCATTCAATGCATCTAGCCCGATCGTGTTATAGCCTTCCATATCATCCAGGAATATATCGATCGCACCGGTGAGGTCTGGGGCATCATACGCAGTGGGGAATCCACCAGCAGCCCAACCCCCAAATCCACTCTTCAAACTTCGTACATTCGTGTACCCATAAGACATCATAATTGTCATTGCTTGGGTCGAACGGTGTCCACTTCCACAATTGATCACGATCGGCGCATCCAGATCAGCGGGCCAATCTGCTTTCAATTCAATGAAGGACTCGAGGGGAATCTGCATCCAATTGGCAGCATCAATAAATCCCTTAGTAGCCACTTCATCAGCTCTGCGGGCATCGATCACGATTAGATCAGCATTCTCTGCAATTTCAGTGTTCAATGCTTCAGCAGTAATTCCACCATAACCATCGGGGATCGCCATCAAAACTTCGTCCCAATAAGCAACCATGGCCAGATCAGCTTCTACAGCATTCAATATTTCTGCTTCGGGTTGTAAACCTTCAACAACGGCATATCCTGCCTCAACCCATCCACCAAAACTGCCGCCCTTCAAACAAGTCACATCTTCCCAACCCATTGCTTCAAGGGCGGTAGAGGCGATTGTACAGCGCCAGCCGCTTCCACAGTAGCTCACGATGGGGGTATCAAAACTTGGAAGATAAGCCAAATTTTGGGCTAGTTCTCTAAGGGGTATCAAGATTGATCCTTCAATATGACCCTTTTCTTCGGCTTCCGAAGCTGCTCTCACGTCCAAAATAAAGGGGGGTGCCTCAGCCATAGCAGTGTTCAATGCTTCTAATCCGATCGTATTATATTTTTCCATATCGGCCAAGAAAATTGCATAAGCTTCGTCTAGAGCTGAAAGCTCATAAACTGCAGGCTCTTCTTCCATCGGTTCTGGCATCGATTCTTCAGCATTTGCTTCAGGTTCTTCTACCATCACGTTTTGGTTATTTATAGGTTCATTGGATCCACAGGCACTTAATGCAAGACCTAAGATCAACAACACTGTCATCAACCAATAATACTTTTTCATTTTTTCTCCTTGGTTTTTCCTGATTTCCCAGGTTTGGTAAATCTGATTACGGTAAACTTTCCAAATAAACACCCAAATTTGCATCGACTTCTTCCGGAGCGATCTTATCAATCGTCAAAAAGAAATCAGGGTTATTATGACAACCGTCACAAGATGCATTTTGGGGAGTTTCTAATTGAATATTATGGGGAGTAGCATACTGCCAGGTTGGCACGGCATTAAAATCTGGCATCAAATTCTCACCATAAAAGGCAAAACTTTCTGGATCAACGGGTATATGACGGACAACCGTATAATCATACGGCCGGTGGGCATCCTGGATCGGATTCTTCCCGATCAGAAATGTAAGATAACTGCCTTCAGTCGAAAAAATTGGGTTTCCCGAAGTTTCACTAACCGATACATGACAGCCATCACAATTGTTATAGTTGATCGAATGACAAACTTGGCAGGATAGATTTTCAGAATGCTGCAAGTGATACATATTATTTGTTTCTTCTGAAATCGTCTGCGGATGACAATCTGCACATGCCGGGTCTTGCCCACCAGAATATCGATGATCCACCGGTATAGACTCACTCAACATCGCATCATCATGGCAAGTTTCACAGCTTGCAGAGGAATCATGCATCGACATGCCAGTATGGCAGTCCACACAAACCATCCGCTCCTGACGAAAATGTACATCAGCCAAAATATCCTCATGCTGCCCCATATACTCTTTCCCAACTCGGCTTCCATGGCAGGCAGTACAATTTCGTGTCATCGAAGGTGTTTTCTTGAATAGATGCCCATCAATAAATCCCCCCCCCACTGAGCTCGGCTGACTCACATGGCAGTCTCCACAGCTCGTATGACAACTCTGGCAATGGTTGCCAAACATTTCCTGAATCTCTGGGCTTTCAACATCTACGCCTCGCGCTGCCATATCAGACATATACCCCGCTTGGCTTATATGCAAACTATCCTCAAAATTTTCGGCTTCGTCATGACATTCCCCACAAAGTGCCAGGTTTTCTTCGCTAGGTCGAGAGACCATCGCAACATGTGCAAGACTCTTATCCCCATCCTGTTCTCCAAGATGGCAATCAATGCAGGAGTATTCCCCGTGGGCAGTTTCTAAGAAATCCTCATCGACCAACACTTTTTCCCATGGCTCCAACGGAGCCACCGAACCACCTCAACCCTCACCTGAACTTTCCGCTTCAAGCGCTTCTTCAATTTTTGCAGTTTCGATCAATCGGTCTTTATCTAAATGACAAGACAAACATTCATCGATCGGCAAGGGGGTTGCTGTGGGTGGCACTTGTGTCGGCTCCTCAGTAATTTCAATTGCCGTAGGGAGCTCGGCAGCAACTTCTTCAATTGTTTCATTTGCGGGGGTTTGACACGCTGTCAATAAGATCATGCAAAGTATTAATAATTTCCACCCTTTTAGAGAACTTTTTCGAGACATCATTTTTCCTCTTTTTATAGTGATTTTATTCACTAAGCCATTTTACTTAGGGAAATTCAAAAAAGGGGATTTTTCCATATTGCTTTTTCCATCTCTTATCAATCACGTTTGCTTATCAATAAACATATTATTGGTAAATAACCTTTATTAGACCTATTAACTAAAAATTTATATTGATTTTACTTACAGGGAGTTTTTACAGAGATTAGTTAAAACCGGACGGATATATATTGTTAGTTTTATTTAGACCTTTCGGGCACAGCTTTAATTATTTCGTGAACAATCTAATTCTTAAGCCCACCTTCATCTTGAGCGCCCACAATTTTCAACAATTCCCCAAAATTCACATCGGTCACGATTCCCCCATCCAGGTCCCAATGCCAATGACAACCGCAGTGATCTAATGGCAGGCCCATCGCTGGTAAATTCATATCCCGTGTTTGCCACCCCCCCGTCACCACCATCAAAGGGCAGGCTACCCCCACAATGCCCAGTTTAGGTTTGGCATCACTATCCCCTTCCGAATTCAAACTATTTAGCCGATCGGGCAAAAAGAAGACTTCGAAATCATGCTTTTCGCCTAACTTGGTGATCTGATGAATTCGACAGTTTGGCTCACAGGCATTGCAATGTTCACCAAATGGAGTTTCATACGCCTCGCAGCCATCCTTTTTAATTCTTAAACATGGCGGCAGATAAACAACTTTTTTCGGTGTCGCGGCAAACAACTCCTTTACCTCTCGGTTCAGGATCTCCATTCCCACCATATTCAAATGATATTCCACCTGTTTCCGTCCAACCAAAACAATATCCTCCATCCAACGGTGATCTTCTTGTCGCTCTTCAATATAGGCATCCACATTTTGGGTATATTTCCCCAACACCTCTTCACTGCGGTTTCTAAACCATTCACCCAATTTAATAATTTGAGCCAAAAATTCATTTGCTTTTTGTTCCCCCATTTCTTTTATGAAGGACTGCCAGCCTTTGAGGCGTTTCACTTCTTCTTTATATTCCCCACTTGCCTGCATCCAATTCAATAATTTATCCATTTGAGTGATTAAAGGGTCGCTTGATACGCTCAAATTTTTACTTGAGAAAAGCACCAAACTTCCCCAAATCCCGCGAATCGGATCAACGATCGGTTTTAACTGCACAAACTTTTGTCGCAGATCCGTTAACCAAGACAGTCCCTTTTGCGAGATTTTCCCAAGTTCCTCAGCATCGCTAATATAGATCGGCCACAAGACCCCCAAAGTTAGCAGCTCAAATGCATAGGCTTCCTTTCCCCGAAGATTTTCTAGATTAGTTTTTTGAATAATTTTTTGATACTTTTCCACCCAATTTCCCAACAACTTCTCAGCTACTTCATTTACTTCATCAGCAAATACTTCCACTTCGTTGAAATAATCATCAGACCTCTTTTTCCCGCCCTTTAACGAATATGTCAGTATCTCGGTCATGCCCTTTTTCCTCATGCCTTAGCTAGATCATTTCTCCACCATTTATTATTATAAACAAAAATCCTCCAATCTATTCAATTCCCAGAGTTTTATATTTTGGGAAGTTTGGGAAATAAGACCGATATCTCTGCTTTATAATTTTCATAATCTTCCTGCCCGCCCCATTTCTCGTCGGCCCTGGCTTCAAGCATCGGCACACCACTGATTCTGGTCAACAACAGAAAAATAAAAATTGGCGAGATCATTGTCAGCCACTGCCAACCGGTCAAAATTGGAAGGGCAACGATCGCAACCCCGATCCATAATACGATCTCGCCAAAATAATTGGGGTGACGGGATATAGCCCATAAACCGGATTGAATAAACGCATCCTTATTGGATGGGTCGGCTTTGAACAAAGTTTTTTGCCGATCAGCGATTACTTCAAAAACGAACCCGAACAACCAAACCAGGAATCCTACAACAGCAAAAATTCCCAAATCAACTCTTTTGATCGAGGTGATCGCTGCCAGTGCTGCGGCTAGGGAAAAACTTACCCATAATCCTTGAATGGTCCAAGTCATCAAAAACCTTGAAAAATATTTTTTGATCTCCCGAAACCTACGGTCTTCTCCCGCAGCTTTGATGCGCCCAAAGAGAAATATGCCAAGGCGTAATGCCCAAATGGCCACCATGCCAAATAACAAATAGGATCTGGCATCTACTTTTTCACTTAAAAATACCGCAACCGCTGTAACTGTAATAAAAGTGATGCTTCCTGTAAGATCAAAAAACTTTTCTGTTTTGAGGAAATACGCGGGGATAAAAACTATCCACTGGATGATGAATGCGATTGCGACTGCGATCGCAAAAAGTGAGAAGCGATTGACTTCAAAGCCATTTTGACCACCTGCAATAGCTAAGCCGGCAGCAATTATTATCACTAGCAATATTGCTATCCAAGATTTATTATTATTTTCCATATCAATTTCCTTATTTTATGTTTTGTCCAACTTACCCCGGTGATTATACGGTATTTAAATATTTATGTCAAGGTTATCTGTGCAATATATTGACATTTTTTGATAGTGGTGTATACTAGTTATTGAAAATCTTTTGAAAAGGAAAATTAAATTATGCGAATTGTTATTACGGGTGGGACGGGTTTAATCGGGACGGCGCTGGCAACCAAGCTCTCGTCTGATAATGATGAGGTTGTGCTACTCAGCCGAAAGCCGGAAAGCGTGAAACACCTGCCGCGGCAGGTGCGGGCGGTGGGCTGGGATGGCAAAACCCAGGGAGAGTGGAGCAAAGAATTGGAAGGCGCGGATGCGGTGATCAATTTGGCGGGCGCGAGCATAGCGGGGGATAACCCTTTGAAGATGCGTTGGACGCCAGCGAGGAAAACGGCGATCTTGAACAGCCGACTGGATGCGGGAAAGGTGATCGGTGAAGCGATAAGGAATGCAAAGAATAAACCGAAGGTGCTGATTCAAGCGGCGGCGGTGGGGTTTTATGGGCCGCAGGCTGCGAATGAAATGAGGGAAGATGCCCCAGCGGGCAGAGACTTTTTGGCGGAGGTTTGCCGTGAATGGGAAGACTCGACGAAGGCTGTGGAAGCGATGACGCGGCGAGTGGTGATACGGACTGGTTTGGTGCTGAGCCCTGAGGGCGGGATCTTCTCTTTCCTTAAGCTGCCGTTTATGCTGTTTGCGGGCGGACCGATCGGGAGTGGAAAGCAGTATATGCCGTGGATCCATATTGATGATCTGGTGAACGCGATCTTGTTTCTGATCGAGGAAAAAACGGCGAAGGGTATATTTAATTTGACGGCTCCAGAACTGGTGACGAATACCATTTTTGGGCAGGCGTTGGGTAAATCGATAAAAAGACCTGCTTTGATCCCAGTGCCCGGTTTTGTGCTGAAGTTGGCTTTGGGGGAAGCGGCTACTTTGGCGTTGGATGGGCAGCGGGCGGTATCTGATAAATTGCAGAGGGCGGGATATGGGTTTAAATTTGGGGAATTGGGAGATGCTTTGGCGGATCTGGCGAAGCCAATGCGCAGGTTTACACGCAGCTTTGAAGTGCCGGCTAGTAAAAAAGCGGTTTCTGAATTTCATCATGACACGAAGGTGTTGAAGCAGTTGACCCCCCTGCCGGTGATCGTGCAGTTTAAGAATGTGGAAAAATTGGCGGAGGGATCGGTGGCGGAGTTTGTGTTGTGGGTCGGGCCGATTCCGGTGCGATGGCAGGCGACGCATGAGGATGTGGACCCAGCGGAGGGCTTTGTGGATGTGCAAACGGAGGGACCGTTTTTGACATGGGTGCACCGACACAGCTTTGTGGCGATTGATGAAAAGTTGACTCGGGTGATCGATCATTTAGACATCCGTTTAGGTAAAGGCTTGTTTAATGGCCTGATCAGTTGGGGGATGTGGGTGACGCTGCCGATTTTGTTTGCGTTTCGGGCACGGCAGACGAAACGCTTACTTTCAAAATCTTGATGGGTAACCATTGGTGTTTGAATTTCCCCTTTCAAAATAGTTAATAAAATTTAGTTTATAAAATCGGTACATTTGCCTATATACAAGTCAGAAATTTTATATATTATTGAGTTATATGTGGAGGGTGTATGAAATTTAAGAATAATAATTTCCTTTATCTTTTGGCCTTACTTTTTCTTTTCGGAATTGCTGTTTTTGTCGATTACAAAATCAAAATGGCTGGAATTGAATCAGGGAAAACCTTCAATTTCTTATTTTTAGTACAAATTTTTAACTATAGATCGCTGATCCGTATTTCTATTACACTTGCATTTTTTATTATCCTGTACGTTATAAAGCCAGAACCTCATATATCCCCTTGGATATTAATTAGCGTTGGTGTTTTGTCATTAATCCTCATAAACTTTATGCCAGGAAGAAGACTCGATTTCCTGCGGGACTTCTATAGAAATCTTGTCAATGTGATTTCGTCAAATTTAGGGCTTACCGAGCATTTCACCACCCTTATGGTTGCATATGGCATTTATCAACTGATCAAAAAACGATTTAGAAATGCAGACATGTTGTCTGAAACCCCCGAAAACACTAGTGAATAAAAATTAGAGCAGGTTTTGCAATAAATAGAGCAGGCCCATGCCGACAACTAGCGTAAAGAGCACGCTTTTGGTTTTGTAGGCGACGAGCCCGGCGATGAGCCCGGCATAGAACCTTGGGTTATCGAGCGTGAGGTCTAATTGGCCTTGATGCCGCAGGATGGCGGGCATGATGAGGCTGAGTAACACGGTCGGGGGGACAAAACGAAGGGCGCGGCGGGCGGTATCGGTGAGTTCGACTTTTCCAAATAGATAGACAAATGAATAGCGGAGGAGAAAGTTCCCGATGCCGAGAATGATGAAGAGGAGCCAGATGTTCATTTTTGCTCCAACTTTTCGAGGAGCATGCCGAAGCCAATGCCGGCGAGTACCGAGATGGGCAGGCCGAGGTTATAGGGAATGCCGACGGCGAGGGTGGTGAGCGTGCCTGCGATGAGTCCGGCGAGGATGGCGGGGCGATCTTTGAGGGTGGGGACGACTAATCCCATAAAGGAGAGCGGGAAGGCGAAGTCGAGATTCCAGGAGGCGGGGACGGATGCGCCCACAAGCACACCTACGCCAGTCGCTAGGAAAAATACGAGCCACATGATGAGGGAGGCGCCGAGGTAGAAGTAGCGCTTGCCGGGTTTTTCTTTGTTTTCTTCGAATTCGACGACGGAGACGGCAAAGCCTTGGTCGGTGATGAGGTAGGAGAAGAGGAGCTTCCAGCCGAGGGAGAGGTCTTTGAAGTGTTCACCGAGGGAGGCGGAGTAGAGGAGGAAGCGGAGGTTGATGACCCAGACGGTGAGGATGAGGACGGGGAGGGCGGATCGCTCGACGAGCATTTGGATGGCGGCAAGTTGGGATGCGCCGGCGTAGACGATGGCGGTCATGCCGATGCCTTCGAGCTGGGTGAGCCCGGCATCGACGGCGAAGACGCCGACGATCATGGCAAAGGGGATAACGCCGAGCAGAATGGGGGAGATGGCTTTGACGCCGGCCCACATGCGTTCTTTGATGTTAGTTTGCAAGGTGAGGTATCCTCCCGATCTTTGGCGAAGGGTATTTGGAAACGAAGAAACTGTTTCCTTGGAGAATTGGAGTAAAAAACACTCCCTGAAGGATGGAAAAACACCATTCTCCCACGCGGAGGAGGATGGGGGAAATGGCTTTGACGCCGGCCCACATGCGTTCTTTGATGTTGACTTGCAAGATGTGTATTCCTCCGAAATTAAGAATGGTTTATTTTAGCTTATAAGTCAAAAATGGAGTAAAGAACACTCCTGGGAGAATGGAAAAACATCATTCTCCACAGGGGATGAGCGAAATATGTTTCCCCGTTGCTCGATTTAGCTTAATTATATCATGGTTAGAACATTTGTGCTAGGGCGGGATTTTCAATCCTTTTATCAAAATATTAAACCCTTGCAACACATGAACAAAACCAAAAGAATTAGGAATATCTCTTTAGGGCAACTGCAAAACAATCCTTAATCCATTTTCAATTTTTTCCAACTCTTCTGCTGTTAGGTTTCCTAGTTTATTTACAAATCTGTTTTCAGATAAGGATCTCATTTGAAAGGTGTCCGCGGAAGAGGTTTTGGTCAAGCCATTTCCTGGGGAAGGAATTATTTTTACATGCCAATCTGCTTGCTGATATGTATCTGACCAAACCGTAATAGGCACAATAACTTTTAAAGGCAGTTTTCCCACAATATTGTTGTTCACAATTACACACGGCCGCTTTTTCTTTATTTCTGCCCCAATTGTTGGGTCTAGATTAATTGTCCACACTTCCCCTCGGTTCATAGAAGTCCTCCCCATCTAAGGCTGAAAAGGCGGTAAGTTCTTCATTTGATTCATATTCTGAATATAAGAGCTCAACTGCTTTTTCAAGCCTTTTTTCTTGGATCTCTTTTGCATATTGATCAATAATTTCACGAATGATCGCAGAAACGCTGGTATTTTCTAAGTCTGCCTGCTGATCCAAATATTCTTTTTGCTGAGTTGTAATCAACAATTGAATCCGCGTAGATTCTTTAGGTTTTGTTAACATTGTAACCTCCGACAAAATACATTAATATTATACACACCTTTTATACACACTGTCAAGGTGTATGCTTTTTGCTGGTAGCATATCCGAGCGAAAGGTTGTGGGGATTTCAACGAATGATTTTTTCGTGAGCGAAATTTGTTTCCCCGTTGCTCACCTTGGCTTAATTATATCACGGTTAGAACATTTGTGCTAGGGCTGGATTTTGGGAGAAATGTGCTCACCCACTAACCCTATTTTCGACTAATTTATTATCAATAAAGGTAAAAAGTTTTTTAAATCGATCAATGGTTCTCTTTGTCAAATCCACTTTAATCTTTTCTTGCCAACACTTTTCTAATGCCTTATTAAACCGTGTTTTATCGAAACCAGTTATTGCCCCGTCTAGTTGATGAATAACTCTCATGTTATCGTTATGGGCGAAAAGATTTTCCATTTCAAAATTTCCCCAGGATGATTCAACATCCTGAAGGGTAAAAATGCGATTTTCAACAACTGGACCAAACATTGATAAAGCTTTTTTCTTTGTAGCCCTTCCCCCTTTGTCATCATCCAAAACAACCAAAAAATTTCTTCCCCAAGCAAGATATAAAGCAATGAAAGGAATTACATTATCTCTACCATTCCCTGGATAAAGATATTTGTCAGTATCAGTTTCGACATAATTTAATTCTTTAATATATTTCAACGTGTAATAATCATTTCTTCCTTCAAACATTACCATCTCAGGTATAAATTCTAAAGGTCCAGGCTGAACATCCAGTGCATCTAAAATTGGTTTAAAATAATTATCTTGGTTTGGGTTTTGGGATGCAAATTGATAATATGAATCTGCAACAATATTAGTTAAATTTGCGTTAAAGGACATATCAACTGTTTCATAATTGATACCTTCATTTTTCACAACAAATGTTCCTGATAACCACTTTGGGTTTATCATGTGGTGACTATGAGTTGTATATATTATTACCTGATTCTCTGCTACTTTTTCAAATTCTCTCAACAATTTAGTTTGAGCAGATGAATGAAGATTTGACGCCGGTTCATCTAAAAGAAATAAAGCATTTTCTTTACTGACGTTTCTGAAAGTTCGGAAATATGTAAAAAGGACAAATGAAAAAAACCAACGAAACCCCAAGCTTCGTTCCCTAATATAATAGGATCTATTATCTTCCCGCACTTTAACTTGAATAAAATGCCCAAATTCATCCTTTTCAATTGCATTCCCTAAGGATATAAATAGGTTATTATCATCAGATTTTAAAATCTCTTGCCAAACTGTAATTACAATGTCTGTAATTTTCGCACTAGCCATATCTAACACAGCTTCGATATTTTCAATATCCTTGCTTTTTCCGGATATAAACCTTTTTAACAAATGTTTTTCAATATTTAATTTTTGGTTTAAGGAATTCAAAACATCTTGTAAAACTTCTCGGTAATAACTATTGTTTTCCACAGAAATATCTGTGTCTAAATATATTTTATCGGGGATATCAAACAAAAAATTTTCATAATATACAACGGGGGGCAACATTTTTTCTTTTATATAGTTACTAATAAATTTCCATTTTTCAGGATCTTTTTCACAAATGTCATGCTCAACTGTACCCCCTCTTCTTTTTTTACCTATTAGTTTGATTTCCCAGTTTTCACTTTTTTGGGTAAGGACTGAATCTCTGAAATAAAATTTTCTCTCAAGAATAAATGATCCTACATTTTCAGTTAATACATACCCATATCGAAGAGCAGTTTTTGAAACTTCTTTTTCGTCCGACCCATTTAATTTTACATTTGCTTTAACCGAAATTGAATCTCCAAAATTTGCTCTTTTATCTTTTGGCATTAATTCATGATCATTGTAATGAAGTGGATGGTAAAACCAATCTATTGCTTGAAGGATTGTTGTCTTTCCGCTCTCGTTCAATCCAACTAGTGTAATAACATTTGAGTTATTTTGTTTTGTTAAATCTAATCCAAGATGTTTAATTCCTTTAAAATTAAATATTTCAAATTTTGTATACTTCATAATAACTCCTCCCCTTCGTTTATATTAACTCAGTTAGATTTTTCAACGGTCAATCCCTTCATTCAATTTATATTAACATAAATATTTTTTGTTGAATAAAGGAAAATAGCAGTCTATAAAATAAAAGACCTAGGCTTATTATACCTAGGTCTTTTATTTTATAATTCTATTTATCTCTCTGATCCACCTATACACCAATGTCCATTGTCAAAACCCTGACTTTTTGCTTGGGATAAAGTATCGGGAGTGAAATATCTGTCATGTCCTGCTGTAATGATTTCATCAATCTGGCAAAGCGTTTGCTCATTATCTAAATCATGAACTTCCATCGTGTTAATATTCCCCAAAAATTGTTTCCCATTACCTCGTCTCATCGAAACCTCCTTTTATAGGACGATTAATTTTTCCTGTTTTAATAATAATTCTATTAATAGTTAAAGTGAATAGGCAATTGTACTGATTTTGGAAACCTGACAAAATTGGTAACGGTAAAGCTGTTCCCTTGGAGAATGGCACAAATCGCCATTCTCTCCTGTTTGCGTGAGAGAAAGTACCCCATAATTTGCCTAAAAAACTAAATCGGTCAGGTTAGTCCTGTTTAGTGGGACATATGTGGAGTAAAAAATGCACTCCTGGAAACGATAAAGCCATTTCCTTGGAGAATTGGAAACGATAAAGCCATTTCCTTGGAGAATTGGAAACGATAAAACTGTTTCCTTGGAGAATTGGAAACGATAAAACTGATTCCTGGAATAAAAAACATTCCTTGGAGAATTGGAGACGATGAAGCCGTCTCCTTGGAGAAATGAAAAACGCATTTCTCCACTATTATGGGAATTGGAGTAAAAAACACTCCTTGGAGAATGGAAAAACACCATTCTCCATAGTTTTTAAAATCGGTCCAAAGCAAAGGGGGCAAGGTTCATCGAAGGAGCCTGGCGATTTAGGAGCTGAGCGAGCAAGTTCCCGGTGAAGGGGGCGAGGGTAATGCCCATCATGGCATGTCCGGTGGAAAGAAAAAGATTCTGAACTTGGCTGATGGGCGCAATAATCGGGAGACCGTCGGGGGTGCAGGGGCGCAAGCCTGCCCAGGGTTCGGTTGTCTCCTCAGCACCAGAAAGCTGCATAAAGCGAGTGCCCGCCTTCTTGATCCCGGCGATGCGCTGAGGGTCGATGCGCAGGTCCATGCCTGAGAGTTCCAGCGTGCCGGCGAGGCGGAGATGATTTGTGAACGGGGTGACGGCGACCTTATCTTCACTGAGGTAAAGTGGGCGCTGGGGCATCAGAGGGAGGTTTGGGAAGGAGATGCTATAGCCTTTTGCGGGCTGGAGGGCGATGGGGAGTCCGAGCTTCTTCAAGAATTGATGGGCCCAGGCGCCGTTGGTGATGAGGACATCCTCGGCGGTAAATTCACCTTGATCGGTGATGATGCGCTCGATGCGCCCGTTTTGGTCGATCAGCTCAAGGGCCTGGGTATGGGTGTGAATACTGCCGCCGCGGGTCTGGATGCGATCCGCCAGAGTGGTGACAAATTGAGATGGGTTTAGGTGGGCTTCTTTGGGGAAGAAAATGCTACCGTGGATGTCCTCGCGCAAGAAAGGTTCGAAGGAAAGGGTATCTTGCTGGTTGAGGATCTGAGCTTCGACGCCATGGGACTGCATAAACTGAGTTTCATCAACCCCGTGCGCAAAAGCATGGGGGCTGCGGTAAGCCATCAGCCACCCTTGCTGTTGAAAGTCACAATTGAGCGATTCGCTTTCGACCAGGTGCTGCATCATAGCCAGACTTTCGAAGCCGATCTTTTTTAGGGTCTGAAAACCGGCTAACATTTGGGCGGGCCGGCAATTTCGATAGAACTTCCAAATCCAAGAGATCAGGTCGAGGTCGAGGCGGGGTTTAATGTAGAAGGGGCTTTGTTTATCGAACATCCATCGGAGACCATCGGCGATGACTCCGGGGGAGGCCAGGGGAATGGCATGGCTGGGGACGATCAGGCCGGCGTTGGCAAATGAGCTGCCGGAGGCAATCTCATTCTGTTCTAGGACGGTGACCTGGCGGCCAGACTCTTGCAGATAATATGCAGCGGCGATGCCGATGGCCCCGCCGCCTATGATGAGAACGTCTGATGGATTGCTCATGTTTTCGTCCTTGCTTCCCTGGTAGTGATCGTCTAATTTTAGTGCATAAAACAGAAATATATGGAATTGCTAAAGATCAAAAAACTGAGGGGGAGTGACTACATAAAATAGTTTGGGGGAATAAAGCAATTAAAGCTTAGTTTGGGATTATTTTTTTATCTTGGTCTGAGCCAATCATAGCTATTAAAAAAACATTAAAATTTATTTCGGAAAATTCATTTAGCTGTCGATTAATAATTTCTAAATTTGAGGTTAACTCGTCTAAAAATTCTGCTGCATTTTCCTGCATTAGATCATTTTCTTGATGCGCATATACTGCTTTTTGAGTGATTTCTTTTAATTCATTTTCTAAACTTTCATCTTCAAATTCTTTTTGAATTTCCAATTGTTTTCTAAATTGGTCATATTTTCGAATTATTTGATTTCTTTTATCAAGATCAAGGAACTTTGGTTCTGTTGGACGGAAGCCTCTTTCAACTTGCTGCCGCTGATTGAGAACATTTCTTACTTCGCTATCACTACATCCCAGAATATTCTTGATTTTCTCATCTTGTAATGCAGCAATCATTTCTTTCTGTTCTTTGAGGTCATACTTCTTTTTCTTTTTTAAAATTCCAGATAATGCGTTTGCATATTTCGCTTTTCGCCGATCAATATCCATTTCTATTTCTATTTGAATTCTTTTTCTTCTTTCTATGGATAATCTAATCGTTTTGGTTTGCGCATTGATACTATTTGTCAAACGTGTTTTTTCTAAGATGATTTCATGCTTTTCTTTAAATTCAATCGTTGATCGATATTTAAGAATAATCCAAAGGATGAATCCAATAAGAATTAATAAATTTGCAGCAACTAGGAAAATGGGAATGATTCGCAAAATTCCATTGGTGAGAAAAAATATTATGGGGGTTATGAGTATTAGAACGATTTGATTAAGAAATATTTTTTTTAGTTTTATTGGTGAAATTGAAAAATTATTTCTGAAATGAGTAGTTTCCATATTCCTCTCTGAGCTTTTAGCCGCACCTTTTAACATCCCTCTTTATTTTCTCATAAGGGATAGGTTAAATGTACTGATTCTGGGCACCTGACAAAACTGTAAATTGGAAACGATAGATCTGTTTCCTTGGAGAATTGGAGTAAAAAACACTCCTTGGAGAATGGAAAAACACCATTCTCCACTTATTTGCTGGCGGGGGTGAAGGGTGATGGAAACGGTGAAACTATTTCCTTGGAGAATTGGAGTAAAAAACACTCCTTGGAGAATGGAAAAACACCATTCTCCCCCTTTAATTGTGACGTTGGCTGTATTGAAGTCACAGCTGTGCAAAATTGGAAATGGTGAAACTGATTCCTGGAATAAAAAGCATTCCTTGGAGAATGGAAAGACACCATTCTCCATTGTTTCGGGATACCTCCCCAGCAAGGACAAATGCCCCATTGCATTAGGGACACTTATACCTATCATCAGGAAAACCGATTGTGTACAATTGCACAATAAGTTATGGACATAGGCGTATAGGTAAATATGCCGATAACTGAGAAAAACAAAAAGTGACGGAGAAAATGATGAGTACAAACCTAAGGGACGAGATCAATCAACTACATGCCAATATTTGCAGTGGATTGGCGGACCCGAACCGAATATTAATTTTATATACCCTGGCTGATCATCCCTCCAACGTCACCGAACTGGCTAAATCTTTAGAATCCCCCCAGCCCACTGTTTCTCGACATCTGAAAGTGTTGAAAGAGCGCGGGATGGTGAAGTCGGAGCGAGACGGTCAGGCAGTGATCTATAGATTGGTGGATCACCGCATCATTGAAGCGCTCGACCTTTTGCGGGCGATGCTGGCGGATAGTTTGGAGAATCAGGCGGCATTGGCAAAAACAGCAAGCGAAACAATTACTTAGACCGAAGCAGCAAAAAAAAATCTTTAGGAGCAAGAAATGAAAACATTACTGATCTTGGGGGCAGGAACCGGCGGCACGATGGTGGCGAATAAGATGTCACAGATGCTGGATATGCAAGAATGGAAGATCATCATGGTGGACCGTGATGAGACTCATTATTATCAACCTGGTTTCCTGTTCATCCCCTTTGGGATCTACGGACCAAACGATGTAGTAAAACCGAAACGCAGCTTCTTCCCCTCGAATGTAGACTTCATTTATTCCGATATCGAGATGATTGAGCCGGAGAAAAACCGGGTAAAATTGACCAAGAATAATCAGGTGATCAATTACGATCAATTGGTGATCGCGACGGGCAGCCATATTCATCCCGAAGAAACGGAAGGGATGTTGGACGGCGGCGGATGGCAGAAGAATATATTTGACTTTTACTCCTTAGACGGGACGACCAAGCTGAGCCGATTCTTGAAGTTCTGGAAAGGCGGCCGACTGGTGTTGAACGTGGCTGAAATGCCGATCAAATGTCCGGTGGCACCGCTTGAATTTTTATTCCTAGCTGATTGGTGGTTTACTGAACGAGGCATGCGAGACAAGGTAGAGATCGTGTATGCAACTCCATTGGACGGGGCATTCACCAAGCCACGAGCCTCCTCAGTTTTAGGAGATATCCTGACCCAAAAAGGAATTAACATCGAAACGAATTTCAATATTGGATCGGTGGATGCGGGGAAGAATAAAATCAAATCTTATGATGAGCGAGAGATCGATTATGACCTTTTGGTGACGATCCCGACGAATATGGGCTCGGATGTGATTGAACGCTCGGGTATGGGCGATGAGCTGAACTTTGTGCCGACAGACAAACATACTTTGCAGACCCAGAAACATGAGAATGTATGGGTGATCGGCGATGCGGGGAACGTGCCTGCTTCGAAGGCGGGGTCGGTGGCTCACTTTATGTTGGACGTGGTGATCGAGAATATATTGCGGGCAATCGAAGGATTGGAACCGCTGCCAGAGTTTGATGGACATGCGAACTGCTATATCGAGTCGGGCTTTGAAAAGGGCATTTTGATCGACTTCAACTATGATGTTGAACCCCTTCCTGGCAAGTTCCCACTACCTGGATTTGGACCCTTCTCACTGTTACAAGAATCGCATGCAAACCACTGGGGCAAAATGGCCTTCAGATGGATCTATTGGAATATTCTGCTGAAGGGCGGGGAAATGCCTTTCGAATCGCAGATGACAATGGCTGGCAAGTGGTCTTAGGAGATACATATGGATAAGGATCTTGCCCTATTACACGAAAAAGTAGACAGCATGATGGCGATGATGCAAGAGCAACAAGTGAAGCAGCAGGCCATGGAAGAATTCAAAAATGATATGCTGCCGATCGCTAATCATATGATCAAATTGTCGATCGATGAATTGGCAGACATTGGACAGGAGTTCAAAGGGGAAGACCTGCTGTTCATGCTCAAACGAGTGTTGCGAGACCTGCCGCTGATGCTGAAAGCATTGGACCAACTAGAGTCTTTGATGGGCTTGGCCGAGGAAGGGCAATTGTTGGGCAAACAGGTCTTCAACACCGTGGTGATGCAGTTGGATGAAATGGAACGGAAGGGATATTTTGCCTTTGCAAGCCAGGGGATGCGGATGCTGGACCAGATCATGACCGAATTTGACGAGGAAGACGCGGAAGCACTGGCGGATAACGTGGTGACGATCGTGAAGACGATGCGAAATATGACACAACCGGACATCATGGCATTAGCGAGCAGCTCGGTGGACGCATTGAGAGATATTCCAGCACCCGAAGAAGCGCCCTCGACATTGAAATTGATCAAAGAGTTGAGCAACCCACAGGTACGAGTGGGGATGGCGAGATTGTTGAATTTATTGAAAACGCTGGGTAATAATGACTCAGAAATCAAAAAACCGCTTAATTAATATTTATTTTACCAAGGAGCAAAAAACAAATGCCTGAAACAATTGACCTCACTATTTTGGAAACGCTCGATTTTGACGACGATGGGTTCATGACCGATGCGAATGATTGGACCCCGGCGATTGGCAAAGCGATCGCGGCAGCATTGGAATTAGAGCTGACCGAACGACATTGGGACGTGATTAACTTCTCACGAGCGGAATTTGCGGAACATGGAGATGCCCCCAGCTTGCGAAAGATCACAAAAGTTGGCGGCGTGCCGACCAAAGAACTTTATGTCTTATTCCCTGGCGGCCCCGCAAAGCTCGCAGCACAGATCGCCGGTCTTCCAAAACCAACGGGATGTATTTGATCAGAAGGGATAACAGGCTGAAGTATTTTTGGCTAAAAAATTATTTTGGGTTCTAAATCCTTTATGTTTTGGTGAATGCCAAAAAGAAGCCTTTATAGAAAAAGAAGGCATTCACCCCTAATTGAATTAAACCTTAGGAGAGCAAAATGTCTGATGTATTAGCAAAAATTAAGGGAATGAAAGTAGACGAAAAGACTACAACTCGCAAATTGGTATTGGTATCTTCAAAAGGTGGACTGGATATGGCTTATCCACCAATGATCTTGGCGAACGCCGCCCGCATGTCTGGGATCGAATGTGAGATCTTCTTCACATTTTGGGGGCTGGACTTGATCACGAAGAAAAAAATGGGCAAGGTAAATATTGCGACAGTGGGAAACCCCGCTTTCTCAATGGCTCCTTATGCGCCGTGGTTTAAAATTCCGACATGGATGGGGTTGATCCCGGGGATGTCTTGGGTAGCCACCAAAATGATGGCATACCAGATCAAGAAATTAGACTTTCCTCCCATTCCTGAATTCATGGAGAACCTGTTGGACTCTGGCGTAAAGCTGTATGGATGCAAGTTGTCGATGGATATGATGAACTTGCAAGAAGAGGATCTGATTGACGGGGCAACAATGTTGGGTGCGATGGAGTTCATGGAACTCTCAAAAGATGCCCAGGTAATGTTTGTCTAGTTAGGGAAGCACAACAGAAAAAAATACCCCTGAATAAGCAGGGGTATTTTTTTTGAAAAATCAAAAACATTAAATTCTTATAGTAAAATATTCATCACAGTTTAACAAAACGAACGAAATAAATGGATAAGCGAATATGGATCTGAGAAATGAAATTAATCAACTGCATGCCAATATCTGTAATGGACTTGCGGATCCAAATAGAATATTGATCCTGTATGCCTTGGCCGAAAAACCGACCAATGTGAGTAATCTTGCAAATAATCTGGGGATACCTCAGCCGACGATCTCGCGTCATTTGAAGGTGTTGAGAGAGCGCCATATGGTGACTGCGGAGAGGGATGGGAAAGCGGTGATCTATCAGTTGGCGGATAGGCGAATCATTGAAGCGCTAGACCTGATGCGCAATGTGATGTCTGACTCCTTGGAAAACCAAGCGAATTTGGTTAATAATTTCAACGAATAATTTTTCTCAATGTTATTTGGGGAAATCAAGGAACTAAAAACTTACATATGCTCAAGAAATATTTCAAGAAAAACATTGCCCTGCCCTCGGACCACGGGTCCTGGGTATTTTTGTTCAGCCCCCTCATCATCGGATTCTTTGCGGGAAATAATTGGAGCTCTTCAAGTATATTGCTGATCATTGCTGCATTAGCAGCATTTTTTATGCGGCAACCAGCGGTTATGATGATCAAATCTTATGCGGGACGACGGAGCAGGGAAGACCTGCCTGCTTCGAGATTTTGGCTGACGGTCTATGCTTTGGTCTCGTTAGCGGCGTTGAATGTATTGGTGCAACGGGGGTTTGGGTACCTGAGCTATTTGGCGGTTCCGGGGATCTTGGTCTTTGCATGGCATCTGTATTTGGTGAGCAAACGGGCGGAACGGCATCAGATCGGGGTGGATGTGATTGCCAGCGGGGCGTTGGCCCTGGCCGCACCGGGGGCCTATTGGGTGAGTGTGGGGCAATATGACACGACGGGATGGTGGTTATGGGGGTTGGCCTGGCTGCAATCTGCCGCATCGATCGTGTATGCGTTTTTGCGATTGGGGCAACGACGACTGAAGGAAATGCCAGATCAAAAAGAAAAGTTTAATTTGGGGAAAAGGACTTTGCTTTATAGCGGATTTAATTTTATCCTGACCCTAATTTTGGGATTGATGGGGAAATTACCTAACTTAATATGGATTCCCTTTGCGATTCAGTTTGCGGAATCCATCTATGGCACTTATTATCCAGCAATTGGAGTGAAACCGACGCGAATAGGTATTCGACAATTGATTGTGAGCACGATATTTACGATCGTGTTTATCATTATTTGGCAATAACCCTTTTTTTGGATTATTTCTCGAGATTTTCTTCCCAACCTAATTTTCGTAAATGATATTCTGCGTTTTTAATACCTTCTAAACTATGAACATCTCCACCAGAAATATTTTTCATAGGGAGAATAGCATCTCCTAAATAAGTAAATGGGCGTTGGCCTCTCAGGGGAAAACATTTCTCAACGCGCATTGCGCGGACTCCTCCATCCAAAATAAAACAACTTGATAATTGTTGGCGATTCGATGATACATGTTCAGGGACATCTAACAACGTCCCGGTTCAAATTTAGTTTCCTATTAATAGACACTCCAATTCACTATATTCTTTACTTAGATAGCAAAATTTATTTGGATCAAGTGCTATTGCCATTGCTAAATCTGCGAGGGACAATTCATACAAACCAATAGATTCATATCCAACTCCCCGAATGAAATATGCTACTGCAATCATGGGGTCGAGTTGTTCCGGGAGCATAATTGAACTCTCGGGGACGTGATCTTTTGGAAAGGAAATCCCAAACAGATAGGATGAATAACCCTTCGCAGTCCCATTTTGCCAGGTAAAGGTAATTCTTCCGTGCTCACTTTCGCCCACGATTGGTTCTGCTGGCCAACCTGGGGGAGGATGATGCCAGATTGCCTCCTCAACCTTAACGCTTTGTGGTAGATGGAATATCACAGTTATATTCGTATTTCCATACAAAAATTCCTCCCCAAACCAGGAGGGGAAGAATACGGCATTAATTACACCATCATCAGAAGGCTCTGAAAAAAGGACACCATTAATGTTACTAATTTGTATCAAAACCTCACTTGTTGCCCCAGCAGGAATCTCGTTTTCCCCTAAACCAAATTCCACAGCTCCTGGGAAAAAAGTTGATTCCTCAATATGATTGATAACCTGACCATTTATTTCTGCTGAAATGTGTTCAAAATCATAGTCTTGAGAAGGCACGTAAACGTCAACAAAATCTATTGGGATATTTTGCGGATCATTGGAGAATGTGAACTGATAGAATAAAGACATTGATCCATCTTCATTCCAAAAGACATTGACAACCTCTTTGTCCAGGCTGAATGAATATTCAAGAACTGCAGGATTGTAAGTTGGCTCTGATGTAACCGAAGCTTGAATTTGAGTGGGGGTTTTATTATTTGTTGGTGCTGGGCTTGGAAGTGTAATTTTTGTTGACTCGATATCAGTGCCCACTGGGTTACAAGCCGCACAAGCAAATACGATCATAAAGAAAAATAGTGTTTTTTTATACATTTCACCCTCCAAAAATATGAGGGCTTTGAATTGAACGATATTACTCATATTTTGTTATTAAAATATTTGAAGAATATTACTATTGTGAGCAACAATTTTTTTGTACCCAATTAGGAAAATTATATTTTGGGTTTATTTATTGCCTTTCTCGACGTTCACCATCAGCACCCGATATAAAAAGTCATCCACATTTTCACTGAAGCTACCTTCAACAGTGGCGCCGACTCTGGCGCGAGTTTCCAATATCACCCGATAAATAAGGTCTCCTTTGTAGTACCAGGCATTATAAAATAAATGACCGGTACTATACCCATATATTAAGACATCCCCATCATACACATTAGAAGATTCTAATATTTCATCTCCATCGAGAATATATTGATCGAGACTGCTAAACTCAAAGTTATCTGATTTCTCATATATGCAATTCATCGATTCGACCCAGGTTACATCTTCGTTTACCCGCAACTCAAAGTTTCTACAAATATAGTTTTCCCCTTCGGGGATGTAATCCGAGATTTGTACCCAGCCCATCCCTAATTCATAGTCATGGAGAAGATATTTTTCTAAATTGGCTTGCAGTGCCATTTGGCTTGGGGATATTGGGGTTGGTTCTATATTTTTTATATTCGATTTATGCAACATATTTTCAATGACTAAATTATTGATTGGATACAAATTATTTAGATAAAAATCCTGTACTGAACCTGAATTATCAAACTCGGAACCGATTTCAACCAGATATAAATAATCATTTGTGGATAAAAGTTCTAGGTAATGATAGCCATAATCCTCAGCTTTACCGACCAAGATATGTTTGCCTGTTTGTGAATAATCGTTTTGAGGAATTATTTCTTGATATCCATTTTCAATAAATGGTGCCAATATTCCTTCGAAAGTTGTATCGGGTGTGATAAATGCAAAACATTGCTCAAACCATGTATAAATTCCTTCTTCATTTTCATATTTTATACAGGCAAATGAATCCCCCCACCGATCGGTAACGTAATCCCATGTCTCTCCTAACAACTCTACTCCATACCCTGGTTGACTTAAAATCGTCCAGCGCGGTACTGGCTCACTTGTGGGAGGGATGATAAGTGGCGTGGAAGTAGGAAAAACCTTAGGAGTGTTTGTCGGTCTGGTTGTATACAGAGAAAGCAATGTTGGGGTTACCAATGGTTTTTCATTATATAAAGGGGGCAATGTGGGGGTGTTTTCAGTTTCTACTGGGGAACATGCTGAAAATATAATTAGAGCAACTAGAAATAATAAATATCTTTTTTTCATTTTTATCTCCCAATTTATCTCCAAAAAAGTTTAGAGACCATTAGATCCTGGTAATTTCCCAATCGGGTTTGAAATGAAATTTGTTAGTGTCGGTCCTGTAAAAGGAAAGAAGAATGGAGGAATATCAGAGGTAACTCAGGACTAATGAACGTCATGATTACAATATTCTATATTAACATTAAAAACGGTTTTGTTCAACAATTCACAATAAATGAATAGTTGTTCGAATTTGCCGATAGATGGTGTTGAACTATTATGAATTGCGGCTAGCGATCTCTTTACGGACTACGGGGGCGACTTTGGTACCGAAGAGTTCGATTGATTTCATCATTTTCTTATGCTCAATCGAATTATTACCCAAGTACATTGAAAAGCGCTGATGCTTGAAAATATCATATTGATAGAGAATTTTTTCAATGACCTCGTCGGGGTTGCCGACAAAGTCTGAACCTTGCAATAAGCGCTGCTGTTCTAATTGCTGGCGATTGGCAGGTGCCCATCCACGTTCTTTTCCAATTTTATTCATCATTTTTTCAGCGTAGGGGTAAAAAGTATCTACAGCTTCTTGGGCATCTTCTAATATATAGCCATGGGAGTTGATACTGAGCGGGATGGTGTTGGGATCAAAGCCATACTCCACGGCGGCTTCACGGAAGATGCGGAAGAAAGGTTCGAATCGTGCGGGCATGCCGCCAATGATGGCGAGCGCCATGGGCAAACCCATCGAGGCGGCTCGAACCGCTGATTCCGGGGTACCACCCACGGCAACCCAAATGGGCATGGGGTTTTGGACTGGCCGCGGATAGATGCCGAGGTCTTCTATCGGGGATCTAAATTCGCCGGACCAAGTAATTTTTTCTGATTTTCCAAGTTGATCCAGCAGTCTTAATTTTTCATCAAATAACCCGCCATAATCTTTTAGGTCATATCCGAAAAGGGGAAAGGATTCAATGAAGGAACCTCTGCCGGCCATGATCTCGGCACGACCATTGGAGATGAGGTCTAAGGTGGCGAAGCTTTGGAAAACGCGCACGGGGTCGTCTGAACTTAAGACTGTTACAGCCGTAGAGAGACGAATATTCTTTGTACGGGCAGCAGCGGCGGCTAAAAGTACAACCGGCGCAGAGGATAGGTATTCCTCACGGTGATGTTCGCCGAGAGCATAGGCGTCTAAACCTAGCTGGTCGGCAAGTTCAATCATTTCCAAAAGGTCTGCAATGCTCTGAACGGGATCTTTGATTTTGTTGGTAAGGGGGTCGGTGCCACTGTCGACAAAGTTATGTAAGCCCAATTCAAAGGGCTTTTGAGAATTTAATACTTTTTCAGTCATTGTAGTTCCTACTTTTTAAATAATAAAATTTAATGTTTCCATCCTTAAATATGGACGAAGATGTGCTGCTCATTTCTTACTCAAAATCTGATAGGCAAATCCTTTATAATAAGTTTCTTAGATAAGAATATTTTAGGATAACTGATGGATAATGGAAAAACACAAATAGAATTGATCCATGTACCCGCCAAAACGGGGGCAGGGTTTAGGCTGGCAAAGGGACAGACGTTGAGAGTGACCGACATTGAGGGGGAACAGGTGGTCGACCTGGCGGCTTTTAATGCGGAGAAAAGCGAAGAATATTTGAGCTCTGCACGCAGCATTGATTATGCGATGAAGATTTTCTTTACTGAGGGAGATGTGTTGTATTCGATCGATAGTAAACCAATGCTGAAGATCGTGGCAGATACAGTGGGGAAGCATGATTTTATGTTTGCCCCGTGCAGCCAGGAAATGTATGAGATCAGCTATGGAGTGACGGATGCGCATCCGAATTGTTTGGATAATTTGAGCAAACCGCTGGCGGAGTATGGGATCAAGCCTGCTGAGATTCCGATACCCTTTAATATTTTTATGAATTCAGGGATCGATCCCTCGGGAAAAATTGAGATCCACCCACCCCTGTCGAAGGCGGGTGACTATATTGAACTGCGGGCGGAGATGGATATGATCGTTTCGGTCTCGGCATGCCCTTCCTTAAAATGTAATAATTATACGCATACGCCGATCCTAGTAGGGATCTTAGAATAATTAATAAAAAAGAGACTGGAAAATTTCCAGTCTCTTTTAGTTTCAAAATAGATTTTATTTCTCTTCCCCTTTCTTCTTTTTCTTCTTTGGTTTTCTGACTTCTTTCTTTCCTTTATCTCTTTTTCCTGGAGACATTTGGTCCTCCTTGCGGTTGTTCCCTTTGAATAATTCTCTCATCTATTATATATGGAAAAGGGGGGATGATTCAAGGGGAAACTAAAAAATGCTTTCTGCCAGTTGTTCATCTCCCAACAAGAAATATATAGCAATTTAGTCAAAATGTCTATATATTTTGCTATATTGAATATTTTTGCATTATTTTTTACATTATCTGACTATTTAGCAATTTGGTTTTCAAAATATTTTCTGTATAATAAAATGTACCAGTAAATCCGAAGGAGAATTTTATGAAGAAAATAAGCAGACTCATCGTGTTCTTTTCCATTTTGACGTCTATCGGTTTCGCTTGTCGTGGAAGTTCCTCCCTGCAAGAGGATGCTGATCTCCCGGTTAATATTGAAGATATCCCCCTCGTGGATCTTGCGGATATACCCTTAGGAGAATGGAAGGTCACCGAACTTACTGGATCGATCACGGACGAACGCACCGGAGGGGGTTTAGACATCCTTTGTGATTATTATAAAGAAACATATCAAGCAATATTAGATAGTGAGGACAATTACATCGAATTAATGATGATGGCTGCTGCTGCAGATGTCTCAGATGTTCCTGAAGGACTGGTGGATATTAATTATCTAGAGGGAATAGAAGGGGTCTTTGCCTTTAGCTTTTCTTTTGATAATGGATATTTTACGAACAGAGGGGTAACCGCGCTTCCCTCTCAGGTTGTTTATTTTGAATTAATACCTCAGGTTTGGACCTTTGATCTGGGTTATTGGGGAGCGGGAGAAATTTTTGCCAAAAATCATAATGGCTCTCCTGGTGGGGGCATAAATTATTTTGTGGTTGAGGGAGGTTTTGACAGCGACGAAGCAATCAGCGGGACATGGACATATTTTGAGAAAACAGCATTGCCCGAGGGGGTAGCGCCAGAATGTGAGAGTACCGCAAAGGGGAAAGGTACTTGGGCGGCAAAGGGACCGTAAAACCACAGGACAAATGCAATAAGAAATTATGACATTTGCCTATTCACAAAATTAAAATAAAGTTGTACAAATTATTAGGAGGAAAAAATGGTTCTTGAAAAAGCAATTGATGCAATTAACGAAGACGATATAAAAAATTTAAAAACTGAAAATGTTAGTGAAATAAAAACCTTAGAATATAAAAGGGATTTACCAACCAATAGTTATGATAGCAAAAAAGAATTTTTAGCAGATGCATCATCTTTCGCAAATGCTGGGGGAGGACATTTAATTTTTGGAATTGAAGAAGAAAATGGTTTACCTAAAAACATTATAGGTTTTGAAAATATTGACCCCGATGCAGAAATCTTGCGCCTTGAAAATCTTATTAGAGACAATATAGAACCTAGAATTCAGGGGGTATCTATGCGAGCAATCGCGTTATCTACAAAAAATACCATTATATTAATTCGAATACCCCAAAGTTGGACTCAACCCCATGTAGTAAATTATCAAAAACATTGGAGATTCTACACTAGAAATTCTGCTGGAAAATATCCTCTCGACCTATTTGAAACTCGAGGTGCCTTTGCCCTTTCAAATTCTTTACCAGAAAAAGCAAAGGATTTTCGAAATAGCCGTATTGGAAAACTTATTGAAAAGGAATCACCTGTCCCCCTTGGGAAAAATGCTTTAATTGTTTTACAAATAATTCCTTTTGGTTCATTCAATCCTTCTACAACCTTCAACCTAAATTCAATTGAAAATATTACCCTGAGACTAAACCCCATATATGGGGGATCAATTGATCAAAGATATAATTATGATGGGCTCATCATAATGGGAAATACTGCGGATGACCTAAGCCGTTCTTATATTCAAATATTCCGAAATGGCATTATCGAAACTGTAAATACTAACATGCTGAGGTCTTATCAAAAAGAAGCCCCAACTATCCCTAGCGGTTTACTTGAACAAAACATTTTGAGTAATTTATCCTCATTTCTTGCAATACAAAAGCAACTGGGAATTTCGCCTCCATTTTTCACAATGCTAAGCTTAATTGGTGTAAAAGGTTTTACCATGGCAGTTAAACATGGACTCGATACATTTAAACAGAATCAATTCCCGATAGATCGAGATGTTCTTTTATTTCAAGAAAATATTATTGAAGATTACGAAACCGATTTATCAAGAATTATGAAGCCCAATTTTGATGCAATTTGGAATGCTACTGGATGGCCAAGATCTATGAACTATGACGAACTAGGAAATTGGGGTAAGGGACCAAATTCCCATAAATAAGGATACTATTTTCCCTCATCCCAAATAATAAATATCTTGCCGAATAACGGCAAAGGCAAAAAAAACTACAAAAATATACCGGTTTTGTTTTCCCCAACAATTATTTAATATCTTCCAATTCAACTCGAAAATCCTGAACCTAAAATATAATTCTCTAGGCCGATGATCATGGATTCCTGATCGGAGACGATGGTTTCGACGACATCGCGCATGGAAACCATGCCGATCATTTTGTCATTGTCGAGGACGGGCAGATGGCGGATCTTATACTTGCGCATTAATTCCATACACTGATTTAGAGAGGTATCCTCGGTGACAGTCATCATGCTGGCAGTCATTAATTCCTCGACAGGAGTATCCTCCGCTGAAAGACCCTTGATCTCCCCTTTGCGAGAATAGTCCCTTTCGGTGAAGATGCCGATGATCTTGTCTTTATCGGTGACCATGACGGCACTAATATTGGCTCCTGCCATTACCTTTAGGGCTTCTAAAACAGAATCAGTTTTCTCAACAGTATGGTTTTGGTTATCGGATTTCTTGTTTATCAAGCGTTCTACGATGGACATATTGGTTCCTCCATATTCGTTCAATAAAACAATGATGTTTCCCAGTAATTCAGTATAGCAAGAAATCTGGGGGGAATGCAAGCTAGCATTTAATACATGCAGGTCTATACGGTTAACAATCCGTCTAGGGTGTCCTGGTATGAAATCTTGGTAACCGGGGGAAAGAAAAAAGTGCAGGAAAATACATCCATAATAAAAACTCCTCGAAAATTCGAGGAGTTTTTCATGCTGTAGCGCGAGTGGGGGTCGAACCCACACAGTGTTGCCACCGACGGATTTTAAGTCCGTTGCGTCTGCCAGTTCCGCCATCGCGCCTAGGCTTTCATATTTTACCTTTTGTTTGTAAAAGGTCAAGGTTTAGGATCAAATTTGATCTTTATGAGGAAATTTTTAGTTTATTAACCATTGTTTTGGGGAGGATTTTTCCGCTGATTTTATTTGGTTAGTTTTTTTCTAAGTGAAGCGTAGCGAGAGGTTAAGCGCACCAAGGGACTGGAAGCTTTCGTATCAAACATCACATCTTTCATCGCGATTTTTAGACTTGGAGCATCCTCAAATTCAGGCAGCAGCATAGCTCCACGACCAAGCTCGAAAAGTGCATGGGCATCTGAACCTGCGGTTCCCAATAAGTTGGTTTCTTCCGCAAAAATTCTCGCCTGTCGATTATACAATTGGGGAAAACAGCGGGCATTAAAAGTTTCAATGGCATCAACCAAAGGGGCAATTTCTAAAAGATCTGCCAATGACCATTTTCCACGACTTTTATCAAAGGGATGCGAAACACTAATAAAAGCTTCTTGATCTCGAAGCCGATCAATTGCTTCTTTTACGGGCAACCCCGGAGGAATTTCTTCTTTGACATATGCGGCTAAAAGCTCACCTCCCTCTTTTGTGACGATTTCTTCGCCCACAATGATTAATTGAGGATCTAGGGCTTTTGCTGTAAGGGCTCCCTGAATCGAATTATGATCGGTGATCACTAAGCGATCAATCCCTTTGTCATGACAAGTAGCGATGAGATCAGCAGGTTCGGACAAGCTATCACTGGAAAAAATGCTATGACAATGAAATTCAACTCTCAACATATTCAAATTTGGCCTTCATAAAAATATAAAATTCTTGACTACGACTTCATTTTAACAAATGTTAGCCATTAAACAAGTTCGAGACTTTTTTCAATCAATTGCTTGCTATAACGTTGTTCGGGATGTTAAAATGAAGTTTAATGTTTTTGAACTCCAAAATATTTATCGAAGTTACTCACTATTGAATAAAAGTAGTTCACCATGATCAATGATCTTTCACTACAACAAGATAAACCGGTCCTCGTTTTGGGCTCTTCAAGTGTGGATATTGTGGGTTTGGTTGAAAATAAATTGGAGCGGGGGACATCGAATCCAGGGAAAATTACCACTTCATTTGGGGGCACAGCAAGAAACTTTTCTGAAAATTTAGCACGACTGGGTCAAGAAGTGACATTATTGTCGACGATCGGGAAAGACCAGATGGGACGACAACTGCTTAAATTCACTCAAAAAGCCGGCGTGAACACCGAATATATGATCCAAACCAAGGATTATGCTACGGGGTCATATTTAGCCGTGGTCAATCAAGAGGGAGAACTGCAATTTGGATTGGATGATATTCATTCAAGCGAATTACTCACACCCGAATATTTAGAAGAGCATGTACATTTATTTGAGGAAGCGGCATTATTATTCCTTGATGCAAACTTACGAGAAGATACCCTTGAAAAAGCAATGCAAATTGCCCAAGACAAGGGATTACTTGTGGCCACAGATCCCACCTCGATCTCACTTTCACATAAACTCAAACCTTATTTGCCCAATATCTTTTTAATGACCCCCAATCACATCGAGGCTGCAAATTTCTGTGACTTTGAAGTTGGGGAAGAAGTTAGTGATGCTGAGGGATTAGAAATTGCGAAACAAATGGTCTCGAGGGGAGTAGAGATTGCGATCGTTACGCTTGCCGAATTTGGCGTATGTTATGCGACATCCGAATCCAGCGGTCATATCCCTGCCATACGTACCCAGATCGTTGATCCGACAGGCGGGGGTGACGCGCTGAGCGCAACGGTGATCTTTGCTCTACTCAATGGCATCCCGGTTGATGAAGCGGTTCGATTAGGGGTTTCTGCCGCTTCCCTCACTCTAAAACATCGGGGAGCGGTTTATCCAAACCTTAATCTCGAAATCCTGTATGACCAATTGATCTAATTCTCAACTTTTTGAGCTTAAATTTATGAAAAAACTTCCTCCTTATTACAAAATCGATCCTGAAGTTAGTGCAGCCCTTCGATCTGGATTACCTGTGGTTGCACTGGAATCCACCGTGATCACCCATGGATTGCCCTATCCGGAAAATGTTGACCTGGCAAAGGATATGGAATCCGAAGTGCGGGCAGAAAAAGCTGTGCCAGCAACCATTTCCATGCTTGACGGCCGCTTGCTGATCGGTACACAAGATAAAGAGTTAAGTGAATTGGCACAAGATCAAAATGCCAGAAAAATAAGTGTGCGGGACTTTGCCCCGGCGATCGTTCAAAAGGCCAATGGCGGCACAACTGTAGCTGGCACCCTGATCGCCGCTGAGGCAGTGGGTATTCAGGTTTTTGCAACTGGAGGGATTGGGGGTGTGCATCGAAATGCCCCCTTTGATGTGTCTACGGATCTGGGTCAATTGGCGCAAAGCCCAGTTGTGGTGGTTTGCGCTGGTGCAAAGGCTATTCTCGATCTCCCAGCTACCATAGAAAAACTTGAAACCTTGGGTGTTCCTGTGATCGGTTATCAAACGAGCGATTTCCCCGCATTCTATTCCAGGAAAAGTGGGTTGTCCGTATCTGGAAAAGCAGATAGTGCAGAGGAGGTGGCCAAAATAGCGAAAGCACATTGGCAAATGGGATTCTCTTCTGCTATATTATTGGTTGTTCCTCCCCCTTCTGAAGTTGCGCTAGAAAATGACGAGGTTGAGCAATATATTGACCAGGCACTCCTGGAAGCCGAGGAAAATAAAATAGTTGGCCAAGCAGTGACGCCTTTTTTACTCAAGCGAGTGAGTGAATTGAGCGGGGGAAAGAGTCTTAGGGCAAATTTGGGTCTATTGAAAAATAATGCGAAAGTAGCTGCCCAAGTGGCCCTGGCCTTCAGTACCTCAAATATTCGAACCGTCTAAAAATCCCAAAAATTCTTTTCGAAAGATCTATGCACCCCTTGTACTTTATGGGCAATTTAGGACTGTCTTAACGTTTTGGAGTGATGGTTGGCCGGGGGGTCCAGGTGGGGAGAAAGGTAGGCGTTGGCCAGGGTGTACGCGTGGGTGTGGTCGTTGGTGTTAGCGTGGGGGTGGATGTTGGAGTGACAGTAAAGGTGGCTGTTGGGGTAAGTGTTTGAGTAATGGTGGGGGTTGAAGTAACCGCTTCTCCATTGACAGTAAACTCGCCCACTGTTTTTAGTTCAGTGCCCGCGAATATTTGAATCTGATAGACCCCCGGCAGCCATTCTTCAGGCTCGGGTTCATAATCAGTAAAACCATACCCCCCTCCCCCACTGTCCCATACAAGCGTTTCGTAATAAACCAGATCCCCTTCGTAGAGCCATAATGCAGTCCATTGGATGCCATCCACCATTTGGTCATAGCTAAAAAGGGCGTACATATGGCCCACAGGGTTGGTATAAATGGTGCCCGAATTTATAGGATTGTAATCCTCATCAAAACCTTGTCCAAAAACCAAAGGACTAAACACAACCGAGGCAGGCGGAGTGACAAAACCTTCAAATTGTGCTTCGATTGCAATTGGCACAAAGGGCGTGGGGGTGACGGTCGGGGTGTAGGTTTTGTCTAAAGTCGGGGTTATCGTGGGTGTGTTTGTGATGGTTGGCTGAATAGTTTCTGTGGGGGTTAGGGAAGGGGCTAGGGTCAATGTGGGGGTGACAGTTAGTTCAAATAAATTTGTTGCGGTGGGCGGCCCATATCGATTTAACGCAAAGGTGAGAAAGACCAAAATAAAACCAAAAAATATCAACCGCCAACCCCCAATAAGCTGTCCTTTTCTCAATCGATAATAGCCCACCTCTCTCGATTTTTGAATCATTTTCACCCCAGCCCAAAAAAGCGCGAGCACAGCGATAGCCAACAAAACCACGATGGTTTTAATAAAGCTGATGATGTCTAAGGGGGGGAGATTTTCAAATGACATGAAAAGAGTTTGTCCTTATATTGATCAAAACCTTCAGCAATTATAACAAATGATATCTCCCCACTATTTTAAATGGTCATCTGGTACTAAGGTGCTTGCCTCAAAAAAGGCAATATGCTAGTATTGCCCATAAGAATTTATTACAAATACATAACCCTATGAGGAGTAGATATTATGGATTTCGCAAGATCCTTTTCTTTTATTACTGAAGACAAAGATTGGTTCAAAAAAGTGGGGATTGCCGCCTTGTTGGTACTAACGGGAATAGGAAGCATCGGCGCAATGGGTTGGGTTGTAGAAATTACCAAAAGGGTTGCCAATGGAGATCCGGAACCTTTGCCGGGGTGGGAAAATATTGGCGATTATTTTATAAATGGTCTTAAATTGATGGGAGTAACCTTGGTTTGGTCTCTCCCGATAATTTTATTAACAATTTGTTCCACTATACTCCTGATCCCTGCTTCTGAGGGTTTCGCATCTTATGATGATGCCAGCGTTTTCATGGTAATCATGACAATGTGCCTTTCCGTTCTTGTGATCCTTTATTCATTGGTCGTTGGCCTTCTTGCCGCTCCCCTGTTCGGATTGATCGGGGAGGGTTTGAGCTTTTCAGAATTGATCAAACCAAATAAAGCTTTTGCATTATTAAAAACCAACATTGGTGGATATCTCCTTGCATTTTTTGCTGGAAGCATCATTTCGACCATTTTATCTTCGATCGGCGTGATCGCATGTTTCATTGGCGCTTTCTTTGGCACGGCATTTGGATATGGCGTGATGGGTCATTTGATCGGTCAGGCCCATGCTCAAGCTAGAGAAAAATTGGCAATGGAACCTATTCCTGAGGAATAAAAGCCGGAATTTTAGTAAAATATCTGAAACCGGCGGGAATACTCCTGTCGGTTTTTTGTTTTTATCCCAAAATAATTAATAATCTTCCTATTGTTATCCAAATTAGGTTTTGGTAAAATGAATTTATGAGAAGTAAAGGATTAACTCGCCGGGATTTCCTAAAACTAAGTGCCATTGCACTTAGTTCTGTGGCGATGCGCCCTGCACTTGACAATGGGCCAGTTCTTAGGAAACCGTCTGATGCTCTAGGAATCGTTAGAATTGGGAGCCCTTCAGTACCCATATTTAAAGAACCTGATTACCGAAGTGATATTATCCGCCATGTAGGGCAGGATGAGATCATCTATTATTACGAAAAATTAGTCTCCCCATTGGGACCATTTGTGAATCCTTTCTGGTATCAAATTGATGAAGGATATTTGCATACCGCTTATGTGCAACCTGTAGATACAATCAGCAATGAGCCTGTTTATACAATCCCTGAAGGCGGAGTTTTAGGGGAGATTACAGTCCCGCTCACCCAATCGATGCGAAATAATAAGTTCTTTGGATGGCAGCCGCTTTACCGTCTTTATTACAAATCAGTGCATTGGATCACCGGCGCGGGGTACGGACCTAATTATGGTCCATGGTACGAGATCACTGATGACCTGATGAAGATCAAATATCATGTGCCCGCCCAACATATGAGAATAATTCCCGATAATGAACTCACCCCAATATCACCAGATGTGCCTGAACATTTAAAAACGGTAATCGTAAATATTTCACGACAGTCCCTGACAGCCTTTGAGGGAGATGAGGTGGTGATGCATACTGAGATTTCGAGCGGAATTCCATCCTACTCACCGACGATAAATGGGATTGATACAGCGACTCCTTATGGCGAGCACCGTATTCATATGAAAACACCCGCTAGGCATATGGGGGATGCGAATATTACTAGTGATATTTATGCTTATGAGTTACCTGGCGTTCCTTGGGTCTCTTTCTTCGTTGATACCGGAGTGGCATTCCATGGCACCTATTGGCATGATAATTATGGCAGTCAAATGAGCCATGGCTGTGTCAATATGCGCCCTGATGAAGCGAAATGGATCTATAGATGGTTGATGCCTGATATAAAAACAGATCAGTGGTTTGCCGCGGGGTATGGCTCACAGGTCTTTGTCGTATAATATCCAAAACAGTAAATAATTAATAAGGAAAATAATATTATGGAATACCGAAATCTTGGCCGAACAGGGCTAAAAGTTTCTGAATTATGTATGGGCACCATGCAATTCGGCTGGACAGCAGATGAGGCAACCTCGTTTGATGTGCTCTCAGCAAGTTTTGATGCAGGGATTAACTTCATTGATACTGCGGATGTATATTCAAGATGGATTGAGGGGAATGCGCCCGGGACTTCGGAAACGATCATTGGCAAATGGATCAAAAAGAATAATATTCCTCGACATCAATTGGTGATCGCTACCAAAGTGCGTGGCCAAATGAGCGACGATCCTAACGATCAGGGGCTTTCTCGCCAACATATCATGCGATCCGTTGAAAACTCTCTTAAAAGATTGCAGACAGATTATATTGATCTATATCAGAGTCATTCGGTAGATGGGGATACCCCGATCGAAGAGACCTTGCGCGCTTTTGATGACCTGGTAACACAAGGGAAAGTACGCTATGTGGGTTGTTCAAATTATCCGGCTTGGCGTTTAATGGAAGCCCTGTGGACTGCGGAAAAAAATAATTTAGCTCGATATGATTGTATTCAACCTAATTACAGCTTGCTCAAACGAGCGGAATTTGAAAGGGAAACCGCAAGCGTTTGTAAAGAATATGGCATTGGCGTGATCCCTTACAGCCCCCTTGCGCGTGGATTTCTCACAGGGAAGTACCGAAAAGATCAAGAAATTCCTAAAGACTCGCGAGAATATAAAAACGAAAGAATTAAAGGCTATTTCACTGAGAATAATTGGGCATTACTAGAATTAATGGAAAAAATTGGAGAAGCCAATGGGGGTAAATCGATCTCCCAGGTAGCTTTGGCCTGGCAATTATCTGACCCACTCATTACCAGCCCGATCATTGGCCCAAGAAATATGGAACAGTTTAACGACAATTTTGGTGCGGTTGGTTTTCGATTAAGTGCTGAAGATAAAACTGCTTTGGATAAAGCGACAGCCTGGGAATAAAGTTTTAGTTCTGAGTTCCGATCATGCTGAGCATTGCCCCGATATCATCTTGATAGGATATTACTCCCACAGGGACACCAAAATGGCTGATTGATTTAGCTAATATGTCCGTACCGGGGTCCCCACCAAAACTCTCTGCATTAATTAAGACGACGATGGGGCGTAGGCCTAATCGAGTAATTTGATCTACAGCCAGGGTGATATCGTGTTGGACGGACGGAGTGACCAAGATCACTGTGCTTCCACGAGATAAATGGCGGCATTGATTGGTTAGCATTGCAGAAAAAGGCACCACCCCTTCTGATCTTAATAAAGCCATTGCTTCTAATATCTTATCTAGTTGACGTCCAGTTTTGTCAGGGGATAATACTTTAGAAGTGTAATTATTAATCGCTAAACCGACTTCACGACCATTTTTAATAAAATAACGGGCTACGGAGGCGGCAATCGTGGCGGTATATTCTTCAGTTTCAGGGGCAAGCTGAAATTTTTCCTCTCCCTGAGAATAAATCCCCTCCACACTTGCCTTTGGGGTATAGGGCTTCCCGGCTTGGGCATCTTTTTCACCGTCGACAAATATCCAGATCTCGGCCATTGGATCCAGCTCGAATTCTTTTACCATTAAGGTGTCTCTTCGAGCGGTACTCTTCCAATGTATTCGACTTAAGGAATCCCCAGTCGCATATTCCCGAATATTTGAGGCATTCGGTGTAATCTGATGGGTTCGTCTACGCAGCGCTTCTCCACCGGGGAGCATTCCTGGTGGCCCAGGAAATCGTTCGATATCAACTAATTTTGGAAATACCAATAAATGATCCGTATCTGGGAATTCTCGCGAGACGGGGAAGAGCCCAAAAGGGTCTGCGCCTTTTAGGGTCGTTGGACCTAGGGGAAAAGCGCCCCGTTTGACCAATCTGGTGCGTCCCATGTTTGAGCGACCTTGGTTGCCACCCATCATCACATACACTCTTGAGCCTTGGGAACCTGGCAATGGAGAATGATCCTTAAGTTCGAGCCATAATCGGGGAAAGCGCTGATGGTTATAAAGTTCAAAAATTTCACTAAATATTTCGCCAATTTGACCCCGTTTCATATTTGGGGTTCGTTTAAATGTGATTCCCCGTAAAATTAGCTGGGACCACAACCAACTACCAACGATTAATAACCCCCATAAATAACTTAAACGAGTATAGACCTGCTGGTCTGATACGACTAAGCCAAATATGCTAAACCCCAGCAGACCGAGTGCAACTCGGAGGGAATTCGTCATACTTAATCTGGAGTAAGGTCCCCACCAGGAACAGGTACGCTTTTTATTATTTCATCTACTAAGGCATCTGAGGTGACATCTCTCAACCGAGCAGCTGGACCTAAGATTACTCGATGAGCAAGGCAAGCTTGTGCCAATCCTTTGACATCATCGGGTAAGACATAGTCTCGTCCTTCTAGGGCAGCTTTTGCCTGGGAAGCTCTAAAGAGGGCTAGGCTCCCCCGGGTGCTTGCTCCTAAATAGGAATCTGTATGATTACGGGTTTTTCTTGTGAGGTCAACGATATAATATCGCATCGAATCAGCCACGTGAACTTCTCGAACCTTGGCCTGCATTTTTAATGCTTCGTCGACACTCGCAACTGTTTGCAAGTCTTCTAATGGATGTTTAAATTGTTGGCTGTTTAACACCGACATTTCGGCATCAAAATCAGGGTACCCAATTCTAGCTCGCATAAAAAAGCGATCTAATTGGGCTTCTGGTAAAGGGAATGTACCTTCATATTCGATAGGGTTTTGGGTGGCCAATACCATGAAGGGGTTAGGGAGCTTGTGTGTAATTCCATCTACGGTAATCTGTTGTTCGGACATTGCTTCGAGGAGGGCCGCCTGAGTTTTTGGGGTAGCACGATTAATTTCGTCTGCCAAAACCACTTGAGCCATAATTGGACCAGGTCTAAATTCAAACTCGCGACTTACTTGGTTAAATATTGAAACTCCAGTTACATCACTTGGGAGCATATCGGGAGTAAATTGAATTCGATTGAATGATCCCCCGATAGAGGTGGCAAGACTGCGAGCTAACATCGTTTTCCCGGTTCCAGGGACATCTTCGATCAATAAATGCCCTTGACCAAGCAAATTAATCACCACTTTCTCAATGGCATTTCGTTTACCAATGATTACTTTTTCAATATTCTTTATTATTTTCTCAGAAAATTCCTGAACATCTGTCATTAATGGCTCCGTACAAAAAGGGATATTAGACTTTAGTAAACAACTTGTGAAATACTGATTTTTGCTCGGTAATTGTAATATGAAAATTCAAAAACATGGACGCTACACATTAGAATAATCGTTTAATGGGTGCACAACGAATAAGAGTGGGGCAATAAAGCTAAAATGATGATGCAATGACTTTCATACAAACAAACGTTATAATAGGATAGTATTTTTAATGAAAATGAAGGAATGAGATGGAAAATGTAGATTGCATTTTTTGCAAGATCATAAAAGGGGATTTACCGAGTGATAAAGTACATGAAGACGATACAATTATTGCATTTCGGGATATTAATCCTGTTGCACCTACGCATATATTGATCGTACCAAAAAAGCATATTACCGATAATAATGATTTTTATCCAGAAGATGAAGAAATTGCTGGACGAATGTTTTCCGTTGTACGGGAATTGGCAAAAAAAGAAGGAATTACTGAGAGCGGATATCGTTTGATCATGAACACAGGAAAAGATGGCGGCCAAGAAGTCCCCCATATGCATTTGCACCTAATCGGTGGGCAGAAAATGCAACATAAAATTGGCTAAATAAATATTATTCATTAGGAGTGAATATTATTTGAGGTAAGGAGAAACCTTTAGGATGAGTATTAGAGAAAAAATCAACGAAGAAATAAAAATCGCTATGAAAAGTGGTGATGAAATGGTAAAAATGGTTTTACGCGGCACGCTGGCAGCAATAAAACAGGTCGAGATCGATGAACGAAAAGATCTGGAAGAAGCTGAGGTTCTGTCAATTGTGCAAAAAGAGGTTAAATCTCGAAAAGAGTCCATCGCGGATGCAAAAAAAGCTGAAAGACCTGACCTGATTGAAGCAGCAGAAAAAGAAATGGAAATTCTTGCCGTTTTCTTGCCAGAGGCGATGAGCGATGAGGAATTAACCTCAATTATTAAAGATGTGATCAGCCAAGTTGGTGCCACCTCTATGTCAGACATGGGAAAAGTAATGGGTGGCGTGATGCCCCAGGTAAAGGGGCGGGCAGATGGCGGTCAAATTAATCAAATAGTGAAGGCGCTTCTATCCTGATGCTAAATCAAGGCGATTCGATGCTTTCCGATTCGAGCACTAAAAGACGTTTTAAATTTACTAAACGTAATATATTCTTGTTAACCTTGTTGATTGTTACTGCCAGCTTATCCGCAGTGGCATTGTTGCTACCGTTATCGACCGAAGCAAATACAGTAATATTGAATATTGGGGATGTTGCCCCGCAAGATATTATCGCCCCAAACGCCCACAGTTATCAAAGTGAAATTCTCACAGAGGAAGCTCAGATAATTGCCGCCAATGGGGTTGCAGAAGTTTATGCTGCCCCTGATGCCAATATTGCCCGAACCCAGGTCAATGACCTTAGAGATATTTTGACCTTTATCGAAACAGTGAGATTAGATGAGTTTGCTACCTTAGAACAAAAAACCCTCGATCTTTCCGCAATGGAGCATATTCAACTCAACCCTGAAAGTACCGCCCTATTTCTAAACATGACCGAAAGCAGTTGGCAGGCTTTGAGGGTGGAAGCGATCATCGTATTGGAACAAGTAATGAGAAGCACCATTCGAGAAGACCGGGTGGAAGAGGCTCGGCGAAGTGTGCCAGCATTAATTAGTTTTAGCCTTACTGAAGAACATGCCAATTTAGTGGCAGAGCTTGTTACACCTTTTGTTACCCCAAATAGTTTATATACCGAGACATTGACCGAGGAAAAACGGCAAGAAGCCCGTGATTTGGTTGAACCAGTGGTCCAGTCCTTCCTCACCAACGAAATAATCGTTTCACGTGGGCAAGTAGTTTCTGGCGTAGATTTGGAAGCTCTGGAAGAATACGGTCTGTTGCAATCTCAGGTGGATTGGAAGGATTATGTAAGTGTTACTGCACTTGTCCTGGTTTGTTTTGGTTTTATTGTGCTATATATTCAGTTTCGCAATGATCTATTAGAAGATACTCGAGGATTGACTGTAATTGCAATCCTGTTCCTCATCTTTTTGTTTGCAGCCCGTTTTTTGTTACCCAACCGAACAGTTATCCCTTATATGTTCCCCATAGCTGGTTTTGGTCTCTTAGTTACCTCTCTTTTTAGCGGCTCTGCTGGACGAATATTGGCATTACCTTTGGCTGTATTATCGACTTACGGATTGCCCTACAGTTTAGAATTAGCGCTCTTTTATACATTTTCGAGTATTGTCGGCGTATTGATTCTTAGAAACTCTCAACGAATAACCAATTTCTTTTGGGCTGGCGCAGGAATAAGTTGGTCAGGGGTTTTGGTAATGTTGAGCTTTAGACTAATTGACCAGAATACGGACCTGATTGGTGTTGCAACTTTAATAGGTGCAAGCCAAGTTTATGGATTGGCGAGCATTAGTTTGGCGGTGATCTTACAATTTTTCCTTTCACAGGCCTTGGGCGTGACAACTGCGCTGCAATTGGCTGACTTGGCAAGACCTGACCAAAAATTATTGCAAATGATCTTACGGAATTCTCCTGGAACTTATCAACATAGTCTTCAGATTGCAAATCTGGCGGAACAAGCAGCAGAATTGATCAATGCAAATACATTATTAACACGCGTTGGCGCGCTATACCATGATGTAGGTAAAGCTAACCAACCTCATTTCTTTATTGAAAATCAGGCTCCAGGAATGCCCAACCCACATGAGGGGCTTTCCCCCTATGAGAGTTCTGCTATCATCCTCCAACATGTAACAGATGGTGTGGAAATTGCAAAAAATAATCGAATTCCCAAACAGGTCATCGATTTTATATTGGAACATCACGGGACTACTGTTACTCGGTATCAGTATGTGCGTGCGGTTGAGGAAGCTGGCGGGGATGTAGATAAAGTGGATATCAATAATTTTAGGTATCCTGGACCCCGACCCCAAAGTGTTGAAACCGCTCTAGTGATGTTGGCGGATGGTTGTGAAGCTCGTGCAAGAGCGCAACGACCGCAATCCGAAGAACTTATCCGAGAATTGGTGGAGGATACGGTTTTGAAAAGGCAGGAAGCGGGTCAGTTAAATGACACCTCCCTCACACTACAACAGATCGGTATTGTGACCGAATCATTTATCAATACGCTAAGAGGAGTTTACCATCCGCGAATCGAATATCCTGAATTGAAAGAACCTGATAAAAAGAGCAATGAGGCGGGTACCATTCCGGTTAGAACAGAAAGCCCATGATCTATATTCAGATCCAAGAAAAATATCGAGAAATGTTGGATGAAGAAACTCTGCGACAAACAGCCCGCTCAGTTTTAGACCACCTAAATATTTCTAATGATGAGGAAATGTCTATTGTGGTGGATGATGACGAAGTCATCCATGCGCTAAATCTTGAGCATTTGGGAAGTGATAAACCCACCGATGTGCTTTCTTTTCCGTCACGAGAAAAAGACCCTGATAGTGGCCAACTTTATTTGGGGGATGTGATCATTTCATATGAAACCGCCGAAAAGCAAGCAACTGCAATGGGGCATGCCGTAATTGAAGAAATTCAATTATTGGTCGTGCATGGTTGTCTTCATTTATTGGGACATAATCATTCTGATAAAGGAGGAAAAGAAAAAATGTGGGTAACCCAAGAAAGAGTGCTCAAATCATTGGGAATCAATATACAACCCACTGAATAATTATTATTCTAAATATTCAATCAATATGAGAAAATTCCTAAAATCAAGAATTCAATCTTTCGGTCATGCCCTATCGGGCTTATGGCATGTGATCCGTACCCAACAAAATGCCTGGCTGCATGCGCTGATGAGTGTTTCAGTTTTTTGGGTGGGGGTTTGGCTAAAACTAAACCGTTTAGAATGGGTCATGCTTATTTTGGTGATCGCCGGTGTTTGGGCTGCAGAATTTTTTAACACAGCCTTGGAAGTAGTTGTGGATTTAGCCACCCAAGAACAACATCCCCTAGCAAAGGTGGGCAAGGATGTGGGCGCAGCAGCGGTATTAATCGCGGCGGTGGCGGCTGCTATTGTGGGTATACTCATTTTAGGGCCACCCTTATATGACAAAATCATTCAAATTATTAATTAGCTAACGCATATCCTTTTATTCCTCCTGTTATAATCCAGTTTAATTTAATTTTCGTACATCGAGGTATATATGCCCCTTTCTTTTAGATTTGGTACAGTTGGAAAACCGATCAGTACGCCCAAAAAACCTGGCGGTTCAGTCGGTGCAGTTATACAAACTCGTGAATTGGGACTGGGAGCCTTAGAGATCGGTTGGGTGCGCGCCGTCCGTGTTTCTGAAAAAACTTGTGAAGCGATCCGGGTGACTGCAAAAGAAAACGATGTACTCCTCAGCATCCATGCCCCCTATTTCATCAATCTAAACGCCGATAGTGAAGAGTGGCCAAAGTCTCGAAAAAGGTTGATGGATGCGGCCCATTATGGCAATTTGGCAGGGGCAACCGAAATTATCTTTCATCCTGGCTCCTATTTTGGAAAACCAGCCAAAGAGGTTCTACCGAATTCAATTGAAAGGTTGCAAGGCTGTGTTGACGAGCTTCGTGCAGACAACAATATGGTTACTTTGCGTCCAGAAACAATGGGAAAGGGGGCGATGTTAGGGTCCTTAGAAGACACTCTTGAGATGAGTAAAAAAATCAAAGGAGTGCAACCCTGTCTTGACTTTGCCCATTTGCATGCCCGTCCTGGTGATGGCAGCATGAATAGCTACAAGGAATGGGCTACCGAACTCGAAAAGATCCAGAAGAAATTAGGAAAACGGGCGATGAAAAATTTTAGTTGCCATTTGTCTGGAATCGAATATGGGGAAAAGGGTGAACGAAACCACCTCCCCATGAAGGAGTCTGATTTCAAATTGGATGCGCTTTTCAAGGCGCTGCATGATTTCAATTGTGGGGGCCGGCTGTTATGTGAAAGCCCGATAATGGAAGAAGATGCTCTTTATTTCAAGAAAAAATGGATCGAGATCAGTGGAGAAACGGATTAATGGCGATCAAGGAAGATGTATTTGCTGAACTCCAATCGAAGATCAGATCCTGTTCCTTCTGCTTAGATGCTGGACATTGGGTGGCACCCCCCGGAGTAACGCAGGGAGATGTGGAAGCCAAAATCATGACGATTGGACAGGCCCCGGGAATCACCGAAGTAGAGGTAAAACGCCCCTTTAATGCAGGAAGCGGTAAACGCTTGTTTGAGTGGTTGGCAAAAGCGGATATTGATGAAATTTGGTTTCGGAGCACCCAATATATGAGTTCTGTGACTAAATGTTATCCCGGCCGAGTTGAGGGAGGAAGCGGGGACAGAGTGCCCTCCCGTGCTGAACAAGCTCTTTGCCGTCCCTTCTTAGATGAAGAGATCAGATTGGTCAACCCAAAGTTGATCATACTCATTGGGCGGCTTGCGATCGGATTATATTTCCCCAAAAAACTAAAATTGACCGAGATCATTGGTACGCAAACTCAATTAGAGAATGGTTCTTGGGTAGTGCCCCTTCCCCATTCCTCGGGGGCCTCTCGGTGGCATCAGATCGCGGAAAACCGACTGTTGATCGACCAGGCGATTGGATTGATACAGGGGCATAAAAAGAGAATTTTTAAGGATTAAAAAATTCAGGAGAAAGAATGGACAGCGAAAGATTCCGGATCATCCCCCGCAAAAAGGGCCAACTTTTATACCCTTTATTGATGGCATTTATGTATATTTCTGCATTTGCATTGATCATCTTCTCAGAAAAGATCAACATTGTGTACTTCCTGGTCTATATTTTAGCAACCAGTTTGGGGTTCACCTATTTAGAATTTCATCAATGGAAAAGTGGTTGGAAAAAACTGGAAGAAGCATCTGGCCTCGCCTTAGAGGATAATTCTTTGTTGGGGATTATGAAAACCCAAAAGTTAACCGGGAAATATCGTGGTTACCCGATTGAGATGGACGGTTATTCCGTTGGGTTAGGGCGATATCGAAAACATTACACCAAAGTGGAAATAGAACTTCCAGAAACTCTGAAGGGAAGTTTCTCCTTAACCAAGCGGGGATTTTGGCAGAAAAATCTTGAGACGACCGGGATTGAAGAGTTTGATCAGCGGTTTAATTTCAGCAGTGATATGGATTGGGTGGCCGATAGATTATTCCGAAATCGGGAGATCGAAGATGGGATGTATGATCTCCACGCACAATGCCGCACTTTACAACTCTCTGCGACCGATAAACAACTCTTTTTCCAAGAAAGAGGACGGATCAAAGATTCAGAATACCTGATGGCATTATTGGATTTTCTGATAAAAATGACGGGAATGATTAAACAGAATAATTAGTTTAATGTATTGGAAAGTATTAAGTCAAAATCTCTTTTCGATATTTTTCTGCAAACAAAGCTGGTGTACCACCGGTATGCCAGAAAAGCACAGTTTCATCTTTGCGAAAGAATCCTTTACGGATCAGGTCGATCATTCCCCCCGCCGCTCGTCCTGTATAGACCGGATCAATAAGGACACCTTCTTCAGAGGCAAATAATCGGATGGCCTCTTTCTCTAATTCGCCCATTACCGCGTATCCCCCTCCTAAATAATCCCCATTTACCCTAATTTCTTCAGGTCCCATCTGGAGCTCATGATCTAAAAGCAGTGCAGTATCTTTGACCAAGCCATATATTTTCTTGGCAAAAGGTTCCGCGAGTTCATCTATACTAATTCCTAATACTTTTCCCTTAAACCCAAAGATCTCTTTACCCAAGGCCAATCCAGCATGGGTGCCACCTGAGGACGTCGCAAAAACGATCCAGTCAGCTTTCACAGATTGTTCGACAAACTCTTGCATGGCATACACATATGCTGCCGCCCCGGTAGGATTTGACCCCCCATAGGGTACTAAATAAGGTTTCTTTCCTTCGATCTCTGCCTTTTTAGCTACTTTTTCTAAAGTATCTTGGCGATCTTTCTTCGTTGTCCAAACTATTTCCGCACCTAACAGGAGATCGAGAAATATGTTTCCCACCGGATCCTCTGGCTCTTCTCCATTTAAGACCAAGATGCAATCCATACCCACTCTTCGAGCAGCAGCGGCCGTTTGACGGCAGTGATTGGATTGGATTGCACCGGCAGTTATCAAAGTTTTACAACCTAAGGATTCGGCTTCGGCTAGCAAATATTCTAGTTTTCGAGTTTTGTTCCCCCCCAACGCCAAGCCAGTTTGATCATCTCGTTTAATGATAATTTTCGGTCCACCAAGATTGGCGGTTAAACGAGGTAAAGATTCAATGGGGGTGGGAAGATGTGCAATTGGTGATCGAGGAAGTTCCTTCATTTCTTTTCCTTTTTATAAAGCATCCGATTCGGTTTCACGATTTCCTTTACGGCGCAGAATGGACATCATTCTTGGCAAAACCTGACTGTAGGCCCAATAAATCCATGGGCGAATTGGTAAATCCCAAGCGCCAATATGGCGGTTCACTTCTCCCTCAAGACCGCGTTTAAAACGGTAGACTCCCCAAAACGAATCAGATTCATCAAATGTTTCTGGCGCACCCCAAAGGTCATAAATGCGACAACCCAATGCCTTAGCTGTTTTTATAGCTTCCCATTGAAGCAGATATGTCGGCATCTTGTTTCGGTGTGTGGGTTTTGACATGCCATAGATATACCAGGCGGTCTCTCCAAAATGGAATAACATTAAGCCTGCGACGAGATCGCCCTCCACATCAGCGATTAGTGGAGTGAGCATGCCCGCATCATAAAACCTATTCCATACCGACAAATAATATTCTTTATTTCGAATTGTAAATCCATCACGGATGGCGGTTTCTGCATACGTTTTGAATAGCATTTCAAAATCGCTTGGATCACCTTTCCGAACGGTTACCCCTTTTCTCTCCGCCAAGCGAATATTGTAACGAGTCTTCTGTTTCATTTTGGCAAGAATCTCATCTTCAGGTGAAAGAAGATTGATCAGAACAGTATTCTTAAATTGAATTTGTTCCTTGGAATAATGCCAGCGATTTGCTTTCAAGTCATTGATAAATACATCCCCAACCGCATTCTCGGTAGCGTCTTCAGATTCCGGTTCACCTGTTCCCAACAGCACATCCGGCTCTATTTTTATTAAGAATGCATCTTGTTCTTTGGCAATATTTTCAAGGTCTTGAATTATAGTTTTTCTTAGTTCAGCATCCCCCCAATCTCTCATCACTGGACCTTTGGGAATATATAACATTTGTAAATCCGGAATAGGTCCAGGCAATTGGATTGACCTTTTTAGGATCAAAGCCATTGCAGCTATTTCACCATTCTTTTCCCAAGTTTTATGGATCGGTTGCCAACCATATTCCACTTTTAATTCACCCCACTGAAAAGTTTGCAATAGTTGGGGAGCGGGGAAAGATCTTAGGGCGTTATTCCAGGTATTTTTATCCATGCGATATTATTTCTAATTCCTGACCAATAGCTTATAGGCCATATAGATCAAGGGCTTATAAACCCGGTCGTAAGGGTTATCGGCACGTTTTAGCTCTCCACCAAACCCACGCTTGAAACGATAGACCCCCCAAAGACCTTTGCTTTGATTATTAAATTCGGATTCTAGTGTTTCAAGCTCTTCATCGGGGACACCCCATAGGTCATATTCTGTACAACCCTGTTTTTTTGCCCACAGCATTGCTTTCCACTGCAATAAATAGGTAGGCATCCGATTTCGCTCTTCATTCGTGGAGGCACCATAAAAATACCAAGCGCGTTTTCCGCTGGCGAAAACCATGATTCCTGCCAGTGGTTTACCTTGATATTCGGCTATAAGCATTGTTACTTTTCCATCTGGATGAAATTCGTTAAATACTTTTTGATAATAGGGTTGGGAATGGACACCAAACTCATCACGCATCCCGGTTACGTCCATCATATTGGAAAATGAGGACACATCCTCACTTTCCTTTACAATAATATCCTTTTTCCCTGACAAACGAATGTTATAGCGTGTTTTTTGCTTCATTCGTTTTAATATCTCTTCTTCATTCCCCGAAATATCAATCATGATCGTTCGCAAGGGTTGGATGGCATGTATGCTGGGTTTAAATCCATGATCTGAAAGATCAACACCAGCACCCTCCCACGAATCTTGTTCTACTTTCAAAAATACCGCATTGCGGGTTTTGCACGCAAGGTCAATTTCAGGCCATAAAATCTGCCAATCTTTGCCAATGGGTCCCTTAGGAATATAAGCCAGAGTAAATCCAAGAGGTAATGAACGAAATAAAACTTGGGCGCCCACATCCCCCACTGTCACCCAAACAGGGTGCCATCCAAAAACAGCCTTTACTTCCCCCCATGCACTTTGTTGCAGTAAATGGGTTTGGGGATATTCTTTTAGGAATTCATTCCATTCTATTTTTGTAATTTCTGGCATAAGGTATTTTTAGGGCATTGTTCTAATTGGATTCCGTAGATTGATCGGGACTTAGATTATTGCAGTGAGACCTGGTGCGGGCGTGTTTCGAATTTGCGCTCCCGGAATAGTTTCATCCAATAAGGTCAGGATATCTTCAACCTTTCCATCTTCGGCTAGAGATATCAAGTCCGAAACAACTACTTGTAAATCTTTTTCTGATAATAAGCCTTCTTCTAATAGGCGTGTGATCTCAGGGTGATCTGTTTTTTCTAGGGTTGAATTCTCATCCCATAGCTCTTCGTAAAGTTTTTCGCCAGGACGTAATCCGGTAACTTCTATTTCAATATCCAATCCCGGTTCAAGCCCAGAAAGTTTGATTAGGTCTGATGCAAGATCGTAGATACGAACAGGTTTGCCCATATCAAGCACAAAAACTTCTCCACCTGTGCCCATTGAAAAGGCTTGAAGAACTAGATGAACTGCTTCTGGAATCGTCATAAAATAACGTTCAATGTCTGGATGGGTCACAGTGATCGGACCCCCATCCGCAATCTGGCGTTTGAAAAGTGGGACAACGCTCCCACGACTGCCAAGCACATTGCCAAAACGAACTACAGAAAAATCTAAGCCACTCTGATTGGCTGCATTGAGGACAACTAGCTCTGCAATACGCTTAGTGGCACCCATCACGCTGGTAGGTGCAACCGCTTTATCTGAAGAGATCATCACTAGTCGGGGAACTTGATGTTTTGCTGCAACTTCTACTACATTTTTCGTACCAAATATATTGTTAGTAACAGCTTCCTCAACATTTTTTTCCATCATCGGCACATGCTTATGAGCTGCTGCATGAAAAACGACTTCCGGTTGAAATTTTGTAAAAATTTGCTCTAACCTTCTCTTGTTTCGCACATCAACAACCACAGGATGCAAATCCAATTGAGGATGGTTAGATCTTAACTCTAGTAACATTTCAAAAAGGCTGTTTTCACCATGGCCAACCAATACCAATTCAGCTGGATCCCAACGTGTAATTTGGCGACAAAGTTCTCCAGCTATCGATCCCCCCGCCCCTGTGATCAAAACACGCTTTCCTCTAATATGGTTGCTAACCCGATCATCATCGATCGGCGTATGGTTGCGACGTAATAAGTCGGTAATATTGACTTCACGTAACCGATTGACACTGACCGTGCCACCCAAAAGTTCATATACGCCGGGCATTGTTCGGAAAGGCATTGATTTATCACTGCATACTTCTGCAACCTGACGAACTACACGCCCCGGCGCACTTGGGACTGCAATGATAACTTCATCGATGAGTAATTCATCGATCTTTTCTGCAAGGTTTTCCAATTTACCGACTACTGGAATATTGAGGATCTGGAAATCTTGTTTTTCTGGGTCATCATCTAAAAAGGCGATCGGATTAATTTTTAATTGCGGATTTTTCTGTAATTCCCTTACCACCAAAGCACCCGCGTCTCCAGCTCCAACAATCAGAACTTGTTTTACACCTGATTTACTTCGATTGCTGATAAACCCTTCAGCGATAAATCGAGGCAAAAAACGGACACCCCCAACCGCTAATATTGAAAACAAAATATCAATAATAATCACAGAACGTGGGTATAAAGCAAAAACTTGAAGAGCTTGCAAACCGAGCATAACTAGTCCAACAATAATTGCTGCGAGAATTGCACCCAGAGTTACGATCAGGGCTTCACGAGAGCTGGCATAGATCCAAAATCGTTGGTAAAGACCAAATTTTCGATAGATAAAGGGTTTGATCAAAAAGGATAAGGCGATCATCCAGAGAATTGTTGGGATATAATCTCTGAGAACCTGAAGAAATTCAAGGCGAATTAAAAAGCTTAGAAAAATCGTAATTACGATCAGGATTAAATCTAAAGAAAAAATATAGCGGTTTCGCAAATGGAATTGTGGTTTCATGGGGTGGTATTACCGCCCTCTAAAACCGATGACAGTGGCAACCGTACGAAGAATAATATAAATATCCATTAAGATATTTCTTCGTTTGATGTAATAAAGGTCATATTCTAGTTTTACTGACATTTCATCTAAAGTTGAAAAATAATTTACGTTCACTTGCGCCCACCCCGCAATTCCTGGTTTCGCTAACAAACGGGCACGGTAGAAAGGAATCTGCTTTTCATATTCGGCAACGAGTTCAGGACGTTCTGGCCTTGGACCGACGATACTCATTTCCCCTCGCAGCACATTGATGAATTGCATCCATTCATCTAAATGGGTCTTACGCAAGAAACGGCCGACCTTGGTTGCCCGATCATCATGTTCTTCCGCTAACTGAGGTTTGCCATCCGCCTCTGCATCTTGCCTCATTGTTCGGAATTTCAAAATGGTAAAGGGCTCCCCCCCTTTTCCAGACCTGGTTTGAGAAAATATTATTGGACGCCCAGTTTCAAGATAAATTGCTAAGGCAATAATTGGACTGATCAATGCCAGGATAATCACTCCGATCAACCCCCCAATGATATCTAGGATTCTTTTTCCAATCTCAAAAAAGGCGCTAACTCGTGCTTCATCTACAAAGGAACGAATGATCCAATCAGTTTCAAGATAATTTACGGGAACCCTTCCCAAAAGATCTTCATAGGCGCGGGGCATTCTGGTGATTTCAATGCCATTTTCTTGTGCGGTAAGGAGCGTTTGGATTGTAAAGGGACTCATCGCACCACCGATCGATACAATAATATCGGTGATCTTTTCTTTTTTAATTAATCCTAGTATTTTGTCACTTGCACCCAAAACGGGATAGCCTAAAATCGTTTTGCCGATCTTTTCAGGATCCTTGTCCACCAGACCTACGACAAAAAATGGAGGCGGAATTAGTTCATCAATTACCTTTAATAATGCAATTCCGGTCACTCCAGCACCGACGATCAAGACTCGGTTCATAAATTGGGGCCTGCTAAATATCTGAATATAGATTAGACGCCAAAACATGGTTAATATAGATGCTGCAATTAAAAAGGCTGCAACACCACGACGGGGCAAAGATGTAGAGGAGGCGAAATAAACCGCCATGTACAAAATAAGCCCGATCAGCGCGGATGAGGCCACGGCAATTGTTGTATTTCTTAGAGAATTTGATTTTCGAGCATCATAACTGTCTGCTAAAAGTCCCACCCAAATAAGAGGTAAAAATAAAAACCAAGGTTGCAATCGCTGATCTACGAAATCCATAATTTCTAAGGGGCCATCAACAGCTGCAATTGCCCAGAAATATATACCAAATACTAGGGCGATCGCGGCCATAGCCAGATCACCAATTACGATTAAGGTTCTTCTTTCCCCTAAGCGTAAACGCCAGGGTTTTGGTTTTTTATCCTTTTTTGGAATTGCCATAATCCGCCAAATAAAAATAATTCGATTTGTTTAGTAGGCTAATCTTTTTTCCTGATCGAGCTCCATAAAAAAGCACTGCCCCAGAAAAAATGCATGGTTGCAATGGCTAAGGGAACACCAAAAATGTGAGTAAATCGCTTATTTTCAGACGCCAATTGCATTCCAACTTGGAATAAGGCTACCCAATATAATACCACTTCCAGTAATAATATCCAGCTAGCTAATGGCCACCAAATTGATAATAATCCTAAAATAATAATGCTTGTAATAAAGAGTGGGGGGACAACTTGTCTCCATCGAAGGGAATCTGGAAATCGGCGCAAGGTCTTTACTTTCCAGAAGCCATATCGCCAATATTGCTTGGCCAATGCCTGCAAATTAGGTCGTGCGAAATAAATTGCAGTAATTTTTGGATCTAACCAAATTCGGCCCTTTGCCTTTCGGACGCGCACATTAAATTCATAGTCTTCATTGGATAATAAGGATTCGTCGAAATTACCGACTTGATCGATCAGGGTTTTGTAATATGCACCAAATGGTACAGTATCCACGCTTTCTGCTATTTCGGTATAGCGATATTTTGCATCTCCGACACCTAGCGGATGCGCTGCTGCTGCTGCAATGGCATGTCCGATCCAAGTATCTTCGCTAGCTTTTATTTTCCATACTCCCCCGACAACAGTTCCTTTTTTTGCTTCCAGATTTTCTACACTTTTAGCAACATAACTTTGGTCGGGTACGGAGTGAGCATCCAACCGCAGAATGATTTCCCCTTTGGCTGCTGCAATGGCTGTATTGATAGCCGCAGGAATAGTGAGCGTGTGATTATCAATCACATGAACTTGTAATTTTGGGTAATCTTTTTTAAAATTAGCAATTTCATCCCGTGTCCGATCTTCAGAAAGACCGTCTGCGATAACCACTTCCATATCTTGATTTGGAAAAGTTTGACGATGTATGGCTTCTAATAAGAATCGGATGGTTCCTTCTTCGTTTCGACATGGAATGATGATAGATACTTTTGGCATAGGCGTATTTTAACCCGAATTGAGGATAAAAAGAAGAACAAGCTTTATTCAATCGGTAGGTCTACAATAAAACGACTACCTTTTTCTTCCTCACTTATTACCATCATTTTCCCCCCATGCCCCCTAACAATTTGCTCGGCGATCGCCAATCCTAATCCTACTCCCCGGTCGTCCTCTCTCGTCCGAGCTTTATCAATTTGGTAGAAACGCTCAAAAATACGATCCACCTCTTCAGGTGGAATTCCTTCTCCGGTATCGATCACGGATATTCGAATATTTTCTGTGGTTTGCTCCGTTTTCAATGTAATATCGCCTCCCTCTGGCGTGTATTTAATCGCATTGTCCACTAAGTTTGTAAAAACTTGAGCCAACCGATCGCCGTCCCCTAAAAAGAGCGGCATAGGATTAATATCAGAGGAAATTTTAATTTTTCCAAGCTTTGCCTGGGGGATAAATTTTTCGAGCACTGAAGAAAGCAAGATTTCTAAGTTTACAGGGGCCAGGTCAAGTTCTGAAGTCCCTGCGTCTAATTTTGCTAAGTCTAAAAGATCGACGACCAACCGATGCATCCGACCTGATTCATCAAAAATCACCTGGGCAGAATTTTCTAAGGATTTTGGGTCATTTGCAGTCCCATCTAAAATCGCTTGTGCAAATCCTTGAATGGAAGTGAGCGGTGTTTTTAATTCATGGGACACATTGGCCACAAAATCTCGCTGAGATTGTTGGCTGGCGCTCACCTGTTGGCTCATTTCATTGAAAGCTAACCCAAGATCTTGCACTTCTTTTGGACCTTTCAGTTCAACTTTGGTTTTTTGCCCTTTCGCCATTCCATCAACCGCCTCAGACATATGTTGCAAAGGTCCGGCGATCCACCGACTGATCAGGTAAGCGAATACTAGGGCCAATATCAAGGCTACCCATCCGGCCCTAAAAATAGGTTGAATCAGATCATCCAGTGCGTTCGAATTTAATATATCTTGAATGGGTTGTTTTTGGATGGAAGCGATTACAAGTACACGATTTTCAAGGAGCCGTGCACCATATTTCCAGGTTTTTCCATTTTCATCGGTATTAAGGAGTATTGGATGGCGTAAATTGTTTATTGGATAATCTTGAAGATTTTCCAAGGGGGCTTCTAGATCTTGGCGGGAATCAGCAATTATTTCCCCTTCAAAGTTATATGCAATAATACGAATATTGGTGGATTCGTCAATTCTCTCCACCCAGTCTTGTGCTTTCCCAGAACGATAAATCGTTGACCCCTGCTTTTCCACAAGGGAATTTAATACCCCATTGATCTGAATTGCCGTTTGAGGATTATCTCGAGCCAAGAATACTAAGATGGCCAATGCGACAATGCTCAGGGCGATAAAAATCACCAAGGCATAACTAAACCATAGCCGCCATCTCAGAGATCGAAACATTAGAGAACCATCTTATAACCAATGCCGGTAACAGTTTCAATTTTCACTGTGGCATTTTTTATTTTTTTTCGTAAATGGGCCACATGCACATCTACAGTGCGGGTTTGGCCAAAATATTCATACCCCCAGGCTAAGTTGAGCAATTGTTCTCTTTTTAATACCAAGCCTTTGTGTTCGGCAAAGGTGACCAAAAGGTCAAATTCCTGGGTTCGAAGGGGAATTTTCTCTCCTCCCACAATTACATCGCGACTTCCTTGATCAATACTAATATTGCCAATTTGAATAATTTCGCGACCGATCTCAGATGGGAGGGTAGCTCTTCGCAACAAAGCCTTAACCCGCGCAACCAACTCACGCGGATTAAATGGCTTGGTCATGTAGTCGTCTGCCCCGATCTCAAGACCGACAATTTTATCAATATCATCGTCGCGGGCGGTTAACATTAGGATTAAGACAGCGTTATTATCTGCCCGAAGTTTCCGGCAAACTTCAAACCCATCCATTTCTGGTAGCATTAAGTCCAGCACCATCAGCGGAGGGTTGAGGCTTTCTACTGTTTCTATGGCGGCTTGGCCATCATGGACTGCGGTTACTGAATAACCCTCTTTTTCGAGATACATTTGGGATAATTCAGTGATATGAGGTTCGTCGTCCACTAATAGGATCAGTTCACCTGACAATTATTATTCCTCTTTTACAAAAGCTACAGCCTCAATTTCCACTAGAGCGCCGATAGGTAACCCCACGACTGCCACTGCAGAACGAGCTGGTGGATTTTCGGAAAAGTATTGCCCATATACTTCGTTTACAGGACCATAATCAGCCATATCTGTTAAAAACACGGTTGTTTTAATGATGGTGTCCATCCCAGCACCCCCAGCTTCAATCACTTTTTTCAGGTTTTCCATCACGAATTTTGCTTGCTCAACAACACCACCTTCAGCAAGTTTGCCAGTGGAGGGGTCGATGCCTACTTGACCAGAGGTATAAACAAGTTGTCCGTTTAACTTAATGCCTGGAGAATAAGGTGCGAGGGGTTTCGCACCGCCAACGGGGATAATCACTTCTTTCTTTTGGGGGGTCATGTATTTTTCCTTTTTACTTGAGAATTGAATAGCGGTTTAATTGTAAGCGAACAAAGAGGGCGGGTCAAACCTCGAAGAGGAAAAAGATGTAATCGTTTTGTAAAATCTATAGAGTAGAAAAGTTATTCCCTCGTTAAAAAATAAAAAGGGCTGATCGATTTGACCAGCCCTTTTATATTTTCATTTTTTCCAATTACAAAACAATATTCACCAATCGACCTTTGACTACAATCACCTTTTTAGGTTCTTTTCCATCTAAGAAATTTTGAATGACCTCACTTTCCATCGCTTTGGCCTTCGCTTCCTCATCCGTAAATCCAGCGGGAACCTGGATGCGATCTCTGAGTTTTCCATTGACCTGAACAACCAGGGTGATCTCTTCCTCAATGACGGCTTCTTCATCTACTTCGGGCCAGGCTTGGTGATGGACTGAATATCGTTCACCAATATGTTCCCAAAGTTCTTCAGAGATATGAGGAGCGATTGGCGCAATCATTCGGATATAAATGCTTACTGCTTCTTTCCAATCTTGCGTGCCTACCGCGCCCGCTTCTCTTGCCTTATACATCTCATTCATTAATTCCATCAGAGATGCCACAATGGTGTTAAATTCAAAACTCTCATAATCCTCTGTTACAGATTTTAGAGTCTGATGCAGCTTTCGGCGGAGTGATTTTAATACTTCATCTTTCACTTCTGGCGTACCGGGTAATTCTTCGGTAATCGCGGTCCAAACCCGGCGAATCCATCTGGCGACACCACCGATACCCTGACTATCCCACGGTCCTCCCTGATTCCAGCGGGCGAAAAACATCAAATAGCCGCGCACAATATCTGCACCATATTTATCTACTAGAATATCGGGAGCGATCACATTTCCGCGACTCTTAGACATCTTTTCAGAATCTTCGCCCAAGACCATGCCTTGGTTTCTCAGCTGCATCATCGGTTCAGGTCCTTTAACAATGCCCATATCTCGGCTGGCTTTATGGAAGAATCGCACATAGATCAGATGCATATTGGCATGCTCAATGCCACCTGTGTAAGTATCAATCGGCATCCAATAATCATATTCTTCTTGATCGAAAGGACCCTGATCATAATCTGGGCTTAGATAGCGTAGCGGATACCAGGAGGAGCACATGAAAGTATCCATCGTGTCCGTATCTCTTTCGGCTGGTCCATCACAATTGGGACAGGCCACGGTTTTCCAGGTGGGGTGCAGTTTAAGAGGGCTCTCTCCGGTGGGGAGCCATTCTACGTCTTCCGGTAGTTCAATCGGCAATTGGTCATCGGGCACAGGCACGACACCACATTCAGTGCAATGGATCATGGGGATGGGCGCACCCCAATAGCGCTGGCGGGAGATCAACCAATCTCTCAATCGGTAATTGACATCTTCTTTCCCCAGTGATTTTTCTTCCAACCAATCAATCACTTTACTAACTGCCGGGTTTTTGCGACCTTTTTCATTATTCGCGGGAGTGCCGTCAAACTGAGCGCTATTGACCATTACCCCTTCACCCGGCCAAGCCGCTTCCATCGTGGCGCCGTCCATCTCCACACCTTCCGGTTTGATTACAACTCGTACTTCGAGATCATATTTTCGGGCAAAGGCAAAATCGCGTTCATCATGGGCGGGCACGGCCATAATTGCGCCGGTGCCATATCTCATCATCACATAATCGGCGATCCAGATGGGAATCTTTTCTTCATTGACAGGGTTGATCGCATACCCGCCGGTGAAAATGCCGGTTTTTTCTTTATCGACCGCCCCCCGCTCTATCTCGGTTTGGCCTTCGGCCTCATGCTGGTAATGCTCGACATCTGCCCGATGTTCGTCGGTAATGATTTCATCTACCAAGGGATGTTCTGGGGCCAAGACCATGAAGGTGGCACCCCAAAGGGTATCGGGCCGGGTGGTAAAAACTTCAATGGGAGCACCCTGTTCGGTCTTAAATACGACACTTGCCCCTTCAGATCTTCCGATCCAATTGGTTTGCAAGGTTTTGACACGCTCCGGCCAATCAATGCCTTCATAATTGATTAATTCATCGGCATAATTTGTAGTTTTGAAAAACCACTGTTCCAATTCTTTCTTGATCACCGGCGTCCCACAACGTTCACAAACCTTGTCTTCCCCCCAAACCTGCTCTCGTGCCAGGGTCGTATTGCAATGCGGGCACCAATCTACCGCAGAATATTTTCGATAGGCCAAATCGTTTTCAAAAAGTTTTTTGAAATACCATTGCGTCCATTTGTAATATTTGGGGTCGGCTGAAATAGCTTCTCGCCGCCAATCGAACATGGCTCCCATCGTTTTCATTTGGGTGCGCATTCTATCGATATTGGCATAGGTCCAAATCTTTGGATGGATATTATTTTTAATGGCCGCGTTTTCGGCAGGTAGACCAAAAGCGTCAAAACCCATCGGGAACATGACGTTATAGCCTTTCATGCGCATATATCTCGCCCGCGCATCCGAAGGGGTCATCGCAAACCAATGCCCGATATGCATATCCCCTGAGGGGTAGGGCAACATCGTCAACGCGTAAAATTTAGGTCGGTCCGGGTCAATTTCGGCATGATATAGCCCGTCTTCTTCCCATTTTTTCTGCCATTTTGGTTCAATTTCACCGGGCTTATATTCTTTTTTCATTTTCTCTACTCCTCAGGTGTATCCGAGCTTTGTAACCTTTTACCCTTAACTGTCTTATTTAAACAAAAAAAGCCTTTATCCATACAGGGACGAAAGGGCTTTTCGCGGTACCACCCTGCTTGTTTAAGATTCCTCCTAAACCGCTTGGGTTGCTATAACGGGCTTTCCCGTTTCTGGCTAAAAATTGTGTTCACCAGAAATGTCTTCCCTTTTCAGGGATGGTGGGCGAGTTCAGTCTATTGCGGAAATCAACTTTCCTGTCTTCTACGGAGACTTTGCAGGGCTTTCACCGGGTGATCCCTAGCTCGCTGGCAGATGACTTACTACTCCTACCGACATACTATTTAGTTTTGATTTCAATTTCTTTAGGAGAAAATTGTCTTTTATTTTCTCCCAATATATAAAACCTTTGGTTTTATAGTAGTGGACCTGAAGGGACTCGAACCCTTGACCCTCACAATGCCATTGTGATGCGCTCCCAGCTGCGCTACAGGCCCAAATGATAAATTTTTCTTGCTCCTGCCAGTTTCCAGTGGACCTGGCGGGATTCGAACCCGCGACCTCATCAGTGCGATTGATGCGCGCTCCCAACTGCGCTACAGGCCCGTTCTCGGTCAGGGCAGAATTGTACTTGAGGTCACGAATGATGTCAAGCCATTCTGATTAGACCTAAGTATAGCCTAAATTTTTCAAGGTTTTCCATTAATTTCAAAGGGATTTTCACCAATTAGACTCGATAAATAATATTATCCCCTTACCCCATTTGCCGAGATGACGTATAATTTTGCATATGAAAAGTAAAATAATCCCCTTCATCATTACATGTGTTTTGATCGCGGCCCATTTTCTGCGGGATGGAAATATTTTAATGGTACTTGTAAGCTTAATCTTCCCCCTGCTTCTATTGGTGAAGAAGAAATGGGTCTTGATCCTTTCTCAACTATTTGCCTATATGGGGGGCGGATTATGGCTGGGGACAACCATGCAAATTGCGAATGAGCGAATTGCCTTTAATGAAGATTGGACCCGCATGGCGATCATCCTGGGAACGGTGACAGCTTTTTCGATTTTTTCAGGTTTCTCACTCAATCATCAAAAAGTTACCGAAAATTATTCATAATCGTAAATAATCAATAAAAAAAGACCTTCGCAATTGAAGGTCTTTTTTTATTTAGGGTCATTAATCTAATTTGGCTAATTTCAATTTTACTAGAAGCCAGGGGCCTAAGCCCATGATCCAAAAACCGATGATCGTATATCGTAGATATCGGAAAAAATATCCTGCCAGATTGTCTTCACCTGGAAAGACTGCCCCTAATCCTTGTTTGATTGCCAGCACCCCAATTAGCCCAATGATAAAAACCAGGAAATTTACCCCCAGATTTTTTTTGACCTGATATGTGCCTATACTCGAGATCCAAAAATATCCCACTGATAAACCAAATAAAGTGGCAGCAGTTGTGATGGATCCGTCCATGCTAAAGGGATCGAGCATCTCTTCCGGATGGGCGGAAGCTGCATTCGCAATCCAAGTGGGATCTAATGTGAAGTCCCCATTTATTGCTCGAATGCCAAAATTGATCGATAGAAGAACGATCGATACTAAAAATACGAGCAGTATTTTGGTTCCGATCTGCTTCTTACTAAAATATTCTTTTATATTGGGTTCAAATTTCATGAACAACCATAAAATGATCAAACCAATGGTCCAGCCGACAAGTACATCCAGGTAGTAATGCACGCCTAAGATCATTCGTGAGATGCCTATAAAGAAGATTACTACCCAAACTGCAATCTTCATCCATTTTTCTTTGAGAGTTGTTGCAAATAACCCGAAGAGAGAAACAGGGGTTTGGGAGTGACCTGAAGGAACGCCGAAGCCTAACTCAGGACCGCCAAGATCTAATACTTTGCTGTCTGACCAGTAAGGACGGGGTTGATGAAATGCCATTTTAAAGAAGCTATTCAAAGCGGTAGTGAGCATTAACATGACCCCCAACCGCATACTAAGAGAATAATCGAACGCCCAAACTAAAACCAAAAAGACGATATAAAAATCTTCAGTCCCAAGAAAAGTAAATCCCTTCATGACTGAAACGATCCAATCACCGGCATTTTGCAAAGCTAGGGTAAGGTCCAATCCGCTTTCTAGAAAGAATTCCATAGTATTCCTCTCCTCTAATCATTGGTTCTTTGGATATTAATTGGAAATTATTAAAAGATCATTCATGTTTTTGAATAAATTCCGCTACCTTATTGAACACAAATTCTTTGTCACCGTCGCGGGTGATCACATGGCCAGCTTTTTCAATTTTTACCAACTCTTTATCTTTGGTGGTTAGCATTTTTAGAATTCTTTCAGAATTACGGATTGGGACGTAGGCATCATCTTTTGAATGAATCAATAAGGTTGGCACAGATATCTTACCAAGATTATTTTTTACTTCATCCACCAAATAAGATAGCTCTACCACGGATCGGATTGGGTTTGCCGAATAGCTGATATGACCTTCTTTTGCCTCCGGTGTAAACCAACCTCCCCCACTTTTTTCCCGAGATTTATAAATTTTACTCACTACTCTAGCAAGCTCTCTATATTTCCCAAAAAACTTTTTTGGGACCTCCAAAGGGGTGGACATTGCAACCACTCCCTTCACGGGAAATTGAGCAGCATGGTTTAGAGAAAGCAATCCACCCATTGAAAGACCGATAATAAAAATCTGATCAGTATTTTCCTTTAGTAAATGCCATGCATCCTCGACAGAAGCCGCCCAATCCGTCCAGCGTGTGCGGATCATATCGTCAATTTTGGTGCCATGGCCAGCCAACCGTGGTCCGACCACCGTATACCCCTTTTGATTGAGATATTCACCCAGCCATCTCATTTCGGTTGGCGCACCAGTGAAACCGTGAACCAAAATTACCCCTGTTCCATTTCCAGGGAAATAAAAAGGATCTGCATTCTTTAAAATCTGCTCTTTCATATTTTCCTCACCCACTTCTTTAGAATAGTATTTAGCAATTAATTATTTTCCTACGACTCTTAAACTGCGATCCATACTGGTATAGCTATGAATCCCAGTCTCGGTCACAATCACATCATCCTCGATCCGCACCCCGTCTTGGCCGGCAATATAGATCCCGGGTTCAATCGTAAAACACATCCCTGGTTCAAGGATCATTGGGTTTTCGCTTCGGATATAGGGTTCCTCGTGCACTTCCATTCCTAAACCATGGCCGGTTCTAGTGATGAAATATTCCCCATACCCAGCATTATCGATGATCGTTCTGGCAGCTGTGTCCACTTCCCCGCAGGTAATACCAGGTTTAGCGGTCGCATGCCCGGCTTGATTGGCATCCAAAACGGTCTGATGAATTTTTATCTGTTCCGCATTGGGTTCACCAATCGCAAAGGTACGAGTGATATCAGAGAAATACCCATTTTTACTTGCTCCCCAATCAATGACCAATAATTCCCCTTCCCCAAATTTCCGATCACTGGGAAAGGCATGAGGATCCGCAGAATTTGGCCCACTTGAAACGATCGGAGAAAAAGGAAGGTCGGGATCGCTGCCATGCCGATAGAGTTGGATAACCAATTCCGATGCAAATTCTTTTTCTGTCATCCCGATTTTAATTTTGGGTAAACAAAACTCGAGTGCAGCCTGGGCGATGTCTGCTGCTTTTTGCATATTTTCCCTTTCCACAGTATTTTTATTTAATCTCAATTTTGAAACGGATTTTTCTGAATTTAAGAATTCTGCGGCAGGCAAAACTTCTTTCAAATATTTCATTTCAAGCAACCGCATGGATATATCTTCTACCCCTACCTTTGAATTTCCTAGTCCTGCTGCTTTGGCTGCATCTTGATAGGCGAGAATCCATTTATCGGTTTCTTCCGTATAATAAAAATGAACCAATTCATATGGGAGGCCGATCAGTTTTGCTGTTTCAAGTTCTGGAAGTACGAGAACAGGCGCGCGATCGGGAGTGAATATGCAAACTACGGGTCTCTCACTCAAATGAAAATGTAAGCCTGTCATATAGGTGAGGCTGGGGCCAGGATTTAAAATGAGTGCATCCAAGCCTTCCTTTCTTAATAAATCCCCAAGAGCTATTTGACGATTCTTTATAATTTCTGCATTTTCGACAGCCATGCGTCCTCCAAGGATTTAATAATTATTTAGTCCCCTGATTATAGCTTAAAGAAAATAGTGAGTTCAAGTTCATAAAACCCTCTTGCCATACATTTTGTTAACGTGAAATAATCGCTGAAAACAAAAAACCCGAGTCAAAAAGACTCGGGTTTTTATTTGATTAATCTCTTTTTATTCTTCTTCTTCAACCTTCTCTTTTGCTGCCACAATATCTGCTTGCAAATGAGTAGGAACTCGTTCGTAATGATCTTCTTCCATGGTAAAGACACCACGTCCGCCGGTCATTGACCGTAATTCCGTTGTGTAGCTCAGTAACTCAGCGAGTGGTACATGCGCATTGACAACAGAACGACCACGGTCGGTGTCCATGCCTTGCACTCTTGCTCGTCGTGTATTGAGATCACCCAAAACGTCTCCCATATTATCTTCGGGAACGGTAATGCGTACATTCATGATCGGTTCAAGCAGGACGGGGCCCGCGGTCATAATCGCCTTCTTGAAGGCTTCTCGTCCAGCAATTTCGAATGCCACCGGTTTTGAATCGACAGGATGTTCCTTACCGTCATAAACAGCAGCTCTCACATTATGAACGGGGAATCCGGCAACCACACCGGTTTGCATCACTGATTTAATACCTTTTTCAATGGCTGTCATATAATTTTGGGAAACAGATCCACCGACGACCTCGTTGACAAACTCAAAATCATCATCGGGGAGGGGCTCAATGCGCAGGAAAACTTCACCAAACTGTCCTGACCCACCACTTTGTTTTTTATGGCGATGCTGGGCATCCCCTTTTTTGGTAATTGTTTCTTTGTAGGGTACACGGGGTGGTTCAATATCCAGACCCACTTGGAATTTTCCTTCCGCCTTACGGATGACCACATCAATATGTTGCCCACCCATCCCCTGTAAAATCGTTTGGCGGGTTGAGGGCTCGTTGAACCAAGATAGGGTCATATCCTCATCACAAATTCGAGTGAGCGTTTGCCCCATCTTACTGGCATCCGCTTGCGTTTTTGGAGTGACTGCAACCCGATGAAGCGCACTAGGGAATTCTCCCACAGCCACTTTAATTGCATTCCCCTTATCACTTAGGGTATCACCAGTAACAGTCTCGCTCAATTTGAGGGCAACCCCAATATCGCCCGCATGCATATTTGGCACATTGATTTGCTCTTTACCACGCATCACACTCAAGTTGGCAAGTCTTTCTTCTTCCTCTTTATTGGCATTCCATACACGAGTATCACTAGCTAAAATGCCAGACTTTACCTTGAAAAATGTGATCTTTCCAACGAAGGGATCGGCCATAGTTTTCCATACATATGCGGCCAATGGTCCTGTATCTGAAGCGGTTAGCTCGATCTCGCCACCCGGCCCCTCAGCTTTTTCAGGCGCACTTTCTGCGGGAGATGGAATCAAGTCAATGAAAGCATCTAATAATTGGCTAATGCCGGTTTTGGTTTGGGAATCAGCAACGAAAACGGGGATGAATAATCCTTGTTTGACAACATTTTTCAGACCAGTAGAAATTTCTTCTGGGCTCAACTCACCACTCTCAAAATACTTTTCCATCAGGACATCATCACTTTCAGCTGCCGCTTCCACCAGTTCGCTATGGGCTTCTTGGGCAGCTTCAGCAAGTTCTTCTGGAATTTCAACGGCAGCCCCACCACCTGCTGGGTATGCTTTCATCTTCACCAGATCAACAAGACCTTGGTAATTTTCTTTTTCACCCCAAGGAAGTTGAACCTTGATCAATCGGGTGTCAGTGAGGTTTTGAACTGAAGTCAATGCTTGCTCATAATTTGCGGTTTCTCGTTTCATTCGATTGATCAATACCAATCTCGGTAACTTAAGCTCATCACAAATATTCCAAGCAGTTTCAGTTCCTACTTCTGCCCCGGCGACGGCGTCAACAATGACTAATGCACCTTCGACAACTCGCAATGCAGAAAGCACCTCTCCGATAAAATCGGAATAACCAGGCGTATCTAACAAATTAATTTTATGATCTTTATGTTCAATTGGAATTATTGAGGTCGAAAGAGAAAGTTCACGGCGTTGTTCTTCTTCATCAAAATCAGAAACTGTATTCCCCTCAGTCACACTTCCCATTCGGTTGATTACATCTTTTTCAAACAAAAAAGCGTCAGCCAAAATGGTTTTGCCCGCACCACTATGCGATACCATCGCAATGTTGCGGATCTTATCGGTTGCATATTCTTTCATGTAAAGGGCCCTTCCTTATATTTGGGATTATTTTAAAACCCTGCGTTCAGGTTTAGATATTATTCTTAAATAATACTCTTGAAAAAGGATATTGCTCCAAGCAAATATTATAAGTGAAAAATGTGACTTTTGGGGTTAAGGTTTTATAAATATGCTTAGAAATTATTATTTATTGATGCTCAAATCTGGTTATCGCTAGATTTAAATTAGAATGCACTATAATCCAATTTATGTTGAATAAAATATTTCGTAAAATTGCATTTCGTTCCTGGTATATACAAACACCTCCCTGGGACACAGGAATTACTCCCCCAGAGTTGGAAGCATTTATCGACACCCATCCCCCTGGGCGGGCAATTGATCTGGGATGCGGCACTGGCACAAATGTAATTCGATTGGCCCAAGCAGGTTGGGCAGCAACCGGAGTTGATTTTATACCTAAAGCTATTCGTCTTGCGAAACTAAAAGGGAAGGATAAAAAAGTTTCTGCGGAATTTGTCGTAGGGGATGTAAGTAGTAATATAATATTTAGTGGCCAATATGATCTAATTCTAGATATTGGTTGTTACCATGCATTAACCTTTGACCAACAAGAAAAATACCGGAAAAATATCAGGGATTTTTTAATCGAAGGCGGACAATTCTTGCTCTACAGTTTTCTTTCAGATGAGCAAAATCGCCGAGCGGGGCTTTCTTTAACAGATCTAAGTTTATTAGAAAGCGAGTTTAATTTAACGAAAAGAGAAGAGGGGCAAAATGAAGATGGTCCCAGCTCCGCCTGGTTTTGGTTTAGTAAATAATTAGCATCCAAAAAATTCCTCTTTCCACTAATTCACATCAATTTCTAATGCCTCCTCAAAGCTTATAGCGCATTAAACAAGGTACAATCGTTCTCATGAATTTTCTATTTCTATTTATGGATGGTATTGGTTTAGGAGAGGATGACTCTGAGATCAATCCTTTTTCGTTCGCCAAAATGCCCCATCTTTCCAAATTATTGGACGGTAATAAGATCGTCATGGGTGTAGCTCCGTTAGAAACTGACCGAGCCACATTGCTCTCGCTTGACGCATCTTTGGGGGTTGAAGGACGGCCACAATCTGCTAGTGGACAAGCCACTTTGCTGACCGGTAAAAATGTGCCTAAGATCATTGGGGAACATTTTGGTCCAAAACCAAATCAGCCGATAAGGAATGTCATAATTGAGGGGAGTATATTTAGTATCCTTAGGGATAATAATTTATCTGTGAGCTTATTAAACGCCTATCCACAAGGATATTTTGATGGGATCAATTCAGGAAAACGGTTATATTCCGCCATTCCTCAAGCATTACATTTTGCGGATGTAAAGTTAAACACGACCGAGGATCTCTATGCTGGAAATGCATTGGCGGCCGATTTTACCGGGGATGGTTGGCGAAAACATCTTGGTTACACCGACAGCCCAGTAATGGATGAGTCTTCAGCGGGAAAACAATTGGGTAAATTAACCACAGACAATGATTTTGCCTTTTTTGAATATTGGCCAAGTGATTATGCCGGTCATAAGCAGGATAAAAAAGCTGCAATTGATCTACTTGAAAGTTTCGATGGCGTAATGGGGGGACTGCTGGATCATTGGAACGATGAAGAAGGATTGATCTTGATCACCTCTGATCACGGCAACATGGAAGATCTTTCGGTCAGAAAACACACCATGAACCAAGTTCCAGGATTGGTGATCGGGAGCAGAGAACTGCGAAAGAAGTTTACTCAAAATATGAACAACCTAACTGACATCGCCCCCGCAATATTGAATTTATATGGTCTGGGGATTAATGATGAGAACTAAGAAAATAAAAAGAATCGTCTTTATAGTCATTTCAATTATTGCACTTTCACTTTCTTGTAAAGTGTTTTCGCCAATTGAAGAATCCCCTTCCCCCACCGCTACCCCTCGTCCCAGTGCCACCGAAACTTCCCTTCCGGATATTATTCTTATGGATAGTATTGGGGACCCCTTCTCCCCAGAATTGGGCAGCTCCACCTACGATGTCCAAAATTATTTAATTCAAATTCGGTTAAATCCAGAAGTGATTGATCATATTGAAGCCGTGGTAGAAATTGAGGCATTTAGTTTGATAAATTCTTTGTCCAAAATGTCTCTTGATTTTATTGGATTCGATATTCTTGATTTAACTGTAGACGGAATTCCTGCAAATTTTGAGCGAGTGGGAGACAAACTAGTCGTAGATTTACCAAAACCCATTTCGAAAAATCAAAATTTTTCAGTCCTGATTAGCTATGATGGAGAAATTGTTCGTCGATCTTCGAGATACATTCCATTTGAAGAAAGTATTGGCATGCTTTTCCCTGATTCAAAAAGCCTTGTCGTTGCATCTGAACCAGATGGGGCGCGGTTTTGGTTCCCGTGCAATGACCATCCACGGGATAAGGCGATTTTTCGAATAGAAGTGACCACCCCCAGCAAATACTTGGCTGCCAGCAATGGGCGGTTGATCGAGACCGAAGAAATCGCCAATAGCCAAACTCGCTTTGTTTGGGAACACCCGTTTCCAATGGCGACCTATCTTGCTACAATCGTCGTCGGGGAATATGAAAGATTTGAACAAATGACCGAGAATGGAATATTGATCAGAGATTATATATTCCCCGAAATTCAAACCTCGGCCTTTGAAGCCTTTTCGCAAACTACCGAAATGCTCGAATGGTTGGAAAGCTTATTAGGACCCTATCCATTTGATACTTATGGACATGCGACAGTGAATATTCCAGGGTTTTCCCTAGAAACGCAATCAATGGTAGTAATGTCGAACATGATGCTAGAAGAAGATATCGTGATACATGAAATGACCCATATGTGGTTTGGCGATTGGGTCAGTCTTGATTCTTGGGGAGAGATGTGGAGAAATGAAGGATTTGCATCCTATTTTAGTTGGTATTGGTTTTACCGAGATGATCTGGGCGCCTTCAATAGAGACATGGCCTCTCTTACCCAAGATGTTCTTGAAGTTGAAAATCTCGAAGCCTTAGGAAATCTCTCGCCGGCTAATTTGTTTAGTTATGAGAGTTATACAAAGGGTGGGGTTTTAGTTCACGCATTGCGGTTGGAGGTGGGAGAAGAAGCATTCTTTGAGGGGCTTAAATTATATTTTAATCGGTATGGGGGAATGACGGCTTCGGATGAAGATTTTCAAATGGTGATGGAAGAAGCCAGCAACCTGAACCTAGATGAGTTTTTTGAAGAGTGGCTGCACAATTAGAACATTTTTAATTGCGGATCTACATCTGCCAAGGGGTCGTCTGCAAAATAGGTTTTCAGGCTTTCCCTAGTGAGCGTTTTATTTTTAACCATCTGACGAATCTGACGAAACTTTAAGAAATTCCATCCTTGATTTACAGCGTGCTTAAGTTGCGGGGCCTCATCTTGTTTATACATCAGCAATTCAGCACGGCTTCCAGGCAATATAATCACCCCCTGGTTTGCAGGATGCATCTGATTTGTCACAATTTCACCAATTACTGCTGAAGCAATTAGATAAAAATAATGGGAATCTTCTTCATTCTTAGACATCCAGATAATTGGATTTTGATCGACAATTTGATACCCTAGATGAGCTCCCAATTCCAACAAGCTTTGTCGTATCTCCTGAAGGTCTTCCCGCCTAATTGTCGGTTTTTCTTCGGGTTTTAATTGAAATTGATGATTTTCATTTTCAATTGCGTAAGACGATAATATCGCCTCAACTAAACCCATTTCCGGGGTCCCCAAACCAGGAAAGTTTTTACAAATTTTTCGATCGATCTCATAAAAAGTTTTTCCAGGATTTTCAATTAAATAATTAACCAATACTTTCTCCACTCGATCAATGAGAGGTTCATTTACATCCGTCTCTTTTCTCAACCACCATTTCCCGCTATTTAAGGATTCTTTTCCCCCATTGAACCTTAAAAACCCCTTTCGAAATGTCAGGTCATGTCCTAGGACGCCATGGATCTCAGAAAAAATCTCTGCTGAACCTTTGTTTGGATTAAGTATTGAATTCTTTTTACTAAGATCTCCAAGGGCAGCAGATTGAATATACATATATGGGCTTGGCTCTCCTCTAATCCGTAAACATTTTTGAGCAGCCTCTTGAATAATTTTTTCTTTGTCCATCTCTCTAGAGTCTGAACTTCCGACTTGCCATTGCAGTTGAACTTGATTCTTAGACGGACGCAAAGCTTGTCCCTCTAATTTAAAACCAGAAACTTCGGCAGCCACCACCACTGAGTTTAAAAAACTGGGTTCGGCTTCCATAATTTGCCCGTACATTGGCGTTGCAGGTTCTAATAGAGGTGATAAATATTTCAGGCTACTTTCCATCGCTGTGGTATGCCATGCCCAATCATATCGGCTATGCCTTAGCACACTGACGAAGGGTCCGATTGAGTCTCTCCCCCATAGCCAACCCGACCATAATGCAGATAATGTCCAGAACGCTTGGTTAGGACGTGGAAAAACCGTGATTACGCCCTGGATGTCTTTATCAGTTAATTCTTCCGCAAGATTTGCAAATCTGCCCTCATAAATGATGATGCCTCCCGAATCAGAGGGCATTTCCGGCCAAATACTCATTTCAACAGAGGATTCATCCTTAGCCCAAATCTTAATCGATTCCTCAATTGCAAACCAAATATTATTTTCTCTAAATTTGGGCGGAATGTTTAATTGTTTGGAGCGTTCATTTGCAATGGGCACTTTCCAAAGTGCATTTCCTTCATCGCAGGCGTGCAAAATCATTGCGACTAATAATTGTCTCTGTCGTTCATTGATTGTTAATCCATCTAATTTATTTAAAATCGAGAATAATGCATACACAGCACGTGGCAAATATGCATCTAGCGCATTTTTGACGTGTACCGCATCAGGGTGGTCACTCTTTAATACGCGTTGTAGGGCCCTAAAATAATGAGGGCTTGAGTCTGAAAATTTTGCAGCCTTATCAATATCCGTCTTGATTACAGGGAATTCTCCCTTCTGTTGACAATGAGGACAAGTATAAATCTTAGCGTATGGGAGCATTGTATCTCTATCCCATAAAAATGCTTCTGCACTAATTATTCTCTCACATTGATCACATTGAGTCTCGTAAAGTGCGAGAATATGGGGTTCCAATCGTTCTTCCCCTCTTTTTGTCGCGGCCAGTAATGCTAATACCGACTGCATTTCCTCTTCTTTGGGAGGGGAAGCCGCCATTTCTAACAAAAAACGCGCAATGGGGTTATTCGCCGCGACTAAGATTTGATGACCAGCTTGGGCAATTTCGACAGCAAGTTGCGGACTAGCCCCAAAGGGGTCAATTACAAAACTTCCCTCCGGTAAATTCTCTTCCATCCACCCTGTAGCCGCTCTTTCAGTAACCCATGGAAGATATCTGGCTAGGGGGATTTTTTTATTTATTCCAATTCCAGGCTGAAAAGTTAATTCTGACATTTGTAATTAAACTATACCCGATTTTAGAGACTTTTCAATCATGACCCCCAGATTCGGTAAAAAATATTTTTGGGGGTGGTGAGTCAATTTCACCCTCTATTTTATTGAGTTACTTTTTCATAAAATGCCGTTTTAATTCATTGGCATATTTTTTCCCAAGGATAGATGCATTTTCTGTCACCCAATCACTTAATTTCGTTTCACCAACAGGGGGTGAATCGGTAAGCAGTAAATTTCCCATCAATCCTTCCACTTCATCCTTGGTTAGCACCACATCTCCAACTACTTTCCCAACCAGGGATGAAGCCCAATATGCAAATTTCGGTGGCGTATGAATCAACAAAGTCTTTTTCCCAGTTTTTTCTTTGATCATTTTTACCAGTTCTTTGAAGGAGTAGGTTTCAGGTCCTATCGCATCAATGATCTGGTTGTCGGTATTCTCACTGACTCTGACTGCCAATTTTGCCATATCCACTACATAGATCGGTTGGAGTTTATAACTTCCATCTCCAGGTATTGCAAATGCAGGAAAATGACCTAAAAACCAGGCAATGTTATTGATCAAAATATCTTCCTTCCCGAAGATCACTGTTGGACGCAAGATCGTATAGGATACACCTAAGGATTGAAGGTCCTCTTCCAAGATCTTTTTCCCCGAGAAATAAGGTAGATGGGATTCTGTGCTGGGATTGGTAATGCTGGTATGTACAATTCTTTTTACCCCCGCGGCTTTAGCTGCACGAAAAAGTTTGCGCGTATTGGAGACCGCCCGTTGATGTGTATTTTTGCCATGGCTAAAACGCACCCAATACGTATTGAATAGGATATCCACCCCCTGCAAACTTTTGGTTAATTCGTCAATATTGTCAAAATTATAGGGATAGGCCACCACTTTATCGCCGAAAGGATTTGGGCGGTTAGGATTACCCGTCAAGGTAATCACCTCATGGCCCTTTTCTAACAATTCGTGAGTAATATATTTACCTGAATATCCGAACGCCCCTGTTACAGCGATTTTTTTCTTCGAAGACATTGAAATCTCCTTCTATGTAAAGATCAATAGGATCATTAATCCAAATTGACTAATAAAAGCTTGAATAAATAATTTAAAATTTTGTTTACGTTCTTTTTTATTTGAGAAAATTATTGCGAGAATACCAAAGGCTAAAAAGGAGGGAATTAAATATAATCCAACCGTCCAAGCACCTAGAATGATAATTGGGAGCAAGAATCCGCATACGATCCAAAGTAAAGAAATTTTATTTCTGAAGGCACTATAAAAACCTAGAACGCCCAATAGGGCTATTTCGAATAGATATAGCCCAGGTAAAGGGAAGAGTGAAAAAAAGGATTGACCATCACCCAATTGAAAATTATAAAACAGGAGGGAAACTATGACGCAATTGAGCCCCCCAATGATAGTAATAAATAAATTCCATTTTTTCATTTACGTTCCTCTTTATCAAGTAAATTCTTTAAAGTGCTGAGAGAGACCAAGTTTTCAAGAGCTAATAAGGTGGAGACCAAATTGTCTAAAGTCTTGAATAATGACTGCATTGCGCCCATGCGTTCTTTATAAAAGATAATCTTTTCATTTTCTTCTCCCCCCTCCTGCACCATTTCTAGGCTTTCATCTACAGTGCGAAGCGCAAGGTCAAACTCACTTTTTTCGCGTTCACGCAAAATACCCTTAATGATTTTCCAAAAGTCTGTTTCGGGGAGATAATAATCTTTTCGATCACCAATTTGAAGCTTTTTATGCACCATACCCAACCTTTCTAATTGCCGCACATTGGTGCTCACAGACCCCTTAGTAACCCCAACTTGCTCAACGATTTCATCCAGAGAAAGAAGCTCAGGGGATAGGTATATCGCACCATAAATTGCACCCATTGCTTTTGGAAACCCCCAAAAATTACTGATCCGACTCATTCCTTGAATAAAATGGTTTTTAGCTTTCAAAATTTCATCTTCCATGGTGGCCTTCTTTATATAGTATGTTTAGAAAGAACTAAACATACTATATAATATTTTATTAAGATTGTCAAATTAAGGTTAATTTTGCCTCAATACTTCTTATGGAACCAATTTTGCATTATAAAACTGAGGAATTTTGATTATTTCCCTCTAAATTCGGTCATTTTCCCAAGTATTCCTTGCAAATTACCTTTAATTTCCCTTTGCAGTTATTAAAATCCCCTATATAATTAACATAGACTAAAATTTTATCCTCGATTGTCTTATGGACCCGGGATACTATTTATTACACTTTTATCATTATTTAATTATACCTAGGAGAAACAATATGAAACTTTCAGCCCCTAAAACAGTAACTTGGTGGGTCGCAATCGTACTTGGTGTTCTTGGAATTCTTGGTACCTTCATGACCATTCCATTTTTCACAGACAACGCTTTTTGGACCGTAGCCGCTGGCTTTATTGTGCTCGCATTAGCTACCTTCCTCAAAGATCTCTAAAATATAGTTTTATTTTGTGAATTAGGCCCTAGTTCACATTCTTATATAGCATTCTCCAATTATTATTGGGGGATGCTATATTTTAATATCCCCCCCACAAATCCCACTTAGGACAATAACCCTCCAGGAACTCCGTTGCCCCCCACCTCATAGCAAAAAACTGTATTTCCTGAAAATTATTTATTGTTTCTCTGGTTCAACGTGCACAATGACGCGGCTTAATCCTGGAATCTGTTTCAGCAAATCATTTTCGATATTCTCAGTTTCTGCATGCACTTGTTTTAGGGATAATTTTGAATCTAAGCAAATGGTAATCGCGGCATGGAGATGTTCAGAGGAGCGATAGCATTGCAATTTCAATATCTGTTCCGATTGCACATGATTCAGCAATAATTTCCTGATATCTCCCACATATTTCGGATCTGGGTTTTCACCTGATTGGAAAAAATCTGCCGGTAAGGGTTCAAGATGGGTGGTAATGGACACAATTTGAGGCCATCGTTTCACCACTGTTTCCTCGAATTGATCCGCCAGCGAATGCGCCTCCCCCAAACTCATTTCCCCTCTCATTTCCAAATGGAGTTCGACAATAAATCCTGCATCTCCTTCAGTGTGAATATGTAAATTATGCAATCCTAATCCCATCCCATCAGCCGTTGTTCGTAAATCTGTAGAAATTTTTTCCCAATGAGTTGGACGCTCTTTTTTGGAGGGTTCGATATGTACGATTGCTTCGACGACATTATCTATTTGTTCAATTATTCTTCTTTCGACCTCCGACGAAATTGCATGCGCTTGAGAGGTGCTCATCCCTGGATCCACCTTTGCGTGCAAATCAACAAAGATTGCCCCCGGATTTCCACGAGACCGAATGCGATGTACAAAGCGGACACCGGGTGCACTATAGACGATCTCTTCGATCAAGTCGGGATCAACTGCCGCTCGGTCCGTTAACCAGCGGGTCGTATCCCCCAATATTTCAAATGCGGCTTTACCGATCAGCAGCACCACAAATGCAGCAACCACAAGATCGAGCCAAGCCCACCCTAAGCGAACACCCACCATAGACACAAGCACTGAAGCAGTCACAAATAGATCGGTTTGGGTATGCTTTGCGTCTGCGAACAATATCTCAGAATTTAGTTTCTTACTTGCCCTGATCTCCAAAATCACAACGACAATATTTATGGGCAAGGTCAGCATCACCAGCCAAAAGGACAGGTTATCAATCTCAGGTCTTACCCCTGCACTTAAGCGGTCAATAATCGACGACCCTATTTCGTAGGCCGCCACCAAGAGCATTGCCCCAATCGCCATCGCGCCAATGGTTTCATATCGCCGATATCCGTAGGGATGTTTATCGTCAGCCGGGCGTCCTGCTAATTTTATCGCCGCAAGACCGATCAGGTTGGATGAAGAATCGACCAAAGAATGAAAGCCATCCGCAACGACAGCCAATGCCCCCGTAAAAATCCCGAGTCCTATTTTGACGATCGTCACCGCAAGATTTGCAAAAAGGATCCATATTAACACGCGACGAACCGCAGAATAATCTTTTCCTTTCTTTGAATCCGAAGTAAGTATTTGATTTGTCATGGGCTATGGTGTCAATGAAATGGTTGGAGTAAGAGTCCCGGTGGGCGTCGGCGTAGCCGTTTGGACTACGGTCATGGTTACCGTTGGAGTTATTGTCGGCGTGGGTGTTTCAGTCGGCGTTGAAGTCGGTGTTGGGGTAGGGGTTGGCACTTGGAGGTCTAAATGCAATAACGTAAAGGCATAACCCTTATCGTCTTTTCCGTTCATCCATAAACGCAAAGTCACTTCTCCCGCCTCAAGATCCTTGAGATCCCATTGATACACTTCTTCTGGGTTCGGCATGGGGGAGGTAATTTTAGTCAGTTGTTTCCAGTCGTGAGGATTATCTCCCTTTCCCCATTCTAAAATAACTTCCTTAAATCCATTATCTGCATCCGCTTTTACTACAATGGGAAGAATTGAGCTAGTAATGATGCTTCCTGAGGATGGTGAGGAAAAAGCCAGATGCGGTCGAGGATCAGTTGCTTTGCATTCTCTATCTGGCGTGAATATCACTGGGTCAGAAAATCCATTTTCTTCTGCCCAATCCTTTCCCGCAGAACTATCTAAGATCCACTCTCTAGCCCAGATCTCTGAAACATTTAAAGTGAATTCCTGCTCTGTAAAATCGGGGCAATCTTGAGAGGCGATCAGAGAGGTCCATGTATCGACTAACACCTTTTGCCATAAATCCTCATCTTCATCTAAAGGCAATTCGCCAGAAGCAAAAAATTCACTGCGATGTTCTGGGCAATATTGAGATGGAATTGTGCCACTAATTGAACAAATTACCCTGTCAACCACGCCAGCAGGTTTCATGAATGGGGTCGGATGGTTGCCGGTCAGGTCTTGGATCGCCAATTTCATAAACTCCGCCCAAATTGGCGCTGCCCCACTTAAGCCACTCGTCCCTTCCATCATTGTGTAATCCGGATTCCCTACCCAAACACCTACAGCTAAATCTGGAGTATAACCAATCGTCCAATTATCCCTAAAATCATTTGTTGTGCCGGTCTTTGCCGCTGCCTGGAACCCCAAATTGATCACAGAATTTGGGCCAAATGAAGGGGTTCTCGCTGAATTATCAGATAATATTGAAGAAATCAAAAATGCATGTTCTGCTTTAATCACTTGTTCACCAGCAGGATCTTCATGTTCAAATACTATGTTTCCATTATGGTCAGTGATGCGCGTGATCGCATAGGGAGGTATTTTGTTGCCCGCGTTTCCTAGAACTGCATAAGCACTAGTCATATCTAAAAGTTGCACTTCCCCCCCACCCAAGGTAAGCGAAAGACCATAATAATCTTCCTTAAGATCGGTAATTCCTAATCTGTGAGCCATTTCAACCAAGCCATCTTCCCCTTCTGTATCAGACTCACCATACACACCAATATATTGGAGAGCTTTTACAGCAGGGACATTAAACGAATTGGCCAACGCAGAACGAACAGTTTGTGGTCCATGAAACCGCTCATCATAATTGACTGGCTCGTATGGATCGCGCGGATCGTTTTCTAATCCCGAAGGGGTAAATTCTGATGGCACATCCCAAATGAGGGTCGAAGGAGTCCAGCCATTTTCGAATGCAGCTAAATATGTGAATGGTTTGATGGAAGAACCTGGTTGGCGGGGTGAGATAGCCATATTGATTTGGCCATCAATTTCTTCATTATAGAAATCAGCTGAGCCTACCATCACCAATATCTCGCCGGTTTCCGGGTCAATCGCCACCAATGCCCCACTCTGCACATTTAAATTAGATAAACCGAAGACATGCTTTTGAACAGAAGCTAAAGCCATATCCTGCAAACCAGGGTCTAAAGTTGTCTCAACAGTGAAACCAGATCGATAGATCGTTTGGGGATCATATTGTTTCTCCAAAAGAGATCGAATATAGTTCACCCAATGGGGATATCTTATTTTGACATCTGGTGCATTGAATTCATAATCCACAAATTCATAGGCCGCTTTGGCTGCATCATCTGAAGAGACACATATTTTTTGATCACTATTGCTTACGTATATGCAATCCTGATCCTGGCTTGTCTCATACATCAATCTCAACACATCTTGTTGTCTGGAAAAAATTGCTTCAGGGTTTGAGTAAACATCATATACAGCAGGCGCCTGAGGAATCCCAGCTAAAAATGAGGATTCAGCCATCGTTAGTTCATTTGCCGATGAACCAAAATATGTTTCTGCAGCAGCCTCCACACCATAAGCGAGATTTCCAAAGTTCACTTCATTCAAATAAAGTTCGAGTATTTCATCCTTAGAATAAACTCGCGTAATTTCCATCGCCAAAAGGGCTTCTCGCACCTTGCGCATGTAAGTACGCTGCGCGGCTTCATCTGCATCCAACACCAACATTCTAGCAACCTGTTGTGTGATGGTGGAGGCACCCGAAACAGTTTCGCCACTTCTAGTGTTTTGTATAAATGCTCGCACGATCGCCAACCAATTAAATCCCGGGTGACTATAAAAAGCACCATCCTCCGTTGCTATGATGCTCGCAATCATATATGGGGAAATTTCATCAATGGAAACATAAGTCCGTCTCCCCGCATTTGGATCCAATATTTCATATAGCAGGTTATCGTTGCTGTCCAAAATTCGAGTCGTTTCAAACTGCGAAGCTTTCGCACTCAATTCATCGACTGAAGGCAGAGTGGCTCGGATCGAATAATATTGCAACAACATATAACTAAAAATGCCCCCAGCGAGCAATATTAATCCAAATAATGCCCAAACACCTATCCGAACAAAACATCCTAAACTACTCATGCCCCCCTGTTTCTTTTTTAATGATTCCGTGAAACCGGGTCTTCTTCTATTTTGAATTCCAACTTTTCTAGATACTACAACCTGTGTGGCTGAAAGATCAACCTCAGGCACTCTACGTGGAAGAGGCATCCCTTGCGTGTCTACTTTAGGAGGACTAATTTTGGGAGCGTCTCCTAAGGGAGGAGGCGGTTGGGGTGTACTTTCTAGGGAAGGACCAGATTCTTCTTTAATAATTTTTTCCACCCCTCCGCTTTCCACCATTATTTCAGTGGGTCTTTCATTGAAGGAGCGGTCTTCAAGTAAAGTGGGAGAATCTGCATCCTCATCAACTTCCTCATCACCTTGCTGTTTTTTAGCCGCCATCACATGGGTGTCATCTGGCATAGAGGGATGAGCTTTTTTTGGCGTTAATTGTTGAGATTCGTTTCCTGATTTGGAATTGATTTCCAAAGGAATATCTTCAACGGAGGTATCTTCCTTCACATCTTCTTCTAAAAAGGCAGGGGGATTAGGTTCACTCCCCTTTTCTTTATTCTCACTTTCAATTGGGGGAATAGAGGTTTTATCCTCTAAATCATTTTCTTGATCTTCTTCTCGTTCAACCAAATATTCAGATGTCCAATCAGGATTATTGTTTTTTTCCTCCTCAGATTCATTCAATAATCGGCGAAATCGATCTCGAGGTTCCTCTTTAGGGCTCTCTTCGAGATTGTCATCTTCTATTGGGGGTTTGTTTTCCTCTTCCATTTAAACCTTTAAACGATATTGGATTGAATTATTTTGGCTGAAAAGTATTACTTATTCACTTTCGGGTTTGCTAAGGATTAATGCGGACCAAGTACCTTTCATGGTGGTATCCCCATGTTGATTCTTCACGTCCAATTGTAAAACGACAAGACCACCACCAAGGCGTTTCATTAGTTTGGTTTCTTTGATCTCGATCTCAACATGGATCGTATCGCCAATATGAATAGGTCTAGAGAATTTCCATGAATTAATTTCTCGAAATGCCATGATCGTGCCTTCTAATATACCTACCAAAACAATGAGACCAGAAGCAATCGAAAGTCCTAACAATCCATGGGCAACTCTTTCTCCAAAGGGGGTCGTTTTACTAAATTCTGCATCTGTATGGATTTGATTGTAATCACCTGTCAGCCCAGCAAAACCGACAATATCAGCTTCTGTAACTGTTCGACCAGATGTAATAACTTGATGTCCAACTTCGAACTCTTCGAAGTACATTCCACGTGTTTTCATCATTTTTGAGCTCATACAACCTCCAAAGGATGTTTCTAACCAAATTCTAGCATAAAACCCTTTGACCGTTAGGCATTCTACTCTTACAATGCAGATATGCGGCATTGGAATTTAGGTCTAAATGACCCCCAGAGTTTGAGTCTAGTAGCAGATGCTAGACTGAGTAACCTTGATTACACAAACGATCAAATATGGGAGCTGCTTCTTGGGCGAGGTGATCCTGCAGCAATCATTTTACAAACCACCTATGGATTGCGGGCAAGAAATATGCGGATTTTCCCTCAATTCACCGAAAATCACACTACTGTTTGGGAGCCCACCCAATTTGAAACTAGCCCAAAAGTAATCAGTTTTTTCCCTAATTACATCAAATTGCATTTTTCTCCCTTTTCAGGGATAAATATTGAGTTGGAATATTGGATTCCTGATTGTCAGACTGCCGCTGGAAGGGTTCGGGTAATCAACGCAGGATTAAACGATCGAAAAATCAATTTTGAGCTGGTGGGCATCCTTAATCCAACAGGATTAAATGGACAAGTGTTGGCACCTAAACAAATTGAGGCAGTAAATGTACTCCAAGGAAAAACCGCAGAACTTCAACCGGTTATTTTCATCACTGGGGGAGCAAAAGCCATCAATAGTCCGTATCCTGCTTTATCCCTAGATTTAAATATGTTACCTGGTTCAACTCGGCAATTCACTTGGGTTCAAGTTGCCCTACCCGACCCGAATGAATCATTTAAACAAGCCCGCCATATTGCCACAAAAAATTGGCCCGCTGAAATTGCCAAATTAAAAATGGTGAATTCGAAGCAATTAGAGGTCTTTTCAGGCAACCCAGACTGGGATGCGGCATTTGCATTAGGTCAGAAAATGGCTAATTCACTCTTATATGATGGCAATCAACATCTTCCAAATACATCCTTCGTAAAAACTCGCTTACCAGATCAGGGGTATTCAAATTTAGGAAATGGGGGCGATTATAACCACCTTTGGAATGGTCAAAATGCGCTGGATGCTTGGTATTTATCCCAAAACCTCTTGCCCGGTTCATCAGAAATCCTAGAAGGTTTATTACTAAATTTCTTTCAAACTCAAAATGAAAATGGATTAATCGATTGGAAACCTGGGCTTGCAGGTCAAAGAAGCCAAATGCAATCTTTTCCAATTCTTGCGACGCTTGCCTGGAAGTTATTTGAACAGGAAGAAAACAAAGACTTTTTAAACATTGCTTACCCCTATTTACTAAAATATATTTATGCTTGGTTTGATACTTCCCATGATCAAGATGGGGATGGGATACCAGAATGGGATAATTCAATTCAAAGTGGCTTTGATGACAATCCGATCTTTGTCAAATACCAGACCTGGGCGCAGGGAGTCGATATTAGCTTGGTTGAAAACCCAGATCTCTGCTCTTATCTATATAAAGAATGTCAAACTCTGATAAAGATTGCAAAAGAAATTAATAATAACCAGGATATAGAAGAATTAGAAAGATTATCAACCAGATTATTAAATGCAGTGGAAGATTCTTGGGACCCAAGAGCAACTAGCTACAGGTATTGGGATAGAGATTCGCATATATCGTCCAAAGGTAAAAAATTATCCCAAAGAATCGGTTCTGGCAAAATTCAATTTGATCTGGAATTTGAGCAACCTGTGCGATTACAAATTCGATTCGATGTGGGTTCTGACCTCGCATTGCAAACCGAAGTGAGCGTGCACGGCACATTAGCAAATGGGCAACACCGGGTTGAAAAGATTGATAGACAAAAAATTCACTGGATGCCAGAATTTGGAATAGTCACCATCGAACCCCTTTTTTCCGGCTTGGACTTCGTTCAAATTGACAACTTACCTGATAAAGGAAAAGTTTTGGTTTACCAAGTAGATCTTCGGAAGCAAGATCAAACGTTGCTTACTCCCATTTGGGCAGGTATCCCAAATCAGGAAAGAGTAAATAAAATCGTTAAAAATAAGCTCAGCAAAAACAAGAAATACCATCAAAAATTTGGAATGCCTGCAAGCATAACGACTTTATCTCGCGAGGATGCAGAGATCATAAAAAGTGTTTGGCTCCCGTGGAACGTGATGTTGGGCGAAGGACTTTTGGCATATGGAGCTAGGGATGAAGCTATTAATCTTTTTCAAAGGATCATGAATGGCATCATTGATAATTTGAAACGAGATCATGCATTTAGGAAACATCATCATGCCGAAAAAGAAAAAGCAATGGGAGAACGAAATTCTCTGATAGGCTTGCCGCCCTTAGGTTTATTTCTGAATATTTTGGGTATCAGGATACACTCCCCGCAAAAGGTTTCCATAAATGATTTTAATCCTTTTCCCCAACCAGTTAAGTTGAAATATCAGGGATTAATCATTAAATGCGAATCTGATAATACATTAATCACGTTTCCTAATGGGGAATCTGTACGGGTCGATGATCCCTCCCCCTGCCAAATTTCAATGCAATAAATCAGCATAAAAATAAATTTTCAAGCACTCACTAATAAAGGTAATTATATTGATCGAGATTTACCTAAAAAATCGATTAAAATAGGACATTGTCCCTCTTCTTTTTAGTAGTAGCTTCATTAAATTGCTAACCAGTTATTTTTAATTAATTATTTCAGGAAAATGTTATGGACTTTTTAGAAATTGAACAAATTGCAGAAATAGTCATTTTGCTTTTATTTATTGCAAGTGTCGTCGCTATCACCATCCGCCGATTTAAAATGCCTTATACGGTTGCCTTGGTCCTAGTAGGATTGAGTGCCGCATTACTTATTCAGGAAGCCCAGGGACAACAACAGTTATTTGACTCTGAAATATTACGAGGATTTTTAGCTCCTCAGATCATTCTCGGCCTTTTGGTTCCTCCCCTAATTTTTGAGGCTGCAACCCATATTAAATTCAATGAATTAGGTCGCTATATTCGCATCATTCTCACCTTTGCAATACCTGGCGTGATTCTCACCATGTTCCTTGTGGGCGGACTCATATTTTGGGCAGGTGCTCCCTTAACCTGGGAAATGGCTTTGGTTTTTGGTGCATTAATTGCTGCGACAGATCCAGTTGCCGTAGTGGCTCTTTTCAGATCAATGGGAGTACCCAAACAACTTCAGATTTTGCTGGAAGGGGAAAGCTTGCTGAACGATGGTACTGCCATCGTAATTTACAACCTAATGTTGCTCATTGCACTTGGTGTGAAAGATTTCAGTTTATCTTCAACCACAATTGATTTTATTCGGGTTGCAGGTGGTGGCTTAGTAATCGGGGCGATTCTTAGCAGCGTAATTGCATCGATCATTAATCGAATTAATGACCATTTGATCGAGATTACACTCACAATGGTCGCTGCTTATGGGTCTTATCTTATTGCAGAATCGTTTCATACCAGTGGCGTTTTGGCGGTAGTTGCTGCAGGATTAGTAACTGGAAATATCGGCTTTCGTAGAATGAGCCCAACCACCAGAATAGCCTTGAACCATTTTTGGGAATATGCCGCTTTTCTCGCAAATAGTCTAGTATTTCTAATGATCGGGTTAATTATTGAGTTACGGGTTATGGTTGAAAATTGGCAGTTTATTCTAATTGCAATCCTTGCTGTATTGATCGCTAGGGCGGTTACGATTTATTTATTTTCAAATCTCAGTCGCCAGATCCCCATCAGAGTTCAGCACGTTTTATATTGGGGGGGATTGAGGGGGGCGATATCTCTAGCCCTTGCTTTGGGTTTACCCCAGGCAATGGTTTCTATCATGAGTGATAATCCAGGAATTGATGAAAATTTATTAGAGATGGCAAAATTGATCCAGGTCATGTCTTACGGTGTTGTATTATTCTCCCTGCTGGTTCAGGGAACTACAATGCAATCTTTGATCAAAAGATTGCAATTGATTCAACGGAGTTCAACTCAAGAAGCCTACGAACTTAATCAGGCGAGGGCAGTCGCATCAAAAGCATCCTTTGATCATCTACAAGAATTAAATAATGAGGGTCTGATCTCACAACATGCCTGGGATTTAATTCAAAGTCCAATGAAACGGGTGATCGAAAACCGAAGAAATGCCGTCAAAGAGATTTTGCATGAAAACCGGTCAGTTGAGGTGGCAGAGTTTGGCCTTGCGTATGAAGAAGCCCTCCGTGCCCAAAGAAGCACATATAATCGGTTGCTTTCCAATGGCGCCCTTTCAGACGATACATTCTCTCAATTAGTAAGCGAAGTCGATAATGCTTTACTCAATCGAGAATTCAGTTATGGGGACTTTCTTGTTCATCGAACAGAGGGAGCTCCACCTATTACCCATCTCTTGACCGCCACTGTAAACGAGAATGATCTTGGGAATACACTTACAACCCTAAATATTTTAGGTATTCCCACCACACAACACGATAGCACTTCAGGGAATAGCGGCCAACCTGTGACAACGTTGATGATGGGGGTAGAAAAAAGTCAGCTTGAAGAAGTAGCTCAAGCAATTATGAGCTGCTGTATTGTGGAACCGACCTTTGAATCCCCATTTTTGAAACTTTTGGGATCAAAGAATGAGGAAGAAATTATTTTGAATGGGACATCAATTTTCGCCATTCAAATTGAAAAATACGAGGAATTTTAACTATGAAAATGATCATTTGTATCATTCAAGATAGCGATAAGGATGAGGTCACTGAGGCATTAAATGATGAGGGATACCGGATAACAGTATTACCCTCAAAAGGTGCTTTTTTTAGAAGAGGAAATGCTACCTTAATGATCGGCGTGGATGATAAAAAAGTGGATCAGGTTGTTAGCCTGATTAAAGAAAATACGAGCAAAAATGATTCCCCTGATCTCAAAAGGGCAACCCTTTTTGTGATCAATGTGGATCGTTTTGAGCAGGTATAACCTTACTTAACCAATATTTCCATACTTGTAGAGTAAATTTGAAATAGCTTTTCATTAAAGAGATAAATTATTATAAATTTAACCAAACTAAAAGGAATGAATCATGAAAAATAAACTATTCTTAGCTCTTGGTATATTGTTAATTGTTTCATTAGCTTGTAGCTTTTCTGGCAACAATAATTCAGGCTTAACCAATGATGAGATCATCGCCACAAGTGTCGCTGCAACTCGTGAGAGCGAAACTGAGGCAGCACCGGTAGATCCCCCTGTTGACCCAACGGTAGAACCAGATTATTTGCTTCCTCAGTCCCTTTATTACCGTGCCGAATCTAGCCCTGAAATTTTTCAGGTTTGGCGGTTAGAAAGAGATGGGGTAACAATTACACAGATCACAAACGAAATTGTGAGCGTTGGCAATTACACGGTAAACCCCGTAAATGGCAGAGTTGCCTATATTGTTGACAACCAAATTTTCCTTATTGATGCCGATGGCACCAATCGAATGATGTTGATTGACGGCGGTCCAGTTGACGAAAGTTCCAACGTTTTTATTTATCTTGAAAGGATCAGAACCGTTTCATGGTCCCCAGATGGAAATATATTGGCTTATGGTCGCGGGGGATTAAATTTCTATAATTTCACCACCGGATTATCTGAATTACTTATCCCTAGCGAGACAATCGATTATGGGGGTGGAAGCATCGGGCCTCAAGCCTTATATGATCCATCCACTTGGTCTCCTGATGGATCTCAGATCATCGTTTCAGTTGCTTGGTTGGAGGGTGGAACCCTTTCAATCTACACCCCTTCCACAGATACTAATCTTGTTCTCGGCTATGGAATTACCTGCTGTGACTATGATTGGAGTCAGGCGGGCGATTTTATAGTAGTAGGGAGCCCAGTTTTAGGATTGATCGAATCTGGGTTATGGCGCTATGATGCGGTGACGGGTGCAGAAACAATATTATTACCCACCGAAGCATTGGACGGCACCTATAATTTTGCAGGGTGGCCAAAAGAATTGCCGAATGGCGACTTGGTATTCTTTTACCATAATATGCCTGAGTCTGGTGATTATGATCCACCCCTTACAATGGTTCACACTGCAGCCGATGGAATTACTGGGCTCTTCCAGGTCCGCCCCGAATCCTGGGAGAACTATGAAGCACTTTGGGATGACGCCGGAGTTATGGCCATCCTCGTTCAACCTGCCCCTGGACCTTTAAGTTGGCCCCGTACGGGTGCGATCGTTTTAGTAGACACGCTGGGAAACCCAGTTCTCCCTCTCGTACCCCAAGGATTTGATTTGCAATGGGGACCATAATTTCGAAATTTAAATATTAATTCCGCAAGAATTTCTTAAAATAAAAGAGTCGGCAGCTAGAAAAATTTCCAAGTCAACCGACTCTTTTAAATTTTATATTTGGAAATTTTATTTTTTTAATTGATGATATTTTTGATTGAAATAGAGTAGCGGATCGCTTGTTCCATTACCCTCATTGATTTTTATGGATGTGACCTCTCCAATAATTAAGGTATGAGTACCCACTTCATATACACTTTCAACCTTACAATCCATATATCCCAATCCGCCCTTGATCATCGGGGATTTCGAATCCAAAGTAAATGTTTCTAATCCCTCAAATCGATCCCCTTCATCGGTCACCCAGCCCGCAAATTGATTGGAAATTTCCTGCTGATTTTCCGAAAGGATCGTGATGCCAAAAGCTTTAGAATCGATTACCAATTGCCGGGTTCGGGTAGACCTTTCCAGGGCGATCATTACAAGCGGGGGTTCTAAAGAAATTGAAGAAAAAGAACTGACCGTCATCCCATGGTTTTGGTTTGAATGGTTTGATGTAACAACAGTTACACCAGTAGCCCAGTTGCGCATCACTTCTCTGATTTGTTTTTCACTTAAGGGTTCTTTTTTATTTTCTTTCATGATTTAATTATTTTATCCGAGGAATATCAACTTTTTATCATAATTTAAATATATAGATGAGCAATTAAATTCATGTTTTTTAGAGATACAAAGTCATTATAGACCTCTAAACTCCTTTTAGGGGGTGAAAGTTGCGATTTTTTATGATTTAATATGAAAACTTCCCTTTTTTCACCTGAAAACCAGTTCAAAATAAATAATAATAGGACAATCGATATGGAAAATCAAAATGAAAAACCTCTGAGTGAAAAACCTGCTCGTGTAAAACTACTCAGACAATTATGGATTGTCCTATTTAGTGGCGCAATATTGGCTACTCTTTTCACCACTTGGACCCCTTTAGGATTAATCCCCTTTGGCCTTGGTGACAGCTTTGGTGATGTTTTTTCTCCCAATGATGGCAGTGATGGGCAATTTTTACCCACGCCTACACCAAGACCGAGGCCTCGAATTGGGATTGTTTCCGGTCATTATCAATTTGACAGTGGAGCGGTTTGTGAAGATGGAACAAATTTGCAAGAAGTAGACATCAATTTTAGTATCGCAGATCGTGTAAGAGCAAATTTAATTAGCGAGGGATTTGATGTGGACTTACTTGGTGAAAAGGATGATCGTCTCCCCCAATATCGTGCTTTAGCTTTGGTTTCAATACATGCCGACTCTTGTGCATTCATCAACAATCAGGCAACAGGATTCAAAGTCGCTGCTGCCTTAGCAACCTCACATTTAGACAATGCCAATCGCCTAGTGGCCTGTCTTACTAGCAGATATATGGAAGCAACCAAATTAAATTTCCATGCAGGATCAGTTACCGAAGATATGACCAGTTATCATGCTTTTAATGAAATCCATAATCAAACTGCCGCTGCAATTATTGAGGTTGGTTTCATGAATTTAGACCGGCAATTACTCACTCAAAACCCCGATCTCGTTGCCGAAGGAATTACTCAGGGTATTCTTTGTTATATTCGTAATGAAGATGCCTCCTTACCAGATGCCGAATGATCACAAAACCTAGTCCCTCAGCAATAAAATTAATAAAAATTGCCAATAAAGCATTATTGAGTGGGAATAAAGCAGAAGCAAGACATTGGGCAATGCAAGCTGTTGCCGTTCTACCTAACCGGGAAGAACCATGGATCATTTTGGCAGCTTTGGCATCGCCCAAAGCAAGTGTAGAATATCTTAAACGGGCTTTAGAAATCAACCCAGAAAGCAAGATGGCAAAAAAGGGGATGGCATGGGCGCGCAACAGAGTCCCAAAAGTGGAAAGACCTGAACCCAAAATTGTTTATGCCTCAGAGAAGGCAGATATCTATGAACCTTCTATTTCAAAACCCAGGAAAAATATACTTAGCTTAGTTGCTGGCCCCTTGTTGATCATTGGATTAATTGCAGTGATTGGTTTCTCAGTCCCCAATTTAATTCCTGCCCCGCTAAACTCTCAGGGAAATGAAGATTTTTCTGTCGTCGTTGTCAAAGAAACACATACCGCAACAGCCACAACTACCTCTACACCCACAACAACTCCAACAACAACGCCAACAAATACACCTACTCCTTTGCCAACTGCAACATTTACTCCTACAGCGACCTATCCTCCCCCCACACCCGTACCAGTGGTTGATACCTATGAACCGACCTTCAGCCAAAATGGTGCTTGGATCGATGTAGATCTCAGCCAACAAAGAGTTACTGCCTATCAGGGGAATACAATTGTCAATAGCTTTATTGCCTCGACCGGCACATGGCAGTATCCAACCGTTGTTGGTTCTTTCCAAATATATATTAAATATAATTCCCAAACGATGTCTGGACCCGGATATAATTTGCCAGGCGTCCCCCATGTGATGTATTTCTATTCTGGTTACGCGATCCATGGTACGTATTGGCACTCAAATTTTGGCACACCAATGAGCCATGGTTGTGTGAATTTATCCCAATCCGATGCGGCCTGGATGTACAATTTTGCAACAGTGGGTACTTGGGTAAATGTCCATTATTAAGAGATAGCTTCAGATAATATTTTTTTGATCCCAAAAATCAAAGTACAATTAGAAATAATAGTTTTTTACATCCATAGGTTTATCGTATTTAGGTATTAAATAATCGGATTAGCATATTAATGACCCATCAGAAGAAACCCAACCTCTCCAGAAGAGAATTTCTTAGACTTAGCACGATCGGATTTATTTCCGCATCGAGTGGTCCTCTTTTGCTATCTTCTGCAATAAAAAATTTCTCCTCTAACTCCTCTTTTCCTCAAGAATTAATATTTGATCAAGAGGGTGATATCAAAAAATATGGGCGGGTGATGGACAAACTGATTCATGTGCACAGCAAGCCCTCTTTTGATAGCCCCCAAATACATACCTTTAAACAGGACAGCATCCTCCCTGTAAGGAAAACTGTATTGGACATGGATCTAGGAAAAGCAGGAAAACCATGGATCGAAATCAAAAAAGATGCCTTTTTACACAGCTCTTTACTTCAACCTGTATCGATCAACTTTAATCCTGTAAGCAAAGATATTAGCAAATGGGGAGTATTAGCTGAGGTTACGGTACCCTATACCAATGCCTATCCGACTGCTACTTTTAATTCTAGTCCGAGTTACCGGTGTTATTTCAAAACAACTTATTGGGTAAAAAGAACGGTTTTCGATCAAAAAGATCGAGCTTGGTACGAAATCAAAGATGATAAAGATGTCGGCAATTATTATTATGTACCCGCACAACATCTTCGTCTGATCCCATATTCAGAACTTAGTCTCCTTTCTCCTAAGGTGCCGATAGAGGAAAAAAGAATTAAGGTTGATTTGAGCAACCAAACTGTAACAGCTTATGAATATGACAAAACAGTTTTCACCGCAATTGTTTCCACTGGTGATGCCGAAAAGAATATTTTTTACACGACACCCACAGGGGAATTCAACACTTTTTATAAGCGTCCTTCTCAACATCTTTTAGCCAGTAATATTCTCTTTGGCGGGTATGACCTGCCCGGTGTGCCCTGGTTAAGCTATATCACCAACCTGGGAATTGCTTTTCATGGTGCCTTTTGGCATAATGACTTTGGTACTCCCCGGAGTCATGGCTGCATAAACCTCAGTCCAGATGATGCGAAATGGATCTATCGGTGGACCACCCCATATGTCACTCCTCAAGAACAGCTCAGTTATAACGACGACCCGAATTACGGCACCCAAGTAGAAATTATTTAGAGATTTTTAGAGTTTCGTCCAAATATATATCTAATTTCCAAGAATTATCCTCCTCCCCCATTTAATAAATTTCTTACAACATCCGCCAATAAAATCAGGTAAACTATTTGAACTATGTCACAAAAAGAACCTTTATTCGCTGGATTGATTTTCGATGAATACGATAACCCGGTTGAAGCGACAAAAGTCGGTGATGAACCGATGTATGTCGTCAACGATCAGGGTTTCCATCGTCATATCCCAGCAGAAAAAATTGATCGAGAAGTTTTATCTCAAATGGGCGATATGATCAAAGGCCATGAAGATTTATTGAGTGAGCAGGCAGCAAAAATGCTCGGAGCCGACGACATCTTCAGCAAAGCTGTGATCGATAACCAATTAAAGAATATTGAAGACCAATTTGAACAGATTCTAGAAACCGGGATTCCTGAGGGCAGTCGCGCTTATTTGGGAATGAGTGGACTAAAAATACGGGTCAATTATCGGGGCGAAGTGATCGAAGTAGAACAACCAGGTAGTGCTGGATCCCCCGAGGACGAATAGCAATTTATCAATAAATTTATTAGTTTATTCGTTCGACAATATTTACTGCTTTTTATAATATCTCGTTGACCATTTTACTGGGCTAGTGGTATAATCGCCCGTCAGTAAATTACAGATATTATTTCGTAAGCGAAGAGGAAGAAAATGCCTAAAAGAACTTACCAACCCAAGATTAGACGCCGATTGCGCGTGCATGGGTTTAGAAAAAGAATGAGCTCCCGTGGTGGACGTGGCGTAATTAAAAACCGCCGTGGAAAGGGACGACATGCCCTAACTGTGGCAATGAATAACCACGTTAAAAAATTAAACTGGAAGAGCTAATTTCCATCGAATGGAGCAATTCTCCTTCGAGTAGCTAAAGAGACGAAAATAAACGGTGAAACGAAGATTTCGCCTCACAAGTTCAATCGACTTTAAGCGGGTACGCAGGCATGGACGATCTATTGCCCACCCGCTTGTTGTTTTGATAAGCTTAGAAAACAATTTAGATAGAAATCGAATTGGGGTCGCGGCAGCACGAGCAGTTGGGAACGCGATTAATAGAAACCGAGCCAAACGCCTTTTACGAGCTGCAATTGCCCCCCTTTTACCTGAACTGCCAAAAGGTTATGACCTTGTTTTGATCGCCAGAAAACCGATTTTGGACGAAAAAAGTCATACAGTTCAGAAAGTAATTGAGAATAGCCTGAAAAGAGCGAATTTACAAACCTATGGAAACTGAAGAAATTACCGGATCTCCTGAGATCATCCACGAGCACAAATCTCCCCCACTGAGCGATTTACCAATCACGATATGGAATCTGCCTAGATGGGTCGTTTTGGCATTGATCCGGCTTTATCAGAAGACCTTTTCAAAAGCAATTCCCGCAAACACCTGTCGTTTTTACCCCACTTGCTCCCATTATGGATATCAATCAATTTTTAAATACGGAATGATAAAAGGCAGCTGGATGGGCTTTTATCGCGTCCTGCGCTGTAATCCCTTTAACACTGGTGGATACGACCCGGTAAAATAATTCAGATAGATATTAACGCCTAAAACAGGGCGAAATTTAGATAAACGGAAATACAAATTTTATGAAGAAAAAACACTTGATCTTACTCCTGCTCGTCTTGGCCGCCAGTTTAACACTAAGTGCTTGTACTGGAAGCCGATTTCAGACCACAAGCTGGCCAGGTATTACAATTTTTGAAGACGATTTATTTGTAGCCCAAGGCCAACGAATCTATCAGATCGATCCCACAAATGGTGCGGAATTGACTCGCATTCCTCGTGAAACCGACGCAAAAAGCCCGACCTATTTTGCTCCCCCGGTGATCACAGAAGATGGTCAATTATTCATCGGTAGCTATAACAATAATTTGTATACCTATAATATCAACAATGGCACTGAAAACTGGATGTTCGCAAATGACAATCGTTTCATTGCCAGTGTTTTACTCGTTGATGAGATGATCTATGCCCCTAACGCTGACCACACATTGCATGCACTAAATATGAGCGGTACAGAACAATGGTCCTTTGAAACCGAAGGTCCCCTTTGGGCGAAACCTGTTTATGATGGGGAAAAGCTTTATTTGGCCTCCATGGATCATCATTTATATGCCCTCAACCATAAAACTGGAAATGAAATTTGGTCGATCGACTTGGGCGGCACAACCGTGACCAGCCCTGAGATAAGCGAAGATGGTGTGCTTTACCTCGGTACTTTTGAAAGTGAGGTCCTTGCTATCCGGAGCTCTAATGGCGTTGAAGTTTGGAGTTTCCAAGCCAACGATTGGATTTGGGCACCCCCCGCTTTAGTCGACGATATCATTTATGCCACCGATATTAGTGGTTGGTTATACGCCCTTGAAGCTGACACTGGCAAGTTATTATGGAATTTCAAAGGCGAAGGCCAAGTTTCGGGTACACCATTGGTGACCGAAGATGGCGTTTACATTGGCACTGGCGATGGCAACTTTTATGCCCTCGATCTTGAAGGAAAACTGCGCTGGAATCGTTTTTATAAAGAGGATTCCCTTTTATTAGGTGACCCTGTTTTGGCCGGCGAATTTGTTATTGTCCCAGTTTCAGGGGTCGAAGCCATCTTGGTAGCGTATGATGCCAACGGAACGATCCAATGGGAATTTGTCCCCGGAAATTAATCGCCCGACTTAAGGAAAAAAATTATGGATTTTATTATTATCCCGTTTGCAAACGCCCTCTTCTTTATTTATGATATTTTGGGTGATAACTTTGGCATCGCGATCATTGTGTTTACTATTTTGATCCGCTTGCTAACCTTTCCCTTTACCCAATCTCAGATGAAATCTGCTGCAGCAATGCAAGAACTGAATAACGATAAAGAATGGCAAAAAGTTCAGAAGAAATATAAAGACGACAAAGAGAAATTAGCACAAGAACAAATGAAAGTGTACAAAGAAAAAGGAATTAACCCCTTTGGTTCTTGTTTGCCCACTTTGCTCCAGTTCCCAATCATTATTGGGTTGTATGGTGCGATATCTCGTGTGATGGCTGCAACCCCGATCGAATTATTGCAGTTGACCAAAGACATCAGCTTGCCAAACGCCGCCAGTTTGATCCCGTTGAACTCATCCTTCTTATGGATGAGTGACCTCAGCCAACCCGAAAGATTGTTCTTGGATTTCTTGCCAGAATTTGGTATTCCAGTTTTGGCTGTGATCGTATTCATCACATCTTTCTTACAATCAAAATTAATGACCCCTCCCAGCAATAACCCCAACGACCCCAGCGCAGCGATGGGCAAATCAATGACCATGATGATGCCGATCATGATCGCTTGGATCTCCTACAGTTTATCCGCAGGGATTGCGTTATACTTTGTGACGAGTAACGTTGCGGGAATTTTGCAATATGGTTTGATGGGCCGTTTGAAACTTGAAAATTTGTTTCCAAAGCGTAGTGCCTAGCGCATAGATTAATCAGTTATTCTTCTAATTTCGATTAAAAAAGAGGACGCTATGACCGAAGAAAGAACAACTTTAGAAATGATCGCCCCCACAATCGAAGAAGCGATTGCAGATGGTCTTGCCGAGCTGGGGCTTTCAAAAGACGATGTGACTGTCGAAACCCTCGATGAGGGTAGTAAAGGCATATTGGGTATTGGCCAGCGCCATGCTCGCGTGCTGCTGACCGTGAAGTCTGAAGAAGATAAAGCGCCACCTGAAAAACGAGCACAGGCCCCCCGCCGAACTTATGATGCTTCTAATGGGGATCACGTAGAGAATTTGATCTCCATTTCGGAAGCAACCGTGGGTGAATTGATCGAAAAAATGGGTGTTTTTGCAGAAGTAAAAGCTACCCTAGATGAAGAAGATAGCAGCCCTGATTATCCAAGCGTGAACGTGGATATCACTGGCAGTGACCTGAGCGTGTTGATCGGCCGCCGAGCGGAAACCTTGGAAGCGCTCCAATATATTACCCGCCTAATCGTGGGCAAAGAAATTGGCCATGGCGCTCGAGTAAATATTGATATCGAAGGTTATCGTGCCCGCCGTGAGCAAAGTTTGAAAACGCTGGCGGAACAAATGGCAAAGCAAGCAATCAATTCGGGGCGAAAGCAGGCTTTAGAGCCGATGCCCGCCAACGAACGCCGGCTGGTGCATATGGCTTTGCGCGATTTTGAAGAGGTTACCACGGAAAGCGTGGGCGAAGACCCCCGCCGAAAGGTTGTCATCATCCCGAATGCCTAGGAAATCGAAAGAGAAATTCAAAGACAGTCCGAATGGGCTGTCTTTTTTTTAAGGCTGATGAAATCCGGTACGGGATTTCATCGCCAGACCCCTCTCCGCCCCCCCTACCCCAAGAAATATGTCCCTAAAAAATATTCATGATTTCTTCATAACTCATCCATAAATTCCTCATAATCACTGTGTATTATTAGGGCAAGATAAACAACGGGAATTTTCCCGAAACAACTTGTAAAAGAGGAAAAAAATGAAGAAAAGCATGATGATTTTGACAGTACTTGGTATCGCAGTCCTTTCGTTAGGTCTCGCAGGCACAGCCTTTGCCGATGAACCTGCTCCAGCGACTCCCGGACGAGGATTTGGGCGAAGTGGCTTAGGTGAACCGATCCAAATGAATATCCAGATGGATGGCGCATTGGAAGAGTACCTTCACAGCTATTTGGCAGATGCGCTTGGTATCGATGAAGCTTTGCTAGATGATGGAAATTTCCAAGAAATCGCCCTGGAGCTTGGCTACGATTTGACCGAGATTAGAGAAATAGTGAAGCAAGCTCATAGTGAAGCATTGGCTCAAGCCTTAGTGGATGGTGTAATCACTCAAGAAACCTTTGATTGGCTGAGCACACGTGGATTTATCCTGATGGCTGATGGGATGGCTACAGGAATGAATGGCGGGATGGGCAGGGGAATGAATGCCGGTGTATGTGATGGTACTTGCCTGAATGACGGCATCCCTTTCAATGGCGGTGGTTTCCAAGGCCAAGGGTATCGGGGCGGCAAATAATTTCCGCTGAAAGCATCAAGATGTGAAACTCCTTTCCGAAAACAGCAGAGAAATTTTCTCTGCTGTTTTCTTTTCAGATGCTCTTTACCTCCCCCAGTTATGGCCGAATTGGATGTGATCTTTCAACTTATTATTGAGTCTTACGATCACATTACCGGGGAAACCATAGAGGTCGCTGACATAGCGCCGTAAACGAAAACCGCTCCTCAAAATTTATAATATTGATAATTTTGGGTCACCCGATGGGGGATATTTGAAGGCGATTCATTCGCCAGACCCCTCTCCAACCCCCCTACCCCAAGAAGGGGTGTACCTTTTCACCAAAACAGTAGGCCATTAAAAGCCTACTGTTTTGGTTTTTAGAAAGCCAATGCGAAGCTGTCATATCCGCATTTTTTTATAATAAAGGTGTTGCCATTGAAAGGATCGAAGAAGCCATTCGTTTTGGAAAGCCTCTCTGTTCTACAACTTTAGTAGTTTGATGAACACTATCCCTCACATCATTTTCATAAGATTTAGTAAGTTCCTCAGCAACTCTCTTATCCTTGAAGCGAAGACAAAGTTCGAAATTTCCTTTTAAGGCTTTCTCTTCTAAGTTTGCTGACCCAAATAACACATCATTTTTAGCGTTCCAGGTCACTTTAGAATGCATATATCTTTTTTGATAACGGTGGATATTTGCGCCTACTTTTACCAATTTACGGCATTGAGAATGGTTTGCCACATCGATCACTCGGACTTTTGTCCGATGAGATAGTAATACTTCAATATTTAATCCATTGTCTAACTTTTCTAACATTGCTTTCATAAATTCCTTATTCGGCAAGAAATACCAATTTCGGAAATAGACCTTATTTTCAGAAGTCTTGATCAAATCTAACCAATGTTCTGAGATATCTTTTCTTGCGCCTGGGACAGTGAGTAATACTTTTGCGTCTCCGATCATCAGATCATCTAAATCGATCTCTGGAACATCATGTGAACCAAGAGAATGACCTAATACATACTCATAAAGTTGGTGGCCGATCTCGCCGATCTCACCCTGAACTCTCAGATTGGTATCCTGCCAGGTCGTGTAATGATCTCCAATGTTTGATCCACCAAAATATGCAACATTTTCGTCGATTGCACAGAGTTTGAAATGCAGCCGATCTGCAGGAGACATATTTGAGCCTTTACTTGGTTGAAAGAAATCTACCTGAATGCCCTTGTTGTTCATTTCAGTAAGATGAACAATGTTGTTGAAAATATTTTTGGGGTTATCGGTAAAGATTCCTAGTAGATCAACCATGATCCTTACATCTACGCCCTGATCAATTTTCTTATACATGATCTCGTTCATTTTCTTGGTCCAAATTCCACAATCATAAGTGAAATACATCATACTTATCTTATGCTCTGCTTGGATTAAGGTTTCAAGCATATCGGAATAAAATGGGGTAACCTCAGTAAAAACTTCATATTGGTTGTTCATTAGGCACCTCCCTGAGTAACAACCAATTTCTTTTCAATATTATTTTGATACCGAAGCCAAAGAATAAAAATCACAATTCCAAATAAAACAATGGCAATCGTTGACCCGATTGAAAGTTCTAGGCCGTAAGCCCCAGCGAGAGACATTAAAATTGCTACTGGAAGATGTCCAATCAAGTTCGCAACCAAATATCTGCGGGCTGAGAGGGAGGTGAGACCGGCAACATAGCTCATGATGTCGACTGGGAAAATAGGAAGTGAGAAAGAAAAGATGAAAAATACGATTCCTTGCTTATCAGCCACTTTGTTCCATTTATCAATCGCTTCTTTTGAAACAAGTCGATAAACCAGGGGTTTTCCTGCTTTTCGGGCGATTAGAAAAGTAACCTGGCTAGCAATAACTGTCGTTATCCAGGTCAACATAAAACCATTCGTAAACCCGTACAAATAACCAGAGGCAAACATAAGTAAATGGCCGGGAATTGCTGCGATAACTACTTGGAGGAAGATTGCAAAGGCGAGTAATACTGGGCCTAAGGCGCCGTAATTCCCGATAGTTTCAATAATTGCCTCTCGATCTTTTACAATTTCTAGTAGGTCCCCAATTTTTGCCCAATTTGCTGCGATTATTAGGATCAGAACAAAACCAATTAAGATTTTGACCCAGGTAGAGGTTGAGATATTTTGGAAATATTCTTTTGTTTTGAAATTCTTGATCTTTTTGAACATGACAGCTCTCCTAAAAATGTGTGTTTGCTTTCTTATCCTCATGGTCACATTTTGGAGATGCCAATCCCATAGCTTGAACTGCCAAAAACTGCCAACATTAAAAAATTAACTAAAAAAACAGCCCTTTTGGGCTGTTTTTTGTTATTAAACGAAGGGTGGAAATATTATTGCCTTATATTACTCCCCCCAATTCCGCCAACATTTGTGTCACAGAACTGATCGCTACACGTCTAGTGCGGTTGAATGTGCCTTCAGAAATATATAATTTCGACATAATATCCCTGTTTTGAACTTCTTCAACATAAGCTTGATATAAGACTGTATAGGAATGCCACTCCCTCGGGGGTGGATCTCTTGGTGGGTCAGATTCGGGTTTTAATTTATCGATCAACATCAATAAAACCTGGTTTAATGCTTTTCCTCTGTCAATATGAGTTTTATCTGTCCCTTTGATATTGTCTTCGATCATTTGTAATTTACTTAGTTCATGGTTGCCAAGGTAAGAATAATCATAAAGTTTCCGCAATATATCTTCAATCTGACTGGCTTTTATCACCTCAATTGCAGGTAATTTACGAGGACGGGAGGTTTCAGAGAGTTTTTTCATTTGATTTATATAATCAAATTCTTTTTGATATCCCCACATTAGATCAGCCAATCGGTCAACAGGGTAAAGCAACCGTTCAATGTCTAAACCAGAAAATTGACTTGCATTTACAGGTCTACCTAATACCAATACTCCAATTTGATTCATTTCGTGATAGAGAGGCAAAATTAATACTGCATCTTCTAAGGGTTGCTTAAAATGATTCATTTCTAAGAGGACCAGGTCATCTGCCAAGAAATCATCTACAGATAATAAGAGGTTATCCTCATCTATTTCAATTTGGTATTGGTCAATTATTTTTACCTCCCCCCCTTCAAACATTAATAATAACCCAAAGGTAGCTTTTGCAGAAGCAGATATTGAATCCAAGGCAACGCTCAATGCTTTATCAGCTTCTGGTTCACCCGCAGAACGAGTTAAATCACGCAAACTTTTTCTAACCTGCTGAACTTCACTGCGATAGAAAAGAGAATCTAAATAGTGGCGAGATGCATCCGCAAATGAATGGGATAGAATTGCTAAAATGATCACTAAAATATAACTAAAGCTTGGGATCTCAAAAATTATATCGATTACTTTGGTAATGGAAGCATATAAAATCACTGCAACACCAACAGTAAAAAAATTATAGAAAAAGTCTCTTCTTATTGTGCGAGCATCCCCCATTGCACTATAGGCAGCAACACTATATCCAATTTGAATCATCGATATACCTAATAAACCGGTAATAAAGACGATCGGTACTTGAATGCCCAAACCAGAACCAAGCAGAGAAAGTGGACCGGTCAATCCTGCTGCGATTGTGGAATAAATCAATATTTCTAATTGTTTTTTATGAAAAGTGGTCTGAGCTACTTTTGCTGACCTTGCTAAATTATAGATACTTAATCCTAAAAACAAGAGCAACAAGGATAAGAATAATGCATATAGAGGCCCAGGGACAATCGTTGATAGATATAATGGATCACCGCTTTCAACAGAGACCAGGATGGTTGCATTATATTGGGCAATTATCATCCCAAAACCTACCAGGTACCCAAGATAAATGCGTATTTTTCGCCAGGTATTTGTTTGACCGGGGCGAAATAAAACTGTCGCGTGATGCCAGAACATGGCAGCGGGGGCGACCGACCACCCTTGAAGCCAATCATTGGGATTGCTGCTAATGATTTCCATGCGCCAAAATGGCAAAAATACTTTCAACCAACTTGGCGAATTGACCGGAATTGGTGGTGGGTTTAATGCGAGTAATATATTTAGAAATAACCCCGCCATTGACCATAAAGATAAGCTTGTCAACCAGGATAAAACATTTTTGGGATTATTAGTAACGAGGTAGATCCCTAACCAGAGGGCAATCCCCATCCCCAGCAAACTAACAAACTGAGTCGTAGTAAGAAGCATTAGCTACTTGTTATTCTTTCTACGGTTTCTTTCATTTTGAATACAAAATAATAAGCTATCCCCAAGGAAACCAAATAAAGGGCACCATATGGAGTCATGAAACCGCTTTTCATTACATAGACTAAAACTGTGAAGATTACGAACAAGGTCATTTGAACATAAATATGGATTTTCAAGTTCGGGAGTGAATCTGAGTTGGTGTTATGTTTTTTTGCTGTTTGATATAGCCAGAAGAAGAATAACCCAAAGAATAAAAATTCCGCGGTCATCATCAGATCCATCCACCATTTTGATGGGCTCGCGCTTTCCCAAAAATTCACCCAGCCGCCAAATGGCCAAAGAACCTCGACGCCATTAAACCAGATAATCAAGTCAAAAAGAATATGCATTATCATGCCAATGCCTAATCCCGTGCCAAAATTACTGATTTTTTGTTTTTTGACAGCTTTACCAATAATATTGAAGAGAAGTATTAAACCGACAATCACGATAATACTATGTGTGAATGTACGGTGTAAACCTTCGGTGGCTCCCCCGGTAACGGTGGCTACAGCCACGGCTAGATTGTCTGTGTCTGGGAATATGGTACCAAATACAATCCCTAGCATGAACCACTCTTTTTTTGGTACAAACCTGGAAACCATTGTGCCTGATAATGCATGAATTCCTGCTTGTGGCATATTATCCTCCTTAAGTTGGTTAAACCGCAGTAACAGTTTAGCCTTTTTTGATAGGCAATGTCAAATATTTCATTAAACATTAAGCTCATTAACTAGTTATCAGTCTCCTTCCCAAGCACTGGTTGACACTCTCATTTTCTATATAATCCCCTTTGGTATAATTGACCCATGCTTACGATTCCCGGCTTAGAGCCGATTGATCTGCTGATAATTGGGCATTTCACCAAGGATATCACGCCCCAGGGACCTGTTTTAGGGGGGACTGCGGCATATTCCGCGCGGACGGCTCAGGCCTTAGGGTTACGGGTGGGGGTGGTGACAGCCTGGGCGGAGGATGTCGATCATAGTCTGCTTGACCTGCCTGATCTGACGGTGGTTAACGACAGCAGTGACCAAACGACCACATTTGAGAACCTTGAAACCGCTAAAGGGCGGGTGCAAACTGTGCAACCTATCGCCCCTTCTTTAGATTATTATCATGTGCCGCAACTTTGGCGGGAAGCCCCTTACGTGCATATTGCTCCGGTTTTACATGAAGTCAATCCGGCGATCGCGCGCAACTTCCCGGATGCTGAGATTCTGCTCACCCCACAAGGTTGGCTGAGGCAGTGGAGCAGCAAGGGCGAGGTCGATTGCGCAGAATGGCCGGAGGCACGCTATATTTTGAGGCAAGTGACTGCGGCGGTGATCAGTGAAGAAGATGTGCGCTGCAACCTAGAAGTGATCAAAGATCTGGCCGAGGCTGCCCCCATTTTGGTGGTTACCTTAGGGGAGAACGGGGCGATGCTCTACCAGGACGGTGACGAGATTTTGGTGGATGCGCCTGAGACAAAAAGCGTAGATACCACGGGGGCAGGGGACATTTTTGCGACTGCCTTTTTTGTGCGATACTGCCAAACACAAGATGCCAGGGAAGCGGTACAATTTGCTAATCAGGTTGCCGCCGACTCGATCACCAGACCGGGTTTGGCAGGGGCGCCATCTAAAAAAGACATCTCCAATCTCATCATCGAGGTAGAATAAATTGGCTCGAATTTACACAATATTAAATCAAAAAGGTGGCGTCGGTAAAACGACGACCACGATCAATTTAGGGGCATATCTGGCCTATTATGGCCAACGCGTGCTCCTGGTGGACATTGACCCCCAGGCGAACACGACGTCCTGTTTGGGCATCGATAAGAACACGGTTAAATCCGGCACCTATCAAACGATCATCAATGGCGAAAGCGTGAGTTCGGCGGTGATGCATAATCCCCGCCTGAAAATTTCACTGCTGCCCTCCTCCCCCGATCTAGCTGGTGCGGAGGTGGAACTGATCGAAGTGCTTGCGCGCGAGGGACGATTGAAAAATGCTCTGCAAGCGGTGCAGGATCGCTACGATTATATTTTGATCGACTGCCCGCCCTCTTTGGGGCTATTGACGATCAACGGAATGGTTGCCGCTCAGGATGGCTTACTGATCCCGGTGCAATGCGAGTATTTGGCCCTCGAAGGAATCAGCCAATTGGTCAGCACGATCGAACGGGTGCGCCAAGCGGTATTCCCGAAACTGACGATTCGTGGGGTGATCCTGACGATGTACGACAGCCGCACAAATCTTGCTAAAGATGTGGTCGACGAGATCCGTAAACATTTCCCCAACGAGGCGATGGAAACGGTGATTCCTCGCAGTGTGCGTCTGGCAGAAGCCCCCTCTTATGGACTTCCGATCCTTTCCTATCATCCCAGCTCCCCCGGGGCGGTGGCCTATGATCAACTTGCCCGCGAGCTGCTCAAAAAAGACGGCGTAAAGCTGGCGGTATAAAGGAGCCTCTATGTCTGCAAGAAAATCAGGATTAGGCAAAGGTTTAGATGCTCTGATCCCCTCCATCCCCGAAGAATCTGCGCTAGAAATAGGCGACGTAAACCAGGTGGCGATTGGGTCGATCGTGCCCAACCCTGAGCAACCCCGAACTACTTTTAACCCTGAAGAATTAGGTGAACTGGCCGCGTCGATCCTAGAACATGGCATTATTCAACCCCTGGTGGTCACCAAAGGGTCACAACCCGAAGAATATATATTAATTGCGGGGGAACGAAGGCTGCAGGCTTCTAAAAAAGCAGGCTTAAAGAAAGTGCCGGTCATTATTCGGGATGCCAATAATCGAGAACTGCTCGAATTGGCATTGATCGAAAATGTGCAGCGCGCGGACCTCAGCCCCTTAGAATCTGCAGAAGCCTATCAAAGATTACAGAAAGAATATCAATTAACTCAAGAAGAAGTTGCCCAACGGGTGGGGAAGAGTCGGGTGGCGATCACAAACACTTTACGATTATTAGACCTTTCTGCGGCTGTCAAACAGGCTATCGCTGACCGTAAAATCAGTGAAGGACATGGCCGGGCGGTGCATGGTTTGAGTGCCCAAGCTCAGCAAGCAATCTTGGAAGCGATCCTAAGAGAGGGATTAAACGTTAGACAAACAGAAGAAAGGGCGCGCGGGTATAAGGGTGAAAAGGTGAAAGCCAAGAAACTCCGACCGCCAGTGACGCCAGAAATATTGGCCATCCAAGAACGATTGCGAGAGGAACTTCAAACTGAAGTTAGAGTATCTCATGGGGCCAAAGGCGGCACGATTACAGTGCGCTATTATTCTGATGAAGAGCTGAACACCTTGATCGATAAAATGATCGGATCAGAAGATTGATCATTTGGAAATAAAACCGATAATAGCAATAAAAATTCCGACCATTAAGTAGACTCATTGATAAGATTGGACGGCCAGCGGTCGTCCATTTTCGTAAGAATTAGGAGCATTGATGCAGATCCTCCATAATGCAAAAATATATACCCAGGACCGTAAAACTCCGACCGCGACCGCGTTGGTGATCGATGACCACGCCCCACTTGCAGGAAGAATCTTGGCAATAGGTTCCGATACCGAAATCTTGGATAGTTTTAGCCATCGAGCCAAAATTCAAGATATGCAAGGGGCCGTAATCCTCCCTGGGCTCACCGACGCGCATATTCATTTCCGGTATTATGCCCACAGCCTGAGCAAAATAGATATCTTCGAGGCAAGCAAGGCAGAAACCCTACGGAGGGTTGCCGAACGAGCAAAAAATTCTCCACCGGGAAAATGGGTGCTGGGTCATGGTTTTAACCAAAATAACTGGGCGGAGGGTTTTCCCACCGCTTCTGATCTGGACGAGGTTGCCCCAAACAATCCTGTTTTACTCACCTCAGCGTCATTACATTCTGCATGGTGCAACACGGTAGCTTTGAAAACAGCCGGAATTACAGTCGCAACCCCCGACCCGAAAAATGGCAGAATTGGGCGAAAAGAAAATGGGGAGCCAGATGGCATGCTTTTTGAAACTTCTGAACATCTGGTTTCCAAATTTGTACCGAAACCTAGCCTTCATGATGATATGGAGGCGATGAAAGTAGCTCAAAAGCAATTGTGGCAATATGGGCTGACTGGGATCCATGATTTTGATCGGATCTCTTGTTTCAAAGCTTTACAAGAATTGCATAAATCTGGCGATTTAAAACTTCGTGTTTCTAAAACCCTGCCACTTGAACAACTAGAACCGATTATCGAGTCTGGAATAAGAACTGGGTTTGGGGATGATCTTTTGAGAATTGGGGGAATCAAGGTTTTCGCAGACGGGGCTTTAGGTCCACAAACCGCGGCAATGCTAGAGGGGTATGAGCTGGATAAAGAAAACGTAGGCATGCTCTTCTTAGATGGGGAAGAGTTTTTTGAAAAAGCGAGCATGGCCGCAAATAGCGGATTAAGTATGACCGTGCATGCGATTGGCGATCAGGCTAATCATGAAATGCTTAAGGGATTTGATCAACTACGCAAATATGAAAAGGCAAACCATTTGCCCCATCTTCGGCACAGAATTGAGCATGTACAACTTCTTCACCCGGATGATTTTGATAAATTTAGCAATTTGGATATTATCGCTTCTATGCAACCGATCCATGCTACGGCCGATATGGACATGGCAGACAAATATTGGGGGGAGCGTGCTCAGAATAGCTATGCTTGGCAAACCCTGAAAAAGAAAGGAGCAAGATTAGCATTCGGATCAGATGCCCCGGTAGACTCTCCAAACCCATTTTGGGGCATTCATGCTGCGGTGACCCGCCAACGCCCAGATGGTTACCCAAACCTAGATGGCTGGCAGTCCAATGAACGTTTAAGTGTAGAAGATGCCATCGCTGGCTATACTACTAGACCGGCATTTGCCGCAGAGATGGAAAGCCACTTGGGGAAACTTGGATCGGGCTATTTAGCAGACCTAATCGTTCTTAATGATGACCCCTATACATGCGATCCAACACAATTACGAGAGATTAAACCTCAGGCTACAATGGTGGGGGGAGATTGGGTTTGGGGACAATTTAATTAATGCTTTTTCTATATAAATACTATGTACTTATATTTCGATAACAACGCTATTAATATCTTCCCGCTTGGTTTACTCATTCTAATTGGAATTATTTTCCTTTTTTGGCGCAAAAAGCAGGAAAAGGCCTTTCTTTTGATCTTATTCGCATTTGGTCTCTATATATTATTTGTGCTTCGAGTGACATTATTTCCAATCCCTCTATATTCAAGTCTACCCACTATTGAATTTCCTTATTCCCCCAGAAATTTGAATTTGCTCCCCTTAAATTTTGATGAATGTAGAATTCTAAGACATTGTCTATTTGGAAGTATTGCCAATGTTTATCTCACAATTCCCTTTGGATTTGGAATCTATTTCCTTATTAGATCGAAAAAGAAATTTTTCCTGTGGATTTCCTTATTTATTGGTCTATTTATTGAAATCACTCAGTTAGTGATCTCTCTCTTGCTTGGATTTCCATATAGAGTGATCGACATCAATGATGTGATTTTTAACGCGTTCGGGGTTCTAATCGGTTACATCCTCTTTAGATTATTTGTTTGGGGATATTTTGCCCTAAGCAAGAAATGGAGAAGTTTAAAAACAGGAGTTTATCAATACCTATTTGATGTTGTTAATGATGCCAGAACAAAACAGGAAGATTAATAATGAAACAAGAACGTAAAATTGAAGAACTAAAACAAAAAATAAAAACCCTAAAGAACCAACTGCCAAAACATTCCATTTCTCCCTCCATGCTCATCAAAATAGAAGAATTGGAGGAGGAATTAGAAAAATTGATAGAAGGGGAAAAAGATATTTAATCGAACTACTTTTTCCGCAGCACCCTTGCATCCCCGTCTCTGCGAGTAATATTTTGCGAATCCATAAATTCCAAAATGGCTTGCACGTAACGGCGGGTAGTTCCCCAATGGTCACGAGCCTGCCCAAGTGTCATCGAGCCATTCTTGCTGATTAATTCTGTCACATCCTTAATTGCTTCTTGATAATCCGAAGTTCTTAATACAATTTCCCCCGAAAGCTGGAGCAATATTTCCAGATCGACCATCGCAAGATAAACGTCCTCACCCACCTGCTCAATGCATTTCTTGATTGTCGGGGGTGAAAAGGGAGCTTTCTCAAATATTACTAATAATTCATCCACCTGTTTCTTTTGAATACTTGTAAATTCAACTTTGTGTTCGGGAACATATACTAAAGGTCCCTTTTCTGCCAATTTTTTTCGCAAGATCATCCTTGCGAACATAGCGTTGAAAATGAGGGTGTCGAGTTTCAATTTGCTTTTTATTTCTTCACGGGGCATCCCAAGTCTGAGAGGATTTGTTTGATGAAATTTACCTACCTCAGTCATCACATTTTTCTCAAAACCGTCCCAAAAAACCTGGCTGGTCACCAGACTTTTATCTTTGAGTTCTCCCTTTTCTTCCAGGACAATCGCCTGACCATTTTCATTTAACAGATTAAACGCGGAAATTGCATCTGTTTTTTCCAGATTAGATTGAGCAATCACTTGGTGATATGGACCTACCCCAATTCTTATCAAGGCCTGTAATAAAACTTCATCTGGCTTGCCGACTTGCAGGGCTTCTAACCGATCAAGAACAGGTTGTGCAAACCTTTTATGTCTTTTACCCGGGTGTGGATCTAAAACTTTCCCGCCCCCTAATGTTTCCCCTGGCGATGGGCGTCTTAGAATATAGCGATCCCCACGTACAGCCACAACTGGATCGGAGGGCTCTAATTGCAACCATGCCTCTTCCCCAGGCTTCAATTGTTGTTGGCCCAGCAATCGCAATCGGGCTTGAACCTCTGTGGCCCCAATAAATAATTTAACTTCTTGATTATGTTTGATGGGATGGCTTGCATCAGGCAATAATCGAAAATGCACATCTATTCGACGACTGGGCTTCAGGGTTCCATCATGCGTCAAAACATGTCCCCGATCAATTTGATCGACATTTAGGCCTGAAATATTGACTGCAGAACGAGACCCAGGATTGGACACCTCGCCTTGCTGTTTATGATTCTGCAACCCCCTTACCCTCCCTTTTAATCCGGTTGGCAATACTTCCACTTCGTCCCCAATCCTAAATGAGCCGTCGATCAATGTGCCAGTGACAACCGTGCCAAAACCAGCCATGGTAAAAACTCGATCAATCGACAATCTAGGTCTTCCAATATCTTGTCGCTTTGGGCGATTAGCCAGCAAGGAGGAAATAGAATCCTGTAATACATCCATACCCATCCCGGTTTTCGCAGAAACCCGGACAATATCAGAATTTTCCAAAACAGTTCCAGATAGTGTTTCACGCAATTCCAATTCTATAAGGTCTAACCAATCAGAATCTTCAATCAAATCGATTTTTGTAAGTGCAACCACACCGGCTTTAATTTGTAGGATATCTAGAATTGCCAAATGTTCACGAGTTTGCGGCATGACTCCTTCATCGGCTGCCACTACAAAAACCACAGCATCAATTCCCCCGATTCCAGCCAACATGTTTTCAATAAAATCTCGGTGCCCGGGGACATCAACCACGCCAACTTCCTCCCCATTTGGCAGTTGCCACCAAGCAAAACCGAGCTCGATCGTCATCTCGCGTTTTTGTTCTTCTATAAGCCGATCAGGATGTGTGCCGGTAAGTGCCTGAATTAGCGTTGATTTTCCATGATCCACATGTCCTGCTGTACCAATCACTCTCACAATTTATCCTTATACCTCACATACATAATAATGGCACAGCAAGCTGTACCATTATTTCAACAATCAAATTTATTAATATTCCGGGCGATTTTTTCTTATCGCAAACTATTTGAAAACCGTTCATCCTCCGAAACCCACTCACGAATCGAAGCAAGCAAGGATTGTAAACGAGTTTCGGATTGCTCTGTGATGTGCTGTACGATATCCTGAATTTCTTGGAAATTGTCTTCTAGATTTGCAGTTTGATCACCAAGGCTGGTTAGATTTCGATTTGCCTCGCGAAATTGCTCGTCTTGGGTTAAATTGTAATTAGCCCAACGTTTTTGGTCATCTGATTTAAAGGTTGCCCACTCTTGACGAAATCGTTCTTCGCCCAACCTTTGAATTTCAGTAATTTCATGAATTCTTCGACCAATTTGCTCAGTTATATCATTGAAGGCATCCTGAGCTTTGCGAACTGCCAACTCAGACTCAGAAAACTCCTTCAGGTATTTTTCTAGCTCCATGGTTTGATTATCGAACCTGAGATTCCACTCGCTCCAAGTTTTATTTTTATCAGTTTGATCTAGACGGACCTTTTCAAGGAATTCACGTTGGTTTTCTAATCGTTCAGTCTCAGCAATAATTAATTGAGACAATCTATTTTCGATCTTCTTTTGACTCTCTAATGTCATATCGATTTTTGCACGTTGCTCTTCAAATCTTTTTCTGATTCCACTAACTTCCCCTTCAATATCTGCCATTCGTTTTGTATCTTTGGTTCTTTCACTTTCCAGGGATCGTACAGTATGGTTTCTAACCGCCTCCCCATCTTTAAATTCCTTATTCATATCCTCGGTATCAGCAAACAAACGATTAAAGCGTACTTCATTTTCTTTTTGTGTCTTAATTTCCTCTCTGAGCTTATCCTGAGATTTTAATTCTTCCTTTACTTCTAGGACTGTTCTCGATATATCTTCTATATCATTTTTCAAGTTTTTTTTGTATTCAGTTTCACGACGTTTCAATCGTTTTTCATGATTATCAAGGGCTTTTTTATTTTCTGTATTTTGTTTATTTAAGGCTAAGTCGAATTTATCGATTTTTGCAACAAGAACCCCCAATCTAGTGATTTCAATATTCAAATCCTTGGATTGTTTTGCCGCTTTATCTTGATTTCCTTCAATTTTTGAGAGCTTTTTTTGCAATTCTGCTATTGTGGCTTTATCTTTTCGGCGTTCATCGTCTAGCCATTCAATCCTGTTTTTTAATTGGTCGAGATCCATTTCTTACTCCGGAAATATACAAAATTAACCTGCCTCATTAACTAGGGCAAGATTTAAAAATTATACCCCAGTTCAGGTTTTGAGAATTTTTTGCGTCTTTATACATTTTAAAATTGATTTTCGGGGGATGATCTTGCTGAACAATTTATTCCAAAATTACTGTCCAAAATGTTCAAAAACACTCAGGAAATTTTGGAGTATGCGAATATAAAATTGGGGAAAATTTCCAACATAAATGATCAGAAGAAAAAATAATCCCCAAATTATACTATTTACCCAATTGTTTTCAATTAAGAAAATTCGCTTTTCTAACCGGTCTGTAGAATCGGTTTCTAAAAGAGGCATTTTATCTTCACTTATAACGCTATCACTCAGGGGTGATATTTTTAAGGAGTTTTCCTTGATTGGTAAAGGCTTTGAAACAAACAATACGGATAATGTTCTTAGCCCAGCAACAATTAAAGCAATCGAACCGATTATTGTTCCGGATGCAATTATCGGTGAGCTTTTGGCTAACGCCTCCCAAATAACTAACCTCCCTGGAAAAGCGGCTAAGAAAGGAATTCCCGCTAATGTAAAATTTCCAATTAGGACACCTATACTAGAAAATGGCGACTGAAGGCCTACACCCCTGATATTACCAAAATTGATATTATTATTTGAATCTCTATTGATTTTTGAAAGAGACATGGCCCATAAAACATATGCCAATAATCTAGGAATAAATAGCCAAAAATAGATCAATAAACCATTTTTTTCAATTAAGCTGATCGACAATAATGTATATCCAATTTCCATTATTGCAGCAAAACCTAATATTCTTCCCAGATGTCTTTCTACACCGGCCCAGAAACCCCCAACAAATACCATTATTCCGCCTAATATTTGGACAATCGATATTAATATCCCTGATTCTCTTAACCAAACAAATCTATCTAACAAACCTAGAGCAAAAAGGGAAACCCCCAACGGGAAAACAAAGAATATATAGGCTGCGAGGTAGGGTGGGGATTCTTCTGCCAGCATCGGTATCCAACTATGGAATGGAAAAATCGCCAATGAAAATGTCAGTCCAATTCCTAGTAAGGCTGCAGCCCGGGACAATAATTCGAGGTCACCGGGCCCTGCTTCAACACCGGTAACCATCCAACTCGTAAATAAAATAAAGGGCATCGCTAAAGTTTGAAAGGCTAAAAATCGCAACGCTCCCTTATGAGATTTTTGACCCGGTTCTGCCAACAGAGGTACAGACAATAAAACGATCAATTCTAAAATTACGGCTGCAAATAAAAATGGTTCCACAGCTATTACTGCGGTTAAAAGAGCGACCACCAAAATTGAGTATGGGACAAATAATCTGGTGGGCTTAGAATAATATGCGCCTAATATCCAAAATGCATTTATGAAATAGATTAAGGAGATAACAGGTCTTTCTGATTCTGATAATACGAAATCTCTCCCAAAAACTGATAGTGTTTCGCCAATTTTTATGGTTCTTGTGCCTAATTGGATCACCTGATCAAAGGAGACTATCCAAGCGCTCCAAGCAAATAGTAAACAAATTGCCAACCCCGAGAAAACTATAACTCCCCGATGACGGCGAAAAATAATAAGCAAAATGCTAATTAAAATTGGGAGAATAATCCAAATAAAGGGCGCATTCATGAAGTTTGTTTTTCCTCAGTTCGGCTCACAATTAAATATGCACCAGATAATGCAATTCCTAAATTCACTACCGCTAATAATCCTGCTACCAACACCGAGGCTTCTACTGCGGCATAAAGAATTTCAAATCCTGCTAAAAAGATTAATAAACTCATCGATACTCGGAAACCTTGATTTGAAAATCCCAAACTTAGTAACCCCATTCCCATCAATAATATGCCTCCTAAGCTTTGTTGGAATTCAAAAATCGGAAGCCATACTAATAGTGAGGAGGAAAGTGAATACGAAATAATGATTATTAAAATCGCTGAAAAGGCCCAAAATATAAATTCGCTAGTGGGTTGAGAAACTTGTTTAGATTTTTGGGTCGAGAAAATTTGGGTAATGGCGAGAACTGAACTGGCGAGCCATCCCGAAATCAATTTCACAACGGCAAGGTTTGTGGGCCAGCTAATTGCAATAAGACCGAAAACACCTAAATACATAATACCCAATGAGGTTAACCCCCATCTCCAATTTCTACTTAAAAATATCGTCATTACAGCAATAAAAATAATTATTAACGATGGGGTTGCAAATGAATTAATTTCCATCTTAAATGGCACCCGTGGTGGAACCTAATTGAATGACCAAGGTTAGTATTAGCGTTACCAATAATATCGCCCACAAAATTCCACCTTCTCCCTCGAGCATTCCAGAAATTAATCTTAAAATTGACCCAATGAAATTATAAAATCTCCCCAACAAAGTATAAAACCAGTCAAACGAAAAAATAATCTCCAACCCTGAAAAGAGAAAAGCAGGGATTTCAATATTTTTGTTTACAAAAAAGGTGATTGTGGCAGAAAAGGAAATTATTACTAACCCAGGCCATAAAAATTGGAGGGGAATTAAGTTGCTTGGATTATACGAAAAAATGGTTCCTAAAAGCCAATGGGTGATAATAAGGATGATAAGCCCAACTGGATACACCGCAATTACCCATGGTTCAACTCCTGAGATGTTCTCGCCCTTTCTGAAAATATGGCGGATGAACCCGGCATATAATATCGCATAAGCAATTAAAAATAGAATTAAAAGTAAATTGAACGGTTTAAGAAAGAGTGTTGAAGCCATTTGAGAAGCCGAAAATGGGAGTGTGCTCAAACCAATTATGCCCAAGATCAAAATAATTAACCGGCTTCTCGTGTAAACAGAAGCCAAAAATATCAAAGCACCAGATAATATCAGGATTAAGCTCCAAGCCAATACCGCTTCCTGCTTACCCTCAATCGCTGAGGCTATTGCTATAGCAGCCAATGATAATATCCAAAACCGACGTCCCCGGATTTCATCCTTAGATCGAGCCCAGGCTATGGCACCATATAAAGCCGCCAAGCCAGCCAAAATCAACAAATATGGTTTTAGAATCTGTGGAATTCCAACATCTGCAACTCTAACCAATATGCTTAAACTTGCTGCGGGCATAACTAGTTTGATTACAGACCCTAAACCGCGTTGCTGAGTAGGATCTTGCATAAAGGGGGCCTGAAGGGGTAAAACTCCTAAACGTAATCCGACTGCTGCAATGATAAACAGATTTAAAGTTGGAGGAATATTTTCAAAAGTTAAATGGATGTTTTGGCTGAATGAAATCACACTAGCCCAAAGAACCAACATTGTTCCTAAAAAGCTTGTAGAAAAATACAATATGACTCCCTGCTGCCTTTCATAACCTCGAACCCGTAAGAATAACGTAATTAGGTCCAAGAAATCGATTACCACCCAAAGGATCAGGATTGTTTCAAAGTTGCCCGCCATAACTGCCAATATTCCAAGGGCAGCAATCGCCATGCTTCCAGCCCAAGATGACCAATCTGCCTCCCCAGCTCTGCTTACATCAGTCAATATTACTGCAAGAATAAGGGTGGATAAAGCCAGGGCAAAGCTCCAGGATATTTCATCCAAGAGAATTTCTGGGGAAATATCCAAAACCCCCGTATCCCCCCAGTTTAACAAGGTTTCTTTTGCACCTATTTGAGTTCTCAAAAACCAGACTAAACCCCATGAAAGAAAAGAACCTGCCGCAGCGATCAACCATAAATAGTTTGCTTTTGGTCGAAATACGCCAAGCAGAGTTAACACAATCGCGGAAAGGATTAATAAGATAACGGGGCTGAGAATCAACATATATTATTATTTTACCAAGGGAACTTTGAATAGCTTAAATCAATATTTGTAAACTTGTGGCAAAAAGTATTTTATTTTTAGATAAATTCGCCATTTGGTACTCGATGCAAAAATTTCCCTAAACCTGCTTTTCCGTGCCACTCCTCACCATCCACAATTAAATTACCTCTTAAAAATACTTTCTCAGGGTATCCAATTAATTCCCAACCTTCAAACAAATTATAATCCGTACGATGGTGGCTTTGGGCAACTCCATATTTTATTTTCTTTTCTGGGTCCCAAATTACCAAATCTGCATCTGAGCCTTCTGCAATAGTACCTTTTTGTGGGTATAAGCCGAAAATTTTTGCTGCATTGGTACTTGTAAGAGCAACAAATTGGTTCGGCGTCATTTCCCCAGTTGAAACCGCCCTTGTCCATAAAATCAGCAGTCGGTCCTGTACTGCAGGTAAACCATTAGGTATCTTTGTGAAGTCATCTTTACCTAGCTCTTTCCCAGGGATTGCGATAGGGGATCCTTCGTAATCAATTTCGGTTGTGCCATCATAAAAGAAAGGGCAGTGATCCGTTCCAAGTACTTGAAATTCATTCTCAATTAATGCTTTCCAAAGGCGAGTATTATCCGTTTTTGTTCGCATCGGTGGGGAACAGATCCACTTTGCCCCATCTGGCCGGGAGAGGTGTTCTTCATTAAAAAACAAGTATTGGGGGCAAGTTTCTCCCATCACCCTCACGCCCTGTTGACGGGCATAATTTAACATTTCCACGCCCCCAGCTGTGTTCATATGAACCACATAAAGTGAGGCCTTTGCTTCGGCAGCCAAAGCAGCCATGCGTAAAACCGCCTCCACGGCCAGCCAACCCGGACGACTACGCGCATGCCAAATTGGGTCTGTTTTGCCATCTGCTAGAAATTCTGCAACCAATTCCTCGATTACATCTCCATTTTCAGCATGGACCATGGTAAGCATATTATGTTCTTTGGCAATTTTTAATACTCTAAATATTTCATCATCTTCTAAACGTAGTTTTCCGTTGTAGGCGGTAAATACTTTTAGCGTCGGGATGCCATGTTCCAAAAGTTTTGGGATTTCTTTCTCAATTTCCTCATCAAGGCGGGTGATATTCATATGAAATCCAAAGTCAATTGCCGCTTTTGGATCTGCTTTTCCACGCCACTCGGCTACCCCATCTGCCAATTTACCCTCGTCAGGTTGGGGAATAAAATCCATTACTGTAGTTGTGCCCCCAAATGCGGCCGCTTTATGCCCCGTATAATGGTCATCAGAGGAGACAGTGTCAAACATGGGGAGGTCAAAGTGGGTATGGGGATCAATACCCCCAGGGAGAATAAATTTTCCAGAAGCGTCGATAGTTTTTGCATCAGTGAATGAGAGATTTTTACCAATTTTTACTACTTTTTCTCCCTCCACAAGAACATCTGCATCAATACTTTTTTCTGCTGTGACCACCGTGCCAGATCGAATTAAATACATAAAACCTCTCCAAATATCATTATTATCGCTATAAGGTTTCCCTTATTAAAGTTTACCATCAAGTCAAATAATCCTGCGTGCTATAATTCACAACATGAAAAAATCACGTTATCGCAGAATTACTATTTTCTTCGCCAAAGTAATATTTAGTTTGGCATTTTGGGAATTAATTTTATCGCGAATTGGTTTACGAGGATTGGCCAATAAAAATCGCAACCAACGCTTATTGAAAATTGCTCGCAACTTCCGTCTTTTGGCTGTGGATATGGGTGGGGTGATGATCAAAGTCGGACAATTTTTTTCATCTCGAATGGATGTATTGCCAGAGGTGATCACCGCAGAACTGGCGGGATTACAAGATGAAGTGGCAGCAGAGAGCTATGAGGATATAGCTGCCTTAGCTGAATCTGAGTTCAATGCCCCATTGGACAAAATTTTTGCAGAATTCGATAAAGAACCATTAGCGGCTGCATCCTTGGGACAGGTTCATCAGGCAAAATTATTTCCTCCAAAAGGAGGTAAAACTGGGGAACCTTTTGGAGTAGCTGTTGTCGTAAAGGTTCAACGCCCAAATATTGAAGAAATTATTGCCACCGACCTGGCAGCCATTAGGACTGTTGGAGATTGGGTGATGCGTTATAAACCCATCCGGAAGAGGATCGATCTGCCTGCAATATTGGTCGAATTCTCTCGCATCACATTCGAAGAGATCGATTACCAAGCAGAGGGCCGAAATGCAGAATCTTTCAAGGAGGATTTCAAGGAAATCTCCAGTGTCCGAATTCCTTCGGTAGTATGGAGCCACAGCACCAGGCGGGTATTAACTCTTGAGAATGTTTTATCAATAAAAATAACTGATTACGAGCAGATAGAAGCAGCAGGCATCGATCGAAAAGAGGTAGCTACCCGGGTATTTGATGCGTATATGAAACAAATTTTTGAGCATGGATTTTTCCATGCCGACCCTCACCCCGGAAACCTATTTGTAAACCCCAATGGAAACGAAAACTCTAATTGGCAGCTGACTTTTGTTGATTTTGGTATGGTGGGGCATATTCCACCAAATGCAATGGCAGGGTTGCGAGAATTTGCCATCGGCCTAGGCACAAAAGACAGTAAACGAATGATCAAGTCCTATCAAATGTTGGGCATGCTCCTACCAGGAGCGGACCTGGATCTCATTCAAAAAGCAGACTCGATGGTCTTTGATCGCTTTTGGGGAAAGAATATGGATGAACTCAAAGAGATTAGTTTCCAAGAAGTCCATGAGTTCACCTTAGAATTTCGGGAATTAGTCTATGATATGCCCTTCCAAGCCCCTCAGGACATCATTTTCTTAATTCGAACAATTTCGATTCTCGCGGGGATATGCATTGGCTTATACCCCGAATTTAATTTCTGGGAAGTATTAGCTCCCTATACAAAAAAACTAATCTCCGAAGAGGTTGGCGGAAACTGGCAGGGATGGCTCTCTGAGGCTGGAACAATTTTGCAATCCGTGATTGCTCTTCCACGGAAGGCTGAGAATCTATTGACCAAATTAGAGAGGGGAGAAATATCAATCCGAACGCCGATGATCGAGTGGCAGCTTAGAGGAGTAAACAGAGGGATTAAACGGGTTGGGACATCGATATTTTTCTTAGCTTTCCTGACAAACGGGATCATTCTTTATATTAATCAATATTTCACATTTGCCTGGATCCTATTTGGGGGTGCCACCCTCTCCCTAATTAGTGGCCTTTTCTCTCGACGATCAAGAAGATCTCGCTAACAATATTAGAAATCCTTAAAAATACAAACCGCCAGAGAGTTCCTCTGACGGTTTAATTTTTTATATATTTGGATAAACTTTTTAAATTAGTTCTTTTTTGTCTCCATCCGATCAATTGCATGTCCGATCATTTTCTGAGCGGCCAGAAGCATTTCTTTTCTCGCAGCGCGTCTGCGCTCAACAAATTCTGGCGGTAACAGAGATGTGATGCTGTTTCGCATTTCTACTCGAGCAGATTTTGCATGCTCTCGTACATCTTCTGGAATTTTATTTTTAAACTTTTCGTGGAGTTCTTTTGCTTTATCAGTCATTAGATTTCCTTTTATGGTCTGTATCCCTAATTATTGCACGCCAAAATTCTTATGTCAAGAAGGTCTTCAATCTTCATCATAGGTGGTCGGTATACTCCCACTCATTAATGTAAACATTGCAATGATTTCAGGGTCGATGGGCAATTCCGGCAGATCTCCCACCTTGTAATTTTGACTTTCCTTTGCCCTTTCTCTTAATGGTCTCCACATTATTTTTCTCTCTTCTTCGCGAACCGTGAGATCATTTATTCCCTCTGCTTTGAGAAGATGTTCACCTGTCGTATATAAGAATGTGATCCGTTTCCATTCACCAGCTTTCACCGGGGATGGCAAAGTAATAATGGGGCCTAATTGAATTTTAAAATATTCCTCGTTGGCACTGGGATGATCTAGTTGGTCTTTAAAAAGTTCACCCCTAGTGGTCAATTCATGCCCCAACACTGGGGCGATATGTTCTACACACCATTTATGTCCTTCCCCAAAAGTGGCAGGTTGGTAAAAAGCCAGCCAATCCACCGCAACAACCTTAGGGGAAGACCGCAATGGAATTCGATACCACCCTAATAAACGGGCAATTTCGAGGTCCTTTGGATGGGGCAAAAACGCCACAAGAATAAGATCTGTAAGTTCTGGAAGTTGAGTCATTGGATTCCCTGAATAGATTGTACAACAAAAAAGACCGGTCTTTCAACCGGTCTTCTATCATTCTGTTAAAAAACATTTATCAGAATTTACAAATTTACTCTACTGTTAAACTCATTGATCAATTCATCAATTTCTGGGGCTTGTTTTTGAACACTCGTCCAAAATTCATCTTCATACCATTGGGATTGAATTTCATTATAGGTTTTCCCTTGTTGCTCCACCCAAGTGAAATATTTTAGGTTATGAATTCGGCGGCGTTCTTTATAACTTAATTCGATCAAATTATCATCCGACTCACCCAATAAGTATCGGGCATGGTCAGCGGCTGCATCTTGAGTTTCATATTCCCCATGTTCGGCATGCATCTCAACCAATCGGCTTTGATAAAGTTCCATTGAATCTGTTAAGACGGTTAACACGACATCGTTCTCACCCAATTCATTGTACTTTGCAAATTTGATCGCCGAGAGCATGTTTCCAATACCAGAGAAACCAAACAGATTCAAATTATCAATCATCTCTTCGGATACACCCTGGTTTGCGAGATAATTTTGGCCAGCAGATTCATTGAACAACCTTGCCAAATTGACGACTGCGTTGTCATCTATCGCCACCACCATATCGGTGTTTTTGACATTATGTATCCAAGGGATATGTTTGTCACCAATACCTTCAATACGGTGAGCTCCAAATCCGTTCTCTAACATCGTTGGGCACTGCAGTGCTTCACTGGCAATGATCTTGCTGCTGGGGAATACCTGTTTGAGATAATCTCCACAGGCGATCGTACCTGCTGAACCCGTACTAGAAACAATCCCGCGGTAGGTGTCTTTTGGTCCAAGTTCTTTTTGAAGAACTTCTTCCATTGCATGACCCGTCACGTCATAATGCCACAGGTAATTGCCCATCTCATCAAATTGGTTAAAGATCATCAGATCTTCACCAGAATTTCGGAGTTCATTACATTTGTCAAAGATCTCCTTAACATTCGATTCGCTGCCCGGTGTCTTAATTGTTTCCCCAGCGATTTTTGCGAGCCAATCGAATCTCTCCTTGCTCATTCCTTCAGGGAGAATGGCAATTGATTCACAGGCTAATAAGGTCGAATCGTAGGCACCACCACGGCAGTAGTTCCCTGTGGAGGGCCAAACTGCTTTTTGGGTAGTCGGGTCAAATTGACCCGTTACCAAACGCGGCACAAGGCAGCTAAAGGCAGCCCCAACTTTATGTGCGCCCGTGGGAAACCATTTGCCAACTAAAACGATAATTCGAGCTTTTACACCTGTTAAACTGCTCGACAGTTCTAAATAATTCACATCCCCAAATCCACCACCCTGCGCCTGAGGTTGATTCTTCCAAGTAATTCGGAACAGATTTCTTGGATCAACATCCCATAGCCCCACACCCCTTAACGCTTCCTTAACTTTTTCAGGGGCTGTGCTTGGGTCTTTCATCTGTGCATAAGTAGGAATAATAATCCCTTGTTCCTTTGCTCTTGCAACTGTCCGTTCCAATCTTTCTTCCATGATGCTTAGATCAATCATACTAACTCCTATTTTTCAAAATTTAAATTAGCCCTAGGGCTATTCAAAAAGTTTATCCAAAAACATTACTCATCCATGTCTGGTGCTTCACGGACTATATACATCGGCCGACCACGGACCTCATCGTACAGGCGGCCGATATATTCACCAATAATTCCTAATGAAACCAACTGCACTCCACCTAAAAATAATACTGCAATCAGGGTACTTGCCTGACCTAAAAACGCCTGATTCCCCAACATCCGCATAATAATTACAACTGGAATTGTAATTATGGCAATTCCTGAGGAGATAAATCCCAAATACATCGCCACTTGTAGTGGAAAAAATGAAAATCCAGTGATTGCTGTAATCGCCAATTTAAACATTTTGGAGAAAGGGTATTTTGTTTCCCCCGCAAATCTTGCTTTACGTTTATATGGAACGGCAATCTGTTTAAATCCTACCCAGATCGATAGACCTCTAAAAAATCGATTTTTCTCAGGGAGTTGATTGATCACGTCGACAACTTTGCGGTCTAAAAGCCTGAAAAAGCCGGTATTCATCGGCATGTTGATATCGGTCAGGCGTTGAATAGTGGCATAAAACATCTTAGCGGTTAATAATTTGAGAAAGGATTCTCCCTCTCTTTCGGTCCGCTGCGCATAAATCACTTCATAGCCTTCTTCCCACTTTTCAATCAACTCCAAAATAACTTCTGGGGGGTCCTGAAGGTCTGCATCGATCACCACAACACCCTCACCACGAGAATAATCTAACCCTGCTTTAACAGCAGCCTGCTGGCCAAAATTTCTTGCAAAGATCACGGGACGAACCCGATCATCTTTTTTAGCCAGCTCTCTAATCATTTCTGGGGTTTGGTCTGTCGAACCATCATCTACGATCACAAATTCCCAGGACTTTTTCGTCTTCTCCATGACTTCAGAGATCTGGGAATATAATTCCATAATTGTATCTTTCTCATTGAACATGGGTACAACCACAGAGATTTCAATAGATTTCTTCATGTTAGAGCACCTCTTTCAATGCTTCAATTGTGGGTGAGATAATTGGCGCTGCACTTACCGCTCTACTAGCAGATTGTACATCCTTTAATCCGCTCCCAGTTACCATTACCAAAGTCGGATCAGAGGAGGCAATCAATCCCAATTCTCTCGCCTTCACTAATCCAGATAAAGCTGTTGCAGCCGCTGGTTCTGCAAAGATCCCTGACTGTCCTAAACTTGCAATACCTTCCAGGATGCTTTCATCATTGACCCTTATATATGCACCGTTCGTTTCGGTCGCTGCTCGTAATGCCCGCAATCCATCACTAGGCATATCCACGGAAATACTATCTGCTAAAGTTTTTGCTGAAACCGGTCGTATATCCTCATTTTTTGCATCAAATGCATTCGCAATCGCTGAAGAGCCTTCTGATTGCACCCCAAAAATTCGAGGCATTTGTTCGAGCCACCCAAATTCTGCAAGGTCCTTAAATCCTTTATGAATTCCAGAGATGATATTCCCATCTCCGACGGATACAAAAATGGACAAGGGTTTGTCTAATTTTTCTTGGAGCAAAACCTGCTCCCAAATTTCAAAAGATGCGGTCTTTTTACCTTCTGCAGTAAAGGGGTTATACCCTGTGTTTCGGCAATACCAACCAAATTCATCTGAAGCCTGCACAGCCAACTCAACGGCATCATCATAACTGCCATCCACCAAGATCACTCTAGCACCAAACACGAGTAACTGCGCGATCTTAGCTTTCGGTGCGGACTTTGGTGCAAATATCACCGCTTTTTGCCCCACAGCAGCAGCCATCCCTGCCAATGCTGCGCCAGCATTTCCTGTTGAAGCTGTCACGATCACATCGGCATCAATTTCTTTTGCGCGGGCAATCAGTAAAGCACTTGCCCGATCTTTAAAGGAAGCACTCGGATTACTGCTTTCATCTTTGACCCAAAGCTTCTCTAGACCAATTTCATCTGTCAGACGAGAGGGTTGGTAAACAGGTGTGCAGCCCACCGAATGGAGGGGAGTGTCTGCATACCCAGGATCATTTACTGGCAATAACGGTAAATATCGCCAGATAGAATTTTCTTTAGAAGAAATCATATTTTCTGGTTTTATTGCGGTTCTAATTTCCTCATAATCGAGAATGACATCTAATACGCCCCCATCAGAAGGACATAAATAAAACACCTCTTTGGGGGGATATTCTTCACCACATTTACTACAACGATAGCCAATATATTTATTCATTTTTTCTCAATTTTCAATCTATTGCACAAAAAAAATTTGATTAAGGGACGATCCAGGTACCGGTTTCACCAGCTAAAGCGCGGGGGATGTTGGGGGGGTCAGTGATCAATGCTTGCGAACCGCCATTTTTAATAAATTGAATGCAAGCTTTTACCTTGGGTAACATGCTTCCAGGGGCAAAATGCCCTTCTTCAATATATTGCTTGGCTTCCGCTACAGTCATTTTATCCAGCCATTTTTCATCTGGCTTATTAAAATTGATCGCTACTTTTTCGACGGCAGTGGATATGAGCAAAAGGTCCGCATTCAAGTTATTGGCAAGGAGTGAGGACGCAAAATCTTTATCGATCACTGCTTCAATCCCTTTCAATTTCTTGTTGGATTCTTTTTCAATTACGGGAATCCCCCCACCCCCAGCAGCGATGACCACAAAACCTGATTCCACTAGTTGTTTTATGGATTCAATTTCCACAATTCTTAAAGGTTTTGGGGAGGGGACAACCTGACGCCATCCTCTGCCCGCATCTTCAACAAACACTTTTCCGTCTGCCATGCGTTGTTTTGCAGTCTCTTCATCTAAAAATGAGCCAATCGGCTTTGTCGGGTTTTCCAATGCTGGATCATCTCGGGATACTTCAACCTGAGTAACGACGGTCACGGCATGCTTATCCATCCTTTTTTCTTTGAAGTGATTGGTCAACGATTTTTGAAACATGTAACCAATTGCGCCCTGCGTATCGGCTACGCAATAATCCAAAGGTACGGGATGCAACTCATGCAAGGATAATTCTGACCGCCGAAGAATAAACCCAACCTGTGGGCCATTCCCATGGGTCAAAACCACATTCCAGCCTTGTTCGATCATGGAGGAAATATGACCCATGGTCTCTTTGGCCGCATCAAATTGATCTAAAACCGTTTTATTATTCTTATTGGTAATTAATGCGTTACCACCAACTGCAACAACTGCAATTTTCGAATTCATCACTTATCTCATCACCAAAGCCATAACGGCTTTTTGGGCATGCATACGATTTTCGGCTTGATCAAAGACGACCGAGTTCGGTCCGTCCATAACTTCGCTAGTAACTTCAACATCACGATCAGCTGGAAGCGGATGCATATAAATTGCATCTTCTTTTGCTAAATCCATCTTGGATTGATCGGTAATCCAACTCTTGTATTTATCTTGAAGGGCTTTACCTTCAACAGGGTCCTGTGTGGTGAGCAAGGGGCCCCAGGATTTCGCGTACACTACATCAGCATCCTTGAAAGCGGCCTCCATATCATCGGTGACTTCAAAGCCAGCACCTGCAATACGCGCTTGTTCTTTGGCTTGCTCCATAATCTCGGGCATTAGTTGGAATTCGGGTGGGTGCGCTAGAACAACATCTAGACCGAAACGAGGCATTTGTAAAATAAGCGACTGTGGTACTGAGATTGGTTTGAGATAAGAAGATGCATATGCCCAGGAAACGACCATTTTCTTGCGCTTCAAGTTACGTCCTTTCTTCTCGATAATGGTCATAATATCAGCCAAGCATTGGTGGGGATGATAAATTTCACACTGCATGTTGAGGACAGGAACACGGGAAGCACTAGCTACTAAATTGAGATAGCGATTACCAATTCCCCAATCCACGTGGCGGATGGCGATGCCGTCGAAATAACGACCAAAAATTTCTCCCATCTCTGTCTCGGTATCGCCGTGAGAGATTTGCGTAGTTCGGCTTTCAATGAAAGCTGCGTGCCCTCCCAATTGAGCCATGCCAGACTCAAAAGAACCGCGGGTACGGGTGCTGGAGAAAAAGAAAAGCATCGCCAACGTTTTATCACGCAAATATGCATGGGGTTCGCCTAAAGCACGTTTGCGCTTCAAATCCCACGCTACATCCAAAATTGTATCGACTTCTTCTTTACTGAAGTCAAGATCCCCAATTAAATCACGTCCTCGTAAATCTGATTGCATGTTTTTCTCCTTATTTTTCTTTTAATATCACGAAGGACATAAGATATTTTCAACTTTATCGTGTCCTTCGTGAATTATCTATTATTCCATTTTTCCTGAAATCAATGCCAATAATGCCATGCGCATGACCACACCATTGAAGGCCTCTTGCCAATAACGAGACCAGCGAGTGATATCTACATCCACAGGAATTTCATCCATTCGTGGTAACGAATGCAGCAAGATAGCATCTGATTTTGCTTTGGTTGATAATAATTCTCGGGTGATCTTGTAATTATCAGGAGTCATTCCAACATCACTATCAGCATCGCGTTCGTCGCGTGATTTTGTATAATCGGGTTGAACAACTGGCTCTACCAAGATCACGTCAGCGTCAGCAATTGCTTCTTCAACATGGTCTGCAATTTTATAATCCAAGCTGAAATCTTTCAATTCATCCTGGAATTCATCGGTTAGAGACATATCCGGTGGAGAAACAAAAGTGATTGGGCAATCGAACTGGGTGAGAGCATAGCCTAATGAGTGCATAGTGCGCATGCGCATATCACCGACTGCCAACCATTTAAGGCCATCAATTCTGCCTTTTTCTCTTAGCACCGTGTATAGGTCAGTCAAGACCTGGGTGGGGTGTTCGCCCCAGCCATCCCCGCCATTGATCACAGGGATGCTTGCCCACTTTGCGGCTTCATGTGGTGCGCCTTGCTGGAAGTGGCGCATAACGATCATATCGCCATAGAATTCCAACATTTTTACAGTATCTTTGATCGACTCCAGATAGAAATCTCCTGCACGAGTATTCTTGGCATCTGAAAAACCTGTTACTTGTCCTCCTAAGCGGATCATCGCTGCTTCATGTGCCAATCGAGTGCGGGTGCTCGGTTGATAAAAAGCGGTTACTAGGGTCTTTTCTTTAAGCAGATCTGTATTCTTTCGATTACGAGCGATCGGCTCCAATTTTTCCGCGATCTCAAAAACTCGGAAAAATTCATTTCTTTCAAAATCCTTTAGAGAAAGAATATCTCGTCCAGCAAAACTACGCATGTTATACCTCCTTGGTAAAAAAATAAACGAATAAAATTAAATTTACCCTTTTTCCTCCAGCATCTTTTTAGATAATATCATTGGGAATAGGGCATAGAATTCTGTGGCTGCTACAACTTCTTTCAAGGGAACCTGTTCTAGAGTTCTGTGTGCAAATTTCTCGTCGCCAGGACCAAAACCAATTGAGGGGATTCCAGCCTTACCAGCCCAGTAGGTGCCGTTGGTAGAGAAATCCCATGTGCCCAACTCTCGCTTCTCACCCCACAAGGCTTTGACAGTATCTTGCCCAGCTTGTGTTAATGGGTGCGTGTCTTCCAAGAGGAAAGGTGGGTAGAACTTTGACACGGGAAAAGTGAAACCGGTATAAGACGGTTCATCGTAAAACAACTCTTCAACACGAATTTCATCCTGAAGATAATTAGGAATTAATCCTTCAATCTGTGCGATCACTTCATCACGTGGCTCATTTGATGTAATACGGCGATCAAGAAAAATTGTGAATTGATCAGGTACCGCATTGAGGGAAGCGGTGCGTACTTTTACATCAGTTACAGCAATGGAAGGGTGCCCCTGTATAGGGTGAGAACCTAAACCAAGTCGGAAGCGACGATCCAGTTCACGAATTTGTGTAATGACAGTCATCATCTTATAGATAGCGTTATCACCGTGATAATGGGTTGCTGCATGTGCAGATCGACCGGAAGCGGTAACTTTCAATTCAATACGACCCTTGTGACCACGATAGACTTTCATCTTGGTCGGTTCGCCGATAACAACGAAGTCTGGGCGGATGCCAGGGTCTACTTCTACGAAGGTGTTCGGGGCAATGCCATCACACCATTCTTCCATATTTCCGAAATAATAAGCTGTTGTCCCTTCCAGTAAGCCCAAATCATTGGCAATTGCCAAGCCATAAATCATACCGGGAGTTGAGCCTTTTTCATCCACTGCGCCGCGCGCATATAGAATTCCATCTTCGACCTTGCCTATGAATGGATCCCATTCCCAATCGGCTGGGTCACCAATGCCAACTGTATCAATATGGGAGTCATAAACGACAACACGCTCGCCATCACCAATACGACCGAGAATATTTCCCATTTTGTCAAATCGAACTTCTTCAAATCCAAGTTTGGTCATTTCGGCACCAATGCGTTCGCCGACTTCTTTCAATTCACCTTTCATGCTGGGTATGGCAACAATATCTCGCAGGAATTGAATGATGTCATCTTGTGCGGCATCAACCTTGTTTTTTATTTCTGCTACTTTATTTAATAAACTCTCTTGCATAAAATTCTCCTAATTTTTTTAGTTAGCTTCCTTGTCCAACGCGACGGAGAACATGGAAGCGAAAATATCCGGGCAAATAATAACTATATGAATAATCGATCAACCGACCTTGAGCCGTGAATAATTGGGCTTCAAAATACAACAGGACTGCCCGTTTTTGTACTCCCAATGCTTTCGCCACATCGGATTGCGCCGCTACTGCATTGATCTCGCTTCTAGATGTCGTTAAAGAAATATCTTTGCGTCTCAATAGGATATCTAATATAGACCCTGTAAATTGTCGTCGAATATCCTCTGGACTAATAAGGTCATCAGGCATAATATCTACTAAATAAGCTACTGGTCGACCTTCTGCTTCCATTACCCAAGAGGTCTGATTTACTTTTTGATTGGGTTTAACTGATAGTATCTTTTGCTCTTTCTCTGTGGGAAGACGATGCTCCACACGAAAAGTGCTCATTTGCACATCCAAATTGATTCTATCTGCAACCGTATGGATACTTTCTAGGGTTTCTAATCCAGTTTCAATCACTTGAGAAGGATGGATCACAAAAGTACCTACTCCCTGTCGTCGATGGATAACACCCTGGGTTTCAAAGGTGCGCATCGCCTCCCGCAAGGTTGCTCTTGAAACACCCATTTTCTTTGCAAGGCGCGGCTCAGATGGCAAACGACTTCCAGGTTCAGTCTCAGAAATTACTTGATTTAAACGATCATGTAAATTTTGAGATAATGATGTCGGCCTCTGATTTTTTTCACTCATAAGTCAATCCCTTTTTATAACTGCCAGCTGTCGCCCCAATCTTCTAATAAATTTATATAATTTTCATCTTGATATCTAGATAAAGAAAATGCAGGAGCATACTCTGGCAGTTCACTTTCAGCTACATGGGCTGCCACGATTTCTGCCAAGCCTGCAGCCGCCATAATGCCATACCCAGCCATTGCACCAATGACATAAGCACCCTTCAGTTCTAATGGACATGCCAATGGGCGATTTTCTTGGGTCTTGGTGTAATACCCCCCATCAATAAATGGTTTTGGCATTTTTTCTATATATTTTTTTAAGCCAGGAACCAGCGTTGAAATACCTCTTAATGCCAGCTCTGGATACATCGGATCCAATTCTGGTGGAAATACTGCTTCAACCTTTTCATCATGTACATCCCAAAGCAATAGAAGGCTGGAGGCTTCCATGCCTCCTTCGGGGCGCAAATGGGCACCTGAAGGGAGGGTATCGGTTAAATATTTAGTCTCTTCCTCTTCTTTCAGCATTTCTTTTTCTTCATCAGTCCATGGAAGAATTTGGTTCTCAGCCAAAATTACCATCGGGGCATCACGATCGACTGCAATCAATGAATCATTAATTGAAGCCTTGAGATGGAGTTCGTTATATACCGGAATGTCTACCCCAATAAGGTCCCCCAAATCCTTTAGCATCGGACCGGCTGCATTAATAAATATATTTCCTTCGATCCTCTCCCCATTTGCAAGTTTAACCCCCACCACCTGCCCATCCTTTTGAAGTATTTCAACAACTTTACCAGAGAGGAAATTGCCTCCCGAATTCTTTACTTGCTCTAATAGGTAGGCACCAAATTGTTGCGCACTTAACCATCCTGCATTCCGAACATGCAACACAGCCACAGTATCATTTGATAAATATGGGAAAACTTGCTGAATCAGATCCTGATCCAAAAAGAGATCCGCCCCCAAAGCAATATGCTCAAATCCTTCCGGTTCTGCAGGAATATAATCGCTCTCGATAGACTGATGAGTTCTTATTTCCCCAGCCCCTAAATCGGATGCTTCATTAGCAAAATCAATTAGCGGATTGATGTTAGCCGAGTCTGTCACACAATATAAGTAACCCCGCCGATTCAAGTGAAAAACATTCCCACTCTCAACTGCGATCTCTTCGATCAATTCGATTGAGCGATTCATCATTTTCACCATATCATCCCCAGGCCCAGGCCACCAATTTCGATAACATTCGGTAGACTTATCGCTGGTAAGGGACATCGGGGCGCGCTCATCAATCAACAAGATATTTTCATATTCATGTTTTTTTGCAAGCATGTAGGCAGTGGCCAACCCCGCTATACCAGCCCCACAAATGATGATTCGCTCTGATGATTCCATTTTTATCCTACAAATTTTTAACCAATCTCGCAGCTGCCTTGTTATGTTTTTCGATCAATTCATTAAGATCGATCGTTACTATTTGACCGTCTTTGACGACGAATTTTCCCCCGACAACAGTGTAATTTGCTTTTGCTGGTGCACAGAAAACCAATGCAGCTAAAGGATCATGCAACGATCCGGCAAAGTCCAATTGATTGAGATCCACTGCAAAAAAATCAGCAGATTTTCCAATTTCTAATGAGCCGATATCTTTTCTTCCTAAGACAGAGGCACTTCCACGGGTAGCAATTTCTAATGCTGTGCGGGCAGTCATCAGAGGTGGAGCATCTTCACCAGAAAGGGATGCTCCTGTGATTCCTGCACCCAATCGGGAGAGTAACATGGCTTGTCGTACTTCACCGAGCATATGAGAGCCATCATTACTTGCGGAACCGTCTACCCCTAAACCCACTTTGACGCCTGCAGTCAACATTTCAATGAGGGGTGCAATGCCAGAAGCCAAGCGCATATTTGAACTTGGACAATGGGCAACCCCACATCCTATCTTTGCATATAAGGCAATTTCTTCTTTATTTAAATGCACCGAATGTGCAAACCAAACATCGTCTCCGATCCAATCGACCGACTCCATATATGCGACAGGCTTATGCCCAAATTGGTCCAAACAAAATTGGTCCTCGTCTTCGGTTTCTGCCAGATGCGTATGCAATTGCACCTTATATTCACGCGCCAATTTTGCGGTTTCCCGCATCAGATCCCCAGTTACGCTGAAAGGGGAACATGGGGCTAAGACCACCTGGGTCATCGCACCATCCTCAGCTTGATGATATCTCTGAATGAGCCGCACACTATCCTGAAGGATAAAATCTTCTTCCTCCACGACACTATCAGGGGGTAAGCCACCCTTGCTTTGCCCCAGGCTCATTGAGCCTCGAGACGCTTGCAGGCGAACCCCGATCTCCCGCGCAGCGTGGATCTCGTCATCCAACTTAGAACTATTGGGGAAAATATACAAATGGTCAGATGCGGTTGTGCAACCAGAGAGGGCAAGTTCAGCCAAGGCTGTCTGGGTGGAAATATAAATATCTTCAGCGTTCATCCCTGCCCAAATCGGATAAAGGGTGGTTAACCATCCAAAAAGGTTTGCATTTTGCGCTGCAGGAACCGCTCGGGTAAGTGTTTGATAAAAGTGATGATGCGTATTGATTAGCCCGGGTAATAAGACATGACCTGAAAGGTCTAAGATCTCATCTGCGGTTTCAGGTAATTCACTGCTAGTACCCACCTGCTCGATAAAGCCATCTCTAATAAAAAGACCACCATCAGATATTTCCCGACGCTGGTCATCCATAGTGGCTAATAACATTGCATTTTTTACTAATAAAGTGCTCATTTTTCACCTTGAACAGAATAGTATTGTTTTGAATATGATAGGGGGAGAATATTTTTATCATGATAAAAATATTCTCTATGCTAAATTTCCATTAATGGAAATTTAGCAAATGTCAGACAACTAGACAGCCCTAGTTTAACAAAAATATTTAGTTGAGTCAATTGTCTGACAAGTATTCGTCGAATTTGCCCCCTTTAAAAGAAAAGAGCGCATACTTTATGCGCTCTTTGGAATCAAAATATATTACACATTAGTCAGCTAATTGAGCAGCCTTCAATGTGTTTTGAAGCAATATGGCAATAGTCATTGGACCTACACCACCGGGAACAGGGGTTATCGCTGAAGCAACTTCCATTGCCTCATCAAACGCCACATCTCCCACCCATTTGTAACCTTTTTCAAGTTCTGGTGCATCGACTTTCACGGTAGCTACATCGATCACTACTGCACCGGGTTTGATCCAGTCCCCTTTTACCATTTCAGGGCGACCCACTGCACAGACCAACACATCCGCTGTTTGAATGAGACCTTTCAAATCTTTGGTGCGGGAGTGGCAAATTGTCACTGTCGCGTTATGTTCAACTAACATGAGCGCGACTGGCATACCGACAATATTTGATCGTCCCAAAACAACTGCATTGGCGCCTTCTAATTCCACGCCGGTTCGTTTTAGAAGTTCAATACATCCGGCTGGTGTTGCGGGCATGAACACGGGAGTTCGACCTTTTTGAGCCAATCGACCAATATTTAAAGGGTGGAACCCATCAACGTCTTTGTTGACATCAATCGCTTGTAATACGCGCTCTTCATCAAGACCATCAGGAAGGGGAAGCTGTACCAAAATGCCGTGCACATTTTCATCCGCATTTAACTCTGCAACCTTTGCTTCCAATTCTTCTTGGCTTGTGTCTGCAGGAAGATCAATATGAAAGGCATTGATCCCAGCTTTATTACAAGCACGTTGTTTCATTTTCACATACATCCCTGAGGCGGGGTCACTTCCCACTAATACTGTGGCCAGACCAGGTACTGATTTTCCAGTGGCAACACGTTCTTCCACTGCTTCCTTTACTTCTCTTCTAACATCTTTGGCAATTTCTTTGCCGTTAATTATATTTGCGGTCATTTGATACCTTCCTTGTTTTCAGATTAAGACCATCGAATCCTTACCGAGGATAAAAATTCTTGCATGTTGATTGTGCTATGTGTAACAATTATCTCAAAGGTTTGGGTTTTTATCAACGTTTCCATGAAGATTTTCCAAACCAATCCGATAAAATATCATAACTCAGGTCTATTTATAGTAAAATGAATGGCTAAAATTTAACTACCCTTAGGATGACTGAATATGAAAAAATTATTACTGCTCACATCAATAATTATCCTTGCTGGCATTCTTACAGCATGTAGCTCGGGTGGAAACACCGAAGATTCGGCGATCGCCATTGAAAGTTATTTAACAGCCTTAGCTGATCAAGACCAAGACACACTAATCAACCTCTCCTGTGCTGCATGGGAAGCCAGTGCCTTAACCGAAAGCCAAGCCTATTATGGGGTCGAAACCCGGCTAGATGAAATTGCCTGTACATTTACAGAAACAGACGGGGACTTTGCAGTAGTATCCTGTGAAGGAAATATTATTGCTACATATTCTGGAGAAGATGCACCCTTCCCACTCGATGCCCGCCAATATCTCAGCATTGAAGAGGGCGGTGAATGGCGCATGTGTGGTTATCGCTAGAGGATGTTCAAAAAAATATTTTCTAGAGAAAATTTATCTGCTCTAGCACTTAGCCTGATCGTCATTATGGTCATCATATTGACTGCCGATCAGGCTCCCCAATGGATTTATCAGGGCTTCTAATCAATGAGTTTAAGCAATATTCTCATATTTATTGGGTTAGCTCTAGTATCAGCTTCTCTATTAAAAGGAAGCGGAAGAAAACCTCTCCTTTTAATAATCAGCATTCTCGCCATCTATTGGCTGCAGCCAGCCACCCCCATTAGAAATTTAGATTTTTGGTTACCCACCCTTACGATTGCCATATCCGTATTCACCTGGGCCTATACTCGTCAAGAAAAAGGGGCGGTGAGTAAAGCTGACCAGAAAACGGCTCTGCTGATCACATCGGTGATCCTCTTGATCTCGCTGACGCGCTATTTTTTCCCCCTTTGTTGTTTAACAGTTACTCGACCGCCAGAAATCTTCCAAATCATTGTCTTAATAATGTTGGTTGTAATCATTACCCAGACTATTAACCATTGGATCAGTGGAAACAAAAACCTGATCCAGACTGCGGTGATCAAAATCATTGTGCTTTTTATTTTTCTAAAAACAGAAGTATTGGCATTATGGTTGAGCACAGTTTTGCGAAATTTCACTGGACAATCGGTCGAACTAGCAACCGCCTTTGACATCCGCTGGTTGGGTTTCTCCTATGTTGCTTTTCGCTTATTGCACACACTCCGAGACCGGATGAACAACCGGCTGCCAGAAACCTCTTTATCGAATTTCATCACTTTTATCATTTTCTTCCCCGCTCTCACTGCTGGCCCCATAGATAAAATCCAACGATTTGGAAAAGACCTCGATGATGATTTCATATTAAACCCAAACCAAATCTTATTGGCTGGAAAACGGATCGTGATTGGCATATTTATGAAATTTGCGATCGCCGATAGCTTGGCGATATTCGCTCTAAATTCAACAAACCACTTGGAAACCCAATCTACAATATGGATGTGGGTGCTCACCTATGCATACGCATTCCGAATTTTCTTTGATTTTGCAGGTTATACCCAAATCGCCATTGGACTTGGCATGTTATTTGGCATTCAACTTCCAGAAAACTTTGATCAACCTTATCGAAAAAGCAACTTAACTGCCTTCTGGAACAGTTGGCATATGACCCTTGCTCAATGGTTCAGAGGGTATTTTTTCAATCCCCTAACCAGGGCATTGCGATCTCGCAAAGTCTCCATCCCCGTGATTATATTATTCGGTCAACTTGGCACGATGGTCCTATTAGGCCTTTGGCATGGTATCACTTGGAATTTTGTGATTTGGGGGCTTTGGCATGGGATAGGCTTATTCATTCATAATCGCTGGGTTGAGTTCACCAAATCCCGCCCTTTGATATCAAACCAAAAAGTAGCTGAAAGCCTTGGGGTGCTGCTCACTTTCCATTTTGTGGTATTAGGTTGGGTTTGGTTTGCCCTCCCCGATCCATCAGATGCGATACATACCTTTCAAGTCCTTTTTGGGGGTGGCGCATGAACGATAACACCTCAAAAACAAATTTATGGCGCTTATTGATCAAGGCGGTGATCCTCTTCATCCTTTTCAATTTGATCTTTGCCTTTAGTTCCCCCCAACAGATATTAGGGAAACTGAGTGTCTATAATTCCTTAGTACCAGGACGTGAAAGGTTACCCTTTGGAGAAAATCCCGCCGAAGCCTACAATCTTAGTTTATATAATCTTGAAGCAATGTTCTCATCCCACGAAATATCGGGAATTGATAAATCAGAAAATGAATTTAGAGTTTTCCTAATTGGAGATTCTTCAACCTGGGGCTTTTACCTTGAAAATGAAGATACCCTTTCAAACATATTAAACCGATCAGAATTAGAAACAGCAGAGGGAAAAGATATTGAATTTTATAATTTTGGATATCCCACAATATCTTTGACCAAAGACCTCATGATCTTAGATAGGGTTTTAGAATATCAGCCCAACCTGATCATCTGGCTGGTCACATTAGAATCGTTCCCCTATGAAAAACAAATCTTTACCCCTCTGGTTCAACAAAACCCCGAATTTGTTAAGCCACTGATCGAACAATATTCGATAAATATTGATCCTAACAGTGAACTTTTTATTAATGAAACCTTTTGGGAAAAAACGATTATTGGACAACGTCGGCAAATTGCAGATGTCTTAAGATTGCAATTTTACGCCCCCTTGTGGGCAGCGACTGGCATCGACCAATATATTCCAGACGAGTACAAACTGCGAGCAGAGGATCTGGACCCCATTGATGACTATTATGGATTTGCCCCCCCTACCCTTTCCAGAAATGATCTAGCCTTCGATGTGATGTCAGCTGGGATCGAGCATGCGGATCAAATTCCTGTCCTAATTGTCAATGAACCGATCTTTGTTAGTCAGGGAGAGAACAGCGATATTCGATATGATTTCTTTTACCCACGCTGGGCATATGATTCTTATCGCCAACTCCTGGCCACCGAAACAGAAGATAATGGATGGGCATATATTGATCTTTGGCAGGCGGTTGATAATACTGAATTTACCAATAGCGCCATACATCTCTCCCCTGAAGGCTCTGCTCAACTAGCTGATCAGTTAATCCCTAAAATTTTGGAAATAATAAACAACTAGCACGAATAATCCAGTATAATGAGCAAAAATTTTGAAAGAGGTTTACCCAAATATGAGTGTAGAAATGATTGAAAAACTAGCGGACTATATCAAAACGGAAATTATGAAACAACCAGATCGACAAATCGCGAGCGATGAAGCTTTGATCTCCGGTGGATTGATAGATTCGTTTTCCTTAGTTGATTTAGCTTTATTTGTAGAAGAAAGTTTTAATGTCGTCATCGACGATACCGAATTGAATGCAGACACATTCGACACATTGCAACAATTAGCTGATCTAATAAAAAGCCGTCAATAATGGTTATTTAAACAAAAAAACTGCGGAGATTTCCGCAGTTTTTTTTAGTTTTTACCTAAGGTGATGAGCCCGGACCCCATGCAGGGTCATAATCATTTGAATTTAATGTAGTTAATCGACTCCAATCTAAACTACCGTAATTAGCCACATAAATATCTTGGTTGCCAAGTCCATCATTGCTAACGAATACCATTCCGGAATAATCTGGGGAAAAGTCAGCCTCCCACAACCCAACATTGATATCGAAAACCAAATCCTCATCAAAACCTGGACTCACGCCATCATTCCAATCCAAGGTTTTTAACAATACAAATTGTTGCCCAGTCCAAGTTTGAGTAAATAGAATGTCTTCTCCATCTGATGACCAAAATGGTTGAGAATATGTCAAATCATCATCCCTAGAAACTACACCCCAAGGACGACCTGTTTCAGATTCCATATACCAGAGTTGATTGGGCACGAATCGGCTAGTTACAAAAACGATCTTACTTCCATCTGCCGACCAGGAAGGTTGAAAATCATAAGCTTGAATTTGACTGAGGTTTGTGGTTTCTCCAGTATCAACATCATACACAAATATACTTGGTCTATCGAAATCACGTTCAGATGTAAAAACGATCCTATTATCCACAGGAGACCATTCAGGGTCATAATCTCCCCCCGGTTTGGAAGGAATTTCAAATGAGTCACTTCCATCTGCATTCATAATATGAAGTGTGGATCCCAAATACCTTGCCTTATTTCGATCACATGGAGAAACAAAGACGATCCGTTGTCCATCAGGAGACCAAGAAGGTTGGCAAGCCCCATTAGCTTTTTCTGTGATCCTGGCAATTTCTTCGGTTTCCATATTGAAAATAAATATTTGGGGTTTTCCTGTTGGGTTATCCCGATTTGAAGCAAATGCGATCAAATCCCCTCCATAACGAGGTGTAGCGGCTGGTGTACTTGTTTCAGTCGGAAAAACAACTGCGGTTTCCGAAGGAGCTACTGTCGGAGTTGATTCAGATGCAATGACACTTTCTGTTTCTACTGTTTCTTGGGTAGGAATTACTGTAGAAGTGGGCGGTGATGCCGTCGAGGTATTTTCTGGATACCAACTTGTGGGTAACAAATCAGGCATTAGAAAGTAAACCGATGCAGCTCCTACAGCTAAAAGGAGAGCAAACATTGCCAACCAAAAAACAGGCTTTCTGGTTTTTTTACTATTCCTCATTGAAGCTGCGGGTCTGCTAGTATGCGCCCTATTCGACTCACTTCCATCTACTTTTACTGTTTCCGCGCCGGCAATTGAAGGCAATGAAACCTCACCACTTTGTATCCTTTTTGCAACCGTATCGCTAGAGTCTAAAAGTGCTTGCTGAAAATCTATCGCTTCCTGATAACGTTCTTCAGGCACCACGTTGAGAGCTTTCTCAATGGTGGATGCTAATTTTCGATTTATTTTTGGATTGCGATCTCGGATTTTGGTTAATTCCGATTGTTGGATCATCACCTCTAGACCATCTTCCGGTTGTGTTCCGGTCAAGAAGGTGTAAAGTGTAGCGCCAAGTGAATAAATATCACTTCGTTTATCCGTTCTGGCGGTACCGTATTGTTCAGGAGGAGAATATCCTGGACTTAATCCCCGGGCACCAGTTGTGGTTTCTTTACTTTCTTCCACCATTTTTGCCAATCCAAAATCCACTAATACCACTTGACCAGAAGGCGTTACCTTAATATTTCCTGGCTTAAGGTCCCTGTGGATGATCGGAGGATTTTGATTATGCAAATAATATAATGCTTCGCTGATCGCAACCCCGATCAAGATCACTTCATCTTCAGGAATTGAGCCATCTCGTTCCATCCTTTGGCGAAGATCTTCCCCCTCTATATAATCCATCACAAGGTATTGTCCTTGCTCTGGCAGAACAAAATGATCGGTCACCCGGGGAAGATTTTGATGACGCATCTTCGCCAAGATGGTAGCTTCCCGACGAAATTGTCTGGAACCTTCCTCATCTTCAATTGTGTTTTCTTTTACCGCTACAAAAACATCTAATACCTGATCCCTTGCACGATAAACCGCTCCCATCCCCCCCTGACCAAGTGTGGAGAGAATTTCATAACGATCATTTAAAAGTTTTCCAATTTCTGCCATAATTTATCTTTTTGTTACTTAATTAGATTCTAGTTACGACGCCACAAAACTCGCAGGTAATCTCATTTTGTCCACGAAGGATCGGCGCTGTGAATGCCCCCCCACAATTTGGACATTGGGTTGGGGCATTTTTAATTCGTTCAAGATCCTTTTCATCAATCTCTATAGCCATATCCTGGGCATATCCATCCGATTGTGCCCTTCCAACCATCTGCAACCATTCTTCGGCTACGGGTTGAGAAAGCAAAAAGAAACCTTTTGAAACGGGGGCATCGCTCCCAAAACTGACTACCAACTTTTCAGATCCGGTCTCCTCATCTAAATCTTCAACTATTTTTTCAATCATTGAAACGGGCACATCGATCTTTAGCTCGTAAGCTCCTTCTCGATCTTCCCATAAAAATCTTTGGTCAGTCAAGAATAGGACACCATTTTCTGGTTCTAAACCTGCTCGGTCCCAAACTGCTTCTACCGCCGCTACGCCACTTTCAGTAGCCAGAAGTTTAAACGAGGCCGTTTCAAGAGCATCTAACATCCAATCTACCCATTCAAAATGAGAGTCCAAGAATTCTACTTCATTGGCATACTCATCATATTGATCTAAAACCGTTTCTTCCGCAGCTTCAGCCTGGGCTTCAGCGGAAGCAATTGCTGATTTTAAGGAAACAAATTGAGGTCGGGCTAGGGCCAAGTTGCCCGATTTTGCTGCCAGAGCAGACATTTTTTCCTGAATATTTTTCATTTGGCTGGCGAGCATATTGGTTTGTAATGAGATCGTGGTTTTCGTTCGGTTCTTGATCTTTTCCCACTGTGCTGCCAAAACAACAATGTCTGCCTCTAGGGTCTTTTCAACATTGTATCCGCGTGCCCGCAGTTCGGCTAATTCGCGACCTAGATTGTTGACTTCTCCTTCCAATGTAGAAATTTCATCTTGCAGGTTTTTCAGCATCATCTCATCCTGAAGCTCATTTACTTCATTTTGAGCATCCAAGATATCTGCCTCAGTCACAGCGCCAGTAAGGTCAGAAAAACTCAAACCTGTTCCACTCGTTCGATCATCTTCGATCTTTCCCGACTTTGCATCTTTGATCAGTAAGATCCATTCCTTATTATCTTGATGGCTAATTTGGTATGGGATCGTTTGATCATCATAGACCACATTAATAAAATCTTTCCCCCCAAACAAACCTTTATTATGCGCTTTAACTTCCTTGATCTCAGACAATTTATTAATCACCATAGCTTCCTGCACTAACTCTGAAGCTGTTGTGACAAATAATATTTTTTTCGTAGATACCTTTTCTTTTCTTTCAAAAATCAGGCGCTTATTGCTTAAAAAGAGAATTCCTTCTGGATCGTCCTTTCCTTCTTGATCCCATCGAGCAGTAACAGCCGCATAGATATCCTCATCCCTTTCAAATTCAAAACTTGCTTCTTCCTGTTGGGTTAGAATCCAATGGATCGTAGTTAATCGTGAGATCAATTGCGAAGTTTGAGATTCAATATCTGAATATATACTTTCAATTGAATTACTCACAGATTGCACATCATTCTTCAAATTTAAAATTTCGGATTGTAATCGTCGAACTGCAGAGGCTCCAGAGGGCGTGGAAATGACAGTATTTAATTCTTGGATTCCAGAATTAACATTTGTGAAATTATTTTGGATCATCCTAGATTGTTGATCGATCTTCCCCCCAATATCTCCACTAACCTTTTGCCAACGGCTCATCGCCTGATAGGCAATATCCTCTAGGTCCTTCTGGTACTTGTACCCTTTTTCTCTCGCACTTTCTAATAAATTCAATGCGTGATTTAAATTAGAATCAAGTTCTGCAACATCTTCCTGAATATCGACAAAACTAGAACCCACTTGAAGATCGCTTAAGGCCGTTTCTATATAATTAATTTCTGGAAGAAGATCTGGATGTACTCTGGCGCGATTTAACGCAATGAAAGTGCCCGCTGCGACAACTGGCATGGCCAACCCACCTCTTTTAATTTGACGGGCAGAGGGTCTTACCGTCCTGCTAGGTTTCCCTGATATGCGCGGCATCCGTGCAGTTCTACGAACGCCAGCAGATTGCGATACGGTTGCAGGCTTTGGGCTAACACCAGGTCTTGCAAGCTTTGGTCTCGCCTGGGGCATCCGCTTGATCGGATTAGATCTTGGACGAACCACAGGTCGTGGCCGAGCAGATGTTTTTGAGGCTTGACGCCTTGTATTTTGTCTTTTTACTTGTCGAACTTGAGAAGTTCTAGTATTTGCCCCTCTTCTAACAGCCGTTCTGGCTGATGGTCGGCGTGCGACCCCTTTCGATCGCGGTGCCGGGCGCCCCCCCCGAATTCGGGAGCCACCAGATTTTTTCCTACTTCCACGCATAAATTCTCCTCAATCCTAGGAAATTGTATCAACTTTGTGACTTTTTGATTATACCCCAAGGGAAGGGAGGATTTCTTAAATTAAAATACTAAATTTAAGATCCATTTTTAAAATAAAAAATCCGTGCAGGAAATGCTCCTGCACGGATAAATTTTCTTTAAATAATTACTAATTATGGAACAAACAATATCTCGTCATTTTGAATTTTAATTTTACTTTCGAAAATATCTAAGTTCATACCATTTATAAATCCCCAAAATGCGGCTTGCGCACCCGATGCAGGTTGATTGACTTGTCGTCCAAAATAAATATTTTGAACAATGTCCATTCCCCTGACACGAACGGATTTCACTTTTCCATCACATATCTTGTCAACGATCATTTTCGACACGAAGCCAACGCCCAGGCCTTGTTCAACTGCCAGGGCAACAGATTCAGAGGTGCCCATTTCCATCAATACATCTAATTTTTCCATCTCGATCCCAATATCTCGCAAGGTTGATTTTGTATTGATATAGGTCCCAGATGTCATATCTCGCATGATATAGCGTTCATCATATAATTCTTCGGGTTCTATCTCGTCCCTAGTCGCCCAGGGATGTCCTAAAGGCACAATTAGAATTAATGGTTCTTGCATATAAAGTTTGAAATCAGCCGAGCTCTGATTGAGATCATCCACATTGGTGAATGCAAAATGAATTTCACCTTCTGCCAGACCTTCCAGGGTTTGCAGTTGGGGTAATACTTGGCAGGAAATTCTAACCAAAGGATATTCCTTATGGAACTCAGCCAATAATCTCGGTAAAACATATTTTCCCGGGGCAGTATTACACCCTACGATTAAATGTCCGTGTATTTCTTGTTTTAGTAATTCCATCTGCTCAGATGCTCGAATAGACCCTTCCACGACTTCTTTTGCCATGGGTACTAAAACATTCCCTGCATCTGTAATTTCTAAAGTTCTCCCCTTCCGCACAAAAAGATCCACACCTAATTGATTTTCAAGTGCCTTGATATGTTGGCTGACGCTCGATTGAGTCAAATGAAGCCTTTTTGCGGTTTGGGTAAAATTCAATGTTTCTGCTGCTGTAGCAAAAACATTTAATTGGTGCACGTTTAACATCTTTCCTCCATTATCAAATCATAAGAACAACTAATTCTTACCGGAAGGTACGAATTGAATATTTGTTTGGGAAGTATTTTTTAATAAAAAGATATTAGAAAAACTTAGCCAAATTCAATTATTAATCTCATAAATGATTATACTAAAAATGGGTGATTTGTGCAATTTGTAACAAATTGAACCAATATTATCTAATTAAGACTGCCAATTCCCCCCTAATGGAAAAGCATTAATCGAATCTCCCATTGGGAACTAATATGGTGCCGGTTATCAAAAGGGAGATTTGAGAAAGGGTCTATCAAATTCAAATGTTCAGGGAAACAAAAAAAGCACTAATCAATTTCATTCCAGGGAAGAATATTTTCAAAATCGGTGAGATCAAAACTCTCAAAGATCTCGATCCGGTTGAGATAAAAAATAGAATTACGAGTATGTTCTACGCCCTCTGCAACCCCTAATGCCCCATAGTAGCCGTAATTATATGCCTTATTCACCACTCTTTCATTTACAGTGCCAAATGGGTATGCCAAGGTGGTAATCTTGATGCCTAAGGTTTTTTCTAAAGTATCTTTGGAGATTCCCAATTCTTTCCCCAGATCAATCCCTTCACCAGTCAGGTCAGCATGTGAAGCGCTATGGCTTCCAACTTCCCATCCTGCATCGACCAACTCTAAGAGTTCAGTTTTCCCCATATAATCCTCAACCTCTAGGTAATTGCTCACAATATAAACATTCCCGATAAATCCATATTTTTCCATGATTGGGAAGGCATGCTCGAAGACACTTAGCTGCCCATCATCAAATGTAATCACGATCGGTCGCTCTGGCAATTCTGCCCCATTAAGTACCGCTTCGATGAGCAGATTAGTCGTGATGCTGGTGTACCCTAATTCTTTTAACCTCTTCATTTGATTTTCAAAATTTTCGGGGTTCACGTTATATCGCCCCGGATTATCTGGACTAACATGGTGGTACATCAAGATCGGGGCAACCAATGGGCCAGCAGCATGAAATGCCCAGGTCGCCGTAGGTGTCAGTGTTGGGGTATCCGTCGGGGAGGGAGTACTACTTGCAGTAGGTACTAAAGTACTAGTGGGAATAACCGGTTTTGGCGTTTGGCTTGCCTCAATCGTTGGGGAGCTTTCCACTTCGCTGAGATTATCATTTACCTGCCCACTACAGCCAGCAATAATAAAGATACTTAGTACGAGAATGATTTTTACTTTCATAGCCCACAATTATGCCATAAGTCCACAAAAAAGAGGATGGGCATTTACCCATCCTCTTTGGTTTTAATTAATGTTTTTATTTCCTAAACATCCAAATTACGCACTTCGCTCGCATGCGTCTGAATGAAACGTTTTCGAGGAGGTACTGCGGCACCCATCAACATATCAAATGTGCGATCTGCTTCCACCGCGTCTTCTATCATAACCAATAATAAGGTTCGATGTTCAGGATCCATTGTCGTTTCCCAAAGTTGGTCAGGATTCATCTCACCCAAACCCTTATACCTTTGCACGCCAACTTTATCGGCATCCTTGCCCGCGTTTTTGAGGAATTTTTCTTTCTCTCCCTCTGTGTAAACATAGGTTTTATTTCTTTTATGAGTTAATAAATATAATGGTGGCTGGGCAATATACAAATGTCCTGAATCGATCAGCTCTTGCATATAACGGAAGAAAAAGGTCAACAATAAAGTCCGGATATGGCTTCCATCTACATCCGCATCCGTCATGATGATCACTCGACCGTAGCGCAAGCCTTCCAAACTAAACCCATCTCCCACGCCCGTGCCTAATGCAGAGATCAATGACTTTACTTCATTATTAGATAGAATCTTATCCAATCTGGCTCGCTCGGTATTCAAGATCTTTCCACGCAAAGGCAAGATCGCTTGAAAATGTCGGTCGCGCCCTTGTTTGGCTGACCCACCCGCCGAATCACCCTCAACGATGTAGAGTTCTGATTGTTCAGGTTCACGGCTGGAGCAATCCGCTAATTTTCCTGGCAGGGTCATGCTTTCTAAAGCGCTTTTCCGAATGACCAGATCACGGGCTTTACGAGCAGCTGCTCTGGCTCGCGAAGACGTCAAACACTTTGAAATAATCACTTTTGCTGCTTGGGGATTCTCTTCCAGGAAAGTGCTAAATGCTTCCGAGACAACTTGCTGGGCAACTGTTTGCACTTCGGTGTTCATTAATTTTACTTTTGTCTGACTTTCAAATTGAGGATCGGGCACTTTCACAGAAATAATCGCCGTGAGACCTTCCCGCGTGTCATCCCCCGAAAAATTTGGGTCGGCATCTTTCAGCAACCCACTCTTGCGCGAATAATCGTTGATCGTACGGGTCACTGCTGTTCGTAATCCGGTAAGATGTGTACCGCCATCAATTGTATTAATCGTGTTTGCAAAGGCATACAAAGATTCGGAATATGAATCTGTAAACTGAATTGCCGCATCCACAACAACACCCTCAACTTCCTTATCCCCATGCACCACAGGGTGTAATGCTTTTCGATTGCGGTTTAGATATCGAACAAAGGAAGTTATTCCACCCTCAAAATAGAAGGTCATTTCCTTTCCATCGCGCAAATCGATCAATCGAATAGTAACCCCGCGTGTGACAAAGGCCATTTCTCGAAAACGGGTTACTAAGGTATTAAAGTTATAGTCAATCTCTTCTTTAAAGATTTCCTTGTCAAATTTAAATGTGGTCTTCGTACCGGTTTCATTTTTGTTGATCTTGCCATGAGATGTAACAGGCCCCTGAGGAATTCCCCGCTCATAGCGTTGATTATGAAACTTTCCTTCAAGTTTTACTTCAACTTCACACCATTCAGAAAGCGCATTCACCGCAGAAACACCCACACCATGCAAACCACCAGAAACTTTGTATGCACCACCATCAAACTTTCCCCCAGCATGTAAAACGGTCATAACAACTTCTAAAGCTGATTTTTTTTGAGTGGGATGCTCGCCTACCGGGATACCACGCCCATTATCTTCTACCGTAACACTGCTATCTTCATTTATTATGATCGATATCTTATTAGCTACACCTGCCAAGGCTTCATCAATTGAGTTATCAACTACTTCATAGATCAAATGATGGAGAGCTTTTATGTCCGTTCCACCCACATACATACCAGGACGGCGACGAACTGCCTCTAAACCTTCAAGAACTTGAATGTCTTCTGCTTGATAACGATTTGTTGCTTCTGCCACGTACAACCTCCAAACAAATAATCAGCATTTTTCAATACATAATGATAAAAAATACTTTTTGAGCCGTATAATTTAATTATAGGCGAAATATGGGATGTATGTTCTATTTTACCACAGCCAGCATGCTTTCACATTGATGAAGAAGAACATAAATAAAGAGTAAATAAATGGAAATTGCAATAATCAAACCTTGACCGATGCCCTCAATTTATGTAGAATTGCTAGTTAAACACAAGTTAAATTTATTGAAGAAATTAAACAAATAATAATAAACGTCTTATTATTTGTCAAAAGGAGGCATTTCATCCGAGATAATTCCACCAAAAGCAAAAATAATAGCAATATTTTTTTATTAATCCTCTGCGCAAGTGGAGAAAATCAATCAGTTTTAAGGAGGAGTAAGAATGTCTAAGCGCGTTCTCTCTATTTTAGGTCTTATTTTAGTTGCAAGCATTGCTTTAGTAGCTTGTGGCGGTAGCAGCTTCGAATGTGAAGATGCAATCGGTTGTGTATCCTACGCCGAAGGCGAACCAGTTCGAATTGCTTCTGCATTAGTAATCACCGGCCCCAACACCCAATTAGGACTCGACTCCCAATACGGTGTGGAAGTAGCCATGTCATTCCAAGATACACTTTTCGGCCACGAAATTGAACTTCAGGCTGAAGATGATGGTTGTAACGCTGAAGGCGGCCAGGCCGCTGGACAGAAGATTACTTCTGACCCAAGCATTGTTGCAATCGTTGGAACCAGCTGCTCCGGCGCTGGTGTTGCCATGTCATCCGTAGTATCCGAAGCTGGATACTCAATGGTTTCCCCCTCCAATACTTCCCCAGTATTGACAGATCCTGACATTGCTTGGCACCCAGGTTACTATCGTTCAGCTCATAATGACAAAGTTCAGGGCGCAGCTATCGCTGATTTCGCCTTCAACGAACTTGGTCTATCTACAGCCGCAGCCATCCATGATGGCGATCCCTACACCGAAGGTTTAGCAAACGCTTTCCGCGTGAGCTTCGAAGCTTTGGGTGGTTCAATTACAACCTTCACCGCTGTAGTCGTTGGTGATACAGACATGCGCCCTGTTTTGACAGAGGTTGCTGCTGGCGCACCTGAATTTATTTACTTCCCAGTATTCACTGCTGAATGTGCCTTCTTGGCAAAACAAGCTGGTGAAGTTGCTGGTCTCGAAGGCACCGTTTTGGCCGCTGCTGATGGTTGTATCTCAGCTGACGCCGCAGCCGCAATTGGTGAAGCTGGTGCTGGAATGTATTTCTCCGGTCCCGATATTTCTTTCACTGGTTCACTTTATGAAGACTTCAAAGCAGAATACACCGCAATTTCTGGTGAAGACCTTCTCTCCGTATTCCACGCTCACGCATTCGATGCAGCTCGCATGATCTTTGCTTGTGTAGAAGAAGTTGGCGTTGAAGATGGCGGCGACCTCCATATCGGTCGACAAGATTTACGTGATTGTTTATCAGCAACATCTAACTTCACAGGCATTACTGGTTCATTAACCTGTAATGACTATGGTGACTGTGCCGATCCTAAGATCACAGTTTCCGAATTAGTTGACGGCGAATACGCAACAGTATGGCCCTAAGACTTATTTGTTGTTAGATTAGATTTAGCTAAACAAAGACCCAGGGCCTAGCCCTGGGTCTATCACAAATTCCTATCGGAGTTATTACCAATGACACGATCGAAAGACTTTGACTTTGTCGGCCTTTTTTTATGGGTTTTTCGTGCCGTAATTCTCATTCTTATCGTTTGGGGAACTTATGCAACAATTGCCGATAACCCTTACGAAACCCGAACTTGGGTTGACTTTATTATCTTCGGTTTAGCACAGGGGAGTATGTATGCCCTGATCGCTATTGGATACACCCTGGTCTATGGTGTCCTATTCATGATCAATTTTGCCCATGGCGAATTCTTCATGGCAGGGATCCTTACCACCACGGTAGTAATCACAACCCCCCTAAGTGAATCCGGTTTTTTGAATGAACAACCCATTCTTTCTCTTCTCATTATCGCCATATCATCTATGGCAGTTTCTATTTTCATCTCCGTACTAACCGAAAGAATTGCCTATCGACCTCTAAGAAAAGCTCCGCGGCTCGTGCCATTGATCACCGCTATTGGTGCTTCCTACTTCTGGCAAAACTATTTTCGAGGCTTATTCGGTTCGGGGATAAAACCCATCCCTCAGATCGAAATATTGGACGGCACAATCCCCTTAGATTTTCTTGGCACAACCATGCTGAAATCTCATGTGTTGGTGATCGTAACCACGATCGTAATGTTGATCGCTCTGAATTTCTTCATTATGAAAACCAAAACCGGGAAAGCTATCCGTGCGGTAGCCGAAGACAAAGATGTCGCCAACCTCATGGGAATCAATGTCGATCAAACGATCTCCATTACTTTCGCAACAGGCGCAGCAATGGCAGGTATCGCTGGTGTGCTATATTCTTTGGTCTTTCGACAAGTTCACTTTTTCATGGGTTTCATCCCTGGCATTAAAGCATTTACTGCAGCCGTATTGGGTGGCATTGGTAGTCTCCCCGGCGCAGCTGTAGGTGGTTTGCTGCTAGGCATGTTCGAGTCTGTAGGCCCCAGTCTCTTCCTTAGAGGTCTTGGCATCCCTGCATTTAATCAACTAAAAGACGTGATTGCTTTCACCATGCTTGTAATGGTTTTGATCTTCAGACCTCAAGGCATCGTCGGTGAAGTTCTCAGCGAGAAAAAGGCATAAGGTAGGTAAATAATGAATATCAAAAAAACTTACCGTGATGCATGGAACACTGGTTGGACAGCTGGAATTGTGGCATTAAGCATTTCCGCATTAGGTCTCGCCGAGCTATTCGCAAAACGAAATATTGTTTCTGGTGTGATCACAATGGGTCAAGTAATGGTTTTTATTGTCCCTATTGTGATGGCTTATAACTTTACAAAAAATTTATCTATGGAACAGCGGAAAACTGGGCCGCTCTTTGGCGCAGTGATCGGGGCAACCACGGCAATTCCACTTGTATTATTAATCATCGCCAGCACCCTTTTCAATATTCGAGATATCTTTGTGAATGTATCTCCATCACTAATTGAACTATTGACTTTTGGTCAAGAAAATGCGTATCTGGGTGGTTTGCTTTTATTAGTTTCAATGGCATTACTTAGTTATCTTTCTGCATACACCCACCAATTACCAGAAAAAATTAAAAGGTCCCTTTTTACGGGCTTAATTACGATCTTACTTGTGGGGATGTTCTCCGAAATCTTAACTGAAAGAATTCGATCTATATTTGGTGCGATTTTTGGCTCTAGTGTTGGTTCCGCCATCGTACGCTTCCTCTTTAAATCGAAGGCGATCCAAAGTATCCCAGCCATTGTTGTTTTTGCAATTGCAACCTATGTTGGGTATCGTAAAATTCCCAAAACTGAAGAAGAAAAGAATAAATCAAAGCGCGCTTTCATAGTAGATGGAAAAGTTCAGTGGAAAACTGTCATTCCGTTGGCAGTACTCCTCTTAATCCTTCCATTACTTTTGGGCACCTATCTATCCGAGGTGACCAACAATGTAGGTATCTACATTCTTATGGGTCTCGGATTAAATATCGTTGTCGGTTTTGCAGGCTTACTTGATTTGGGCTACGTCGCCTTTTTTGCGATCGGTGCCTATACCATGGCCGTCCTAACCTCAACCGGGCCACTTGGCTTATTTGGTATGAGCTTCTGGTTAGCCTTACCGATCTGTGTGATCGTTGCTGCCCTAGCAGGAGTTATGTTAGGTATTCCCGTTCTCAGAATGCGCGGTGATTATTTAGCAATTGTGACCCTAGGTTTTGGTGAGATCATCTCTCGTCTGGCGATCTCAGATATGCTCAAGCCATATGTGGGTGGAGCTCAGGGCATATTGCAGATTCCCAAACCAAGTATTGGATCCCTGGTTTTTACTAAACCAGAAGTACTGTACTACGTCGTATTGGCTGGCGTTTTATTAGCCCTTTTTGTTTCTTGGCGCCTCCGTGATTCCAGATTAGGGCGCCAATGGATGGCAATGCGGGAAGATGAAGATGTTGCTGAGGCAATGGGCATCAATTTGATGAAAACCAAGATCTTGGCCTTTTCCATTGGTGCAGCATTTTCCGGTTTAGCCGGGGCGATCTTCGCCAGTAAATTGACCTCTATCTTCCCCCATAGTTTCAATGTTTTGATTTCTATCAATGTTCTTTCGCTGATTATTGTGGGTGGTATCGGCAGCTTGCCTGGTGTGATTGTGGGTGCTGCAGTTTTAATTGGTCTCCCAGAATTACTACGAGAATTCGCTGAATATCGCTTATTGATGTACGGTCTGCTATTGATCGTAATGATGCTCGCCAAACCCGAAGGTTTTGTACCCTCCGAAGTTCATAAACGAGAATTGCATGCTACCGATGAAGATTTTGTGGCAGAGGCAGGGGATTAGGAGAAACCATGGAAAATATACTCTGTGTAAACAATGTAACAAAACGTTTCGGCGGTCTTGTCGCAGTAAATAATTTTAGCGTGGACATTATTGAAAATTCTATCTCGGCCGTAATTGGCCCAAATGGAGCTGGAAAAACCACCTTATTCAACCTAATAACCGGTTTTTATTCTACTGATGAAGGTTCCATAATCTTTGAAGAAGATGTCCCATGTGATAATCGCCCCACTGACCAGATTACTCGCTTGGGGATCACGCGAACGTACCAAAATATTCGCTTGTTCGCGAACATGTCAGCGCTTGAAAACATTCTTGTTGGACAGGAACCTCTCCTCCATTCTTTTTGGGCTGAAGCCATTTGGCGTTCAAAACGCTTCGTAAATGAAGAAGCTGAAGCGCTCGAAGAAGCCCAAAGATTACTAAACTTTGTAGGGCTCCAAGGATTAGGCGATCAATTGTCTAGAAACCTACCTTATGGTGCTCAGAGAAGATTGGAAATTGCTCGAGCCTTAGCCAGTAAACCTAAACTTTTGCTATTAGATGAACCAACAGCTGGAATGAATCCCAATGAAACCGGGGAAATGACCCGTTTCATCCAACACTTACGCGACGAATTGGGCATTACGATCCTGATGATTGAACATGATATGAAGGTTGTCATGGATATTAGTGAACAAATTTCCGTAATGGATTATGGTTCAAAGATCGCTGAAGGCAAACCAAAAGAAATCCAGAGCAATCCGCGTGTGATCGAGGCTTATCTTGGTCGAGGCGCAGCAAGTGGCTTGGAAACTGTAACAGCATAATTGGAGAACACCTATGCCTATGCTTGAAGTAAATGACATTCATACATACTACGGTAATATTCATGCACTAAAAGGTATCTCTCTGCATGTGGACGAGGGCGAAATTGTCAGTTTAATCGGGGCCAATGGCGCCGGTAAAACCACTACCTTGCGCACGATTGCCGGGTTGCTAACCCCACGCCAAGGAGAGATTACGCTGAACGGAGAGGATTTAATTAAATATCCGGCTCACGACCTTGTCTATAAAGGTATCGCAATGGTACCCGAAGGGCGAGGAGTATTTGCAAGACTTTCAGTAATGGAAAACCTTGAAATGGGTGCCTTTTCCCGTTCAGATAAGGGTGAAATCGATGCCAATATTCAAATGGTCTTCGAACTTTTCCCCCGCATGGAAGAAAGACAAAAACAGGTTGCCGGTACACTTTCTGGTGGAGAACAACAAATGTTAGCCACTGGCCGAGCCTTAATGGCTGTGCCGAAACTCCTCCTGATGGATGAACCCTCAATGGGCTTAGCACCGATCTTAGTTGAAGGTATTTTTGATACGATAGAAAAAATCAACAAAGAAGGTGTGACCATTCTATTGGTAGAGCAAAATGCCTTAATGGCCCTTTCGATCGCCGACCGAGGATATGTCTTACAAACCGGTGAGATCGTCTTGCACGATAAGGGTGAGGAACTCAAAAAGAACGAAATGGTGCAGAAAGCTTACCTTGGTATGGAATAAAAAATATAATTTATAATTAGCGCAGTGCTGGCCAATGGCTTACACTGCGCTTTTTTTTCGATAATTTGCGAAGGAAATCACTGATGTTAATACTAAATTCTACCGAAGTCCGGAAATCCCTTCCTATGGCCGAAACAATCGCCGCCATGAAATCTGCTTATCTTGCCCTTTCAACAGGGAAAGCCGAGATGCCCCTAAGAGCACGGCTTCCAGTTCCCCCCCAAGAGGCCGTTTCCTTATTTATGCCAGCATTTGTAAATAATGAAGAAGACCATGCATTGGCAGTCAAGATCGTTTCCGTCTTCCCAAAAAATCCTGAGAAAGGATTGCCGCTGATCCATGCTTCGGTTGTCGTTATGGATGCAGAAACCGGCAAAACCCTTGCATTACTCGAGGGCGGTGCGTTAACTGCCATCCGTACTGGGGCCGGGGCTGGTGCGGCTACAGATATATTAGCAAGAAAAGACAGCAAAGTAATAGCTATTTTTGGCGCGGGGGTACAAGCCAGGACTCAACTAGAAGCAGCCTGCACAGTCCGAAATATTGAGAAAGTTTGGGTCTATGATCCGATTGAAGAAAATGCCAATAATTTCGCCAAGGAAATGGCAGGCATCGGTCCGATCCCAATAAACATTTTGGTAGCGGATACCCCAAAACAAGCTGTTGAAAATGCGGACATCATATCCACCGCGACAACCTCCCTCTCACCAGTTTTTGATGCTGCTCATCTAAAAACTGGGGGACATATCAATGGGGTGGGAAGCTATACACCTGAAATGCAAGAAATCCCCGCCGATGCAGTTAAATCTGCAAAGGTAGTTGTAGATTCCCGTTCAGATTCCTTAGCAGAAACAGGAGACCTGATCCAGGCAATTAAAATGGGAGTGATCACCAAAGACCATATCCATGCAGAAATTGGTGAAATACTTGCCGGAGATAAATCTGGAAGGGAAAATGAGACAGAAATAACATATTTCAAGTCGGTAGGGGTTGCAGTTCAAGACGCCATGGCAGGTCAGTTGGCTTTAGAAAATGCAAAAAAACTAGGACTTGGACAAAAGATAGATTTCTAATACACAATATATTATATGTATTTTTTATATTATGCAACATATGTTGCATAATATACTGTGGACTTCAAAGGATTAAACAATGATGAATACTATTCCCAAAACAGCAGATTTTATTGTCATCGGCGGCGGAATCATGGGCGCCAGTACCGCTTACCACCTCGCCCAACGCGGCTGCAAGAATGTCGTACTACTAGAGAAAGAAGAATTTCACGGGCAGGGAGCCACGGGGCGATGCGCAGGTGGAGTACGCTATCAGTTTTCCACAGAAATTAACATCCGCCTATCCCAGATTAGCCTTCCCATGATCGAACGCTTCCCGGAAGAATTAGGGCAAGAAGTAGATTTTCAAAAAGCTGGATACCTATTTTTGCTCAATAACGAAAAAGATATCGCCACATTTGAACGAAATATTAACCTGCAACATAGCCTGGGGGTCATGACGGAGTGGTTGAGTGGTGATGAGGTCAGAAAGAGACTTCCAATGATGAAATTAAAGGATATTGTTAAAGCGGCATTTAATGGAAATGAAGGATTGGTAGATCCTAATGGCTTGGTGATGGGCTATATCAATGCCGCCAGCAAATTGGGGGTAAACGCTATTAATGAGGTTGAAGTCACTGGAATGAAAATTATTTCCGGGAAGGTTGCCGGTGTAGAAACCAACCAGGGAAACATTGACGCCCCCGTGGTGATCAATTGTGCTGGCCCCTGGGCAGGACAAATTACCAAGTTCGCTGGATTTGATATCCCGATCAAACCTCTTCGCAGACAAATGTTAGTAACCACTCCACTCCAGGGCATCCCCGAAGATTTCCCAATGGTGATCGATTTTGCCCAATCCCTTTATTTTCACCGGGAGGGGGAAGGCATCCTCACCGGAATGTCAAACCAAGATGAGAAATACGGATTTGATCAATCTGTCGATTCTGATTTTGAATTATTCAATATGGAACGGGCCATCGAACGCATGCCAATCCTTGAAACAGCTGGCCTTACCTCCCATTGGGCAGGCTTGTATGAAGTCACTCCAGATGCCCATCCAATTTACGGCAAAACTCCCGTAGATGGCTTGTTTTTGGTCGGCGGGTTTTCAGGACATGGATTCATGCATGGACCGGTCTCTGGCAAGTTAATGTCAGAAATAATTTTAGATGATGAATTCAAAACGCTAGATGTCAGCATGTTAGACCTGGCCAGGTTTGAGGAAAACCGCTTGATCCATGAATACAACGTGGTTTAGAAAAATTTACTAATTGAAGGGTTTATATTACCAATGGAAGAGAAAAAGATTTGGTCAGTTCGACAATCTGTTTACCAATTTTTTACGGACCACCAAACTGCACCGACAATAAATAATCTAGCAAGCATACTGAAATTGTCAGAAGGCGAGGTGCGGGCGAACTTAATCGAACTCGATCAGCATCACCATGCCCTGGCATTTTCCGCTGAAGAAGACCAAATAACAATGGCCTGGCCATTTTCAGCAACGCCAACCCCCTACCCCGTGGTTACCCCCAAGGGCAAATATTTATCAAACTGCGCATGGGACGCATTAAGTATTCCATATTTGGTCGGTCAAGATGCAGAGACAGAATATGCCTGCCCAGATTGTGATCAACCGGTCATTATTAAATTCAAAGATGGCCTTTTGGAACCCACCGAAGCCGTAGTACATTTTTCAGTAGCCCCCAAGATATTTTTCGAAGATCTAGGTTGTATTTGACAAACCAACCAACTCTTCCGGTCGGAAGAACACGCCAAAGATTATTGCAAGAATAATCAGATTGAATTAGGAGCCATCGTCCCCGCCCAGCAAGCATTCGAATTTGGCAAGCTCTGGTTTGGCCAAATGTTAGATTTAGAATGGCGCCCAATGGACAAAAATACAATAAAACAAATTATTTCTGGTGCTGGATTGATTGGTGATTTTTGGAAACTTGATGATAGTCCTTCCTAAATAATGCCGATGGCTGGTTAACGGTTGAGGAAATTGAACAAGTAAAAATATAGGATAATCTATGCCCAATGCAGAAATCATCACCATCGGAACGGAAATACTTTTAGGGGAGATCGTAGATACGAACTCCCGTTACATTGCTCGCGTCCTCCGTGATGAAGGTATAGATCTCTTTTGGACATCCACCGTAGGGGATAATGTCGATCGAATCTCTGAAGTGATCCAAGCCAGTTTAAAAAGATCAGATATCGTCATCACCACTGGGGGATTGGGTCCCACCATTGATGACCCTACCCGAGAGGCTATAGCAAAAGCATTTAATGTCACCAATGAATTTCAAGAAAACCTTTGGCAAGATGTGATCGAGCGGTTTAAAGAATATGGGAAAGTTCCCACCGAGAACAACAAACGCCAAGCCTATATCCCTGCCGGTGCAATGCCAATCCCGAACCCGGTTGGCACCGCCCCCGCTTTCATAATGGAAACCTCCGAGAATGTGGTGATCTCCCTCCCTGGGGTGCCTAGTGAAATGGAAGTTCTTCTCATGAATAATGTAATCCCCTATCTCAAAGAAAAATTTACCCTTAATGAAATATTAAAAACTCGCATTTTGCGTACCGCAGGTGTAGGCGAATCACAGATCGATGAATTAATTACAGATTTAGAAAAATCCAGCAATCCCACATTAGGTCTTTCTGCGCATGCCGGAACGGTCGACCTTCGCATCACTGCCAAAGCAGAAAATGAAATCCAGGCTGACAAGTTGATCAAACCAATGGAAGAGGAGCTTAGAAAACGTTTGGGAGACATGATTTTTGGTGTAGATGAGGAAAGCCTCGCCGATGCTGCTATGAATAATTTAAGCAAGATCGGCTGGAAACTCGCAATCGTGGAATCCGGATTAAATGGCAACCTCAGCCAAGCATTAACAAATACAAATGATTCAAATTTTGTTGGAAGCAAGATCATCTCCAAAAGTCCCAGCCTACGAGAACTCAATGCTATCTGTCAGGCTACGATGGAAAAATATTCTGCTGATGCTTGTTTGGGTGTAGTTTTATCCCAAACTGAAGAATCCCAAGAGTTGAAGATCATTATGATTTCTCCCATCACGGAAAGCGACTTAGAACGATCCTATGGCGGCCCACCGCAGATTGCTCCCAAATGGGCAGAAAGTTTATGCCTCAACTATCTTCGGATGCTATGGTTGGAATGAATTTCACATCAACCCAAAGGCGCAAATAATATATTCTAAGGTTGAAATTATGAATCATGAACAACTAAAAGGTGCATTTGATTCAGTAAGAAGCAATTGGGTTTTTAGTTTAGCTGCCCTAGAATTATTTTCTTCAGATTCAGAAGAAGTCTCAAACTTATTGTCGGATTTTAATATAACCTTTGGAGCCAAAAAAGTGCCTTTTACAGCTATTTATCAACCAGGTGGAAACTTAAATTTCGGTATAGGGGAGTTTGCCAAAATGGGATTACGGGTTGTTATCACTGAAGCCTTTGAACTAATTTGGGATTATTCCAAAAACTCCCAACAAATTGAAATTTTAAAATCTAAAAGCTGGTTTCATTTCACGCGATTAATTCGTAATGGTTTATCCCACAATCATAAATTTGTTTTCGACCCAAGAGACAAGAAAATTTTACCTGTAACTTGGAATAATAAAACGATAGATTTATCACTAGAAGGTAAAGATTTAAAAATTGATATTATTGGGTATGAGGGTGTATGGATGTTATTATCAGAAATGAGCACTTTTATTTTAAATGATATTCATTAACTATTAAATTTTCCTGCATTATTAGAATGCATTTCCAATTTTTGCCTAGACAACCCTCTTGTCATCTCAATCGCAATCTCGTATGATAGGGTCAATTATGTATCGAAATTAAACCAGCCTAAGGCTGGTTTTTTAACAATAAATTCAAAGGAAATGTAATGAGCAATCAAGCTGACGTAATTTTAAAAAATGCGATCGTTCTCACTATGGATGAAGAGTATCATCAATTTGAACCCGGCGCAGTCGCGGCCAAGGGAGATAGCATCCTTGCTGTTGGAACTGAGGCCGAAATTCTTGAAGAATACACATCCGCAGAAATAATCGATTGTGATGGAAAGGTACTCATGCCTGGCTTAGTGAATGCACATACCCACGTGCCCATGACTTTGCTCCGCGGCATTGCTGACGACCTTCGCCTCGATGTATGGCTATTAGGATACATGATGCCAATCGAGCGCGAATTCGTTTCCCCCGAATTTGTCAAACTCGGCACCTTGATCGGATGTGCAGAGTTTATCCGTACCGGAATTACCAGCTTTGCAGATATGTATTATTTCGAAGATGACGTAGCAAAAGCCACTGCCCAAGCAGGCTTACGCGGGGTGCTCGGCCAATCCATCATGAAATTTCCTACACCTGATGCCAGGTCCTATGAAGAATCCCTAGAATACACCCGTGATTATATTATCCGTTGGAAAGATCATCCTTTAATTGTCCCCTCCATTGCCCCCCATGCACCCTTTACTTGCACCCCTGAAATATTGAAAGCCAGTGCTGCATTGGCCGCCGAATTTGATGTCCCCCTCCATACCCATTTGGCAGAAACGGCAGTTGAAGTAGAAAATATGCGTGCGGAAAATGACATGCCAGTAATACCCTATGCCAAGAAACAAAATTTGTTTGACGCCAAAGTTTTAGCAGCCCATTGCGTTCATATTGACACCGGTGAAATACATACCCTTCTCCATCATAATGCCGGTGTTTCCCATAACCCCTCCTCTAACATGAAGCTTGCCTCTGGTGCAGCCCCCGTTCAGGAAATGCTAGATGCTGGTTTAAAGGTCGGGATCGGTACAGATGGACCCGCCTCCAACAACGACTTAGACATGTTTGAAGAAATACGCTTGGCAGCTTTTCTTGCCAAATTGCGTGGCAATGACCCCACCGCCCTCCCCGCTCGAACCGCTGTCACCATGGCCACCCGCATGGGTGCTAAGGCAATGCATATTGGGGACCTCACTGGATCTTTGGAAGTAGGCAAACGGGCAGATTTGATCTTGGTCGACATCAACACCCTCCATAATTCCCCTCGTTTCAGACGAGACCCCAACGGCATTTACTCTCAATTGGTTTATGCTGCAAAATCTACGGATGTCACCGATGTAATGGTTAACGGAAACTGGGTAATGCGGGAAAAGGTTCTACTAACCATTCAAGAAAAGGAATTATTAGAAGAGGCAAATGAGTATGCCAAGAAATCAGATTCCTTCTTGATCCAGCGCGAACAATCCGTTCTTTCCAAATTGATCGCGATTGGTGGAGCTGCCGAAGGGGAAAGCTTCGAGATCCAAGTCAAGGTAAAGATAAGTAATCCTAAACCGGTTAGAGAAGCCATAGAAAGTGACCAGTTAGAAATGATTTACCATCGCCATTACAAAGAATTTGATACCTATTTCATCTTTGATGACCCCAAACAAGGACAAGTCCGACATCGCGAAGATGAATTTATAAACACAAAAGGGGAAGTCGAACACACCCGTACTCGGTTAACCCTTGTGGGTGAGAAAAGTGAACACAAATTCCCTACCGATGTGATCCTTTCCCGCAGTCGATATATCGCTCCTGCACCCCAAACCTTACGTTTCCTCAGAGAGTACTTTAAGCCTGACAGTGAACTCTATATTCAAAAGGACCGTTTGCGCTGGTTAGTAAAATACAAAAACGAAGAGTTTTATATCAATTTAGACCAAGTAAATAACCCTGATCTTGGATATTACCTTGAGGTGAAGAGCCGCACCTGGAGCAGCAAGGATGCCGAGAAAAAAGCAACCCTCGCGGTTGAATTAATCGAACTACTTGGGGCAAATCCACAAAAAACAGTTCCTCAAGATTACTCGGAAATGCTAGAGAAGAACTAATAAATTTTATAAAAGAGGAACCGGCATTTAGCCGTTTCCTCTTTTATTATTCAAATTTTGTTTTTTCCCCCATGTTATACTCAAATATGCATCCGACATTGCAATTCGCAACCCAAACTGCCCTAAAAACCGGGGAAATATTATCCAAATATTTTAGCTTAAGTGGGCTCGAATCCCGTTTCAAAGCAGATCATACGGTGGTTACTGAAGCAGATCTTGCAGCTGACGAGTTCATTAAATCTTCAATTAAAGTCAATTATCCAAAAGACTTAATTATTACCGAAGAATCTGCTCAAGAAATTGATCATATTGATCAACCCATCTGGGTCATTGACCCTTTAGATGGCACTACCAACTTCAGTTTAGGACTTCCAATCTGGGGAATTTCAATTGCCCGGGTTGTGAATCAAAAACCTGAAACTGCTGCCATCTACTTTCCTCGCCTAAACGAATTATATTCTTCCCAATTGGGGGAGGGTGCCGAACTCAATGGCAACAAAATCAGTACGAAAGGGCTCCAAAAAAACTCGGCGAATGGTTTTTTTACCTGTTGTACGCGTACCCATCGAAATTATAATATCTCAGTACCCTACAAAACAAGAATTTTCGGATCCGCAGCCTATGATCTGTGTGCTGTTGCGCGTGGGTCGGCGATAGTTGGGTTCCAAGCAACGCCCAAAATTTGGGATATCGCAGCCGGATGGCTGTTAATCCAGGAATCAGGAGGGGTGGTTGAAGTTATGGATGGCCCTGAACCTTTTCCACTTGAAGGTGCCACCAACTATAACGAAAGATCATTTCCAACGATAATGGCAGCAGATCTTCCCCTTGCGCAGAAAATGAGGGAATATGTCCAACATAATAATAAGTAATTTTTTGAACGTATTTTATATGAAAATATCAGATAGTAAACTGAGAAATCACTTTATAATAAAGAGTAGTTAAAATAGGAAAAGATTATAGGTTTATTAAGGAGTTAGTCTTCTGAGCGAAAATGAAACCAGAAATTTAGAACAAAAAGAAAATACACCTCCTTCACAGCAGCTGAAATCTGGTGATTTATTAAATGATCGCTATAGAATTCAGGAAATTATTGGCGCGGGGGGGATGGGCACAGTCTATCGATCCCGGGATACGAATTTTAAGGCGATTCGGCTTGTAGCGATCAAAGAAATGATCAGCCACGTGACCGACCCCATGGTGCGCAAAAATATTGAAGATATCTATGAACGTGAATCCAATATATTAGCAACCTTGCGTCATCAATCAATTCCCAGAATTTATGACTATTTTTACGTTAAGGATCGCGCCTATTTAGTAATGGAATTTGTAAATGGTCGAGACCTTGATTCCATTCTTGAAGACACCACAAAATTCTTTTCCGAACAACAAGTTATCACTTGGGCAGTTGAGCTTTGTGATGTGCTTTCCTACCTTCATTCCCAAAAACCAGAGCCGATAATATTTAGAGATATGAAACCCTCAAATATTATGATGAATTCTCAAAATCATCCCGTATTGGTAGACTTTGGCATTGCAAAGATATTTGAATCCGGGCAAAAGAATACCATGGTGGGTACGGAGGGGTATTCACCCCCCGATCAATATCGAGGCGAAGCAACCCCACAGGTAGACATCTATGCACTTGGAGCTACTTTACATCATGTCCTCACATTAAAAGATCCACGATCTGAGCCACCATTTTCATTCAATGAACGCAAGATTGTAGACTTTAATCAAAATATTTCCGAGGGATTTATCGCAGTGATCGAAAAAGCATTGCAATACAATGCAGAAGATCGCTACGCCACAGCTGAAGAAATGAAAGAGGCTCTATTGGGTGTGGCCAAAAAGACTGGCACATTATTGGGGGGGATGTACAACACCAGCTCAATTACCTCTCAATCAAAGATTGGCATAAAACCTATTTGGTCCTTTGAGTGTGAGGATGAACTTAGAGGAACACCCACGCTTCATGAAGGCAAGCTCTACGTCGGAAGTTATGACAATAACCTTTATGCATTGGATGCAGCTGGCGGAAAATTTATTTGGAAATACCCCACCGATGGCGGTATTCCCGGTAAACCTACAGTTCTAAATCAAAATATTTATTTCGGCTCTGAAGATAACCGGCTCCATGTTATTTCCTCCCGCTCAGGAAAAGTTGTATGGACCTACTATACAGATGGGCCTGTTAGATCTTCTCCTCGTCTTGCACAAGGACATGTATTTGTTGGCTCAGATGATGCGCACCTCCATGCGGTAAATTCAACTACTGGAAGATTGTCATGGAAATTTGACGCCGGAGATTCCATTCGCTCCATGCCTTTTGTAACGGAAGAATATGTGTATTTCGGCACCGAAATTGGGGAATTGATTTGTTTAGATTTTCGAGGAAAAACGAAATGGCGATTCCAAGCAAAAAGAGCCATATCTTCATCTCCAATAGTGCACCAAGATGTCGTTTACTTCACCTCCTTAGATAGCCATCTTTATGCCGTAGACGCAAAAACAGGGTGGGCAATTTGGCAGGTAAGGTTGGGGAAAGGTTCCGTCTCTTCTCCCGCACTTATAGAAAATATGATTATTACCGGCGCGGCCGATAATGTGATTTACTGTTTCGATAAAAAAACTTCAAAAGAACGTTGGCGTTATACCACCGAGCACCAAGTGGCAGGTTCTCCAATTATTTATAAAGAAAATGTATACTGCGGCTCTGTTGACGGCAACCTTTATTGTTTAGATCAAAATAATGGGCAGCTTAAGTGGAAATTTGCCAGTAAGGGCCCAATTACAGGAACTCCTGCAGCAAACGAGGACATGGTTTACTTTGGATCGGCGGATAATAATATATATGCATTGCTTGCATGATTAAAGGTATGTATTGATGAGTAATTTTATTAAAAACATTATTGATAAACTATTTCCTTCTTCAACTGGAAGAAAGGATCAAGATTCCTTTGACCCAGGTCCCTATAGCTCTGGGGGAATTAATTTAAACTCTTCCAAAAAAGGTCAAACTTCTACAAATTTCAATGCGGCTACTGCCCCTTTAACTGAGGATCAACTTGCTGACCTTCAACTTAAATCAAACCAGATCGAACCCAAACAATTGATCGTCGGCGTGGGCCGAGATGTAGGTCGTCAACGGCAAAACAACGAAGATTCGATATTCTCATTATCTACAATTATTGATTCCAATGAGACCTCTCTACCTGTTGGTATTTTCATTGTGGCCGATGGCATGGGGGGGCATAATAATGGAGAGGTTGCCAGTGAGTTGGCAGTCCGAACCATGTCCTATCATTTAGTTAAAACCCTCTACCCTGCAATTTTCAGTCCCAAACCCCATGCACCAGAAAACTCATTACAAGAAATACTCATTTCAGGTGTCACCCAAGCGAATGAAATGATCAATAAACATTCTAATGGGGGGGGTACCACCCTTACCGCCGCCCTAACGATCGGATCACAAATGACAATTGCTCATGTGGGGGATAGCCGAGCATATTCCATTTTCTTAGATGGAAGAATGGAGCCCCTAACCCGGGATCATTCTTTGGTCAGCCGATTAGTCGAGCTAGGCCAGATCACTGAAGAAGAAGCAAAACATCATCCCCAAAAATCAACACTATATAACGCCGTGGGACAAAGCACAGTGCCCCGCCCAGACATCGTCAATGCAAACTTTCCCCAACCGGGTTATCTAATGATCTGTTCAGATGGTCTTTGGGGTGTTTTAGAAGAAGATGATATGTTCACGATCATCACGAACGCATCCTCTCCACAACGCGCCTGTCAAGACCTTGTAGATGCCGCCAATGCAGCCGGGGGACCCGATAACATTGCCGTGATTTTAGCAAAATTATCTGAATAGTCGGCGTCAAACGTTTTGGAATAGTTTTATGAGTAATATATGACAACAAATTATCTGGATAATTTCTATGCCCGTCTGGGCATATCCAAAAATGCATCTCCAACAGAGGTCAGAGATGCTTACTATCGCGCCGCAAAACAATTACATCCAGATACGAATGATACCCCCGCAGCCACAGAGTTATTCCTGCAAGTGCAAGAAGCTTACGAAACCCTTTCAAATGAATTAAAACGCACTGAATATGATTCCTTCCTCCCAGAAGATATCGAAGCGCCACCAGATATAATGGTGAATGCAATTTACAGTCGTGAAATATTGCCCATCAGTGATTCCCCACAATTAATTTATCTCCTCCTAAATCTGATTGCTGTGAAGGAACCCATAGAACAAAACGAATCATCAAAACCACCCCTAAATATTTGTTTAGTTCTTGACTCATCCACCTCTATGGGAGGAAAAAGACTAGATGCCGTAAAAGCCACCGCATCTAATATCATTAAGGAACTCGCTCCCCAAGACATATTATCTGTAATATCCTTCAATGATCATTCGGAAGTCATCATACCCGCAAATCGAGGTTCGGATTATTCAAAAATTGACTCTCGGATCAGGATGATCAGCGCTAAGGGAGGAACAGAAATTTATAAGGGTTTAAATGCCGGTTTATTTGAAATATCAAAAAATAGTCAGTCTTCCCATATCAATCACCTGATCCTGATTACTGATGGTCGCACATACGGGGATGAAGATGAGAGTTTACAGTTGGCAGAGGAAGCTCAAGAAAAAGGTGTCACTATTTCTTGCTTGGGAATTGGTCATAAATGGAATGATAAATTTCTGGACGAAATTGCAACAAAAACAGGAGGCAGCAGTTTTTACGCCTCCAACCCCAAAAATGTAAATAAGATCCTCAATGAAACATTTGAAGAACTTAACCTTACCTATGCAAATAATGTTTCTATTGAATTAAATTCTGAAGATGATATCGAACTTCGTTATGCCTTTAGAATGTCTCCAAACTCTTCTCCCTTAGAAATGGGAAACCCCTTAGAACTGGGGAGTGTTCCCTTAGGTGGAAACCTTTCTATACTATTAGAATTTTATCTGCCAAAGATTGACGAAGAAACTGATAAATATATCCTTGGAGAAGGAAACCTAAATTTAACTATTCCAAATAGAGCCATTCCCCAAATAAAGAACAAGTTGATTTTCTCACGTCCTGTGGCATTGAATCCTGAGAAATCCCCACCTCCACAAGTTTTGATCAAAGCAATGTCAAAATTATCACTATACCGCATGCAAGAACAGGCACGCAATGAATTGGCGGAGGGGAAGGTAGCAAAAGCAACCACCAGATTGAATAATTTAGCAGTTCAATTGCTTTCGTCTGGTAATCCTGATCTTGCTCATACAATACGTTTAGAACTTGAGAAAATTAAAGATGGAAATTCATTATCCGAAGAAGCAGAAAAACAGATAAAATACGGTACGAGAGCATTGGTATTTCCTCAGGAGAGAAATAAATGAGTGTCGTATGCCCAAATTGTCACCATCAAGAGCCTGAAGGGGCTTTATTCTGTCCTGAATGCGGATCAAAAATGATCATTGATGATGGTCTTTCTACAACGAGAATTATTTCAGACGAGATCAATAAAGAAATGGCTTCAAAATCTTCAACCTCCACATCAGCTTTTCAGGCAGAAGCACCAGATATTGAAACCTTTATTAGCTTGCATATCGTACAAACGGGTCAGATCCTCCCCCTGGTTGGAAGAGAAGAATTTACAATTGGTCGAGTCAGCGATGGGCAATCCATCTTGCCGGATATTGATCTGACCCCTTATGAGGCTTATGCACAAGGGGTATCCCGTTTGCACGCTACGATTCAAATTAAAGACGACACAGTAGTTGTTACCGATCTGGGGTCCGCCAATGGCACCAGAGTTAATAAGGAAAAAATTACGTCCCATGTTGGTCATTTACTTAATCATGGAGATATAATTAATTTGGGGCAGCTTAGAATACAAACCCTGATCAGGAAAGATAAAATAGTATCTTAACCATTCCTAATCATAGAATTAGTGGAGATTTTTATGCCCGAGACCATAATTGTACATATATCAAATGAAGAACCCTTTTTGGCCGAAATTGATGAACTTCCCGGCCCAAGAGACACAGTGTTGATCCTTTCAAATCCACGAAGAAGAGATGGTCGTGAAGTCACTTTCTTATCTGAATTAGTTACAACAGTTGCGTGGCCTTGGTCAAGAATAAATTTCATAGAAATAATATCTAGCCAACAAGAAGAAGAAATCATTAGTAGCATTAGAGAGTAAGAGAAAATTATGTCAGAGCAAAATACAAATCGTAGAATATTAGTAGTAGATGATGAAGAACGAATGGTACGCTTTATTCGATTAAATTTGGAGCATGATGGCTTTGAAGTAGTTGAAGCCTATAATGGTCAGCAAGCCATGGATCGATTGCGTGAGACTCTCCCAGACTTAGTATTACTAGATGTAATGATGCCAGATATCGATGGCTTTGAAGTCCTCCGCCTAATTCGCGAAAATAACGATGTGCCAGTGATCATGTTAACCGCTAAAAACGAAGAAGATGACCGTGTTCAAGGTTTGGAACTTGGCGCAGATGATTATGTCTCAAAACCCTTTAGTCCACGTGAATTGGTCAGCCGGGTAAAAGCTGTTCTTCGTAGAAATGAAGGAGCACGAAGCGCCACTAGTGGCTTAATAGAAGTGGATGATTATTTGAAAATTGATTTTGATCGCAGAGAAGTTTGGGTCGATAATGAGTTAGTAAAATTACGCCCCACAGAATATCGCCTCTTATATCACCTCGTTCAAAATGCAGGTTGGGTGATCTCCCACGATCAAATATTAGCGAAAGTATGGGGATATGAGTATCGAGACGAACCCCATTATGTGCGTCTTTATGTCAATTATCTACGACAAAAATTAGAACAAGACCCCGCCAAACCGAAATATATTCTTACAGAGCGGGGTGTCGGATACAGATTTGTCGATTATAAAAGAGAAAATAAAGATAATAAAGAATCTAAAGAAAAAGAATAAAAAAAAACTCCTGCTGGGTAAGCAGGAGTTTTTTTATTTAATTAATTTAATCTTCTTCCATCCGCTGGGAAAGCACGTAAAGATAATACCAGCCATAGATACCAGAACCATGGCCATCCCCCCATTGGATGCTGATCGCATAATTTCCCACCGCGCTGATATTCACCAGCTTGGTAGTGTTTACATTGGTCAACGGAATCGAAAATACGTCCTCATCCGGTTCAGGTGACATATTTTCATGTCCCCCTCGGCATTGAGCGCAAGGGCACGCATTACGTAAAAGCGCAAATGGAAGGGCAGCAGTTTCTCCGGTATCCCATTCAATATTAAGCAAGGCAGTTTCACGATCTGCGGTAAATCCAGTTGGTGTTGGTTCAGATGTCATAAATTTTCCTCTGATCAATTTTAGGCTTTCGAAAGAAGCCTTTTTATTTTCAATATTATGGATTTGGAATTACAGAAAGGTAATTTGCAGCAGCCCAACCAAATCGGTTTTCATCTACTGGGGTAACTAAATACCACCATGTGAACCCATCAATCTCTACCGGTCCACCGCGCACTTCAAATGCTTCAGAATCATACGCCAGGAAATTAATATCAGTTGTTAGCCCAGCATCATCTCGAATATTTAACCCCGTCCCTTCCGTCCCATAAATCTGCACATAAGCCCCAACCCCGATCATCCCCGGCAAGGGAGAGGGCGGTAAATTAGAAGTCGGGCTTGGCACCAAACTCGCAGTAGCTGTGGGGATGTAGGGTGTGCCCGTTGGTGCAGGAATAATTAGTAATGCTGCAGTAGGTTCTGGATTTGTCGGTAGTTGAATAAATGACAAAATTAGAATACTAGCAATAGTGAGAAAGACAGCAACTCCCACAGCACCCAACAGCACTGGCAGAGAAGAAAGTGTTCTTAATATGCCTTTAATCCAATTCATCATGATTTCCATCCAAATCCTGGCAACTTGAATAATGATTCTGATATCCCTGAAGGAACAAGGATGTGTATTGCCAATGAATCCACCTCAATTTTAACTTCTTTTTCAGTTTTTACCGAATCTCCATCCACCTAAAAATAAAGTGGGGAATCAGAAACAATATCTAAACTGCTAAAAGGGAGACGTTTAACATTTTTTGAATTCTTATGCCTATTCGATAGCAACAATACCAACGAGCGGAAGGAATCTGCCGGGCTATTGCCATCGAATAACCATAGATCCATTAACCCATCGTCGAGGCATGCTGCTGGAGAGATTTCGCTCAATCCCCCTGCATACTTTCGGATATTACTCACTACTGCGAAAATATACCGTCCTTCGATTTTTTGATCATCGATTTTAATTTCTAGATCAATCCCTTCCCAACTTTGAATATTTTTTAACACAGTCTGCGCATATTTTAAGATCGAAAATTGGCGTACATCATCCCGATTGGATTCCATTTGACGAACAACCTCAGCATCTAATCCCACCCCTGCCCATAACATAAAGGCTTGCCCATTAAGCATGCCTACATCCACAGCCTGCACATGACCCGAGATTTGTTTTTCAGCCGCAATTTCTAACGCGTTCAGATGTTGCCAAGTTAATCCTGCAAGATCAAATTCTCTAGACCATACATTTGATGTGCCCGCTGGCAATACCCCCAGCGCTGTTTTCGAATGGATTAAACCCTTCGCTGCTAACCCGATCGATCCGTCCCCTCCAGCAACAAAGAAAGCTGTGTATTCTTCTTCGCTAGCCTTCTCGGCCAAACTTGTAATATGTTGCGGGTTTTTTGAGGCGAAAACTTCGGCCTCCCAACCCAATTCATTTAATCGCTTTCCAACCCGATCAACCAGTTTTTCTTTCTGGAAGCGTCCTGATATGGGGTTATACACGATCATTGCATTGGGCATAGCTTTATTTTACATGAGAAAACTTGTATTTGTAGCACAATAAAAAAAAACTGAAAAATAATTTTCAGTTTTTCAATAGGACTGTCGAATCTCATAAATTGAGAGATTAAAAATTTCTTGAAATTTTCTTTTTACTGTATGGGGCCGTAAACTGCATCATTCAATGCCTGTAGAGTTTGCAAACCAGTCCATCGTTTTATCGGGTAAGAATCAATTGACAAATGATAAATATTATTTAATAACTCAGTTTCTAAACCATGGTTATCAAGATCTTGAATCCCTGCCCAGAAATTCCATAGCGGAATATCATAATCATAGGCAACTTCTGCCATGATCTGATTCAATGGAAAATCTGGGTCTGTGGCCTCCCCTTTGGTAACGATGATCGGTAATACATTATGATCGATCATATACGTAACCGCATTTCGTAAATTCGTGTCGAATTCTTCATTTCGTCCACTTCCCCAATTTGTGCCCAACATAATCAATGAGACGGGAGAATTATTTATACGTATTTCACAATCGATCGGAGTTTCAGCTGCGCCACAAAGCTCCCGGTTTGACCATGCAGTTGCAAATAAGGAAGCGACGGTAAACCCACTATTCACAGTTACGGCATCACGTGTCCACTGTCCAGAGTATCGATCCAAGGTAGGTTGCAAGTATGCATAATCATCCGGCAAGCTAAACGATTGATATTCAAAATGCCCAAACATACGCCAAGTCGGAGCTTGACAGTCTCCCATTATCGAATAATGGTTAGGGTCCCTTCCAGCTTCAACTGCCCGTTCATATATTTCAATTGCATTTTTACTAAAAAGAGGAACGATCGGCCAATTTCTCCAATCTTCGGGGTCCATCCGCACGTCCACATACTCCCACATCCCGATCTCTTGTTCCTTGGCCGTTGTTTCTGCTGCTAGGAAAAATCCACCACAATCTAGATCGGCCGCCTCATGTGAAGCGTTCGCAAGTCCCCACTCAGCCATCTGAAAATTAATGAAAAATTCATTTGTAAACACATATCTCAGATATTCCCCCGCATCATTTTGGTCAGGTCCATCGCCAACCAAAATTACATTTTGCCCCGTTAAGGAACTATTTGTTTCAAAAGCCTTTTGTCCACCCAATTCATCAATAGTAGGTGTCTCAATCCCCAAATATCGGACAGATATTACTTCCTCACCAGTATCAACAAATAAGGTTTGTGAATCTAGAACAGCAATCACCTCGCCCTGCTCAATGATCGGATCTGGTGAAACGCAATAAGCAGCGGGAATATCGGGAATGGATAAGATATTTTTTTCAAAATCCTCATCCTCCTCAGCCTTTGTCCCACTTGCATCCGCATCACTTTCTTCTGTTGGGGAAAAGCTAAAAGAAGTCACCTGAGTTTCTTCGATATTATTAGATGCGTCGTCAGACACCAGGCCAGAAAATGCACCATTATTAATGAGTAAAATAATTCCTGCAATCGTCGCAATCGGCAAAATTACCCCAAACAGCACCGTGGCAATAATTTTTGAAGTTTTGGGTTTTTTCAACCCAGAATTTTTTCCATTTTTTTCTGCGGTCATATAAAAATCTCTCTTTGGTATTTAGAATGCTTAGATTATACAAGTCTTTTCAAATTGGTAAAGAGGAAAAATAATTTTTTATATTTCCTACACATCTAATCTTCCACCCTATTTGACTATCCTAGCCCTCAAGCTTTTACCTTTTCACGGACTCGCCAATCGTTTCTAAATACAACTTCCCTTCTCATCTTCTTTCCGGTAAAATCATAAAATAAGATGATAGAAAAAGAATTGCTAAATAAACGATATAAATTAGAAGAGATGGTCGGTCGTGGGGGAATGGCCATGGTTTACCGCGCCAAAGACCTAATGCTCGAACGCGATGTCGCAATCAAGGTCTTAAAAAAAGAATTCTCGATCGACCCCGCTTTCAGAGAAAGGTTTCGACAAGAAGCTAAAGCTGCCGCCAACCTTTCCCATCCCAATATCGTCACCGTCCATGATTTTGGTTTTGATGATGAGCGATTATTTATTGTAATGGAATATGTCCCTGGTGAAGATCTAAATTCGATTATCCAAAAAAGAGGCCGACTAGGAATTTTGGAAGGCACCAATTTAGCCATCAAGGTTAGCAAAGGCATCGGCTATGCCCATCGTGCTGGTTTAGTGCATTGTGACGTCAAACCCCACAACTTCTTAGTTACCCCAGACAAGCAGCTCAAAGTAACCGATTTTGGAATTGCCCGAGCCTTGGCATCCATCAATCCAAATGAAGAATCTGATGTCATTTGGGGATCCCCACAATATTTTTCCCCCGAACAAGCCGGAGGCAATGCCCCTTCCCCCTCCTCAGATGTATATTCCCTCGGTGTAGTTATGTACCAAATGTTTACTGGCCAATTGCCATATATCGGGAAAACATCTACCGAATTAGCCAGACTTCACCGCCGCGGCATCCCCATTCCGCCCAAAGAGATCAACCCAGCCATACCAAATGAATTGCAAGAAGTCATTCTGAAGGTACTCGCCAAAGAACCCTCAGCACGCTACCGAACTGCAGATCAATTGGGGCGGGTACTACAAACTATTTCTGCCAGAATACCAAGTAATGACTCATTTTCAATCGATGAAAATGCCGAAGATCTCATCCCCACCAAACCAACAAACCGCCCCTCCATTCAAGTTTTATTTGATAAGATCACCAGTCTTTCAAAAGAAAAGGATCAAAGAACCTTAGATTCCCAAACCGCACCAAAAGTGGATTGGTTCGCTGTTTTCTTGGGCTTAGTTGCATTCGCTGCCGTGATCGGATTAGTCCCCCTCAGCATTTGGGTCTTTAATACCTTCTCGTTTTTATAAATTGTACAAAGTGTATAATAGGAAAATATGGCAAACCAAAATTTGATCGCCCCCTCCATTCTAAGTGCCGATTTTACTCAGCTGGGAAATCAGTTGAAAGAAATTGAAGATCATGGCGCAGATTGGGTGCATATCGATGTTATTGATGGCCAATTTGCCCCCAATATCACCATGGGCATCGTAGTTGTCGAAGCCTGCAAACGAGTCACAAATCTTCCCCTAAATGTGCATCTGATGATCAACAATCCTGAGAACCTAATCGCAGATTTTGCAAAAGCTGGAGCGAGTCATCTTACCATTCATACTGAAGCAAGTTCCAATCTTCATCGCAGTTTGCAAATGATCAGAAAACTCGGCTGCAAAGTTGGAGTCGCGATCAACCCAGGCACACCAGCGGAAGCAGTAAAACCCGTCCTCTCGATCGTCGATCTTGTTCTCGTGATGACAGTAAATCCAGGATATTCAGGACAGGCCTTTATTCCTGAAACCTTACCCAAGATCAAACAAATTAGAAGTTGGTTAGATGAAATTAACCCTGAAGCAGATATTCAGGTAGATGGGGGCGTAAGTGAAGAAACTATTCCTCTCTTGCTTCAAGCGGGTGCAAATGTCTTTGTATCTGGAAATAGCATATTCAAACACCCCCAAGGCATTCAAGCTGGCATAGAAAGTTTAAAAAATAAATTAGCCTAAATAAGAGCTAACTTTCTCTCTTAAATCAAAAATCACGGAGTTTTCCGTGATCATGATTCTAGGACAATAAAAACGTTTTAGACGGCTGTTTTAACCATGGTGCGGATACAGCGTGTGCAAAGAACTTTTTGCACTTTGCGGCCGCTTTCCCAAACCGAAATTTTTTGCAGGTTCGGTTTGAAGGTTCGGTTTGTAGCCTTTTTAGACCAAGGTATACTTCTTCCAAAAGTTGTTTTCTTGCCGCATTCAGAACACTTTGCCATAAGATTATCCTTCCATTGGATATAATTTCAATTATCGCTTACAATAACCGACGAATAATACCACATAACAAGTTGTTTTTCAACTCCGTTAAAAATATTCAAAATGTAAAAAGGGCAAAATCATGAAGAACGAAGAAACCAATTCTTTTGGTAGTGTAAATGTATCCGCTCGAGCCATTTCATCGATCGCTTACGAAGCGGCTGTTCGGTCTTATGGTGTAGTGGGACTCGCATCTAAGAACATAGTTAATGGGTTAACACATATGCTCGTAAAAGACCCAACTCACGGCATCGAGGTTGAGTGTAACGAAGATCATATTAATATCGACCTCTATGTGGTCGTGCAATATGGGACCCGAATAAAATCAGTTGCCAGCAGTGTAGCAAACACAGTGCGCTATAACGTTGAGAAAGCCTTGGGCTTCCCAATTAATGAAGTGAATGTACATGTGCAAGGGATTCGAATAAACGAAGCTGAGTAACCAGGAAGTTATTATTGCCAAAACAGATTAGGTTTGTTTTGGTTAATTTTAAAAAATCAAGGATGTTGGAGCATTCATGGACGACAAATCGACTATTCTAGGCTTTAAAAGACGTATGGCATTGGAGCGCTTTCCAGTAGACGGACAAGCGGTCAAAAATTTGATCTCTGCAGGTTTAACATGGTTAAAAACCAACCAAGAGATCGTCAATGCCCTCAACGTTTTTCCAGTACCAGATGGGGACACAGGTACGAACATGGTACTAACAATGCAATCCGCTTTTGCGGAGATTGAAAATTCTCCTGAAACACATGCTGGAACTATGTTCGGCGCAGTTGCCCAGGGTGCCCTGATGGGTGCCAGAGGTAATTCTGGTGTGATCTTGTCTCAGCTTTGGCGAGGAATTGCTTCCGCCATGACGGATGAGACTCACCTGACCGGAAAAAACCTTTCAAAGGGTTTTGTCAATGCCAGTGAAACTGCCTACAAAGGTGTAGTCAAACCTGTGGAAGGCACAATATTAACCGTATCTAAAGATATTGGTATTGCTACAGAAAAAGCTGCCAAGAAAAATGATAATCCCTTCGAAATATTAGAAGTTGCCCTTGAGGCTGCCGCGGTATCTGTCGAGCACACGCCAGAATTATTGCCGGTTCTAAAAGATGCTGGCGTTGTCGATTCAGGTGGAAAAGGATTATTCTATCTTCTAGAGGGGATGGTACGCTGGATGACTGGAGAAGCACTAGATAAACCAGTTGCTGATGTTAAAACATTAAGTGCCCTAGACTTTGAAACCGCCATGGGTGATGTGGAAGAAGGACAGGATTTTGAAGTCGTAGTTGACTTTAAACCCTTTGCACCCCTCGTCCTCGATACATTTTATGCGGGTCTAGAAGAATTAGGCACCTCCATCCAAGTTGGCGAAGGGGATGGCATGTACAGAATGCATATCCATGTCCCCTTAGAAAACCGCTATTTGCCAATTGATTATTGTATGGAGTTAGGTACCGTAACAGATGTAGCCCTTGAAAACTTGGTCGCCCAAATGGAAGATATTGAATCCGCAGCTGCCAATAATATTGAGCTCACCCCACTAAACCCGGGAGAAATTGCGGTGGTCGCTGTAGCGCCCGGACCTGGTATCGCCAAAGTTTTTGCGAGCATGGGTGTAACTGCAATAGTTGAGGGTGGTCAAACGATGAACCCCAGCACTCAAGACATCATGGCCGCCTTTGAAAATTTACCTACCAATAATGTCGTCATCCTGCCCAATAATAAAAATATTGTGCTCTGTTCCCAAGCGGCTGCCGATTTAACAGTAAAAAATGTAAAGGTCATCAGGAGTAAGACCGTCCCCCAAGGCTTAGCAGCAATGATGCGCTTGCTCCCTCATGGTGATTTTGATAAAGTCACAAGCGATATGAAATCAGCATTAAAAGATGTGGAAACCGGTGAGATCACCACTGCCACACGCACAGTAGAAATTGATGGTGTAAAAGTAAATGATGGTGAGATCATTGCCCTGTTGAATGGTAAGCTCGTACTTTCAGCTAAATCCCTAGAAGAAGGATGTCTAGGCCTCCTAGAAAAGATCGACATGGATGATTACGAGATCATGACCCTTTTCCACGGGAATAATGTCTCCAAAGATCAAGTAGCTTCCGTCGTCACATTATTAGAAGAAAAGTATCCTGATCATGAGGTTGAACTCCAAGACGGTGGACAATCTCATTACCAATTCATTTTCTCAATCGAGTAAATAAATAAAATATGCCCCAACTCTGCATTCTAACCGACAATACTGCCCAATTTCCCGTGCCCGTCTTTCCAGGGAGAAACCTTGTTCAGGTAATCTCTTTACACGTAGAAAATGAGGGAGAATATTTTGGTAAATCTGAAGGGGTCAAGGCAAACGATTTTCCAAAAAGTCTGAATAATGGGCATAGCCTAAAAGCAATTGCCCCAAGTGTAGAAGAATTCGAGCTCATGTTTGCTTCCCTCGGCCAACATTATGAAGAGATCCTAACTATCGTTCATTCTGCAAATTTTAGTAAGACATACGAAAACGCACAGTTGGCTGTGGAAAATTCCAAAGGGCGCGAAAAGATTCATGTCGTCGATGCCCAAACCATTTCAACCGGGTTGGGGTTGGTCGTCCAAGCTGCGGCTGCCGCGGCCGAAGAAGGCAAAGGTGCCAGCGAGATCGAAGATTATATTCGAAATCTACTCCCCCGCCTCTATACGCTGTTTTTCATCGAAGGCCTCACATATCTCCACAACACCGAATACCTCGGAAAAGGGCAAGCCCTTATCGCCGAACATATGAAAATGCTCCCCATGTTTGTTTTAGATAATGAAGAATTTGTCCCAACACAAAAAGCACGAAATTATCGCCACCTCGTCGACCTACTCCATGAGTTTCTCTGCGAATTTTTGACTATCGACCATGTCGCGATCCTCCAGGGAATCCCCCCCTTCGAAAATGAAACAAGAGCCTTACGTGAAAGAATGGCATTAGATTTCATCGATACGCCGATCAGTGAACACACTATCAATGCCCCCCTAGCCGCCATCATTGGCCCACGGAGTTTGGGCATGTTTGTGCTTCAGGCCGAAGAATAATGCAAATAGGCATTGTCACCGACAGTACTTCTGATCTCCCTCCCCAAATTTTAAAAAAATATCAAATAGAATCCATCCCAGCCATCGTCGTCATTGGCGGCGAGCAATTTCGAGATAGTGTTGATCTATCACGCAAAGAGTATTACCAACGCCTTCCCGATATTAATCCTCCCCCCACAACAGCTTCCCCCGCCCCTGGCACCTACGAAGAAACTTATCGAGATATCTTTGATAAGGGGGCGGACCACATCATTTCCATTCATGCAGCCAGCGATCTAAGTGCTATCCACGATACGGCCAAACTCGTTTCAAAAGGATTTGGGAGCAACGTCACCGTAGTGGACAGCCAGCAGCTTAGTCTCGGACTTGGATTTCAAGTTCTGGAAGCCATCAAAGCAGCCAAAAAGGGTTTAGAAATTCCAGAAATCATCGCCCGTATAGAAAATATTCGTGGTCGTCTACAAGTTCATGCCATGTTAGATACCATGGAACAACTTAAGCGCAGTGGACGTGTTTCTTGGGCCCAGGCCGGTTTTGGCTCTTTTCTAAAATTGAAATTGTTTATTGAATTGAAAGAGGGGCAAGTGCTCAGGGAAGGCCAAGCACGCAGTCGGAGACGAGCGATCAACAGCCTAAAAGACAGGATTCGTAGCTATGGGGAGATCGAGCAATTCGCGATCCTTCACACCAACGCAGAACAAGATGCGAAAAATATTTTAAAAGAATTGGATTTATCCTTAGATGAAGATCCATTCATAATCAATGTCACAACAGTTATTGGTACCCATGTGGGGGTAAATGCATTGGGCTTTGTCGCAGTATTAAAATAGAAACAGATAGAGTTGTTAGCGCATGCGCGCCAATCCTGATAAAATAAACTATCTATGAAAGCATCTATTGAAAAACTACAAAAATTCTTTAAACAAGAAGCAAAACGCAATTACGATAACGGTGCGGTAATGGGCGGACTAGCTAAAATGCTAGAAGGTTGGGAAGCCGAAGCGCGTGCGGATGGTATCCCAGACGGCCTTATACAGGCCGTTACCACTCGATTACGAGATTACCAACGTCTCAGCCAAGAATCGCGAAAAGACGCCCTAAAGGGGTTGTGGACACGTATTCGAAGGGAAATCGGGGGCGAAGAACCACCAAAAACACCCCCTCAGGATTCTGCGCCCAAAAAAGCCGTAAACACCCAACAAAAGCCCGCGAAAAGCGCACCCCCGAAAAAATCCAACCAAGGCGCAAAACCTAGCGGACCACCCAGCAGCAAACCACCTCAAACCCCTAAACCAAAACCGCGTAAACCTGCTAAACAACCGATTAAACGTCCGAAACCGGAAGGCCCGAAGGCTGCACTAGATGCCATGGTCACCGTCTTAGATGGTGTCGGACCCAAAAACGCGGAAAAACTTGAAAAATTAGGCATCCAAACCCTACGGGATATGCTCTATCATTACCCCCGTCGTTACGACGATTATAGCCAAATGAAAACCATCAATCGGCTTAAATTTGGCGAAGAGATCACGATCATTGGCACAGTACAAAGTGCTAGGGTGCGCCCAACCAAAGGTGGGAAACTAAAGATCACCGAAGTGGTCGTCACCGACGGAAGTGGTGCATTAAGAGTGAACTGGTTCAACCAACCCTGGCTCACCAACACCCTCAAAGAGGGCGTCCATGTCGTCATTTCAGGAAAAGTTGAGCAATATCTCGGTAGATTAATTATGAGCAACCCCGAATGGGAACTGCTCGAAGAAGAACAATTACATACCAATCGAATTGTCCCCGTTTACCCACTCACCGCAAATATCACCCAACGTTGGTTACGTGGTCAAATGAACAAAGTAGTCAACTATTGGGCATTACGAGTGCAAGAAACCTTGCCCCAAAACGTAATTGATTCAGCAAAATTATTAGAACTCCCCGATGCTCTATTACAGATCCACTACCCCGATAGTAACGAAGCACTCAAGGCCGCCCAAGACCGCCTCGCCTTTGATGAGATCTTTTATCTTCAGATGGGCGTGCAGCGCCAAAAGCAGCAGTGGGCGCAGCGTGTCGCGCAAAAATATCAGGTTTCCGAAGAGTGGCTGACCTCCCAGAAAGCCCGTCTCCCCTATCAACTTACCAGTGCCCAAGATAAAGCTATTTCTGAGATTCGCAAAGACCTCAACAGCGGCCAGCCTATGAACCGTCTCCTCCAGGGAGATGTTGGATCGGGTAAAACGGTCGTGGCAGCCTTTGCGATCGGCATGGTCCTGCAAGCGAACAAACAAGCTGCTATCTTGGCCCCCACCAGCATTTTGGCTGAACAACATTATCAAAGTCTGATCAATCTAATGAGTGAGGGCGAGAACGCCCTTTTGAAACCCGACCAAGTACGGTTGATTATTGGGGCCACCCCCGAAAAAGAGAAATCTGAAATTCGTAGTCAATTAGCCGATGGATCGATCAAATTGATCATTGGCACTCATGCCTTATTAGAAGATCCCGTCATATTCCAGAATCTTCAGGTCGCCGTGATTGATGAACAGCATCGTTTTGGTGTCGAACAACGGGCTGCCCTCCGCCAAAAAGGTGAAAATCCTCACCTCCTGGTGATGACCGCCACTCCAATTCCGAGATCATTAGCCCTCACTGTCTTTGGCGATCTTGAACTGACCATCATTGATGAAATGCCTCCTGGCAGAATACCTGTCGATACATTTATCCTTACCTCCAGGGAGAGAGAACGGGCATACACATTGATCGAAAAGCAGCTTGCTGAAGATCGACAAGCCTTTATTATTTATCCATTGGTGGAGGAAAGCGAGAAAAGCAACAAACGCGCCGCAGTGGAAGAAAGTGAACGCCTCCAAAATGAAGTATTTCATAAACATAAAGTTGGGTTAATCCATGGGCGTTTAAAACAAGCCGAAAAAGATGAGATCATGACCCAATTTAGAGATAAAGAAATCGATATTCTGGTCTCAACCACCGTCGTCGAGGTAGGGGTAGATATCCCCAATGCATCGGTGATGCTGATCGAAGGGGCGAACCATTTCGGGTTGGCTCAACTTCATCAACTCCGTGGCCGAGTCGGCAGAGGCGCTGAAAAATCCTATTGCCTTTTGATCCCAGAAGATGACGCAAACACCGAAAACGAACGCCTGAAGGTCATGAGTGAGACCAATGATGGTTTTGTATTGGCAGAAAGTGACCTCAACCAGCGTGGGCCCGGACAATTTTTAGGCTCGCGCCAATCTGGCTTCTCAAAGTTTCAACTAGCCAGCATGACCAATATTCGTTTAATCGAAAAAGCCCGCCGAGAAGCAAGAAAATTAATTTCTGAAGATCCAAACTTAGAAAGAGAAGACCACAAGTTTTTGGCCCATACCCTCAATCTCCTATGGGAAAATGGGCAGGGAGATATAAGCTAATGATTAGAGCATTATTCCCCGCAACTTTTGATCCAATTCATAATGGACATATTGACATCGCCAACCGCGCTTCCAAATTCTTTGATGAGGTGGTGGTGGCAGTTTACGATCGCCCCATTAAATCCTTGCTTTTCAGCCCTGAAGAAAGAATGACCTTAGTCAATGAAACTTTCAAAGACCATAAAAATATTCGTGTCACCGGTTTTGGAGGTCTCACTGTAGATTTTTGCAAAGAAATTGATGCCCAAGTCATCGTTCGTGGCCTCCGTGTTTTTTCTGATTTCGAATATGAATTCAGACTAGCCCTAGCGAACAGGGAATTGGCCCCGGAAATTGAAACCGTCGCCCTGATCACCAGCAAAGAACATACCTTTCTCTCTTCGACAACGGTGCGTGAAATCGCCCTATTAGACGGTGATGTCTCCTCAATGGTTCCTGAAAATGTCGTGATTGCCCTCAGAAAAAAATATCTTGAAGGCAATCACGAGGAAATGGCAAACAGAACCTAAACATTTCACCAGTGAAATTTAGAAGGCGTGTTCAGTTGACGAATTTAGATTTTATGTGTAGGCTTTAGAATAATAGAGAGTTATTCTCCTGGTGAGCATAATTCTTGCAACAATCGTTAAAAATAACCTCCCATCATTATTTTTGAGGGTACAAATGGATATACTACATTTAGTAGACAGATTAGAAGAATTATTCAATGAAAGTCGCCCGATTCCATTTACAAATAATGTGATCGTTGATGAAGACCGCATGTTAGACCTCATTGATCAGATGCGAGTGGCGGTTCCAGACCAGGTGAAACAAGCCCAAAAGGTTGTCACCGAAAAAGATCGCATTCAAGCGCAAGCCCAAGAAGAAGCACAACGCACCATCCAGCTTGCCAGAGAAAAAAGCGAAGGTCTCGTTGACCGTGATTCGATCGTTGAGGCCGCTCAAACTCGTGCGCAAAAAGTTCTCGAGCAAGCGCTCTTAGACGCAGAAGCCACCCGCAATGAAGCCGATGATTATGTCTTAGAATCATTGACATCATTAGAGATTGAAATGGAAAGGATCATTCAGCAGGTTCGAAATGGCATTCGCACCGTTCAACATGCCAATCCCAATGTCAACCCTCCCACCGAGTAATTAAATTAATTAAAAACGGCGGCCTCTGCCGCCGTTTTTTTATTTAACCAATATAAATTCTTTCTATGATCCGAAAAAATCATTAGAAATCCTCCCTAAATAGCATATAATTCATTTCGAAAATAAACTAAAAACATAGGGAAAAATGAAGAAAAAAATATTACTTTTTATCATCGTCATCCTAGCAACTTTCACAATTTCTTTTGTTGTTTGGACAAATAACAGTAGTAAAGCGGAACAACCCGCCTTAGATGCACTCACATCTGATTCCTTGGTCTCATACACTCAAGAGGATTGGATCGTTTTTAGTCCCATTGCAAAGCAGGCAAACACCGGTTTTATCTTTTATCCTGGAGGAAAGGTTGAGCCAGAAGCCTATGCACCAGCCCTCAAAGAAATCGCAGCTCAAGGTTATTTGGTCGTAAATGTACCCATGCCGCTCAATCTAGCGGTTTTTGCCATAAATAAAGCTGATGAAGTCATCGAGGCATATCCAGAAATAGAGTCCTGGGTGATCGGTGGGCATTCCCTTGGTGGCTCCATGGCCGCAGCTTACGCTCAGAATAATCAAGAGTCCATCGATGGCCTGATTTTTTGGGCCTCCTATCCCGGCGGAGATATGACCGACCTAAAAATGCCAATACTTTCAATCTATGGCACCAACGATATGGGCATTGACGGCATCTTAGAAAGTGATGTGAATCTCCCAAATAACACCATTTGGGAAATTATTGAGGGTGGAAACCATGCCCAGTTTGGATATTATGGGGAACAAGAAGGGGACGGTAGTGCAACTATCAGTGCCGAGGATCAACAACACCAGATCATCAAATCGACCCTATCCTTTCTAGATCAGTTCTTCAACTAAGTTCTTTAAATCATAAAGAGGGCGTTTGCCCTCTTTATATTTATTATATTATTTTGTTTTTATTGTAGGGTTTTCAGCCAGCTTATTAAGGGCTCCCCACTTTTATCCAAATTCTCCACAACTGCCTCATAATAGACCGCAATATATTGCTTAAATAAACTATCAGGAAGATTTCTTTCTTTTAGTAAGCCTTGCAACCATGAAATATTTGGAAGCACATAATCCAAATTCCCCAAACTGAATGCAGCGCTAATATCATTAGCCAAAAAATCATTTGCATCACGTATAAAATCATTCATTCCCGGATCAGAAATTTTATTAAAATTGCGCATCACTCCCTTTTCGATCAACGCCTTTTGCGCTATAAACTGCGTTCGAGTCTCAGAATAATCTGGGATTTCCTCATAGTGTTCAATTTCAGGTTTTGCTCCCTTTAGGAGGTTTTCAATAACCTTCACTGCCTTCAATAGATCATCCCCTAAATATGTGCCATAAATATTGGAAATTATTTCCGGATTAGTACTAAAGATCAATCCCCCATATGCCAAATCGACTTTTTTATTCTTCAATGACTTCCCAATTTCAAACAGCATTGCCGCTGATGAGAGATGCATCGCCGTCATCACCACCAAATCTGGCTCCACAACCCCCATGGTTTCATCCAACTGGGGTAAAGGAACATTCGCCCCCAGGTAAACTACCTGCCATCCTCGGTTTCTTAAAAGGAAGCATAGTAGTAAGGAGGAAAAGCTATGTTGCTCTGTTTCCGGGCAGCCTAGCAGTACAGTGCCAGGCAATATCGGCGCAGCAGCGGAGGCGATCAAAACGTCCATTCTCCTCGTTGCCAATGCGGATGTAAAATGCTCTTGTTGCACCGTTGCTTCCCCTCGATACCATAACGCGCCTATTTCAGAAACACCCTTTTGAAGCACTTCAATACAAACCGTTTCTAAGGGGTATATCGCAAACCCTTGGGTCAATATTTGATCCGCTCTTTTCTCATCAAAATTCAAACATGCCTCGAGCCATTCCCTTCGAACTTCATCCAGGTTTTCTCCCACTAGTGGCAGGTCAGCTCCCTCCCCTTCCTTTTCTTCAATATTTAAGGGGTTCTTTTTTTGTTCAATAATACTATTCCAATACGCCACCGCTTGTTTTATCCGCATACCTTCTTTTTGGCGATCCAGCAGCCATCGAATCGTTTCGATATCATATTGAGAATATAAGCGATGCCCCCCCTCGGTGCGTTGCGGTTGAGGCAATCCATAGCGTCGCTCCCATGCTCGCAAAGTATCGGCTTTGATATTTGTTTCCATCATCACTACATTAAGATTAAATCGAGCAGAGCGATCAAAAATATTTGTCATTAATCCAAACTCCTTATGGCACTTCTATCAATAAGGATACCAAACCGTTTATTATTTGTCAATATTATCTGTGCAAATACTTGACATTTTTGATAAACTGTGTAAAAATACTCCTAATAACAAATTGTAACGTATAAATTGGCTCAAAAGAGGAAACAAAAATGTCATTTTATTTATCAATCAGAGAGGTTTGGCGAAACAGAGGAAGGTTCGTTCTTTTCAGTTTGGTCATTGCCCTTATCACCATCCTTGTCCTTTTCGTTGCCGCGCTTGGTAACGGTTTGGCAAATGCAAATCGCCAATTCATAGACAAGCTCGATGCAGATTTAATCGTCCTCCAAGAAAATGTCGATCTCAATCTCACCAGCAGCAGGATTACTCAGGATAAATTGGAGGATATCAAAAGTATTGCCGGTGTTGCCGAAGCAGGGCTCCTCGCCTTCAGCTCAGCCACCCTAGTATTTGACAATGGACTGGAAACATTAGATGTCTCCATCATCGGAGTTACCCCCGGAGAATTGGGAAACCCCAGCCTATTAGAAGGAAATCCCTTAAACAATTCGAGTGCTAATGAAATTATTATTGACAATAAAGTAGCCGATAATATCGGTCTCCAAGTGGGCGATCAAGTATCTCTTCGCAGCATCCAAGGCGAGGACGAATCCTTTTTCGACCTCACAATCGCCGGCATTACCGACGAGCGGCAATTCTTTTTTGCCTCCTCGGTCATCATGTCTCTTACAACCTGGAACGAAGTTCGCCCCCAAGCTTCCCCCGCCCCACAATCCGGTGATGTTTTAGGAAACATGGTCGCCGTAAAATTGGCCGACGGAGTTGACCAATCCATCATCGAAGGTAGATTGATCAATACGATTGAAAAGATTGAGGTTGCCGACAAGATCACCGTGATCGAAGCCCAACCCGGATATGGCCCTCAACAGGCAACCGTCAATGCACAAAAAGGCTTTGCCTATTTGATCGGCGTATTGGTGGTCGGTGGATTCTTCCAAATTCAAACCCTACAAAAAGTGCCCCAATTGGGCATGCTAAAAGCGATCGGCACCGACAATCGCACAGTAGGTGCTGCCGCATTGATGCAGATCATTATTGTGACCATCATCGGCATTCTGATCGGTGGCATCGGGGTCTTCCTGCTCTATTTGGGCATTCCTGACAGCGTTCCCTTGAGCTTCAACGTCCCCACAGTCCTCACAGCAATCGGTTCCCTTTTACTTATCGGACCCATTGGCGGATTAGTCTCGATCCGGATTGCATTAAAAGTAGAACCCCTAACCGCCATTGGTTTGTCATCCTAAGGAGAAAAACATGACCACAGCATTAGAAATTACAAAAGTTAGTAAAATTTATGGAAAAGGCGACAACGCAGTCAAAGCTGTCGACCAAGTTTCGTTAGACGTAAAAGCCGGGGAGTTTATCGCCCTGGTTGGCCCAAGTGGATCCGGTAAAACCAGTTTATTAGCCATGTTAGCTGCCCTGCTCTCCCCCAGTGAGGGAAGCATCTTCATCGACAATAGCGATCTAAGAAAAATGGCAGAAAAAGAAAGAACCCGTTTCCGCAGGGAAAAGATCGGTTTCACATTTCAAGCCAACAATCTTGTCCCTTATCTCACTGCATTAGAAAATGTCTCCCTAATGCTAAAATTAAATAACGTGGGCAACAAAGAAAGCATTCAAAAGGCCGAACAAATCCTTGTGCGATTAGGTCTTGAAGATCGTTTATCAAGTTTCCCCCGCCAACTATCCGGTGGGCAAAAACAAAGGGTTGCTATTGCCCGAGCATTGGTCCACAATCCCAGCTTAGTTTTAGCCGATGAACCCACCGCCAGCTTAGACACTGATCGCGCCTACCAAGTCGTAAAAACATTTTCCGATTTGATTCACGAACAGGGTCGTGCTGGCATCATGGTCACCCATGATCTCCGCATGACCAAACACGTCGACAAGATCGTCCAAATGGTAGACGGAAAGATCGTCAACATCATTTCCAATCAAATTGAGATCGAAGCCCTGTCCGCTAACGATTCCTTTGGCATGCCAATACAAATCCCGCAAAATACCTCATCTCAACTGAATATCCCCCTAGCTCCGCCACCCACAGTTTCCACCCCGGCAAGAGTATAGAAAAAGAATACTAAAAAAAACCAGCAAGATGCTTTGCTGGTTTTTTTGCGATTTAAATATAATTGAATATTTCTTATTTTGAATAAAATTCCCCAAACAACAATCTTTCTCGATCAAATCTCACCAATACAATCACAAAAAGTAGCAGATCTACAATTAGGAAAATCCAAAGAAATAATGGCAAAGATGTCTCAGTATTGAAATAATTAGAGAATTTAACAAGAATAATATCCGAGTATTTAGGAAATAATGGTCCTATTACAAAAGCTGGAATTAGCAATGGAATAATAAATGGTACTAGTTTATTCTGAGCCTCAAACAATGTTGCCGAGTAAAGAGAAGAATTTATTCCAGCCACACTAATAAAAATAGATAATAGCAGGCTTCCAAGAACCATCCCGATCAAAAGATCAATCGGATAAAAAATAATCTCCCCCATTGAATGGAATATATTGACGACAATTAACCCGATCAGCATATTGACCAATGCAACCCCCCATCCAATTAGCACAGCCATCCCTGTTTTACCGATCACAATCGAAATGTTTCTTGCGGGAGTTGCCAACAAAGGTTCTAGGGTCTTTGCAATTCGCTCTCCCACGATAGAATTCGGGGTAATAAATCCGATCACAACAAAAGGAATCAGGAAGATAAATGGAAAAGCCATGATTGGAGAGTCGATCCAATTTGCCTCCATTTTAATGGGTTCATATATCGCAAAACCAGCAGTAATAACTAATATTGGGTACGCACCCACCTGAAAATTTGCTAAGGATAAGAATGTCCTCTGCAAATCCTCCCATTCTTTATTAAAAATTATCGCGATATGCTTTAGCATAAATATATTTCCCAATTAACAATAAATATATTATTGCATAAAGCACAATATCGAGTCAAATTAATTTCATTTATTGAAAAATGTTTGTCTAAACCCCTGCAAAATGAGTAAAGTGATAAGAGATTTTTCCATCCCTCAACCCCAAGGTATCTTTCCCATTAAACACTTGTCCTTCATTAGAGGTCGCTTCCCAATTAAAATGTCGTGAATTTCTTGAACCTGTTTTATTGGTGAGTTTGAATTCTGCGCCGGGCAAGATCTGGTCAAAGCAGGTTTGATACCAGCTCATTATTCGTTCAGTCCCCTGAATCGTTCGGTTTGCGTTGATATGCACCCCATCCTGGGTATACAAACTACCAATCTTCAATACATCATATGAATTCAAAGCCTCAATTAACTCATCCGTCACATCATTTTCTTCAGGAGCGTCCACCCATTCATAATCTCGAATCACATTCCATTGGTTTGGCAGTATGTTTCGGCAATTATCCCAACTCCAAAAATTCGTCGCCGGAATTCCTAATTCGGTCACCGCTTCCAAATAAGCTTGCACATCTTCCACGGTCGGCTCCCATCCATCATAAGCATAGACGGATCCTGTAGGAATAATTGGACGATTAGGTTCAATATCTTGATATTCACTGATCGATCTTGTCAATTGCCCCGCCGGGTTATGAGCTCCCTGCCAATAGATCTGCGGCATATTATAGTCACAATAATCCAGAAATTCTTTATAAGGAAATTGCGGATGATAACTCGGGAATCGATAAGAACTCAGGGCCATCGGCAGGTCGGGGAGAGCCTCTCGCATTTCCTCCATAAACTTTTTTGCCACCAAATCCTTTCCCGGTGTTTTAAATTCATATTCCGCATTTGCCACAAATCCATCCAGCCCTAATTCCAAAATCCGCTCATAAGATACCCGCGCTTCGTTCACCGGGTCAGTGCCCCGCAAATAATGCCATCCCCAAACCTGAATCCCATTACTTTGCAATAAATCTGTTAAGGGTTTTGCCAGGTCAAAATTACTTTCTCGGTCAAAATTAAATTTATTCACCCCATCCGCGATCTTAATCAGCACATGGGTAAGATTGGCTTTCCGCACATCATAGAGGATCGAATTGATATCCCCCCCATTACAATATCGAATCTGCCAAATAAAAAAACCTTTTCCCGTTAATGTCATAACCTTATCTCCAACATAGTTATCTTTTTACAACCAAATAAACCATGTTACTAAATAAAAATTGCATCTATAAAAATCTGGAGTTAAACTCCATATCTCTATAGATGCAAGAATCTTGCCTATTTGTAGATTAGCACTAGAATATATGGATTAATGCTCGATTACACCTCGAACGCCCATTCACCATCTTTCATGATCGCTTCCATAGTCCCATCAGAAAGCATCCCATCCACATTCATCTCCCCAGAGCCGATCATGAAATCCACATGGATCAGGCTTTTATTCCCACCCGCCGCTACATATTCTTCATCAGACATCACTCCCCCGCCCTCTAAGCAGAATCTAAAAGAACGTCCTAGCGCCAGATGATTAGACGCGTTTTCATCATATAAAGTATTCAAAAACGTCAGCCCCAATTGTGAGATCGGTGTCTGATGGGGAACCAATGCGACTTCACCCAAAAACTTAGCCGGTTCATCCGTGTCCAACAACGCCTGAAGGGCTTCTTCCCCTTTCTCTGCAGAAAAATCGACTACCTTTCCGTTTTCAAATGTGAATTGGAAATTCTCAATTAATTTTCCCTGAAAACTCAGGGGTTTTGTAGAACTCACCACCCCACTGGTTTTCCCTCGATGAGGACTTGTAAACACCTCTTCAGTGGGCAAATTCGGCACAAAAGAAATCCCAGATGTTGTTGTTGGGCTGCCACCTTCCCAAATATGTCTATCGGGCAATCCCAAGCTCAGATCCGTGCCTGGTGCAGTCAGTCTCAGTGACGAATATTGCTTATCGGTAAGATACTCTTTCCTCTTCCCCAGATTTTCAAATTGTTGGGTCCATGCCTCCACGGGGTTTTCTTCGTCTAATCTGCAAGCTTTGATCACAGCATCCCAAAGTTTTTCCTCTGCATCTTCTTGAGCATCATCAGGAAAAACTCTTGCTGCCCAAGCTGGCGTTGGAGGATTAACAATCAGCCATTGAAGCTCACCTTTTCCACGTTGAATATTGTATTTTTCTAAATATTTCGCATGAACCTGTGCCACTTTTGATATATCATCAGGATGTACATCTTTCAATAGATCAGGGTCTTTTCCCCATACATACAAAAATGCATCTCCCCGCTCCGCAGATTGGATCACCCCATCCGCCTCCCAATTTGGATATTCTTCAAAAGAATCCTTTGGCGCGTTTTCCAACCGGATTTTATCGATTTGTTCATCGATCCAGTTTATTGAAACCAACTTGCTTCCATTTTTATATGCAGCTTCAGTCACTTTTCTCACTAAAGGCGCAACCTCCAAAGGAGACGCATAAATAAATAGTCTCTGCTCTGGTTGTAAGTTCAAACAAACCTTCACGATCAATTCAGCATAATGATTCAATATAATATTAAATTTTTCCTCGTTCACATTTCCTCCAACTAAATTCGATTATTCTTCAATCTCTACACCTTCTAAACCCAAGGATTCTGCAATCCCCTGCATCGCTTCTAGCACATTCCCCACATGCGCCCATTGCTCGATTCCAAAATCCTCAAAAGCTTCAAACATTTCTTCGCGATTAGTCCCTGCAGCAAAACTCAAATTTTTCCATTTCTTTTTAATGGATTTAATTTTAACATCCTTGATCGCCTTTGATGGGCGAACCAAAGCGGTTGCAGTGATCAATCCAGTGATCTCATCACACGCATATAAAGTTTTCCTCACCAAGCTGTCCCGCGGCACCCCAGTATGATCCGCATGGCTCAGGATAATTTGAATAATTTCCTCAGTTACACCTTTCTCTCGCAAAATTACTGCCCCCGCATGAGGGTGTTTTTCCAGGCTTGGGTGAATCTCCCAATCAAAATCATGTAATAGCCCGATCACTCCCCATAAGTCTTCATCCTCCCCAAATTTTCGTGCATAAAAACGCATGGCAGCTTCCACAGAAAGCATATGTCGAAACAAACCTTCATTTTGAATAAACTCGTTGACAATTTCTAAGGCCTCAGCTCGGTCCGTCATCTTTCCTCCAAGTTTTTTTTGACAATTAAATTTGTTTTTTCCACCCGATATAGAAAACGCAATGATTCATTTATAAAAATAGGCCTGGGGGTTTAGCCCCAGGCCTATAATAACTAACGAAAAAATTTCCTAAACAAACCGTTTTCGGATATTGGAACTGATATAGTCCAAGGTCGCAACCGTAATAGCGATCAACCAAACTGCCAATCCAGCATTATCATATTGGAAGAGGCGTATCCACTGGATCAAGATAAAGCCAATACCCCCACCACCAACCAAACCAATTACTGTGGACATACGAACATTGATATCCCATCGATAGATCGTGAAGGAGATGAAAGGAGGCAAGATCTGCGGCACAACTGCAAACACGATCGTCTGTAGTCGATTCGCACCGGTCGCCTGTAAGGCTTCGATGGGTCCCGGATCAATACTTTCTATTGATTCGGAATAAAGTTTTCCCAACGCAGCAACAGTATGCAAGGTTAACGCGATGAAACCTGCGAAAGGTCCAGGGCCGATCCAAATCACTGCCACAAGTCCCCAGATCAGCGGTTCTATTGATCGGATAATATTCATGATCGTTCGGGTAGTCGTATATGCGATCATTCCAACATTGATATTTCGGCTTCCACCCTGACGCAAGGCGTAGTAGAAACCAAGAATCCCAAATAGGATCGCGCCGCCAATTGCAAAGGTCATTTCGGTTTCAGCAGCTAATTCTGCTTTAAGGGGAATTCCGCGAATCCCACGGCTAAACCCTAGGCCAAGTAAATAACCTGGGGCTACACCAATCAGGGTCATCCCAATCACAGAAAGAATTGTGTCGCCGTTTTTTCCCAAAAGTTTAGATAGGTATTCAAATAACCGTCCACCTAAACTCATGAACAGCCAACTAATCCCAAATAATAAAAGGATCGCGATCATTAATATTGGAATCGGTGCTTTATCCAATCCGCCAAACAACTTGATGATCTGAGTCATCGTCACGCCAGTAAGCCCAACCCCCACAACTAGTCCAATCACCCCGCCCACCATTTTGGCCAATGTCTGCACAATCGAAGCCATTAGGTTTCGAGCCGCAAGGAAACTTAAGGGGAAAGCCAAGATGATCCCGAAGAAAGTTGCCATTAGTCCTAGCATAATGGTTTCCAACATACCCTTAAGCGCAAGTTTCATTTCATCGCTTAAGGCTCCAGTAAACCTTTCTTCGCTTTTCTCACGGACAAGAATAGTATGGATCTGATCTCCAACTGCTGTAGCAATCACAGTCATTTCAGGGATGTACAATTTGGTCTCAAATTCACCACGCTCATCCATGATGATATCGGTTTCGCCAACGCCTCGGGGTTTAAATGGGTTGCCGATCGGGTTTCTCCACCAGATCTCAACCTTTTGTCCGGGGGTAAATCCACCTCCGAAGATCGTGATTTCTGTCCCAAAAGTAACCTTCCCCTGCAGGTCGCGCGTGGTTAATTCCCCACATGTATTATCAAGGCTGATCCATGTTTCCCCATCCATAGGAAGGTTCGCATCTGGACCCACCGAACCTGCTGGGCATGGGGCTTGAATTTTTTGTGCAACTTCAAGCACATCTTGCTCAAATGCAAAAGCGCTTCTCCATGGCCAAGTAAGGCGGGTTAAGATGATCTGAGTATCTGTATACTCACTTATGGCTTTATTCAAATCAATTTCGGTGATTTGATATCCTAAACTAAAGATCAATAAGCAGAGGACCAATACCGCAAAACCCAAGGAAGGCATTGCTTCTCCTGCTTTTAATGCACCAATCTTACCTGCATCAAAAGCCTGCCAAATCCAAAAAGCTGCTAGAGCCCCGGCAGAAAATATTGTCGTAGTAAGGTATACCGTTTTCAGCTCAGCTACAGTTCCGGCTAATTCTAAAACCGGTCCACTAAGTAAAAAAATCAGAATGAAATAAAGGAGTCCCACTCCATAACCGCTAAAGGCTTGGGCTGTTTTATCCTTTATGATGTATTTATTTAATAAATAATTGAGGGACATTAAAAAGATCAATAATGCGCCCATTTCCAATACACTAATAGCAAAGATTTTAAAACTCAAAGCAAAATTGGGGTAACGAGCACGCTGACCGATTGTCCAAATACTCAAACTTCCCATTAAACCCACGCCAATTAATATCGTAAGACCTCGCTGCCATTGTTTAGCAAGCATCTGTCCTAAACCAGGCAGGATTAATGAGAGAAATGTATGGAGAGGAGACTGTCTGTTTTCGTTTGAAATTTTATTATTCATAATGATATCCCTCTACTCTCCACCAAGGCGTTTCGCGTCTTCACCATAGATCTCTTTGAAACGCTCATCGGTAATCTTTTTGACATCATCTTTTGTTCCCTGAAACACGACTCGCCCATCACGTAGGCCAATCACTCTTGTAGAATATCGCTGCACCAAATCTAAAAAGTGCAAACTGCACATCACGGTGATGCCATCTTCTTGATTTAATTTTTCAAGGCTACCCAAGATGGAGTGCGCCAAAACTGGGTCAAGACTAGCCACCGGTTCATCTGCCAATATGATCTTAGGTTCTTGCATTAAGGCCCGAGCAATTCCAACCCGTTGTTGTTGTCCACCACTCAGCTCATCAGCCCGATTACTGGCTTTTTCAGGAATGCCCATTCGCTCTAAGGCTTTATGAGCACGTTCTATATCAGCCCGGCTAAAACGATTGATCAAACTCCATGAGGAAGGAGTATATCCCAATCGTCCTGAAAGTACATTAGTCAACACACTTGAGCGTTTTACCAAATTGAAATGTTGGAAGATCATGCCGATCTCTCTTCGAGTGGCAAGCAAATCTTGTTGATTTAGTTTGGTAATATCTTTGCCATTCCAGATAATTTTCCCCTCTGTAGGCTCAATCAAACGATTGATACATCTTAATAAAGTAGATTTTCCTGAGCCACTTAAACCAATAATGCCCAGAAATTCGCCATCAGCTACTTCGAAACTAACATCCCTGAGGGCCACTGTGCCATCGGGATAGATCATGGTGAGATTTTCTATGATTAACATTTTACTTTTCCAGGGGAAATGGGATGAACTTGTTGGGGTTCAAAGAAGGGAAGGGCATTTGGCCCTTCCCTTTGTTTCTTGAATTCTTTGTGAAGATTAATTGATCAAGTCTTCGATATTCAAGCCAGCAGCGTCAAGCTGTTGTCGGAAACCATCGTAGAAGGAATCATCTACAACTTCCATTCCACTCCAGCTATACACACTCATCAATATTTCCAAACCTTCATCACTATCTGCCAAACCCATAAATACGTCTACCAAAGCGCTCTTGGTTTCAGCATCAAGATCTGGGTGGAAGCTGATATTGTCATTGGGGATTGGAGCAGATTCTGCGATAACAAGCACAACGTCCATTACATCTGGGAAATCGCCTTCAACGTTGCCGCGAGCATCCACAAATGTGGAACCAGCTTCACAGGTGCCATCTAAAATGCTAAGAATTACACCATCGTGTCCACCAGCATCAACGATCTCTGCGAGATCATTTTCTGGGTCAATACCTTCAGCTTGCATAGCAATGCTTGGAACCACCCAACCAGAAGTTGAGGTGGGGTCAGGGCGGCAGAATGTGTGTCCTGCCAGGTCTGCAACACTTTCAATGCCAGAATCTGCGTGGACAACAACTTGACCACTATAGAAGGTACTACCATATCGAGCGGAAGCAACACCGACATCAGCACAACCACGGGCGGAGGCCAACACATAGTTAAAGGTGTTTAAGGCACCAATGTGGGCTTCGCCATTACACATGGCTTCAACGGCTGCTGAGAAGTCTGTGGTTACCAGTGGGCTAACTACCAAACCGGTTTCCTCTTCGATCGCTGCTGCTAAATCTTCAGCGCCAGCAAGTACGGCTTCAGTATCTTGGGAGGGAACCAAAACCCAAATAAGGGGGTTTTCTTCTGTACCCAGAGCATATTCTTTTGGTCCGCATGCTACGATCATTAATGAAACGAGCACCAAGAGACCTAATATGACGAAAAACTTTTTCTTCATGTCTTCTCCTTGAAACGTTATATTGAATTAGTCGTGAGATCATTTCCCACTAATAAATAATAGCCCTAAATTGGTCAGAATGCAAGCAAACTGTAATTAATATTAGCTTTATTAATATCCCCATATTGCGCATAAATTCCTATTCCTATGGTTTTTATCCAATTCCCTTGCTTCCCCCCTAAAATATCTGTATACTTGTATTTATCCAACCATTATCCACTCATAAATCCAGCTCAATTCTTTTATTATTACCTTTCAAGGAGTCAACCCATGATCAAAAAAAGAAGGCTATTTAAACTCAGTTTGCTCGTTCTCACCCTCATTATTCTCCTTCCCGCCTCAATCGTTTCAGCCCAAACTGGAGATGATCCATGGGAGTATGAACAAGCGAGTTGCCTCCTAATCGACCATAATTGGTTTCCTGCAGAATATCCTCATTTGAATGCCAGTGAGCCCCATCTTATTACCTCCCTTACACTCAGCGGTTTTGGTTTCACATTTAATACCGATTATGTCGAACCCGGTTCAACTTGGACAGTATATTACAACGATATGTTTGAGCTGGAAACCACTGTAGACCAATTTGGTCGGGCAATGGTTTATTTTGGCCTATGGTCATACGGCACCTATCCATATACCTCAACCCTAGTGGCTCCCGGTTCCACCGAAGTCATGGATGGTCCCAGTGGAAACATCATCGTTGACGCCCTTGAATTCCTAGAATGTTCATTAGATTTCCTCCCCCACTATATAGCCCCTGCAACCAATACCCCTCAACCGATTCAAGACTCTCCCCCCACCAACACCATTACACCCGAACCCTCCCTTTTTGATGATTCCCCTGCCATTGTGGAAGACTTCCCCGACATTTCCGTTTCTGACCTCGGGTTTTTCTCCAGAATAGCAGATTTCCTCCTCTCCTCCTGGTACATCTTTTGCTGTTGTGTCATTTTGATCGTAGCGCTCATTGTGATAACGATCGTATACTTCATCCGAAGAAGAAAACGCCCCCAACCAGATCAGGTCGAAGAGCTTGATCAAAAATTAAAATAGTTAGGAGAACTTAAATTGCTAAAAAGAAGAGTCGGAGAATGTTTTCCGGTTCTTCTTTTTTAAGGTTATGCCTTGTAATGTAAATTCCCCAAGGGTAAAATTCTTTTCATGATCACCAAAAGAAGCGAAGCCTATCAAAACGCCCTAGATTACGTATTTAAGTTCATTGATTATAGTCGTACCCATCAAGAAAATATCGCCGCAGAGAATTTTCATCTGGAGCGCATGCATCAATTTCTGGCTATACTGGAAGACCCCCACAAAAAGTACAAAACAATTCATGTCGCTGGCACAAAAGGGAAAGGTTCTGTCTCCGCTTTATGTGCTGGCGCGCTACAAGCACAAGGGTATAAAGTGGGCTTATACACCTCCCCCCACCTTCATGAATTCACCGAACGAATTCAAATAGATCGAATCCCCGTTTCCCAACCAGATTTTGCCAAACTAGTCAATCAAATAAAATCCGCAGTAGACCAAGTACCCCAACTCACATCCTATGAGATCCAAACCGCCCTTGCCTTCCTCCACTTTGCCCAAGAAAAAGTAGATATTGCTGTCATAGAAGTCGGCCTTGGCGGAAGATTAGATTCCACAAACGTGGTTTCCCCCCTAGTCTCCGTTATAACATCTCTCTCTCTAGATCACACTTTCATCTTAGGCAATACCTTAGCCGAGATAGCTGGGGAAAAAGGGGGCATCATCAAAGAAAACACGCCGGTCGTCACAGCACCCCAAGAAAAAGAAGCAAGTGATATGCTCAAACAAATTGCCAAAGAGAAAAATGCCAATTATACTGAAATTTCCAAAGATATTCAATTTCAGGTGGAAGACCAAGACCTCGAAGGTCAAACCATAAGTGTCGGTGGTGAAATCTCATTAAGATCCACCCTACTTGGCCCCCATCAAGCCGAAAATATGGCTTTGGCATATTTAGCCCTGGATCGCGCTAGGGAAAGAGGATTAACGATTAGTAATGCATCAATTACCAAAGGTTTTTCCGAAGTCAAATGGCCCGGTCGTTTTGAAATCGTTCAAAAAGACCCCTATCTCATTTTTGATGGTGCCCATAATCAACATTCAGCGAAAATGCTGGTAAAAACATTAATCGAATATTTCCCAGACATTCCCGTTTCCCTCGTTTTCGGTGCATCTGAAGACAAAGACATAGATGGCATGTTTCAAGAATTATTGCCCTATGTCCAAGTATTTATTCCGGTCAAATCCACCCATCCCCGCGCCGCTAATCCCAAAACACTTGCTCAAAAAGCTGAAAAATATTCCCCAAAAATACTAAAATCTGAGTCAATAGACCAAGCATTTGACCTTGCACTCACCTCCGCAGAGGGAAATGGTTTAATTTTAGTGACTGGAAGCCTTTATTTGGTAGGTGAAGCGCGTTTCTCATGGTTTACTCGCGTCAAATAACAGAGGTATAATAATTCTTCAATATTGACCTGGAGAACAGAGGTTATGGCAGAACAAGAGTTAAATTCTCAACAGGACGAAATAAATCCCGAAGAAATGCAGCGTCGGGCAGAAGAATTAGAAACAATACTCGATATTCCCACAGATGAAGATGGGTTTATATATTGTCCTGTTCTCCCCCTTCGGGATGTGATTCTATTTCCCCATATGGTCGCCCCCTTACCGATTGGCCGAAGCTCTACCGCAAAAGCAATAAAACAGGCCATGAAAGAACACCAGATCATGTTGTCCATTCCACAAAAAGATCCCAATCAGTTAAAACTTAAAATAGATGATTTTTTGAAGATTGGTGTGACTGTCGCCATCAGCGAATCTTTCTCCAGTGATGGTCAAGATATGATCATATTGGCCCAAGGGCGTCACCGCATCGAAATCGTTGAATTCATTACGGATCAGCCAGTTTTATATGCCCGCGGCAAGGTTATCGAGGAATCCAAAAAACCAAATGCTGAACAAGATGCACTAATGCGACGCCTCATGCGTAGGTATGAACGCTACGCAGAAATGAATGACCAGCTCCCCGCAGAAACCCTCCTCTATCTATACAACATAGATGAACCCGGTTGGCTTGCAGATATGGTCACCAATTCATTTTCCCTCCGGTTAGATGACCGACAAAAATTACTTACCTTGCTAAACATCAACGAAAGATTGGCACTGATTGAAAAACTCTTATTAAGAGAAATTGATGTATTAGAGATCGAACAGGAATTAGATGCCCGGGTACATGATGATGTTGAACGCGATAATCGCGAAAATCACCTCAGAGAAAGAATGCGGATTATTCAAGGTGAATTGGGGGAAGAAGATCCCTGGGCAAGGGAACTGAAAGAATTAAAAGCCAAAATTAATGATGCTGCCCTTTCAGAGGAAGTTGAAAACGCCGCAATAAAAGAATTAGAACGGCTATACCAAATGCCTCCCATGTCCCCTGAAGTTGGGGTCATCCGTACCTATATCGATTGGATCCTAGATTTACCCTGGAACGATGAAACCGAAGATAATTTAAATGTCACCCATGCAAAAAGCATCTTAAATGGAAATCATTTTGGGTTGGATAAAGCAAAAGATCGAGTGTTGGAATATATCGCCGTCAAAAGCCTAAAACCCAATAAATCGCGTCAACCCATATTATGTTTCGTCGGCCCCCCCGGTACCGGAAAAACCTCCCTCGGCCGCTCTATTGCCGATGCTTTGGAACGCAAATTCGTCCGTCTTTCTTTAGGCGGCGTAAGAGACGAAGCAGAAATGCGCGGTCATCGCCGCACCTATATTGGCGCACTTCCTGGGCGCATCATCCAAATCATGAAACGCGCTGAAACCATCAATCCTTTATTCGTATTAGATGAAATTGATAAGTTGGGTGTTGGGTTTAGGGGAGATCCCGCCGCTGCATTATTAGAGGTTTTGGATCCTGAACAAAATAACACATTTTCGGATCATTATTTAGAAATCCCTTACGATCTCTCCAAAGTGATCTTCATTACCACCGCAAATTCACGTGATGATATCCCCTGGGCACTATTAGATCGCATGGAAGTCATCGAATTCCCTGGTTACATCGAAGAAGATAAGATCTCTATAGCAAAACAATTCTTAGTCAATCGCCAAGTGGAATATGCTGGATTAGACGAAAATGAAGTGACCTTCTCTGATCAAGCATTACAAACCATCATCCGCAGCTATACCTTCGAAGCCGGGGTTAGAAACCTTGAACGTGAAATTGGTAGAACTTGCAGAAAAATTGCTCGCTTAAAAGCAGAAGAAAAAAGATTTCCCACCCGCATCACCGATACGGTAATAAAACGTTTCCTCGGCCCAATTCAATTTTTTGAAACAGATGCAGAACGTGAGGATGAAGTCGGCGTGGCGACTTCCGTTGCCTGGACCATGGGCGGTGGGGATATTATGCCCATTGAAGTCCTTCTTTTTGAGGGGAAAGGAACATTACAGATCACCGGCCAAATTGGGGATGTCATGCAGGAATCTGCACAAGCCGCAATGTCCTATCTCAAATCCCGTGCAAAAGAATTCAAGATTAAACCAGAACGCTTTGAGGAAACAGACGTCCATGTGCATGTCCCTGAGGGAGCCATTCCGAAAGATGGTCCCAGTGCCGGAATCACTATTGCCACCGCCATCATTTCAGCATTTACTGAAAGAAAAGTTCGAAAAGACGTGTGCATGACCGGTGAGATCACTCTGCGCGGTCGTGTTCTACCGATCGGCGGCCTCCGCTACAAAGTTTTAGCAGCCCACCGTTCCGGATTAAAAACGGTCATCATCCCCGAGAAAAATAAAAAAGACCTCGTCGAAGTACCCAAAAGAGCTCAAAATGATCTTGAGATCATTCCCGTATCCCACATGGACGAAGTTTTAGATATTGCCCTTTTGCCCAAAGAAAAGATCGCCCGCAAATCTACGACCACCTCAAAACAAACAAGCAAAAAAGATAAATCCAGTAATCGAATAAGTGCCACAGATTAATTAATAATGGGGTTTGATGCTTAGGATTTTTAATCCAAGCTGTTTTTGGTTACAGTCATTCCAGCTATGAGGAGCAATAATGAAGTCAAGAAGATTTGGAACACTACTAATATTTATTCTTCCGATTATTGCATGCAATATCACTGCACCTGATTTATCCGAACCAACTGCAACTAACGCTGTTCCAGACCCAGGCTCACAGGTGACCGCCACCATCCCTCCCACAAACATACCCGCACCAGAAATCCCTGAGGAAGGACTAGAAGATATCTATTTGCAAATTCCTGGTGCAATGTCAGAGGTAACATCTCCCCTACAAATTTCAGGTCTGGCAGACGCCACCTTTGAGCAAAACCTGGTGATAAAGCTTACCGACACTTCTGGAGCATTAATATCCATGGTTGCAACAAACATCAATGCCGATATTGGGCAAGGGGGACCCTTCAAAGCGAGTGTGGCATTTTCTGTCTCCGCAGAAACGCAAGCAAGGCTTTCTATTTACCATAACAGCCCGCGAGATGGCGGCCTTATTCACCTTACTAGCATTCCGATAAAATTATTCCCCGGTGGAAGTAACACGATCAATCCCAGCCCTCTACCTATTGAAACCATTAGTATTGAAACGCCGATCCAAAACCAGACCATCAACGGGGGTTCTATCTCATTCTCCGGCCAATCAGGATATTTCTTTGAAAGCAACCTCAGCGTCACTCTTTGTGGAGAAGGCGGAAGCGGCAGTGTGGATCAGATTTGCGGTACATCCGATAACATCTTGTTAGAATCCTTTGTAACTATTGCTTCCCCCGATATTGGGTTACCTGGGCCATTTAGTGGCTCAATCATTTATTCCGTAACCGAACCCACCCATGCTAGACTCGTGATCTTCGCAAGATCGCCAATGGATGGAGGCATCGAACACCTCAGCAGTGTAGATATCCTTCTAAATCCATAAATTTTTTCTTTTCTATTCAAATTAGATCTTGCTTTGATCGGATCTGATTTTGGAGATTTTAATGTTAGAACAGCCAGTCGTCATTATCACCGGGGCCTCCTCGGGAATCGGTGCAGCCAGCGCGCGTTTATTTGCCAGATCTGGTTACCGTGTGGTGCTTGCTGCCCGAAGAGTAGAAAAATTAGAAGCTTTGGATAAAGAGATCACCGTTGAGGGTGGAGAAGCTATCGCCATAAGTGTGGATGTCGGTAAAATAGACGCCATCCAGGAAATGGTGAACAAAACACTTTCAGCATACGGACGAATTGATGTTTTGGTCAATAATGCAGGATTTGGACGAACAAAATGGCTGGAAGAACTTGACCCAGTCACGGATATCGCAGCTCAAGTGCAAGTCAATTTATTAGGGTCGATTCAATCTGCCCGAGCAGTACTCCCAATTATGATTAAACAGGAAAGCGGTCATATCATTAATGTCGCATCTTTAGCGGGTTATATTGCATCACCCACCTATAGCGTTTATGCTGCCACAAAATTTGGTCTGCGTGGATTTACCGATGCACTGCGTAGAGAAGTTGGTGTTTTAGGGATAAAAGTGTCCGCTATTTATCCTGGTGCAGTAAAAACAGAGTTTGCCAGCCATATGCAAGCAGAAAGAAAAACGGGCATTACCACCCCAGAAGCCTTGCAGCTCACCCCAGAAAAAGTTGGGCAGGCAATTCTGAAAATAGCAAATGGAAGACGAAGTAAATCTGTGGTCATCCCTGGAATATCTCGTTTGGGTCTCTGGTTTGAAATGCTCTTCCCCCGTTTAAACGATTGGATCATTGAACAAACCTTTACCAAACCCGAACGGCTCGATTAACCTAATTCTTGCTCAAATACCTTCCGGTTTTCCAATATCCAATTTTTTAAAAGCTCTTCCGCAGGAATCTTTTCTTCCCACCCTTCCCCGTCAAAAAACTGATCATATCGACAGCTAATCAATTCTTCCAATCCCTGAATCCTTTTACTATCGGGATATTTTTCGTGCATATGCAAAGGATAATTAACAATATGAGGAAGTTCAGTGATACTTTCTTTTGAAATCCCAGACAACAACACGCCCGTCAAAACCGCTTGGTGAAAAAATATTTTATAAAGAGCTGATTTACCGTAGTGTTCTAAATACCTTTCTTTAGAAAATAATCGGTCAAAGGCTTTTGCCCATTTTTGAAGAACTCCATCCTTCGGACGAACAATCAACATTCCCGCATTGAAATAGGGGCGGATTTCATTTTCATCGACACTTGTCATCATCGGAAAAATATTTTCTTCATTGACTTGGCAATCTTTGTAGATCATCTGCCAGAATTCATCCAACGGTTGATTAAAGTTTGAGCCAATTAAAGTATGATCTACCGGACGATATCCAAGATGGGTTCCCTCGTTTAAAAACATTTCACCTGGTTCCCGAAACAGGATTGAATCACAGTCCATCCAAACCATAGTCTCTACTTTTTCAGCAAGAATTCTCTCTGCCACACCGGCAGCCATTGTTTTCCCCCCAAAGGGAAATAATAATTTGTCTTCGTTAATTTCAAAATGTTGAATGCTTACATTCAGTTCGGTAAATATTTTCTCTTCCACATCAGAAAGAGCTTTGATATTAGGAACCATCAATAGAATCTTACATTCCGAAAATCGCCCACCAAATTCTCGAATACTTTTACTCAATAACCAGGCTTCCCTTGCCGCATTGCCCGGAAATGCAAAAAATGAAAATGCAAATTTATTCTTCATCTTTCACCCTAATTTATTTTACTTTTTTCCCGGTACTCGGCTTTTTCTTGCTCGCCGCGGTCTTCTTTTTTGTGGCAGGCTTTTTCTTTGGCGCAGGAGATTTCTTTTTGTCAGCGGATTTTTTCATTGCTGCTTTTTTATCTCCCAGTTCCATAGTGATCTGCGAGGGTTTGATCTCTTCGACGGGTTCGGCCTTTTTCGACTTCTTCGGGGCAACTTTAAATATGCCCTCTGGCGCTTCCCATGTAACCGATACACCCACGATTCGGTCGGTTGCGCTCACTTCTAGCACCGATTTTCCTTTTGCGGGCCTGGTTCTTATCGGTGCGGCGTCGAGGCGTACTTTCTTTGCGGCGGCCCGGGCAAGGTGAATGGTGACTTCAAGATTTGGTTTATCATTTGCGAGACCCATGAGTTGCACACCCTCGGGTAGTTTCCAGGCGGAAACACCTTGACCATAACGACCCTGCACGGGGAATTGGCTGAGAGCCACTCGTTTGGCCAGGGCATCTGAGCCGATGATGAATATTTCGAATTTGTCATCGACGATTTTTGCGCCGACTACTTGATCCCCCACTTTTAATTTGATGCCGTTCACCCCGGCGGAATTTAATCCCATTGGACGGACATCTTCTTCGGTGAAGCGAATGGCGCGACCTTGTGCAGTAACCATCAGCAGGTCGGATTTGCCGTCGGTGAGTTCGACCCAGCCAATTTGATCGCCGTCTTTGGTCTTTGCGATGGTGAATGCATGCGATGAAGGTCCGGGTAGTTCGCTGACTTCACTCTTCTTGATGATGCCACCCCGGCTGATGGTAAGGACATGCCAGCCCTCAGCCTGATTCTCTTTGGCGGGGAGGGTGAATATGGCGGCCAACTTATAGCTTGCCTTCAATGGGGTGGCTTTGTAATACGGAACCCCTTTATCTGCTAATTCTGCTTCGGGGAGGGAATGGACTGCAACGGCGGCGGTTTTTCCGGTTTCTGAGACCAGGTAAACCGTGTCACGGGTACTGCATTTGACGACCCATTTTGGTGCGGTGGAGCCCCATAAGCGCGGCCCCTTGTCTTCGGGAGTGCGAGAGATGAGACCATCGGGGTCTACCACTACCCAGGTGGTGATATCGGGGATGAGGTCTTTGGCAGAGAGCAGGGTTGCTTTACTGACTTCGCCATTTGTTTTAATAATCTGGGTGCGACGGCGGTCGCCGTAGTTTTCTTTGACGGCGAGTAATTCTTCTGAAACGACCGTGCGCATTTTCTTTGGGGAACCTAAAAGTCCTTGTAATTCTTTGATCAATTTTTGGACTTCTTTGTATTCCAACTCGATCTTCTTTCTTTCCAGGGCAGCTAGTCTGCGCAAGGGCATATCTAAGATGGCATTGGCCTGAACTTCGCTGAGTTTATATTTGTTCATCAGGCGAGTTCGGGCAGTTTCGACATCGGTAGCTTTGCGAATGAGGCTAATGACTTCGTCTAGATTCTTAAGCGCAACCCGGAGGCCCTCCAGAATATGAGAGCGAGATTGCGCCTTTTTCAGATCAAATTCACTTCTGCGGCGAATGATCTCGAGGCGATGTTCGATGAAGACCAAAAGGGCTTGTTTTAGGCTGAGTAATTTTGGCTGGTTATCGACGAGCGCAAGCATGATAATGCCGAAGGTACTTTGCATGGGTGTGCGTTTGTATAATTTTCCGAGGATATTTGCCGGGTCTGCATTTTTGGATAATTCGATGACGATGCGCATGCCTTGACGATCGCTTTCGTCGCGGAGATCGGAGATACCATCGAGGGAGCCAGCACGAGCGAGCTTGGCAATCTTCTCGATGAGGGAGGATTTGTTGGTGAGATAGGGGAGTTCGGTGACGATGATCATTTGGCGACCACGCCCCATATCTTCAATATGGGCTTTGGCTTGGGTGGTGACTTTGCCGCGGCCGGTACCGTAGGCACTGGATAAACCCTCTTCTTCGTTGTCGGAACCAATTATTATTCCGCCAGTGGGAAAGTCGGGGCCTTTGATGAAGGCCATGAGTTCGTCTACGCCAATGTCGTCTCTTTTGCTCCAGTTGGAAAGGATATGGACCAGGGCATCGACCACCTCGCCCAGATTATGGGGAGGGATATTGGTGGACATGCCGACGGCAATGCCGGTGGCGCCATTGACGAGCAGGTTGGGAATGGCGGCTGGGAGGACGGTGGGTTCGTCCATTGAGGCGTCAAAATTGGGGGTGAATTCAACGGTGTCTTTTAGGATATCGTTCATGATATCTATGGCGGGTTCGGCAAGGCGGGCTTCGGTATAGCGCATGGCGGCAGGAGGATCACCATCAACAGAGCCAAAGTTCCCTTGACCATCGACGAGGCGATAGCGCATGGAAAAATCTTGGGCCATACGGGCCATGGCATCGTATACGGCGGTATCACTATGGGGGTGATATTTACCGAGGACTTCACCGACGACACGGGCTGATTTTTTGTGGGATAAATTGGGCCGCAAACCCATGTCGTACATGGCGTATAAAATGCGGCGATGCACGGGTTTCATACCGTCGCGGGCATCGGGTAATGCCCGGGAAACGATGACGCTCATGGCGTAATCTAGGTAGGCTTGCTGCATTTCGGTATCGATATCAATCTTTCTTATGGTGCCGATATCCATGAAAAACTCCTGTATTGCATAAAGAACATTCGTTCTGGATTATAACATATTTGATTTTTGCCACTATTTTCTTCTAATTGCGGAGGCAAGAGAAGATTATAGTTGAAGCAATCTCATTGTGCAAATCTGGCGATCATAAAACTATTTCAAGCTATGAATTTTGCCATTTTTCTCCACCCGTTGAATAAAATCTCCCCTCAGCAAGTCAATTTTAGCACATATGTTCTAGCTCGTCAAGTCCTTTTTTTGTATCAATTTGTTAGGCAGAAATCCCCTTCTCTTCTACCTAAGGTCTTGTGATTTGACTATAGCATTTTTTATATTTTTGGGGGTTGTTTTGGGGTTAAATGTTTTGGTAGTGAGAAAAAAGATCCCTGGTTGTATGGGAATGATGGGACTTTGGCAAAACAGATTCCTGCCTTCGCAGGAATGACGAGAGTACGGGCGGGGTTCAAATGGATAAGCGGGTTTTTCTTTTTTTATTCGGTGGGGGCGCTTGCCAACGATCAAACCGTTGGCCTGGAGAATAGGGGCTTGTAGGGTGTTGTGCCTTCTGGCTTTTTTTGAATGGAAAGGGGCTGTTAAATTTTTCTTTTATCGAAGGGGGGCTTCCCCCTTCACCCCCTAGGATACCCCGAATGGAGCTTGTATGAGTTTGCCGGGATGATTTCTTAGGCTAAATGGACGGGGTCTTGATTAGCAAGAGCGGTTTGTTTTTACAGGAGAGGGTTTTTTGATAACGGCGGGATGGGGGGATTTGTTGGCTGGCTAGTGAGGGAAGCGCGATTGGTGTTGAAGCGGGAAGGCAACCCAGGAGCAGGATTATATATGGCACCCCGTTATATACGGTGGGCGATATTGGCTTACCGAATATAACGGGGCAGATTAATATTTTGGCGTTTGAGGATCTCCCACCTCCACTCAGAAAACAGGATTTGGGAGATTTTCGGGTTTTCAAATGGACGTGAAGGTTTATCTTTTTCTTATTCGGTGGGGGCGCTTGCCCCCACCACCCCCGCAAGGGGGTTTCACCCCCTTTGAACCCCGAATGGAGCTTGTAGAAATTTTCAGGGAAAATGCCGGGGTCTAATGGGCTGGGTCTTAATTGGCAAGAATTCAAAAACCCTGGGAATGGCGGGGATGCTAATAAGGGGATGTGGTTTCTTTTTTAAAGCAAATAAAATCCCTGCCTACTCAAGTTTGAAAAAGATTTGAGTTAGAATAAATAGAGAGAAAAATTATGGCAAAAATAAAGTTAGATCTGCATGATATTTATAATAAGGGGGGAAAGATCGAGACGGAGCTGAACCGGGTGATCGAGGAGGCGCTGGAGAAGCGGATCAAGCTGGTGGAGATCATCCCGGGGAAGGGGAGCGGGCAGTTGAAGAAGAAGGTGCTACGGTTTTTGGACCAGAAGCATATTCGGAAGTTGTACCACCGGGTGGAGAAGGATGATAAGAACCACGGGCGGGTGTTCGTGCATTTTCGGTTTTAGGCTTTTGGGCACCGGGTGGGGAAATTGAGCACGCCGGTATGTGGTGTGCCAACGGTGAAACTGTTGGCTTGGAGTTTGCGTTGCAAACTCCCCGGGCAGGGATGGGGGATTTGAGGAGGGTATATAGCGGGGTGTGCCAACGGTGAAACTGTTGGCTTGGAGTTTGCGTTGCAAACTCCCCGGGCAGGGATGGTTGGAATTGGGGACGGTATATAGCGGGGTGTGCCAACGATGAAACTGTTGGCTTGGAGTTTGCTTTGCAAACTCCCCTGTTAGAAAAGGGGGGGGATGAAATACGCCACGTCGGCATGTGGGGTTAGGCCAAAGCTCATAATATCCATTTCCTGTGTATGTTTCGTATGCTAACATAAAACAGAATTATACAAAATCCAGCAATGATCGCGAAATTGAGCGGTAGCGACATTATGTTTTTACCGTGGATTGCACCGTGAAGAATATCAACGCCATAGGTTAAAGGAAACAAATAAGACAGTGGGCGTAAGAGTGTAGGAATAGATGTGATTGGAAAAAACAACCCGCAAAGAAAAATCATTGGAAATCGAAAAAAGTTAGAAAATGTTTGAGCTTCAAATACTTCATTGACTGAAACTGCAATCAAAAGCCCCAGAAATGTTGATGATATTGCGATCAGCACTATGGCAGGCAATACAGTTATCCAGACAACTTGAGAAAGATCGGTGAGAAACAAAGCAAAAATGATCGGGACGAAAGCATTAACAACGCCGAATAGAATTGCCCCGCCTGTCTTGGCTAACATGAGAAGTTCCAACGATATAGGAGCAAGTAACAACCGTTCAAATGAACGGTTGTTTTTCTCAAATGTCACTGTCACAGCTAACATAGAAGTCGTGCCGAATAGGATTGAAATCGCTATCACACCGGGTAAAAGCGTAAGAATACTTTCTAAACCGCTTCCCGATTTGATAAAGAACATTCCTGTCCAAGCCACCGGAAAGATCAACCCCCAACTGATGTTGGGTGGCTTGAGATAATAAGCCTGCATATCTTTGCGTACAATACTCCAAAATGCAATCCACTGTTTCATTAGCTACCCTTAGCTTTCTCTTTTTCTCTTCCTACGCTATTCAACTCAATACCTGTAATCCGAACAAATACTTCCTCCAGCGATGGTTTTAGCCGACGAGCTTCAGTAACCTGTGTGCCCTGTTCTTCGATAAATCGAATGAGTGGGCCAATATTGATGATGTCTGCCGACTCAACGCGCACTTGCTCAAAAGAAATGGTCTGAAACTCGTAATCAGGGAAAGTTACAGCAAGTTTATCGCAAAGATCGCTCCCCCCGTTCAAAAAGGATATCAGCATGGCTTTCCTTTCCTGGATGGGCTGTAATAGGTTTGCGACACTATCGACTCGCACAATCTGTCCTTTTACAAGGAAAGCAATTCGCTCACATAATCGTTCAGCTTCTTCAATGTAGTGTGTAGTAAGAAAAACCGTTGTTCCTGCGCGTTGGAGTTCGGCGATAAGATGCCTGATCTGGCGTGCACTGGCCACATCAATCCCGGTCGTTGGCTCATCCAAAAATAATATCTCTGGATGGTGAATAATACCAGCCGCAATCGTCAGTTTTCGCTTCATGCCTTTGGAATAACCAGCAAATTTCCGATGTGCTGCTTCTTTCAAATCAAATTGTTCCAGTAATTCTTTAGCACGCACAATGCCTTCGCTTTTTTGTACACCGTACAGAGATGCACAAAAACAGAGATTGTCAAAACCTGTTAGTTCTGGATAAAGGTTGCTCTCATCTGGCACAATCCCAATAAGATGTTGAGCAGCTTTGGGATTTCTCGAAATATCCAACCCGCTGATTCTAATTGCTCCCGAGTCTGGCCTGGCAAGTCCGGTGAGAATATTGATTGTCGTAGTTTTTCCCGCACCATTCGGTCCGAGGAAACCAAAAAGCTCTCCCTTGCCCACAGTAAAGCCTATTCCATCGACGGCAATGACATCATCAAACCTTTTGGTTAATTCCGAAACCTCGATTAGGGGATTATTTTCATGAGTTGGCATTGTCTTTGATATTTGTGCTACCATACTTGCTTTCTTTGGCCTAACGGCGGAACTCAGCCACCACGTTAGCAGTCGGCTGTAGTGATTTGTTAGGTGCATTTCTCCAATCTTACTCGTACCCAAACGGGCAAATTGTAGATAGTTATTCCTTCAATTTTATAATTTCTCACAAAATTTGTCTTCTCGATGATCTCAGCGATTTCTTTTTTGGCGTATGTCATGCCGATTTGTTTGATGAAGAATCTGGGGGATAAAAACTTTCTAATCAAGTTATCTCCTTTTAGGTTCTCTCGCATTTTCTGCCAAAGTTCCTGTTTGTTTATATCCCGATGTGTTTCATAAAGATAAGCGGCCCCGCCAAGTTTCAGTATTCGATAAATTTCCTCAAGACTGTCTATTGGGTCGTCCCAGAGATAGAAACTTCCACTGCAAGTGACTAAATCAAAAAAGTCACTTTTGTAATTGGTCGCTTTGATATTGCCGCATTGTAAATCAACTGTTATATCTGCCAGATTTCTGCTGGCTTGCTCTACCATTGCGTTGGAAATGTCAATACCATGAAGTTCAATCTCTGGATTGAGTTTGTGAATCTCCCTTAAGAGATAACCAGGACCTGTACCTACATCCAACAGTCGCCCACTATGCATTAGAGAAACCAAATCTTGAGCGATTTCTTTGTATTGCATTTTTGTGGCGCTGCTCTGCATCATGCTATCGTAGAGTTTAGCTGCGAAAGCAGGAAGAGTCACGAAATTATCTTCGCCACGACTTATTTTCATGGTAACTCACCTTACTTTTGTGCACCTAACGGGGTGATAAGCGAGATGTTTTCCTGATAACACCTCTCCATACATGATTATATATTGAAAATGCAATTTTCCGATGATAAAATCCTTTCAGACAATATTATCATGATAATATTGTAATTATTTAGAACAAAAATCTTAAAAAAATAGAAAAAGGTGGGCCCGGAAGGATTCGGATCTTCAAGCAACCGTAGGCGGGTCATAAATATTTTGCGCCGGTATGTGGGGGTGTGCCAACAATGAGCTGTTGGCTTGGAGTTTGCTTTGCAAACTCCCCTGTCAGGGATGGGGGGATTTGGGGACGGTATATAGCGGGGTGTGCCAACGATGAAACTATTTTGGAATGGGAATTAATTTAATTACTTAGCGCTTGAGGCGCATGCATTTTCAGGAAGATTGAAAATGCATGCGAATCCCTGTGATCTTGTTAAAGGTAACGTATCCAAACGTATCCGCTGGCTAATACCAAGGACATGAATGTAGTGAGGAAACCATAGCGTAAGAAGTGCTTGAAGCTAATGGGGTGCCCACTTTTATCTGCGAGGCTAACAACGATTACATTTGCTGCTGCACCTACAATGGTGAGGTTTCCACCTAAGCAGGCTCCTAAGGCTAAGGACCACCATAAAGGTTCTGCTGGCATGACCTGGGTTAAACTTTTTACAATGGGGATCATCGTCGCAGTGTAGGGAATATTATCGACGATGCCAGAGGCGATCGCAGAAAACCAAATTAATAAAATGGAAGTAAACGAAACGTCACCACCAGTAAGGTCCAAGGCTAAATCAGCGATGATTTCGATTAATCCGACCTCAACAATCGCCTCAACGGTTATGAATAGCCCAAAAAAGAAAAACAGGGTGGTCCATTCAATATCACGAAGCGCATAGTGGGGGTCAGATTTACTCCAGAGCATTAAAAAGACTGCGCCGATTAATGCGATGGTTGCGGGTTCGAGGTGTAATGCGCCATGAAACAAAAAGCCTAGAATGACGCCGGTCATAATAATCAATGATTTGCGAAGCAATTTAGGGTCAGTGATTAATGAGGATGCATCCAAATCGGAAATGGGTGTGGCTGTATCATCATGAATTACTAGGTCTTTTTTGAACATAAAGCGAGACATAAGTATAAAAACCAGAAGGATGATAACTGAGATGGGACCCATGTTCGCAATAAATGTCAAAAAGTCGATATTTGCAGCACTACCGATCAAAATATTAGGCGGATCGCCGACAAGGGTTGCCATACCACCAATATTTGAAGCTAAGATTTCTGCAATTAAGAACGGTACAGGACTCACCCGTAGGGAGGATGCAACGAACAGAGTGACGGGGGCGATCAGAACTACAATGGTTACATTATCTAAAAAGGCCGAAGAAACCGCAGTAATGAGAGAGAGAATTACGAGTACTCGAAAAGGGTCACCTTTCCCCAAATTTACTGCCTGAAATGCGATCCATTGAAAAAGCCCAGTTTCCTTGATCACGTTGGCGATGATCATCATGCCAGCTAACAGGAAGATCACATTCCAGTCAATGGCGTGAAAGGCTGTTTCTTGGGGAACGACGAACAAAATCATTGCTAGCCCCCCTAAGAGGGCGGAAATTGTCCTGTGGATTTTTTCGCTGACGATTAATGCGTAGGTCAATAAAAAAATGCTTCCTGCTAACCAGAGAGGGTTCATGAGGCCTCCGTGGAAGGGTTAGAAGTATCTTTTTTCTGAATACAGAGTGATAATAATTCTAATAAATTTATATACCCGACTACTTTATAGCACTCATCTACGATTGGCAATCCGGGAAGCTTGTTAGCGTGCATACGCCTAAATGCTTCCTTAACCGTTTCACCGCGTTTGACCCAAATTGGCGGCTTCATCGCATCTTTGGCGGTTAAGGTGCGGATTTTATTTGCATAGGCCATTAACTCCTCAAGATCAGTGATTTCTTTAAGAAATTCTTCTGGCAAAATATGTAAAAAGAGGTCATCCGCTAGCACACTTAATTCAATTAACCCGATTAAGCGGCCATCTTCAGCGACGACGGAGGCGACATGAACACTGGGGTGTTCTAACATGGCCTGGGCAACCCCATCTATAGGCATATTTTCATTAACAATTGTTGGCTCTAACCCGAGTAATAAATCTACTTCTTCAACAGGGGTATCACGCAGGATCGCCCAATCAGACCTTAGCGCGGGAGGGGAGACTTCGAGGGGTTCCTCAGGCGGTTTCTTGAATACCCCAATTGATCGGGCAACTGGTAATACAAAAAGCAAGCCACTATTTGGGCGATCGAAGCCACCGACGACACGTTCTGCTTCGGCGATTGCCTGGTTTAATAAATTTTCGTCTTCTATTACGGCGATAAGGGTTCGGGTTTGGACTTCTGACCTGCCCCCCCAAACCTGATCCAAGTACAATGTTACGGATGAGGTCAAAGGAGACAGAGAATGCCAAGAAAGAGACGTTATTCAACTGAACAAATTATCACAAAACTACGAGAAGCGGATGTGATGCTAAGCCAAGAAAAAACAGCAGAAGAAATCTCAAGGGTATTAGAGATCAGCAAACAGACCTACTATCGCTGGCGGAAAGAATATCGGGGACTGAATATGACGCAGGCAAAAAAACTCAAGGAACTCGAAAAAGAGAATGCCAGGTTAAAAACCCTGGTAGCCGATCTGTCCTTGGATAATGCGATCATCAAGGAAGTCCTCTCAAAAAAATAGCCAGCCCGGACAGAAGACGACAAGCAGTCAAACAGGTGATTGATGCAATGGATGTCTCGGAACGTCGTGCCTGCCGGGCAATACAACAACCCCGCTCAACACAACGCTATCCGAAAGTTATTCCTGGGGATGAAGAGTTAATACGCTCAAAGGTGATTGAATTGGCCAGCCAGTATGGTCGTTACGGCTACCGTAGAGTAACCGCCTTACTGCGTAATCAAGGATGGATCATTAATCACAAACGCATAGAGAGGATCTGGAGAGAGGAAGGCTTGAAAGTCCCTCAAAAACAGCCTAAACGCGGTAGATTGTGGCTCAATGATGGTTCGGTCATCCGTTTACGTCCTGAGTTTCCTAAACATGTATGGAGCTATGATTTCATGCATGACCGCACACATAATGGCGTTCCGTATCGAATCCTCAATGTGATCGATGAGTACACTAGGGAATGCCTAGCAGTCAAAGTCGCTCGAAGTTTGACCCACAAAGATGTTATTGAATCACTAACTGATTTGTTTCTTGAACGTGGTGTGCCCGTTCATATTCGCTCGGACAATGGTTCTGAGTTCACTGCTAAGAAGCTGCGAGAATATTTAGCTAGATTAGAGATCAAACCTTTATTTATTGAACCAGGAAGTCCTTGGGAGAATGGCTATGTTGAATCCTTTAACGGGAAAATGAGGGATGAATTATTAGCTGGAGAAATTTTCTATTCAATTACTGAAGCTCAAGTCATCATCGAGCAATGGAGGTGGCACTACAACCAGATCAGACCCCATAGTTCACTGGGTTACAAACCCCCAACACCAGCAACCTTTATCCCACATACTTCACAACTTCAGCCTGCTGGTGTAACATAATCACTGGTACAACTATTGGGGGCAGGTCAGGGGGGTCTTACATCGTTGCTAAAGATAATTTAGGCACTCTGCCCTCATTATTGGCTGCCGGAGCTTTGCTTACGGATTATATTTTGACAGTGGCTGTTTCTGTATCAGCCGGCACCCGAGCCATTACATCAGCAATTCCAAAGTTCCATGATTATCGAATTTTCATCGCAATTATTGCAATTGCTTTTCTAACTTGGTTAAATCTTCGGGGAATAAGGGAAAGCGGAACGATTTTTGCTTTACCTACGTATGCTTTTATTTTAGGAATAATTATCGTTATCGTCTGGGGTTTTGTAAGATCTATGGGTTGGTTTGGGATATCTACGCTTCCCACGAATACTATTGATATTTCTACCCTAAAAACTGTGACAGATGTTGGATTTTTGTGGTTAATACTTAGGGCCTTTGCTGCAGGTTGTACGGCTCTTACGGGTATCGAAGCAATTAGTGATGGCGTTCAGGCTTTTAAACCACCAGAAACTAAAAATGCTGCAAAAACTATGGTCATTATGGCAATTATTGCCATGGTGCTTTTTATCGGAATAAGTTATTTATCTACCCATATGAATCTAATTCCTTCAGAAACGGACAGCATCCTATCACAAATGACCCGCAATATTGTGGGAAATGGATTTCTCTATTATTGGGTTCAGATTTTTACAATGCTAATATTAATTCTTGCAGCCAATACAGGCTTTCAAGATTTTCCTCGTTTAAGCTACTTTCTAGCTAGAGATAATTTTTTGCCTCGTTGGATGTTGAATCGTGGAGACCGTCTTGTTTATAATGGTGGAATTGTTACATTGGCTATTCTTTCAACTATTATCGTAGTGATATTCCAAGCAAACGAGATATCCATGTTGCCCCTTTACGCCATCGGCGTTATGCTCAGTTTTACTTTATCTCAAGCAGGCATGGTGATTTTGTTAACAAAGATTGGGGAAATTAAACCAGACAAATCGTTAAAAACATCTGAAACAACCCTAAAATATGAAAAAGGATGGCGATGGAAACGACTCTCTAGTTTTATTGGGGCTTTTGCTACATTAATTGTATTTATCATTTTAGTAATAACAAAATTTGTGGAGGGAGCCTGGATAATCGTCATTACAATTCCATTGATCGTAAGTATGTTTTATTCAATTCGTAGTCATTATCATGATGTTTCTGAAGCACTGCGTACAAAAGATCTAATTGGTAAAGAAAATCAACTCGTAACAATTGCAGATATTGTGATATTGCCCATAGGAGATATTCATAAAGGCACCTTGCGTGCCTTGCAATATGCAAATAGATTGTCAACAGACGTTCGAGCCGTTTCTGTGACGACAAATGAGGAAATGAAGAACCGTTTAATTACTAGATGGAACAGATTTCCGAAGTTGACGGAAAAAGCAGAATTAATTTGCCTCGATTATGACTATCGCGATGTGATACAACCCCTGCTGAGTTATATTCAAAATATAAAAGAAAATGAATTTCCTGAAGAGGTAATCACAGTTGTAATTCCTGAATTTATTACACAATCAAGCCTAACGAAATTTTTACATAATCGCACGGCAGATATTTTAAGACGAGAAATAATAAATCAAAAAAATATTGTAATTATTGAAATTCCCTTTCATATATAATGGATTCTTTTCTCCAATCTATTTGAATAAATACCCCTAGCGATAGGGCTAATACCAGGGCGCTCCTACGGACTCGACCCCCCAGCCCATTAATTCGAAGACCGGTATGTATGGTGGATCCTATTGGGTTACATTACATAGCGGGGAGACTGTATATTTTCGGTTTTTTGATTAATCATTAATCCTTTTGGACAATAAAAGAGCAGGCTGATGAATAGCCTGCCCTTTTAATTTACCTATATTTTGACAACAATCGGTCAATCAATCCAGGTGAAACTAGAGATGATGAGTGTCCAAAATTCTTCGGCTTCGGCGGTTTGGGTGGGGAAGACTGTATCGATGGGCATGAGGGTCATGATGTAGGCTGTGCCGTCATGGACGGCGATGATGATGCGATTGCCAAATGCGCCGGGGAGTTCATCGGTGTAGTAGGCTTCTTCCCCATCGAGATAGACCATACCCACGACGGGGGTGCTTCCGGGGATCTTCCAATCATTGATGATCTGGGTGGAATATTGCTGACTGTTCAATCCACCAGAGGGGCCTTCGTTATTAATGCTCAAGCTGGTTAACATCACTTCTCCCCCGCCCCCAGGATGGGGTGCGGTGAGATTGACGCCAAAACGAGAGGGGTCAGCAAAAGTATTGTTCATGGTATATGTGTCAGGATAAAGTAGACAGAATCCCTGAGGGGCAGAGAGGTATGTGAGATAGTCAAAATAGGCGACCGGGCAAACCGCGGTTCCGTCCGAGGCATAGACCAGGGCAAAGGGATGGGTGCCAAAGGCAACCCCATCGGGGTCGTGCAATTGGAATTGAGCTTGATAGAGTTCTCCATCTACTGCTGCTGGGGATAGTTCGATTTCTACACTGATATTGACCGTTTCACCGGGGGCGACACTGTGGCTGAGGGGCGAACTGAGGACAGAGGCGGATAAAACCGAGCCGCCAATTTGGACCCAGTTGTACTCAGTGGTCCAGGTGCAATCGCTATCATTTTCGATGGTCCAGGTCTTGGTCACTGGGACGCCTTTTTCTAGCAGAGTGCCGTCGGGGACAGTGACATCGGCGACAAATTCAGAGTCGTTGGTGCAATCGACAACCGGTGTTTCGGTGGGCGGTACTGCTGATGGGATGGCGGTTGCAGTAGGATCTACAGGAATCTCGGAAGTGGCGGTGCTTTCATCTCCTACGGGTGCATCGGTGGGCGTATCTGTTGCTGTATCATTTCCACCACTGATGGGTAAGGCACAGGCAATGGAGGCGATAATTAAAAGGGTAAAGAAGAAGAAAATTTTCCGTTTGTGGGTCATGATAGCGCTCCTCGGGATAATTTGGTACATCACTATTCTATAGGGAAGATCAGGCTTAAGCAACCGTCAATCTCTTCATGGGATGCCCAGGGTTTCGGCATTTCCGATATTAAATATTAGGGTAAAAAAAAAGCCCCGTGGAATCACGGGGCTTTTGATCGAGTATTAATACTGATTAATCGCCTGCAGGTTCGACTTCGACTTCAGCCTCACCATCTACCTCAGCGGCTAATAATTCGGCTTCGCCATCTTCTAGACCAGCGACGGGTAATTCTTCCACCTCAGCCAGGACAAGGTTTTTGTCTACATATCCGGTACCTGCGGGGATGAGTTTACCGAGGATCACGTTTTCCTTTAGGCCGTGGAGGGGATCTTCAGCCCCACCAATTGCAGCACCCGCCAAAACCTTAATGGTGTGTTGGAAGGAAGCAGCGGACAAGAAGGAATCGGTTGTAAGGGAAGCCTTGGTGATGCCCAATAATTCGTCAACGAATTTTGTGGGTTCTTTCCCTTCCTCGAGCAAGATCTCATTTGCTTTTTGAAGTTCAAGACGATCCAAGAAGTCACCGGGTAAATTGGTGGAATCACCAGGAGCAGTTACTTGGACTTTGGAGAGCATCTTTCTTACGATGACCTCAAAGTGCTTGTCATGGATATTCTGCCCTTGGGAACGGTAGACTTGCTGTACTTCTTGCAAGAGGTACATAAAGCAAGCTTCACGACCTTGGATGCGCAAGATGGTATGAGGGTTTAGGGAACCTTCGGTGAGAGCTTGGCCGGGTTCGATCATATCGCCAGTTTTGACGATCAATCGGGAATTGGATGGAATTTCGTATTCGCCTTCTTCTCTAAACTCATAGGAGACGATCACTTTCTTCTTACCTTCCAAGCGTACACGGCCACCATTCTTTGCAACCAATTTGGTTTTCTCATCGTCCTCAAGTACTGCAATTACATCATCGGTTTCAACTTCACCGGCATCTTCTACTTGGGACTTCCAACCTTTGCCAAGTTCATAGACATCTTCGACCATTTCAGTATGGAGCACTTTTACGATGCGGATATCTGAATATTTGTCTGATTGGACAACTTCGGCTTTTCCAGCGATCTCAGAAACGGCTGCTTCACCTTTTGGTGCTTTACGAGCTTCAAAAAGTTCTTCAACTCTGGGGAGACCGGTTGTAATGTCAGACCCGGCAGCAACACCACCGGTGTGGAAGGTACGCAAGGTTAACTGTGTACCTGGCTCACCGATCGATTGGGCGGCGACAATACCTACTGCAGCGCCTCCGGCAACAAGTTTGCCACGACCAAGGTCTAGCCCATAACAACTGGCACAAATGCCGCGAGTACTTTCACATACTAATGGTGAGCGGGAATAAATTTCCTGCACACCGCCGTTGGTGATTTTTCGAACCAACTCTTTTTCGATCATGTCGCCGACTTCTGCGATGATCTCACCAGTTTCTGGATGGACAACTCGTTTGGCTAAGATACGACCAAAAATTCTGTCTCCTAAGGATTGCCCGGCAATATCATCGGCGGCGTAGATCCAGGCACCATTTTCAGTACCGCAATCATCGTCCATAATGATGATGTCTTGGGCGACGTCAACCAAACGACGGGTCAAATATCCGGCATCCGCAGTACGGAGGGCGGTATCTGCCAAACCCTTTCGAGAACCATGGGTGGAAATAAAGTATTCTAGTGCGGTCAATCCTTCACGGAAGTTTGAACGGATGGGGAGAGGAATAATACGACCAGAGGGGTCAGCCATCATTCCACGCATTCCGGCGAGCTGGCTAATGGTACTAAAGCCACCTTTCCCAGCTCCAGAATTGGCTTGAATGGCCAAATTGTTTTCTGGGTCCATTTCTTTTTTGACTGCTTTAGAAATATCGTCGGTTGCTTTTTGCCAGATCTCGATCACACGATCATTTTGTTCTTGTGAGGTTAATAACCCGCGGTGATAATCACGTTCTACGATGATCTCTTCTTCACGGGCTGCATCTACCATCGTGTATTTTTCAGCAGGAATGGTGATGTCTGAAACGGCGATGGAGATACCGGAAATTGTGGCATATTGGAAGCCAATATCTTTGATGCGGTCTGCAACCTCTGAAGTTTCAGTTTCATTGGTGACATCTAGAATTTCGGCGATAAGGTCTTTCACACCACCTTTATCTAATGTCTCATTGATGAATTGAGCTTCTTTGGGGAGAATCATGTTGAATAATGCACGACCGACGGTTGTTTTAATTCGTCGAGAAACAGCTTCCTCTAATCGATCATTGTTCTCATCGTAGATCGAGTTGACTTGAACTTCGATCTGGGCATGGATATCGACTTGTTCGAGCTGATAGGCCAATTGCACTTCAAGCATATCCGCAAACACGCGACCATGGCCTTTATGTTCTCGGGCGGATTCCATGGTCATGTAATACACGCCCAGGATCATATCTTTGGACGGGCCAATGATCGGTTCGCCATCGGCTGGTTTCAACAAGTTTTTGGAGGAGAGCATCAACTCGCGAGCTTCCTTCACGGATTTTTCAGATAGGGGCACATGGACTGCCATTTGGTCACCATCGAAGTCAGCATTGAAAGCAGTGGTGACGAGGGGGTGAAGTTGAATGGCAGATCCTTCGATGAGGATCGGTTCAAAGGCCTGGATACCCAAACGATGCAATGTAGGGGCACGGTTGAGCAAGACAGGGCGTTCTTTGATTACCTCTTCCAGAACTTCCCATACTTCGGGTAAGTTGCGGTCGATGAATCTTTTGGCACCCTTTACATTTGCGGCGTAGGCATGTTTGACCAAGCGGCCGAGAACGAAGGGGCGGAACAATTCTAATGCCATTGCTTTGGGCAATCCACATTGGTAAAGTTTTAGTTTAGGACCAACAACGATGACGGAACGACCAGAATAGTCGACACGTTTACCGAGAAGGTTTCGACGGAAACGACCTTTCTTGCCTTTCAACAAATCACTTAAGGACTTGAGTTCTCTTCGACCACGGCGGGAAAGTGCTTTTCCACGTTGTGAGTTATCGATGAGGGAGTCGACTGCCTCTTGGAGCATACGCTTTTCATTGCGGACGATGACGTCTGGTGCACCCAATTCTAGCAATCTTTTCAAACGATTGTTACGGTTGATGACACGGCGATAGAGGTCATTGAGATCAGAGGTTGCAAATCGGCCACCATCTAACTGGACCATTGGGCGCAGGTCAGGAGGAATGACAGGGAGGACAGTCATGATCGTCCATTCTGGGCCATTTCCGGAGCGCATAAATGCTTCAGCAACTTTTAGTCGTTTGGTAGCTTTTTTACGTTTTTGTTTACTCTTTGAAGTGCGGACTTCTACCCATAACTCTTCAGAAAGTTTCTCAAGGTCGAGTCGTTTTAGAATATCGAAGAATGCCTCGGCACCCATGTCTGCTCTAAAGACCTGGCCCCAACGAGAACGCAGCTCACGATATCGGCGTTCGCCCATAAAGGAAAGCGGGGTGAGATCAATTAATTCGTCTCGGAAGAGAAGTTTTTCTGCTCGAGCGGCGGAAGTTTCTTCGTCCAATTTGGCGCGCATTTCAGTAATCGCCAGGTCAGCTTCAGCTTTCGTGCTGGCGATATTTAATTTTATATGTTCTAGTTCTCGTTGATTACCGCTACCACTTTCAGATTCCAAGGATTCGATATAAGTTTTGATCTCTTCTTGGATGATTCCGACGTGTTTATTATTAATCTCTTCGCCAGATTTCACGATCACCTTTTCGGTGGCTGAGAAAACAATATCTTTTCTAGGCGCTGTGCCTAATTCTTTTTCTAATTTACTTTCAAGGGTTTGGCCTTCTTTGATCACAGGATCTAACTTAGAAGCCAATTCTTCTTGATGTCTTTTCTCAACCTGGTCTAATTGACCCTCGAGCTCAGTGACTTTCTCATCTCTTCCACTTTCTAATAATTCGATCTCACCATTTGCGTCGGTTGACATGCTGCCTTCAATCTCAGCAATTTCTTCGTCCAAACGAATTAATGCCTTATCGCGGGCTTCATCGTCTACATAGGTGACGACATATTGCGCAAAATAAAGCACACGGTCAAGATTCTTTCGTGAAATATCTAATAATGCGCCTAAATATGAGGGCACTCTTCGGGTATACCAAACATGGGCAATTGGAGCCGCTAAAGAGATATGCCCCATGCGTTCACGGCGCACAGATGAGCGGGTCACTTCTACGTTACATTTATCGCAGACGATTCCTTTATAGCGGATATTCTTGTATTTGCCACAGTAACATTGCCAGTCACGGGTTGGACCAAATATCGCTTCGCAGAATAGACCATCTTTTTCTGGTCGTAATCTTCGGTAGTTAATCGTTTCCGGTTTAAGTACCTCACCATATGACCAACTCATGATGGTTTTTGGTGATGCTAAACTAATGCGAAGTGCCCGTAATTCCTTAGCTTCCATTCATATGCCTCCTGAATGACATAGGTAAAAAAATAATTTATCATCTTAATCAGCGAGCATGAACTGGATTTATTTTAGGCAATATTCTTTTCATTTTTTAGAAATAAATATTGCGCAAATCATTCGCTGACGAATATCGAACATACGTGCTGATAGCAGAACAAACCAAAGCAAGCGCATGAGTGCGTTTATCTACTCAAGCGCTACCTGTTTATCCTGCTATTTCTTTTTCTTTATTATACAACTCTAAATTCCGATGTCAAGAGCGCGATGCCATATTTATACAGGTTTAATAATTGGCAGGGCATAAAGAATATGATAAAGAAAGGGGTGTTTGGAAATAATTAGGGATGTTTAGGTGAAGTTCGCTGATCAGTTATTTATTGGGATCGATAAATAAAAACTGCTGCCGATACCCAATTGGCTTTCCACTGTTATTGTTCCCCCGTGTTTTTCGGCGATGGATTTCACTATGGTTAATCCGAGGCCGCTCCCCTTTTCTTTATTATTATCAAAGCCCACTACCCGATAGAAACGGTCGAATACTTTTTGCTGATCGATGGGGGCAATACCGATGCCAGAATCTTTGACAGTAATTAGAATTGATTCCTCTTTTAGTTCAATGCTTACCTGAACAGTTCCGCCAGATTCGGTGTATTTAATTCCGTTTTCAATCAGGTTTTGCAAAGCTTGATGAAGGAGTGTTTTATCTGCATTAATTTCAGGAATGTTTGCTTCAGGTGTTTCAATGGATAGCTTGATCTGTTTTTGAAGAGCCAAAATTTGCATTTCTTCAACAACCTGTTTTGCAATATCCATTACTGAAACTTTCTCAAGAATAAGACCGTGGTCTTCCTCGATACGCTCGACCTCAAGCATATTCGTTACCATATCAGACATGCTTTCAACCCCATATATAATCTTTTTTACATATTCGATCTGTTCTTCGTTTAGATCGCCGACCATCTCTAACATTGAGGCATAACCGAGGATAAAGGTTAGTGGTGATCGAAGATCGTGGCTAACGGTGGATATGTATTCAGCAGTTAACTTTTGACTATTCTTAAAGCTGCTCACGTCACTCAATATGCAAATACGCCCAATCTTATGATTGTTGAAAATAATGGTTGAGGCATTGGCGTTATACACCCGACCATTTTCAAACTTTAATTCACTTGAACTTATTTCATTTTCTTTGGTACTTAGCAAATTCAGCAGGATTTTGGGGGCCTTGACCTTTTTTATAGATTTGCCCAGCACTTTTTTATTATCAACTGCCAAAAGTTCTAATGCGGCGGGGTTCAGTAATACAAACTTGTCGTTATTATCGGTTACAAAAACAGGATCCGTGCTGGAATTTATGATGGCTTCGATCTGATTTCTCCCCCCAATGGCGGAGGTGTATAGAGAAACATTCGCTGCCGCTGTGGCAGCTTGGCTGGCCACATTTTCCAAATATTCGATCTCTTCGTTCCCAAATTTATGCAGGCTATGGTAGCCCACCCACAAAGTGCCGTAAAACACCTCATCTACCATTAAGGCAAGGGCCATCAAACTTGCAGGGAGAGGCAAACCCAAAGGATGAATAATATCTGATCGAGAAAGGTCTTTGAGAATTATCTTCTCTTGCTTTTTTGAGAGCTCAAGAATATGCTCATCGATATCCTCATAGGCATCAGATTTTATTCCAGAACCATATCTTTTTAAATTCCCCTCATTGGTTTTAAATTGAGTGCCGTCGGTAAATATCAACCGCACCGAAGAAGCTCCTGTAGCCAGCGCTCCCTCTAAGATTGGGGGGACCAAGGTGTCGAAATCCAAACTGGATGCGGCACCTTTGCTGACAGCCAGCAAACGGTTGGTTTCATCTAAGCGGGCTTTTAAACTTCGCCGCATTTTCTCAAAGGATTGACTTAAGTTCCCAAGTTCATCGGAGCCTTTTAGAGCTAAAGAATGCCCCAAATCTCCCTCTGAGATTCGAGTAGATTCTGCAACCAGGGATTGCAAGGAACGGCTGACCGACCCAATACTGTAGCGCAAGAGCACATATGCCAACAGGATGAGTGCGATCAGCAAACCAAGCAGCGGGATTGCAATATCCATGGCGGCTTGCTGTGCAACCTGGGCAGGGAGGGACGTCACCACCGACCAAGATTGACCATCAACCGGTTTGAAATATTCTAATACCCGATTGCCATTTGAATTTGTGCCATAAAAGAAATTTTCTTCACCCCAAATATCTCCCAAATATTCCTGGCCAATTCTTTCTGGTTGGGTATGGAATAAGATTTGGTTTTGAGAATCAAGGAGAATAGAATGACCGCCCAATTTGGTCATCTCGTTGAGGTTATTTTGGACCGAGACAAAATAGGGATTGGTATCTAAACTTGTTCTGCCAATTAATATTCGATTTATATTTCCCTCTGTGTTTGAGAGGGGCACAATAAATGACAGCCGGGCTGAGCTGCCTGATTGAACTGGGGCAAGGGTGTAGTATTGAAAAATAATTCCATCTAAGGCTAAACCAATGCCCATTCTTTCTAATTGAGAAGGGAGAATATTTTCAAAATCGTTTTCTGGATAACCAGCGATAGATTGCTGGTTGGCATCGACCAAAGATAATTGGTCAAAAAACGGCGTTTCCCGAATAATTTCCTGTAAAACTGGTGCAAAGCTTTCTCCCTCTAACTCTTCTAAAAGCCGCTCATCTTTGCTAGCCTGGGCTAATAAACTTTGCCCCGTAATTTGAACTAGGGGAATACTTTCGGCGGCAGTATCGGCTGTCAAACGCATTTGGTTCTCGATCATATCCCTGGATACTTTTCCAGCAATGATCCAGTCTCCTGCCATTAAGATGAGGATGAGGATTAAAACCATAGGGGCCATGAGAAAAAACAATCTTGCCTCAAGGCTACTCTCAGTAGGGGAAGGCTCGAGATCTTCTTCTCCAAAACGAGTTTTTGGGTAGCCGATAGATATGGCTTCTAAGATCGCCCCACCCAGCAAGACTTGAATTGAAAATGCTAAACTGTCACCGCCCAAGTGGGAGATGACATAATCCAGGCGAACCGGAAGGGAACCATTAATTATAAATAAGGAGGTGAGAAGAAATAGTACCGCATAGATCAGGGATAGCAGAAACCCTGCGATGATCGGGCGGCGGAGTAGGCGAAAGGCAGTTGTTCGAAAGCGTTGACGCAGAGAGAGGCTGAAAATTGCACCGAGAAACCCGTATATGATTGGCGTGAATAAACTATGGTTTCCATAACTTCCGAGGATTACGCCCATTAATGTGGCCAGAAACGCTCCTGGAAGAGGTCCAAAATAACCACCAGCCAACATCCAGGGCAATGCGGAAAAAATGAGGATGATCCCGCTGGCAGGCATAATTGGGAAGCCCGGAAGGGCTTGGGCAGCACCCGCCGGTAAACGAAGGGCTAGTAAAAACCCTGCTAGGGGTGTGGCTACCAAAAAGGCCAATAATAATTCACGTAATATTTTTTTTCGGGGAGTGTTATATTTCCTGACCGTCCATAAAAACCAAAGAATAGCTACCAAGAATGCAAACCAGACCAGCCAACCAATGGTTTCGCTTGGATAGATAAAAAAGCTAATTTCGGTAAATAGGCTCAATAAAAATTTCATAATTATTGCTTCATGTGAAATTATAGCATCAGCTGTTTAGATGAACATGGATATGCCCATGGGAATTAAATTAACCCTGCCGAGCTAGCATTTTATGCAATCGATAATTAATTGGAGGAAGAATCTTAGAGTTTATCGGAATAATATCCGCGATATTTTTCAGGGAGCATAAGCGCAATTCTTATCATAATTTCATCGGCATTCTTTTGGCGAGTTTCTCTTTTTTCCTTGCCTTTACCCTTGATTGGTGGAAGGCTAAAAACTTCGCCCACTTGAAATTTTATTTCTGGTCGTTTACCCCTAAATGCGTCTCGTACGATTCCTTTATACGTACCGCTAACAGCAACGGGGATGATGGGGACATCCATTCGTTCGATCAAGAAAGCCACACCAGCGTGTGCTTGGCGTAATTTTGGCACTGGGGATTGCCCCCCCTCGGGAGAAATGGCGATGGACTGGCCTGCTTTTAGCTGGGCGGTCATTACATCAAATACCTGACGGTCGTACTCTCCCCTTTTTACCGGGGTGGCTCCATAGAGCTTAACCATTTGACCTTGACCGGGCCGATCCCAAACATCATGCCCCGACAGTCCTTCGGGTTGTGTGGGCCAAAATGCCAAAACTAAAGGGGGTTCGAGCAAGGAGGTATGGTTGTAAGCAATAATATAGGGACCGGACTCAGGTATATTATCAAAACCTTCAAAATCTATTTTCAAAAGAATTCGCAGGAGAGTACCAAAAAAACCTCTCATTAGCGCTCTTTGCAATTTCAGTCTTAAGGGCACATCGTATTTTCCATCGACGAGCATTTTAACCCTTGCTCCCGATGAGCTTTTCCTCAACCAAAGCTTTGATCTCTTGATAAACCTGATCGATATTTTTCCCATCTGAATTTACTAAAATCGCATCTTCAGCTTGCATTAAGGGGGCAACATCTCTTTCGGAATCAATTTGATCGCGTTTTTTGACAACGGCTAAAACAGATTCGTAGCTGACCTCTTCTTCTCTAGCTAGACATTCCTCATATCTGCGGCGAGCGCGCTCTTCTGCGGAGGCATCCAGATAAATTTTTAGTGCGGCTTCGGGCATGACGACGGTGCCAATATCCCGTCCGACCATGATGATCCTGCCGCGTTGTCCGATGCGGCGTTGTTGTTTTGTGAGCGCGGCGCGCACTCCTGGGTATGCCGCAACAATGGACACATTCTCGTCAACCTCTGGCTGACGGACCGCCCAGGTGTGATCGACACCCTCTAAGAGGATATCATTTGTGCGCCCATCCTCGATCGATGGCGGGGCAACATCGATTTCCATTTGTTCTGCCAATTGGCTGACAGATTCTTCATCCATTATGGGAATATTCTCAAGCAAGGCCCCAAGGGTGACGGCACGGTACATGATCCCGGTGTCAAAAAACAACAGACCAAAATGATCTGCTAATAATTTGGCGATCGTCGATTTTCCCGAGGCTGCCGGTCCATCCATGGCGATGGTTTCTAACATTGATATCTACTCCAAGAATTGGTGTCTATTACAAAACAAGAAGCTTTTTTTGATGGGTTCATTTTATCAAATCAAATCCTATTTGAGTATTAAAAACTTAACTCGATCAATCTTTCCCCAAAACATATTAGGGTTGGCTCTCTAATGGAAAAGGATCTATAAGTGGGTTCTCGGTTTCGGGTACAGTAGAATCAGGGAATAATTCAGTGGTGACCCATACAATGACCATTTCTGGTGTAGATAGGGTATTTCTAAAAGCGAGCCAATTGGGGAAATTTGGGGGAAGAAGCTGATTCTCCCAGGATTTTTGTTGGGCAAGCATAAAACTTTGGCCGCGGTAGGAACTATTTAAATTGGGGTCGCCGCTATGGTCTGGTGTTATCACTACCGATGGAAATTCGTCATAGGATATTTCTTTTGCATATTGATAATTTGGGAAATTTCTAAATGTCCAGGCAAGGGAATTTGAATCCACTTGAGAATAGACATCAATGTCTTGATCGCTACCAAAATTTGCTATCGATAGACTTTCTACGGTTTGATAAATTAAATCAGGGTACCCAGAGGAAGTCCCCGGTCCCCATAATTCATTAACTTGACGGCTGCGCATATAATTCGCGTTCCAGGTAGAACCTGCAACAAAAATGAGGAGGAAGGATAATACCCCCCATCCATATCCTGTCCAAACATCTTTTGAATTCCACCATAAGCCACCTAGGAGAGTGAGCAAAACGGTCAATAGTGGCAAAAGGATAAGTGTGCCAATTCTGGCGAAATAGGATTTGGTTGCAAAATCAAACTGATTAATTTGGTTAAATTGCCCTTTGCTCAGAGCGGTGAGCATATCTCCCCACATCGGAGGCTGGCTCAAAGCACTCAAATTAATAAAGAGTAGCCAGACAAATACAAATAACAACAAAATGACCAAAGCGGTGGCAAGGATGACTGTCCAATTTAGGATCGGTTTGCGCTTGATGAATTCTGATAGGCCGATCGAAGCGATACACCATAAGGGGATGATGATCCATACAAGGTCGCCGACTTGTCGGGCTGGGTAGACGATCATCCAAAGAAAACCGATCACGAGCATTGGGAGACTGGATTTTATAAGGGCATTGTTCGATCTCTGAGCAAATCGGAAACCATAAATTGTAAAAATAATGGCAAGTGGTTGGTATGTGAGCAAGGCAAGAATCTGACGCCCGAAACCTATTTGGCTTGGATTGGTGAACCCTTGTAAGAATGCTGTGATGGAGGACCCAAAAGCGGAGATTCCAGAGGGGGTGCGGAATAGATTTGTTGCTACTAAAACAAAAGTTATCCCTGCGGAAAGGCCTACTCTTTGAAGTTCTGTTTTTGAGATCAGCATCTCGTTTTTCTGGATGATCACATAAAAGACAATACTTAACCCTATGATTAGCAAACCGATTATTGCTATGGGTCCTGAGAGGAGATAGAGACCGAGAAATGCCCCTGCTAGTTCGAATTTTTTCTTTATTGCGAAAGATATTGCCAAAACGAAAAAGCTAATGGCAAAGATGGGGCCACCCGCAATGCGAGATAATGACACCAACCCCGGATCAAAGGCGAGCGCAAATGCGAAGATTAGGGCAGCAGAACGGCCAATTTTATCGCGTAGGGTGAAGGGGAAATAAAGAATGGCAGTGCCAGCTAACGCGGGCAAGAGCCGGGCAAGAAAATCAGAACTACCAAATAAATTAAAAAGAAAACCAGTCAAAAATATGTAGGCAGGTTGGGGGCCAAGGGTGGTCGCTTGATCTATAGTGACCTGAAAAGCTTGTAAGGCCCAGTTTGCTTCAAATTCGGTTAGGGGAATTGCCCCCAGATCAAATAGCCTGAATATTAGCGCAAAAGCAAAGGAGGTCAGATATAAAAATTTTTCGTTATTCATTTTATTTAGGGTCATAAACCTTTATCCTAAATCGCAGAGTTTTCATTTTCTAAAAAAGTATTCTACTTTGCGGGCTCCCAAAAAGGAACTTCATAAATAGACACATTTCCTTCCTGGAAAACCAAGGTTAAATATTGCTGAAACTTTCCTTGATTAAGGTCATAATTGTTGCGCTCCAAAAGGCCAATATAAATGTATCGCACATTATATGCTTTTAACAAACTTTCTGTTTCATTCCAACTTGTAGAGGCGTAGATCTTTTTGATATCCTCTGCTCGGCTGCCGACTTCTTCGTAGCCCCCCCGCCACTGACCTTCATGACCCGCCCATCCTAATACAGCAGGAATGCCGGTATGGACGGAGATACGCGCATAAGTAGAGTACTGCCCCCCAACCGCTTCAACTAGAGGTCCGGGAGAGGCAGTGTTTAGCCAATTTACTGCAGAACGATCTTCAGAATTCAAATACCAAGGGTGCAATGTACCGTCCAATTCCAATTGAGGGTCTTCGCGTTGATTGAAAGCATTAAGACGGGTTTGCCATCCGGTATTCGGATAGGACAAGCCAATATAGAGTACTGCCACAAAAAGAGGAAGATATAGAATCGGCCAGAGAGGTTTTTTGAATTTGGTGAGGAGAATTGCGCTTCCATATGCTGCCGCAATTGCCCATAACAGCCAGGCCTGGTAATAAAATTTGAATATCGTATTCATGCGGGTGCCAAAATTATCTCGTAAGTAGATGAATTCAGGGACAAGCACCAATAACCCGCCTAAAAGGATCAGAAGCGTTACGAAACCAAATTGCGATTTATTGCTAACTTGTTCGGGGGCCAATTGCTTACGCGGCCAAATAATCCCTAAACTTAGGGCGATCAATGCAGTGAGAGTGACCCAACCCCCGGGAGAATTAATTCGTCGGGCGAAACCTTCAGAAAGCAGATCGTTGAGGGTGACGTTTGCGCCAAATTGGGAGAGGAAAAGATTACCGGCATCTGAGGCCAAGGGGTTGAGGAAACCCAGACCTGGAATTATGGCGGTGACACCAAAGACCAAGAGCAGGGATATCAACAGGAACATCAAGGTGGTGGCCATTGCGGCAATAATCCCTTTCCACCAATTTGATTCTTTTCGTTCAAATAAGGCATAAATTGAGAACATGAAAATTGGGATAAATAATGTGACAAACATCGTCCAGAGCTGCCAACCGCGGGTGGGGTTGACCACATTGGGCAGGATACCTCCGGCCTGGGAGGAGAAACTGAGAAAAAATGGAAGGTAGATGATGACCGCAGAGACACCTAGCGAAATCCCCAAAAGTAAAAATTCCAAAAACCTGGACCACTGCCAGTCTTTTGCGTTTCCCTGTTTCAGGAGATAGGCCAGGGCAAATAGACCGACATAAATTGGAAAATCCCACATATTGAGGAAGGCTAATCCTCCAAAAACAAAAGCAGCTACCCAAAAAGTTGTCTTGGAAAATTCATATTCAATCGAAAATATTTTGAACTTCTTTTTGGGTTCTAATAGATACAAATTCAAAGCAAGCCCCATAGCCAAGAAGGTGAAGGGCATGATCAAGACATGGGGGTGCAGGTCTGCCAACCAAAACGAAAAGAAGGGAAACTCATCGATATTTTCTCGATCTATGACTGCGTTACCTTGATAATAAACCAGGCCGTCGGGCACCTCATCAGGATTTACATCGAATTCCCTTGGATAACTATAATCTCTAATCACTCGCGAGGCGCGCCACCACCACCAATGTCGGGGGGTGCCGTCTGCATCAATGACGGGCGGATTTTCCAAGTCATGGATATCGAGGGTATCCTGCCAAAATTCGGAAACCAAAACGCCATTCTCATCGGGTTCCCAAAGGAATCCCTGTTGGTGGATTCTTTCCAGGAATCCTTCGGCATTGCTGATGATCAATACGAATAAGGGGGCTAATAAGGCTAAGAATATTCTTGCTCGGGATTTCTTTAATTCTTCTGAGATTGAGAGTAGGTTATAGACGATACCGTAAGACCCAATTGCGGCCATGGCAAAAACCATCGAGATGCCCAAATTAAAGGCTACACCAGATACCACGCCAGTGACTTGGGTGATCAGGGCAACCATGACATATCCAAAATAATAGTAGGAGATGGCGTACCCTGAAAGCCAGGGATCGTTGGGGGGCATGCTGGGGGAACGTAAAAGGGAGTTGATGAATGCCAGTTCCATGGGTTTTTCGGTGGCATGAATTTCTGGGTTGAGGGCACGGAACCAAGCGAAACCGAAAAAGGCAAGAGCAAATAGTATCTCAACAACCAATATCATGCGCCAATTATCTTTGACCCAATGAATGATCTCAAGATTGGGAAATTTTTTCCAAACCCAGTAGACCAATGCTAGGAGGATGAGGAACGCAAAGAGGATTCCACCTAGATCATTTTGCAAGATTCCTAGGGAGCCTAATAACCAAAAGACAAAGGTCCAAAGCATCAGACCAAAAGCTCTGCTAAACGCATAACCACGGTCTTTTATTGCCGGGAGGAGATAGTAGACCAGTGGAAAACTAATCCATCCTAAAGCGGTAAGAAGTAAATACCAAAGAAAAGTGGGGGCAAACATCTAATCTCTCACTTTATAGATCACGGTGTCCTCATCTAGGTAGACCGCATCCCATAATCTGCCGTTGAGTTCTTCAAATTTATTGAGGCCAGCACCGGGATAATAGGCGGTTTCGAGCTGACCAAGAACAATATAACTGACATCAAATTTATCTATAAAGGCCATCGCACTCGTTGGATCTTCAGTCTGATAGAAGGCTGCCACCTCTTGGAGTCGGTCTTGAACTGCATAAGGCGTTCCAGCAGCCCGCTGTTGGATCTGATGCCATTCCCAGCCCAGGACTGTGGGAAGGCCAGTGTAAATGGAAATTCTTGATCCCCAACGGTAAATCGGGGCGACCCCTTCGACGATCACGGGGGTCCCCTCAATATTCTGCTGAAGCCATTGAATGGCACGGTAATCTTGAGCGAGGTTAAACACCGCCCCTTGATCTGAATATGTAGAATATTCCATATAGGCCATACCGTCCAGTGAGCGGGAGACTTCGGGAGTAAACCGATCTCGTATCTTTGCTGCGGTGGCGGTAAAGGGGTATAAAAATCCTAAAAACAATATGAAAGCCAGTGCTGTTTGCCAAAAGAATCTGGGGATGGATTTCCACTCTTTGATCTCGTCTAATATCCAGCCCAGCGCGGCGGCGGAAATTGTGCCAAAGATGACCCACACTTGGAGATAGAATTTGAAGACGGTGTTCATACGGCCAATATCGCCAACCAAGACGATAGTTTCCACCATCAGGGTGAGAAAGAAACTGGTGCCGATCAGAAAATAGACCGCTTTTTTATTTTCGCTTAGTTTGGGGCGCAATAGCATTACTGCAGACCATAATGCCAGGGGTAAGGCGATCCAATAGACTCTAATCTCATATTTGATATGCATGATTGCCATGGTGATGAATAGCGCAAGGATCACCAAAATAATTAACAGGGTAAAGGGTTCTAATTTTCGCAGGGAGGAAACGGGCGTATTTGCCATCCATTGGCGGGTTTCCCAAACCAGGAATGTGATCAAAATAAATAGGAAGATGCCCCAATGGACCCAATAGGAATTGGAGGGGGTTTGCGATCCGGTCCATTCATCTATGCTTCCATAGGCCTGGACATAAGACTCGGAGAAGGGGAGATAGAGCATAAAAGTAAATGCAACTAATATCAGAACCGACAGCGCAATCCAAAGCCCTTTTTGAAGATCAGCAGGAAGTGGTTTTTTCCAAGGCCATTTTTGGGGATCGCTATATTTCCAACCAGCGTAGATCAGTGCAACGACCCCTAATGCCAAATAGGTGGGCAGGTCCCAAGTGTTGGTGGGACGTAATGCACCGATGGCAAGACCCCCCAGGAATAGACCACCAAGGACTCGCCCAGACAATAATTTTTGGTTCTTTAGACTGCCAAAGAATACCGAGAGTACCCAGGCTAGGGCCAAAACGGTGATCGGGAGAGCGATCATATGGGCATGTAAATCGGCATATATAAAAGTAAACCAGGGGAATTCTGTGATTGGAACATCCGTGGGTACTTCTATGGCCCTGCTCGGATCCCAATACCAATTGCCGATGCCATAGGGAAGGCTTTGACCGCCGACCACCTGGAAGAATCCTTTTACCGCCCAACTCCATTTGGTTAATAGAATCGCGGCAGGGTCATACAGTCCTTCAGCACCGACGCGCTGATAACCGCGGAAGATCAACTTGAGCGTGCCCAGATTGCCGATCACGGCAGTCCCTAAGGCTCCGGCAATTCCGACGGTTAAGGCGCGACCACTATAAAGAAAATCTTTAACCTTTTCTTTATTAGCCAAATACAGATTCCAGCTAATGGAAAAAGCGCCCATAGCAAGCATCGCAAATAAAGTTGGAATGATGAGGTTATAGGCGATTGCGGGGACGATGCCCAGTAATTTGACCAATGAACCGACATAGACAAAGCCAAAATAATAATAATTGATGTATCCGCCGGCAAACCAAGGATCATAGGGGGGGAAGGAAGCAGATTTTAAGACGGCATTGAAATAGGCAAAATCCATGGGCTTCTCGCCACCTTTAGAAGGATGCCATAGATCACTGTTTCCAAGACGGACAAATAAGGAGAAGAGGAAAAAAGCCAAGAAGAGCATTTCAATAGTGAGGAAATATGCCCAACGGTCTTTCATTTCTTGGCGGAGTTCTACTCGCTGTAAATATGCGAGCCAAACACCGACCAACAGGATTAATAAATAAACCGTTCCGATGAGCATACGGTTGTAGCCAAGACCGATCGATCCACCTAGCCAGCTAAAATAAGCGAGGAATAATAATCCGGCAATTCGAATGAGGGGGTATCCACGATCTGCGAGGGCGGGCATTAAATAACGAATGATTGGATAGGTTGCCAAACCGAGGATCATGACTGCCAAGTACCAAATGATCACTGTTAACACTTGGGAACGATTGACCAAGGAATCGATATCAAATAATTCAGACCAGGTGCCATTTTCTTGCTGCTGCTGAAAGACGTCTTCAGCCAATAATAAATCGGGGGGAGGCCCCTCATATGCCGAGGCTTGTTTGGGGGTTAAGCGAACCATATTACTTAGATCTACCGCCGAAAGAATTTCGGTGACAGTCTGGTGATCATAGTCTGCAGTTTTCTTAAAAATAAATGTTTTTGTATGGTCGTATACCGTAAAAGCTTCTTCTGAAAATTGGTCGTTGATCTCAAAACCAAAAAGGGTTGGATTGGTCACTTCGATCTTGATCAATTCAAAACCGAGTTTTTCGGTGTAGGTGTCCAGATCGGCGACGGTGTAGCAGTACTCAACGGTTTGCGATTGAGGGCAGCCGATCAATTGACGGTAATATTCGGTGACCAGGGGATAACGTTCGGGGATACGTGTAGTGCTGGCGTACTGCCGGCTGGAAGAGATGGGGATATATTCAGCTTGGTCGAGAATGTTTAAGAATCTCTCAAGCTTTTGAGGCGTATCGTCGGCATACATATCAAAATCTAGGCCACGCTGATAGATCCCTCCATAGCCATCGTAGCCCACGCGCAAGGGTAAACCCAAATCCCAATTAGTTTCCCCAGCAAGGGCTGAGCCTTTGATGGTGAACTCGGCACCTTCAGTTCCTGTTTCGATTTTGAAATAATAAGGGCGCCCTTCTTCAAAAAGGATCTGTTTGTCAAACACAAAACTTTGGTTCCTTGCTGTGCCGGATGATAGATTGACATCCATATTAGATACAACAAGCGGGACAAGATGATCTGGGGTGTCGCTGATGGTTAAGCTGATTTGAACCGTATCTGGTTGGAAGGGCTCGACCGTACTGACCGTTGCTGAGACCTCAGTCATCACCGCTGGGGCAGTTGGGGAAAAAGATGCCTGGAATGGGGCTTCCACTGAAAGCATGATAGGGGCGATGTTTAATTCTTGAGAGACCAATTCTTCATTAGAAAACATAAAGAGGGTCGTCTGGGCAAGCATCACAGGGTCATTGCCCTGCGTAGGGGCTAGCTTGATCAGATATTGCGTCTCCGGCACAAAAGAAATGGGGAGGTCGGATGAAAAGATCAAATTCCTTTCTTTGCTTGGGTCTGTCCCCGGAACGAATTCGGCGATCAGTACACCCAAGGAAATTTCAGGGGATTCTACGTCTGATATTATGAGGGAGAGGGTGCTTCCCTGCTCGGGGATGTCGATGGAATGTACCGCTATTTGATCGACAATTCCACTTGTTTTAGCGGTGAAACTGCTTTGATACGGCCTTTCGGTGTTGATCAGAAAATCATAGGCAAAGGGGATCGGTTGGGTAAAACCCCCTTGGTCATTATCATATGAAATCGTGAAGGGACCCGGAATATTCTCATAGATCCATTCTGAGATCGCTACTCGACTATGGGGCTGTTTATATATTTCAATGAAAGCAGTGGCATAGAGGATTGTTCCCACTACCGAGATCGTACCCACTACCGCGGCTAACGTTTTAACGCTTCTTTTTAGACAAGGTTTCCAAGATTGATTGAATTTCGCTACATCCCAAAATCGAATTACAAACCAACCGGCAAAAACTGCCAGGGCGGGATAGATGGGCATTTGATAGCGCATGGTGGGATTGAAAGCCAAGGACTGCCAAGTGAAATAGAATGCGACCCAACCCCAGAGCAATAAATGCTGCTGCCATTCTTTTTGGAGCATGCGCCAGCCAGCCCAAAGAAAACCAGCCCAGGCGGCGATGCCCATTGGGAGGCCAAGACCCCATAGAACGAGGTTTTGCCCGGAGAACCAAATTGGCCTTCTGGCCCATTGGGTGGAGGGCGGCCAATCTATATCCCCCGAAGCCTGGGAAATTAAATATTTGATATTGGCAGCCCATTTCCCATTGGGTTTAATGCCAAAAAATCCTGGACCGCTAAACGCATAGGGTTGGAAAATGCGAAATATTAAAAGACTTGCTAGGGCGGCATAGATCATATAAGTCATTGCGATCCAAGCTTGGCTGATCCGCTCTAACTTATCGAGTTTATATATTCTAATAAATACAGCAAGGGGTAACATGCCCGCCACCACGCCGGTTTGTACCTTAGATGAGACAGCTAAACCTAAAGCTATACCAAACCAAATAAAGGTGGAAAGTTCAAAGGGCTTTTTATCGTCTCCACCCTTAATAATTAATATCGCCAGGTAAATACATAAAAAGGTGAAGAAATTCATGGCGGTGTCGACGGTGAAGAAATGGGAAGCCTGAATTTGCAACACGGTGAAAGCAGAAAAAATGGAAGCGATTAAACCGACTCGTTTGTCATATAAACGCGAGGCCGCCAAATAGACCAATAAAACAACCCCCAGATCAAAAATAGCGGATACCTGTCGGCCGACTAAAACAATTTCCCCGTAGGAGGTTTGACCCACCGCTTCAGCCAAGTATCGAACCAGGAAGATCGGTAGGGTGCCATACACAAAAAAGCCGTGGCCGACATTATGTGGATTAAGGGTTGAAACTTCCGTGTCCCAATAGTCCAGAAAATTATCCACAGGAATAATCGCTGATTCGACATTGGTGAGGAATAATTCGTCGGGGTGTACATGCTGATCCGCGTCCCATCCAAGCCCCACCAGCCGATAAAAACCAGCAACGATTAGTAAGATGATCAGCAATAAATCGGGAATAAACCCTTTAAAGGTTTTCTTTTTTGGTTCTTGCTCGTTGATGTCGATTAATTCGGTTGTTTTTTCAGTCATAAGAATTTTTGTCACCTTAAAATTATCTTATCAGCAAAGTTGCTTTATGTTCAATATTAAAAAATAGGCTAGGAGAAGATTAAGGAGTTTCACCACTGTTCGGCACAAAGAAGATATAAAAACTTTTATTTTCTTGCTCGGATTGGTAAAGAGAATTGGCACCATTTGGATAAAGTTCTCTTAAGGTGTTTGCCGCCTCGGTGTCCTCCATTTTATAGAGGAAGAGTTTCGGGCCGGGAAGCTCCACCGTTTCGATGATCTGGAGGGGCCAAATTTCATAATTCTTTGTCGGGAAACCGGCGTTTATTCCGACCAGGCGATTGTCCACCCAATGGGGCGCGGCTACCACCCAGGCACTATCTTTGTCGCCAACAGTGTGGGCAAACTCAGCGATCACGGCACCCATCTCAGAAGTGTTCCAGGCGGTGTTGGTATATTGGGTTTGGAAGGTATTAAACACCATGTTGTAATTCGCACCGATCGAAACGATTGCAAAAAATCCGCCAATGAGGGTTGCGAATTGAACACCACCGCGATTGCCAAATCTTTCATAGATCGATCTCAAAATGGCTTCGAAGGCAAGGGCTGCAATGATGAATACGATCACCATCGCCCCGCCCGCCCGGTTCAGGGCAGGGTTTTCATCGGGGAAAGCAAGGGATAGGATCGAGGGCATCATTAAAATGGGCACGGCAAGGATGAGGAACAAATCCTGCCAATTTCTTTTTCGGAGATAACGAACCAACAACAAGAACACACCCAACAGAAACATGGCTGCGGTGAACAGATCCACAGCGGGAGAATGGGGCACACCGACCACCCAAATATTGCCGCTATTCCAATTGACCATTTTTAAGGCATTCCAAAGATTTGAAAAGAAGACTCCATAAATGGAGCCGGGGAAATCTCTTTCGATCGTCCCCACTCGCGAAAAAGCGCGGTATGCGAAAACGGTGGGTTCTTCGATCCAAAATCGAAGTAAAGGAAGGAAAAGGATCAGAGAAATAAAGGCAACGATAGCGATCCATAGAATGGCGTTTCGACGTGATGTTTTATCGCGCTGGTGAAGAATATAGAGCGCAATGGCGATGACAATTAGTACAGGGACAAATCGGAAGGGGGTATACCCATGCAAGCCAATTCCTAAAAATATGCCTGCCCAAATAAAATCATTGCGTCTTGCTCGGCGCATGCCGCGGGTTAAATAGAACAGTGTGGGTGCGACGAAGGCAGGGTAAAGAATAAATCGCAATCCTACCCGGGCTAAGATATTGGGCCAGTATGCAATGCCAGCGAAAAACATGGCGATCAAGCCCACCCAGCGATTTCCAATTTCCTTGCCCAACAGATAGATATAGGGGAGCATGAAAATACCAGCCAGCACAGTGCCGATTTTCATGGATAAAAAGGTGATACCCGTACCGAGCAATTTCGCCACCCCAGCGATCATGTACATTTGGAGAGCTTCCCTTCCCGTATTTCGGGGGAAATAGATGCGGGACTCTCCCTGCATGACATCAAAGACGTCCAGTAATTTTTCCGAATGATCGCTGACCATTTCTGGCACAACTTGGCCGAGGTGAAATGCTTTGAAGAAAATGCCGAGAGAAAATACGACGAGCCAGAGAACTGCCCAACGAGAAATTGGGATATGCCAATTTTTTTGCTGGACGAACTCCTTAATTCGAGGGAGTAAGGGCAGCTTATTTTCGCTTGGTTTCCAGAGGGACTTTAGGATAAAACCTAATGCAATCAGCAATAGAAAAATATTGAAACTTGAAAAACGATTTCCGCCAAAGGAAACAAAGGCAACCAACGCAACGATCAATCCTATGAGCATTGGGCGAGATAAAATGCGGTAATCGTCTTGAGAAACTTCGGGTTGCTTGCTATCAGCGACTTTCAGTTCTTTTCTTTGAACAGCAAAAAATATCGCTATGAAAGAAAGCAAATATAGAAATATTCCAATGGTGGCAGTTTGATCACTGGAGACCCAGCTTAGTTGGGCAATGAAAGCTAAACCTAAGGCAACCAAAGTAAAAATGGGGGTATTCAATTCATTATTTGAGTCTTCTTCCGGTGGGGAATAGGATTGTGTTTCATCCGGTGAATATGTTTCATATTGTCCAGGGATCACTGGCGCGGGACCCCGCCAAAACATGACCTTTGCTTTGACATAGTCCAATACACTAGGTTCTTTATTTTCTTCAGCTGTATCCGAATGATTATCCATAAATAATTATCTGCTCAATTTAAATTTATATATTTATGATTATAGCTGGTTCTAATTATCCCTTTCAGCTAAAACGATCAGGCTTTCTCCCCGGTGAAGGGGAATAAAACTGCCGCCAAAGATGGCTTGTAGGCCACCCGGGAGACCATAATATATTCTTTGAATAATTTTAGGCACCCTGGAAACATAGGGTGGATCCCAAAAACCATCGGAGAAAACTTTTATCTCATTGAGATTATTTTTATGCAAGATATCGAGCCATTCAGCCGGAGCTAAAAGGCTGATATGGGTGGGGTCTTGATAACCGACCCAATTTTCTTTTTTGCGTTCACGCATGGGAGAATCCATGTTCGGGCATGCCATGATTAATAATCCGCCAGGAGCCAAGACTCGGCTCATCTCGGCGATAGCAATACTGGGATTTTTTAAATGCTCCACCACATGTTTAGCGATGAGGATATTGAAATGTTTATCGGGAAAAATCAATAAATCCTCAGCATCCAAGAGGTTAAATATTCCCTCCGGTACATTTTTCTTTGCTTCTTCTATGGCATATTCATTGATGTCCCCGCCAAATACTTCATAATCATCGGTGAGCCAGGTGAGCAAATGCCCCAAGCCGCAACCGACTTCTAAGACTCTTCCGGACGGGGGGCCATGCTTCTTTGCTAAACGCGCATAAAAACGATTGGACCACCAGTATTGGCTATATTTTTTGAATGACACTTCGGCATATCTTGCTGAGGAGAAATATTCTTTATCAAAACTCATTTTATTTTTTCCTCGCGACAAAAAAGGAGAAGGTGCCATTGGGGATATGGTCAAGAGACGTGAATTTTCGAGCATAGCGTTCAGTCAATGCTAAATTCCATTTCGTTTTTGAGAGAATCCATTTTCCGGTTAGCATGCGGCCGATCCATGAGGGCAGACCAAAATAATGTCCCCATTCTAAGGCTCGCATTGCTTCGGGTGAAAAGTAATGCCAAGCATGCTCTAGTTCAAAGCCGGCTTGCTCCAACCTTTCTCGCCAAATTTCAGGACCGTCGGCATGATGCACTCGAGAGATTTTTCGAAACCAATTTTCATATGCTACTGCAAGTTTTTTTAGGCCAAACCTAATTAGGATGGGGGGCACTGATAATTCCGTGAAGTAGCGCTCATTAGGCACACAAAAATAAAATGGGGCACTGGGCCTTAACACTCTGCCGGTTTCGATCAACACTGAATCGATATGTTCAATATGCTCTAAAACGGAATTGCTGATGGCGCTGGCGAAATAGTCTTGCGGGAAGGGCGTTTGGGCACCATCTGCAACGACGAGAGATTTATAGGCTTCATGGGTGGGCGCTTCTTGTATGGGCGCTTCCCAGGGATCCAATCCAACATCGATCTTAAAGTCAAAAGCCAAACTTGCAAAATGACCATCACCACAGCCGACATCGTAGACGGGTGCGGGGATATCAAATTCTTGATAGTATTCCGCCTCAACCGCTCTGAGCATGCCGCGGAAATAAGGCAGGTCGCGGATTTGATCCCAGAGAAAGTCTTTCGCAGGATTAATCTCAAATTCTTTTAGGCTTTCATTGTCTTCATTAAAAATAAAATGGGCTTCAATCTTCTCCCCATCAAGAAGTTTTGGCAGCCAATGTTGTCCGTCTTGCCACATTTTATCAAAGGGAATTTCATTTACCGAAAACCAATGGGGTTCGATCTCATCCGATTCTTGCGGATCCCCCTGCCAATTGCGGACAAAATATACATGCACCAGGCGTTCCCATTCTTGCTTTGCCGGAAAGTCAAATTTGATGCGGCCCACTTTTTCTAAGTTTTCTTGGGAGACCGTAATGCTGGTCTCTTCTTGGATTTCTCGTATTGCAGCTTGGACAGGCAATTCGCCAGGTTCTACCCCACCCCCCACGGCGACATGTTTCCCCATTCCGAATCCGCACTTTTTTATCCCTAAATAGATCTCAGATATCGGGTCCCCTTTTACAAATAAACATAAGGTATCTATTTTCATGCTTTCCCCAAAATATCTAACATCAATGTTTCATATTCTTTGGCGATCGTTTCTGGGGAAAATCTTTCTTTGATCCAGGGAAGGTCCCCTTGGTAATTTTCAGGGGCGTCTAAGATGTCGATAATTGCATTGGCAAGATCTTGCACATCGCGCAAAGAAAATGTACGACCCATACCGGTGATCTGTACTGGGCGGCGCATGCCGGGCATATCGGAGACGACAGTGGGCGTGCCACAGATCATCGATTCGACTTGCACAATGCCGAAGGATTCGGTGCTATTGGTACTGGGAGTGGCAACCACCTCACAGATATTAAAGAATGCGGTCAATTCCTCATCGGAGATCAATCCTAAAAATTTCCATCGATCTCCCAAATCTTTTAGCAGTGATGCTAATTTTTGTGCGTAAGCCTCTTCGCCCATCACGCCTTCGTATTGGCCGACGTGGACTACTCGTGCATTGGGATACTTTTCTTGGATGATCGGTAAGGCTCTTGCTAAATACTCTGCCCCTTTTTCAGAAGCCAAGCGCCCCACCATTCCGATCACTTTATCATCTGGGTTAATGGAATGCTTCACACGAAATGCATCGATTGCAGCCTTTGAAGCTGGCACCAATGTGGCGGGCGGGGGAATCTCTTGCACTTTGTCGATATATCGTCCCAAAAAGCCGGAATTATAAGCATAGTCCATGGTGTTGGTGACAATTTTGGCTGCCGAAGAGGAAGCAATATGATTGGCGACATCGGAAGCAATATTTGCCAGCCGATTGATAAATCCTGAAGGGAGTAAAAGATCACAATGGTAAGTAAGCAAAACCGGCTTTCCCAAAATTCGAGCATTCAGGGCAATCGGGGCGGCATCTAATTGGGGGAGATGAATATTTACAATATCGGCTTTACGAATTTCCCGCCAGGCCACAAAGGGCATGCTAGGCATGATCACCCCTTTGCTAATATGCAAGGCCACTGGGAGACGAATGACTTTGACGCCATCCACTATTTCTTCTCGGGGGAGTTCCTTTTCAAATTGGGAAGTTAGCACGGTTACCTGATGCCCAAGATCGACCAAGGCTCGAGCCAGACGTTCGGTATAGATCGTCAGGCCAGAATAATGAGGGCGATAGTAAGTGAGGGCAATCAAAATGCGCATAAATTAATAAGAACCTATTTTTGTTTTCTGATTGTTCAAATGAACGAATAAATATTGTTTATCTTATCATTTGTCGAATATTAATACTATTTCGGAATGAGATATTAACTTGGAATGTTAGGGGGGTTTAATCCCGATTTCGGATGCCGCGATAGACCTGACCCAAAGACTGGCCATCACGACCTAATGCAATCGAACCGATGGCAATGGTAATCACCAAATATAAGGAGTGACCAACTACGGCATAAGCAAATGCGGTGCTTTCTGGTACACCGAATAAGGAGAGAGCGTAAGTCATGGCGGCCTCAAAGACCCCGACATAGCCGGGGGAGGATGGAATAGATACGCCGAGAGAAATAAAGCCTACTGCAAAGATTCCCCAAAGCAATTTGGCTTCGGGCACAAATGCCTGGAGGAGCAAGGTGTACCAAGCGATATTAAAGGACCAAGATAATAAGATAAAAAATAGCACCTTTATAAATCGCTTGAAATCTTGCAATGCGCTGAGACCATTTAATATTGACTCTAATTTTTCTCGGCCAAAATCTGTGATCTTGGGCCAGGGGGAGGTAAGTTTTTCGAAGAGGGCGGTTGTTTTCTGGGGGTTGCGGGCGATCCAAAACAAAATTGAAAACCCGACAATGACGATGATAGCTGAAGCATAAGCCGCTTGTTCCGCACTTCCTACACCAGCAACAAATGGAATTGTGCCTAGTAATACTGTCGCCAAGAAGGCAATATCCACGATTCGTTCAACCATAATGGTGGAGAGCACTTCCCAGAAGGGAATTTTTTCGGTTTGATTGAGTAAGAATGCTCGGGCAACCTCGCCCAAACGGAAGGGGAGAATATTATTAAATAAATAACCTTCGTTGATGGTGAGAAAGGTTCTTCCTAAACTAATCTTTTCTTGTAAGATGGTGCGCCAGGCAATCGATCTTGTCACCATGGAAATAAGGAAAAGCAAGATCAACCAGGGGAAAACAGAGAGATCGACTTCTTTGATGGATTGAAGGACCTCATCAAAATCAATTAGGTTGAATAAGATGAGCAGGGCAACTAAGCTGACCCCCAGGCCGATGGCTAAACCGAGAAAATTGAATTTTTTCTCTTGGGTTTCAGGGTTAGGATCAGTCATCTCCGAGCCTCAAAACGGCTAAGAAAGCCTCTTGTGGGATCTCTACCGAGCCAACCATTTTCATTCGTTTTTTCCCCTTTTTCTGTTTTTCGAGCAATTTTCTTTTTCGACTGACGTCCCCACCATAGCATTTGGCAGTCACATCTTTACGCAAGGCTTTTACATTGGCGCGGGAGATCACTTTTCCGCTAGACACAGCTTGAATGGGTACCAAGAATAATTGGCGTGGAATTAATTCTTTTAGTTTTGTGATTAGTTTTTGACCTTTGGCATAGGCATGATCGGCATGAACAATCGTAGAAAAGGCATCCACCGGATCTTTATTTACCAATATCTCTAATTTGGCGAGATCATCCACGCGATATTCCAAGAATTGATAATCCATGGAAGCATAGCCTTTACTACGAGATTTGAGGACATCGAAAAAATCGACGATCAACTCTGCCAGGGGAATTTGAAAATTTAATTGAACTCGGCCTTGAGCAGGGTATTCTTCGCTGACATATATACCACGGCGTTTTGTAACAATGTCCATCACCGCCCCATAATAATTGGTAGGGGTGAAGATTTGAAGTTCCATCCAAGGTTCGCGAATTTCGCTGATCAGGCCATCTTCTGGCAAAAAGGCGGGAGATTCGATGGTGAGTTCTTCCCCACTTTTTAGCAGGACCTCATACTTTACCGAGGGTGCGGTAATGATGATGTCCATGTCATATTCTCGTTCCAGCCTTTCTTGGATGATCTCCATATGGAACATACCCAGAAAGCCACAACGAAAACCAAAATTCAATGCTTGGGAAGTTTCTGGTTCATAGATCAAAGAGGCATCATTGAGCTGAAGTTTTTCCAAAGCATCTTTTAGGTCGATATAATCCTCGCCTTCTACTGGATAAATCCCGGCAAAGACCATCGGTTTGGGTTCGGCGTATCCGGGTAAAGGTTCAGGGAGGATTCGAGCCGCTTTCGTTACAGTATCTCCCACCCGGCCTTGCGAGATGGTTTTTAATCCTGAAGCAATATACCCAACTTCTCCAGCCAATAATTTTTCTGTGGCGACCATTTGTGGGGCAAATACACCGATTTCTACAGGTCTAAATCCGACATCGGTCGCGATCATATGCAATTGATCAGCTTTGTCTAATTCGCCGTCGACCATGCGGACGTAAGCCACAACACCCTTGAAGGAATCGTAATGGGAATCAAAAACAAGTGCGCGCATGGGACCATCGACATCTCCGGTTGGAGGGGGCACCAGTTGGACGACCGTTTCTAAAACCTGCTCTACATTGACACCGTCCTTGGCGGAGATGCGGATGATATCTTCTGCTGGTGTGCCGATCAAATTGCTGATCTCTTCAGCGACTTCATCGGGGCGGGCAGAATCCAGATCGATCTTGTTGATCACTGGGATTATTTCCAGGTCTGACTCTAAGGCCAAATATAGATTGGCTAATGTTTGTGCTTCCATGCCTTGACTGGCATCCACGATCAATAGGGCACCTTCACAGGCGGCCAGGGCTCGACTGACTTCGTATCCAAAATCCACGTGTCCAGGAGTGTCGATCAGGTTGAGCTGGTATTCTTTTCCATCCGCGGCGGCATAGCTCATGCGCACAGCTGAGGCTTTGATCGTGACGCCCTTTTCTCTTTCGAGGTCCATGGTATCTAGGACCTGATTGGCCATATCACGATCAGAGATCGTATCGGTAAGTTGAAGCAGACGGTCTGCCAAAGTAGACTTACCGTGGTCGATATGGGCGATAATGCAAAAGTTTCTAATATGTTCAAACATAGCGAAGTATTTTACCAAGATTAAGACTATCGGGGGTCAAATTGATCGAAGCAAGCATCTCTAATGAAAAACGATTATGAACTTAACTGAGAGTTATTTCCCCATCACCCTCTTCTTCATCTGGGGGGACTAATGAATCAATTGCTGCTTGCATATCAATTCCCTCGGCCGATGGGATGCGCAAATGGGCGAGGAATTCAGTATTACCTTTGGGGCCGGTAATGGAAGATTGTGCTAGACCATGCACGCTATAATTTTGCTCCACAATAAAGGACAAGACCTCTTTCAAAACTCGTCGATGGACGGCGGGTTTGCGAATAACACCTTTGCCCTTGGCTACATCTTTACGACCCGCCTCAAACTGGGGCTTGATCAGGGCGACCACTTCTCCCCCGTCCTCCCCCAACCAAGATTTGACCGCAGGCAAAAGATTTTTCAAGGAGATAAAGGATGCGTCGATGACGACAAATTGAATAAGTTCAGGAATACTTTCTACGTGACGGGCATTGGTGCTTTCCATGACGATGACGCGGGGGTCTTTCCTCATTTTCCAATGCAAAATACCTTTGCCGACATCAATGGCATAGACCTTTTGAGCACCATTTTGCAACAGGCAATCAGTAAAACCGCCAGTGGACGAGCCTACATCGACGCAAACAAGCCCATTTACATCAATATCAAATTTTTCTAGGGCACCTGCTAATTTTTCTCCCCCACGCGAGACAAATTGAGGACCTTTTTCAACTTCGAGAAGGACATCCTTGGCTAATTTATCGGCGGGTTTGTGGACCAATTGGCCATTGGCGCGCACCTGCCCAGCCATCACCAAACGCTGTGCTTGTGAACGACTTTCGGCCAGTTTTTTCTCGACCAGTAGCAGGTCTACCCGAATTTTTGTCATAGATTTAGTATAACATCCCATCTTTTTCTTTCCCGATTTGGCTGGTAGGTTGAAAGGGTTTAGATAAGCGGGTTAGCCTCATTTGGTCAGCCAATAAAATTGCAGTCTGTGATTGACTTTTATGCTATGATTGCCACATGATACGCGCATTAATCAAAGCCATGCGGCCCAAACAATGGGTCAAAAATGTATTTATTTTTGCTGGGCTGGTTTTTGACCATCAATTAAGCAATCTCCCAGCAATTTTGAACACAGTTTCCGCATTTATCCTCTTCAGCTTATTGGCAAGCAGTGTCTATTTGATCAATGATCTGAGTGATGTGGAAGCAGACCGGGCTCATCCGAAGAAGAAAGACCGCCCGATCGCTTCTGGGGCACTTTCAGTTTCTGCCGCATGGGTGGCATCGATCGTTATCATACTCCTTGTATTTCCCTTGGCCTATTTGCTTTCCCCCTCTTTTGCATTGGTCTGCGTGCTCTATTTCTTGCTCAATTTGGGTTATTCAAATTGGCTAAAACATATCGTCTTGTTGGATGTTTTAATTCTGGCAAGTTTTTATGTCATCCGAGTAGTGGCAGGTGTAACAGTGATAGAAGTGGAGCGTTTTTCCCCCTGGCTCTATCAATCGACGATCTTTTTAGCCCTCTTTTTAGGTATCGGTAAACGCCGGGCTGAGTTGGTGCTTGCAGAAAATACGGGCAATAATCACCGTAAGGTCTTGGATGGCTACACCCTACCATTTCTTGATCAGTTGATCACGATCGTGCTTACTATTACGATCATCAGCTATAGCTTATACACCTTTTCAGCCCCTAATTTGCCGGATAATTTTGTGATGATGCTCACGATCCCCTTTGTGATCTATGGCATCTTTCGATATTTGTATCTCGTGCAAGTCAAAGGGCATGGGGAAGCCCCTGATGAAATCGTCCTTTCTGATAAACCATTCATCCTGAATTTTCTGATCTGGGGAGTGGTTTTATTAGTAATTATTTATAGTTTTTAGGTTTCATATCATGCCAGCCCTCTCTGCTTCTGCCCCAGGAAAAATAATCTTATTTGGTGAACATTCGGTTGTTTATCAACAACCTGCCATCGCGGTGCCGGTTATGGAGGTAAAAGCAATCGCAATCGCTTCCCCGGCAATTGGAAAACCCAGTAATACCGTTCAAGTGATTGCACCCGATATTGAGATTAATAGCACGCTAAAAACATTGCCACTGGATCATGCGATTAGCATGGCGATCGACCTCACCCTGAAAGAGTTGGGCATCAGTGATTACCCGGCCTTTAATTTACGGATCAGTTCAACCATTCCCCTTGCGGCGGGATTGGGATCTGGAGCGTCCGTCAGTGTGGCGATCATTCGAGTGGTATCCAACTTTTTGGGTCAAACACTTTCGGACGAGGTTGTCAGCCAATTGGCCTATGAGGTGGAAAAGATCCATCATGGGACACCCTCTGGAATTGATAATTCGGTGGTGACTTTTGCCCAACCAGTGTATTTCATCAAAGACAGGCTACTGGAAACTTTTCCGATTGGAAAACCCTTTACGATCGTGATTGGGGATACAGGAATAAAAAGCTCTACAGCAGTTTCGGTTGGGGATGTACGCAAAGCTTGGCAAGCAGATCAAAAAGTCTATGAAGACTTTTTCGAATCCTGCGGGACAATCGCAAAAAAAGCCCGGGAACATATTGAAAATGGTGAAATTAAAAAGCTGGGTCCCTTAATGGATGAAAACCATGCTTTGTTACAAAAAATGAATGTTTCCTCCAAAGAGTTAGATACGCTCGTCCTTGCATCACGCGATGCTGGCGCCTGGGGAGCAAAGCTCTCTGGCGGAGGCCGGGGGGGCAATATGATTGCTCTGGTTGACGAAGACTCATCTGAAAATGTGGCTGATGCGTTGATGAATACGGGTGCAGTCCAAACCATCATTACAAAGGTAGGCAATTAATATGTCTTTACAAAAAAACCTTGTCTTCCTAAAACTGGGTGGGTCCTTGATCACCAATAAAATGATAATTTCGACAGCACTCCCTGAGGTTATCTCGCGCATTGCTAAGGAAATCAAGTCCGCACAGGAAAAAAATCCTGACTTGCAAATATTGCTCGGGCATGGTTCTGGCTCTTTTGGGCATACGGCTGCAAAGGCCCATGGCACTAAGGAAGGGGTGAGTTCCAAAGAAGAATGGCGAGGTTTTAATGAGGTATGGCATCAAGCCTCCGCATTGAACAGGATCGTGATCGATAGTTTTCACGATAAGGGAATTCCAGCAATTTCATTTCCGGCATCCAGCTCTACAATCACGGAAAATGGGAAAATTAGGGATTGGAATATTCCACCAATTAAAAAAGCGTTAGACGAGGATATTTTTCCCATTGTATTTGGCGATGTCGTCTTTGACAAGGAGATCAGAGGAACGATCGTTTCTACGGAAGATATCTTTAGCTATTTCGCAGAAAAATTAAGACCGCAACGCATATTATTAGCCGGTTTGGATGAAGGCGTTTTTTGGGATTACCCGATATGTGAGAAATTAATTAAAGAGATAAATCCGAAGAATATCAAGGAGATTCGCCCTTCCCTTGGTGGATCAGCGGCAACGGATGTGACTGGCGGAATGACCAGCAAAGTTGAGGAAATGCTCTCTTTGGTGGGTAAGGTTGAGGGACTTGAGGTACAAATCTTTTCGGGGAAAGAGAATAATTCCGTCAAGGATGCCTTACTGGGGAAAGACCTGGGCACAAAAATTACTTCTGGAACAAAATGACCGAATCTTGGAAAGAACAAAACTGGTCCGAATACTATCAGCTGATGTGTGGTCAACCCCCGCATAGCACATTATTAAAAGCATTGGCCTTATTTGAAGCAGATGGCATTCAAAAAACTAAATATCGTGCGGTAGATCTAGGTTGCGGAAGCGGCAATGACAGTTTGGAATTACTGCGATTAGGTTGGGAAGTAGTCGCTATGGATCGGGAGGCTGAGGCTTTGGGATGGCTAAAAGCAGGCATCGCCCCTGAGCAAAATAAGCGTTTGGAAACCATCCAGGTAGATTTTGAAGATATTCAGATCCCCAAAGTTGACCTAGTCAACGCCGGTTACTCGCTGCCTTTTTGTCCTCCAAAGATATTCTCAGACTTGTGGAATAAAATCTGTAACTCGCTTGAACAAGGCGGGCGCTTCTCAGGACATTTCTTTGGCATCCATGATGGCTATGCGGAGATCCCTGAAATTAGCATACAAACACAAGATGCAATTGCCGATCTATTTAAGAATTATGATGTGGAATATCTAGATGAAAGAGATCAATTGGGGGCAACGATCGGGGGGATTCAAAAGCATTGGCATATTTTTTCTCTGGTTGCAAAGAAAAATAGATAAAGACGAAGGATTTTATAATATACAAATAGGCGTAATTTCGGCGCATTTAAAGGCCAACTGGGAAAAATGGCGAATATTGACAGCCAAATTATCTTGAATTAGACTAAAATCACATTAACCCCTTTATTTAAGAAGTGAAAAGCATATGATATTTACTCGTGAACAATTAGAAGAAATTGAAAAAAAATCTTTGGCACCTTATGGGGCTCGCAGTCAAGACAGCCTCGGACGTGAGTACCCCAGCAATGAACCCAATTACCGCACGATTTTCCAACGTGACCGGGATCGGATTCTGCATACCACTGCCTTCAGACGCCTAGAGTATAAAACTCAAGTCTTTATCAATTATGCGGGAGACTATTTCCGAACCCGACTCACGCATACCCTAGAGGTTGCCCAAATTGGGCGAACCCTGGCAAAGGCGCTGGGTGCCAATCAGGATCTAATCGAAACGATCTGTTTAGCCCATGACCTGGGTCACTCCCCTTTTGGTCATTCTGGTGAGGTTGCCTTAAATCGATTGATGAAGGACCACAACGGTTTTGAGCATAATAAGCAGTCCCACCGAATTGTGACAAAACTTGAAAAACGATATCCTGATTTTCCTGGGTTAAATCTTTCTTGGGAAGTCCGCGAGGGTATTGTGAAACATGAAACTGAGTATGACAGCACGGATGCCAGTAAATACAACCCAGAACTACGTGGGCAACTTGAAGCACAGTTAGCGAATGTCGCTGACGAACTGGCTTATACCACTTCAGACCTCGATGATGGTTTGCGATCTGGCATGATCAACACCGGTATGCTGAAAGGATTTGAGCTTTGGGAAGAAATCAAAGAAAAGGTAGGATGGAAAGACCAGACCCTCACTGATCTAGATCGACATCAATTGATCCGTAAGCTGGTGGGGATGATGGTCAGTGATTCTGTACAGTCGATCTCTAAAAGATTAGAAGATGCGAAGGTACAATCCTCCTTAGATATTCAAAAATTAGACCATAATGTATTTGGGTTTTCGGAGTCGATGAAAAAGAGTCATCGAGAACTCAAGGATTTCTTGTATAATAATCTATATCGACATCATCGCGTGATCCGAATGCAGACCAAAGCAGAAAACATTTTAGAAGATATGTTTAATGCTTACATAAAAGAACCCCGTATGCTCCCAGGTCATTATAAAAACTTAATTGATGATCGAGGCCTTGAAAGGACGATCTGTGATTATTTGGCAGGTATGACAGACCGCTATGCGATCGAGGAACATAAAAAATTGTTTAACCCAGAAACATTACCATAAGAGAAAAAAACATGAGTGAAGAATATTACCTAACCAAGGAAGGCGCAGAAAAAATTCGTATCGAACTAGAGGATATGAAAACACGGCAACGCGAAGAGCTTGCCATTCGTTTGCGCACCGCAATTCAACAAGGGGACCTCTCTGAGAATGCGGATTACCATAAAGCAAAAGAAGACCAGGCTTTCTTGGAAGGCAAGATCCAGGAATATGAAGAAATCACCGCAGGCCTGGTGATCATCGAAGATACAAATACTGGTTTGGTGAATATTGGTTCAACAGTGACGATAAAAGAAGCGGACTTTCCCAAAGAGACTTACCATATTGTGGGCGCCCAGGAAGCAAATCCAAGAGAAGGACGTATATCAAATGAGTCCCCCATTGGGAGTGCATTAATTGACCATAAGGTTGGAGAATCGGTTGTGGTTAAAACCCCAGGCGGAGAAATGAAACTGAAAATTTTGACAATCGAATAAGATAAATCCAAATTAAAATCAAAAGCCCTCAAAATCTTGAGGGCTTTTTTTATTTAACCAACATCTTATTTAACTTTCTCAATTGGACATTTACAGGCAATTCCATCTCCGGGTTCTTCTGCCCAACAATTATTGGCTGAAAGACATTCGGAGCGAGAGAGTTCTCCCGAACGAAGCTTATTGGGAAAATCTGGGTCATTGATCAATGGTCGGCAAAGGGAAATAAAATCCGCTTCTCCATTGGCGAGGACAGATTCCATTACCGATCGGGAACGAAATCCCCCCACCAATAGTATAGGCAAATTGGTAACTTGTTTTGCTTTTTTAGCAAATTCTAAGAAATATGCTTCCTCAGATTCTTTGCGGACACCTTTGCGTACATTGGAGAGTTTCTTTCCACCAAATCCCCCGCTAAGCTCAATGCCGTCGTATCCCATTTCTTCTAAGACTGCAACAACTCTTAAACCTTCGTCCAGCGTAAGCCCATCTTCTCTACCGTCCATCATCCCCAATTTAATTAATAATGGATAATCCGGTCCGACTTGCTCTCGCACAGCAGCGCTTACTTCTCTCAAAAACCGCATACGATTATTGAGGTCTCCCCCCCATATATCCTCACGTTTATTTGATAGTGGAGAAAGAAATTGACCGACCAAATAGCTGTGGGCCGCATGTACTTGCACCGCATCAAAGCCGCTTTCCTTGGCGCGTTGAGCTGCCTGAGCAAAAGAATCAATGATCAAATCAATTTCTTCGATCGTCATTTCTCTAGGAGTGTTTTTTACAAAATCACCTAGAACTTTAGATGGGGCAATTGTTTCGTCTATCCCCTCTCCCCGGGCATGCATACCGGCATGGTTGATCTGCACCGCGACCTTCCCCCCTGATCGATGGACTGCATCTACTAATTTACTTAAACCAGGAATATGATCGTCGTGATAAATGCCCGTCATATTTGGATGCGCCCGCCCAGATGGATGTACATTCATGTGACCGGTAATGATCAGACCGACGCCCCCTCTGGTCAATTGTTGATACAGTGCGGTCAGTTTTTCAGTAGGATGTCCGTTTACATCGGCCATGCTTTCCGCTGTTGCCGATCGAATTAATCGATTGGGAAGTTCTAAAGTACCTATTTTTGAGGATGTGAATAGTTTTTCCAAGAATATTTTCCTTTCTGCCTTTTGACGCCAATTGTAATTCTTTTTAGATGAACTGTAAAAAAAAAAGCGCCTCTTATAAGAGGCGCTTTTTGAATTTTATTGAAAAATCTTATTTCTTCCAAACAGAAAGTTCCAAACTTACTTGCTCAAAGAAGCTGTTATCGGGCAGAGCCCCTTGGCCGTAGGACATATCCATCACACGAACCACCATTTGCAGAGTTTCGGTTTCTAAAGTTACTTCTGCCCCAGGGGTGAGCAACACAGGTTCACCTTTTGCCGCTAACCGGTTTCGATTGGCATCATCTTGGTTGAGGTGTTCGCTCATCAAGACTTTGGTGACTGTTTGAATATCATTTTTATCAAAAAGCCATACTTCAAACGCACTTACTCTTTTGGGTTCACCCACACCGATCGTGTCAGCAATACCCACACCACATTCGCCCATAAATTCACCAATTCCGGTGTCAATGCTGAAGGAATCATCAAAAAGATCATCTCCTTTCAGATACGTGGTGACCCACTGAGAAATGGGGGCATCTCGGCCGCCAGATTCGTAATCTGTGGGTTCTGCGCTCATGCTAATATCTTGAGCCATTAAGGAGGGAGAGAAATCATCATCTTCCTCTTTTGGTTTTCGCAAATAAATGTATGCCACTACGCCACCAAAAATGAGGAGAACCAGGCAAGATAATCCAAACCATAAGGTCGTATTGCTAGTCCCTGCGGCCGCATCATTCTCATTGGCAGGATCTTCTACGGGCGTATTATTATTGGTGGCTTCACTCGGGGTTTCAGCATCGATGGGATCTGTTTCAAGTTGTAGATAATAATAGGTCAGTACATCTGCCAACGCCGATTGGGTTTGCCCAGCAGTGTTCGCAAAATCTAGCTGAACATCAGAAATCGCCTGTGAGGCAGCTTCGCCCAAGGCTTGTAGACGATCTACGGCCTGGGTTTCTGTGGAGGCGCCAGACGCATAAGAATCGGCTGTCATTCTGACCCATTCTTGTTGAAGGTCAGATCGCAGCAAGTCCACTGAGGCATCTGTCCACTTCACCGGCCAAACAACCCAACCAAATATTAGACCGATCAACATACCTACGATCAGGGCTGCAATGGCAAAGGCTGTCGGATTTTTAAACCAAGCCTGAATGGTTGACAATATATCTGGCTTGTCTTCAGGAAAATCTCTCTTTACATATTCATTAACTTCAGGTGATTCCAACATATCCATCTACTCCAGGTGGCATAATTTTCCGCTACAAGACGATTAAATTTTATTGTAGACTAGGCCATCTTTTTTGGCAACTCAGTACCTTGAGGAAAGTTATTGAGCGAAAAAAAGGCAACCCATTAATGCGCCACTACCTAAATAAGGTTTTAATAAGGTTATTAAGCCGATAAATTTTCTAAAACTCCTTGAAAATTGTGAATTTTTGATATCAATCTCATTCATAGCTATTTTCATTCACCCTATATAGTGCAAGCTATATGCCAAAAATCCAATTTAACAAAAAAACCGAGAAAGTCCCTGACTTTCTCGGTTTTTTTGTTTTTATGAATAAGCTTTACTATGCTTCCTGAGCTTCCGCTTCTTCAGTTTCTGGATTTACCTCTTCTAATGGGAAACGCTCTTCACATTTCATACATTCCGCATCACGTTTATTGGCAATCACCAATGTACCTTGACAATTTGGACAAGGGGTTGCAATCGGTCTTTTCCATGAAGTGAATTCACATTCTGGGTAATTGGAACAACCAAAGAATATTCGTCCTTTTCGAGTTCTGCGCATGACCACATCTCCCCCATCCAGCGGGCAAGTGACGCCAATTTTTTCAAGGAAGGGTTCAGTGTGACGGCAATCTGGGAAACGATCACAACTGATAAATTTGCCATATCTCCCAAACCGGATCATCAGCTGTCCTTCTTCACACTTTGGACAGATGCGTCCGACGTATTCAGGTTCTGCTTTCACCTCGGGCATTTCGATTTCGGCTTTTTCCACTTGAATAGCAAAGGGGGCATAAAATTCTTCGATGGTCTTTTTCCAGGGGATTTCCCCTTCGGCGATCTTATCCAAATTGGCTTCCATATTAGCCGTGAAATTAATATCGACAATATTGGGGAAATGAACAGTGAGGAGATCGTTGACGATGATGCCCGTTTCAGTTGGATGCAATCTTCTACCGTCTCGATAGACATAGCCCCGGTTTTGCAAAGTGCTCATCGTGGGGGCATAAGTCGACGGGCGGCCGATGCCAAATTCTTCCAACGCTTTAACAAGGGTTGCTTCACTAAATCGAGGTGGGGCTTGAGTAAAATGTTGTTCAGGCAGCATCTTAATTAGTTTTTGAATTTGACCTTCAGTAAGGTTTTCGGGGATCTTTGCACCATCCCCATTTTCTTCTTTATCAAATTCCCCTTTGGTTTCTTCATAGACTGCTAAATAACCCATAAATTTAATGATCGAACCCGAGGCTCGTAGTAAATATTCATGCGCTTCTGATTTCGCAGTAACGTCTACTGAAAGAGTGTCATATATTGCCGGGTTCATTTGGGAAGCTACAAAACGTTGCCAGATCATTTGATATAAGCGATATTGATCCCTACTTAAGAATTCCTTCATCGCTTTGGGGGTTCTTAAAACGGATGTAGGGCGCACAGCTTCATGGGCTTCTTGAGCACCCTTTGCACGGGTTTTGTAATTGGGCGGCTCTTCGGGCAAAAAGGGTTCGCCATGAATATTTTTAATATAGTCTCGGGCCTCTTCCTGAGCTACTTTTGATATGTTGGTGGAATCGGTTCTCATGTAGGTGATCAGACCAACCGGTTCACCATCTCCCATATCCACACCTTCATATAATTGCTGCGCAACCGACATTGTTTTTCTTGCAGTGAAATTCAATCTTCGCGAAGCTTCTTGTTGCAATGTGCTTGTTGTGTAAGGTGCTTTAGGTTTGCGATTACGAGTACCGCGTTTGATTTTAGATATCGAATAGGCTGAGCCTTCCAGATCACTGATAATGGGAAGAACTTCTTCCTCGTTATTTAGCTCAAACTTTTCACCATCAATCCTATTTAATTTTACAAGATAGGTTTTCTCGCTGCCTTCTGGTTGTAGTTCAGCACCGATCGACCAAAATTCAACCGGATCAAAATCATCGATCTCTCGCTCACGCTCTACAATGATGCGTAAAGCCACAGATTGGACTCGACCAGCAGATAAACGATTTCGTACTTTTCGCCACAGGATCGGGCTGAGACTATATCCCACCAAACGATCCAAAATTCGACGGGCTTGTTGGGCATCAACCAACTTCATATCAATTTCACGTGAGGAGGAGAATGCTTCCTCGATGGCAGGCTTGGTGATCTCATGGAAGATGACTCTTCGAGTTCTTTCAGGATCGATCTCTGCGGCTTCCATCAAATGCCAAGCAATTGCCTCTCCTTCGCGATCAAGGTCAGTCGCCAGGAAGATCTGTTCTGCAGATGCAGCCAGTTTCTTCAATTCTTTGACGATCGGGCGCTTTTCGTTGGGGACACGGTATTTAGGTTTGAAGTCATTATCTACATCCACTGAAAGTTGTGAACGTAGCAGATCACGGATATGCCCTACTGAGGCTTCGACGCGATAGTCTTTTCCTAGAAAGCGGCCAATTGTTCGCGCTTTGGCAGGGGACTCAACGATCACCAAGTTCCCTTTTCGCTTAACTTCTTTCTTTTTTCTTCGAACGACATTTTCGGGAGGTGTCATCCCTTCATGGGCAGGGGTGCGCCCCATGCGGAACATGGTCGTTCCACTCACAGGGCATTTTCCGCGTGTGCCGGGAGCCCCGGATGCAGTAAATTCTGCTTGTGGGTCTAACATTTCCCTTTTTTCTTTACATTTTACGCAATATGCTTCCAAAGCCAACCTCCAACTACTTACTACCGAAAATCGTTCGATAATTTAATAATTCGTTTATTGATACTTGTTATTCTCTTGTTCTTTTAATAAATCTACTACTTGGCGTACATCTTGAGCTTGCTCTTTATCGCAAACCAGTAACACATCTCCGGTATCCACGATCACAAGGTCCTCAACACCAATGGCGACGATCAGGCGATCTTCCCCATGATTCTGATGGATCATTGAATTTTTAGTGTCAATGACGATCGATTCCTTGCTATTTAATATGTTGCCATCCGTGTCTTTTTCTAAGACATCATAGAGGGCATTCCAACTTCCGACATCACTCCATCCCAATCCTTTGGCAGGAATCACGGCAACTTTTTCTGCCCGTTCCATGATGCCATAATCGACGGATACTTTATCTAATCCGGACCAAACTTTTTCTAAGACTTCTTGGGCATCTGCTGTCTCCCAGGCATCCGTAATTTTGTTCAATGCTTGGTGGAGTTGGGGCATTTGTTTTTCAATTTCATCTAATACATCGACTACCTGCCAAATGAACATACCTGAATTCCAGGAATGATCTTCTGCATTAATGAATTTTTCTGCTGTTTCACGGTCTGGCTTTTCTTTAAAATTCAATGCTTCGAAAACTACTCTCCCTTCGTATGTGCCTAAATAATTGCCCTGTTGGATATACCCAAAGCCGGTCGACGGGAACGTGGGGTGAATGCCCAAGGTGACAAGGTACCCTGTTTCTGCAACCTGCTGAGCTACTCTAAGGATTTGCAAGAATCTTGATTCATGGTCGATAAAGTGATCTGCGGTAACCACGCTCATCACGGCCTTTGGGTCACGCAATTTCAAGATCGCCGCAGATAGGCCGATGGCTGCCGCAGTATCTCTGGGGCCAGGCTCCACAATATAATTATCCTTGGGGATCTCGGGCACCTGTTCTTGAAAGGCAGTTGCTTGCAAAGCCGATGTCACCACCAAAATATTTTCTGGGGGAAACAGTCCCATCAGTCGATCTACCGATACTTGGAATAGTGTTCGATCCCCAACCAGTTTAAGCATCTGTTTTGGTTTATCTTTGCGAGAAAGGGGCCATAAACGAGTACCGCCACCACCAGCCATAATTAATGCATAGTTATTTTCTGACATAATAATCCTTTAAATCAACCTACTCTCCATTTGTTTGGTATTCCCCATTCGCCTCTCGAATTGAAACATAATGCATACCACCAACCTGTCGAACCATTCCTTTAAGTTCCATCAAGGCCAATGTTGCCGAGACCTTTTCTATCGGCATTTCTGCCTGACGACCAATATCGTCTATATGAAGTGGCTCAAATCCTAATACGCTATATAAAGCGGCTTCTGTTGCATCTGCCGGAAGGACTTGTCTTGCAGTTTGCTTTTCTGTGACCATCACCAAATCTAAAGCGTCGATCAGGTCTTCCGGCCGCAGCAATGGATGTGCACCATCTTTAATCAACTGGTTCGGGCCCATACTTTGGCTAGAATGAATTTTTCCAGGTACGGCGTACACATCTCTTCCCTGCTCATTAGCAAAGTTGGCAGTGATCAGAGCACCACTCTTTTTGCCTGCTTCCACGATGACCACGGCGATAGAAATGCCGGCAATGATCCGATTTCTTGGCGGGAAATTTCCCGCTTCAGGTTTTGTACCTAACGGATAATTGCTGATGATCGAGCCATTTTCGATGATCTGATTGGCAAGCCCGCGGTTTTCTGGAGGATAGATCTCGTCTACACCACTACCTAGAACTCCGATCGTCCTTCCTCCGGCTTTGAGGGCGGCGGTATGCGCAATCGAATCAACGCCTCGAGCCAGCCCACTCACCACGGTTACTTTATTGTTGGCTAGAAATCTTGCGACTTCCTCAGCGACGTCCTGCCCATAAGGGGTCACTTTACGGGTCCCGACGATGGCTACAGCCCATTCATCCTGGACGGTGATCTCACCTCGCAAGAATAGCAAAGGTGGGGGCTGCGCAATATCTTTTAATCTTCGAGGATATTTATCATCCTCTAATGTAATCACTTGAATATTTTCTGCTTCTAACTTATCCCATAAAGCAACGAGATCGACACTCGCTCTAACCTGGATCATGTTTTGAATAATCTTTTCACTAAGACCCGAGGCTTTTAAAAATTCAGGTGGTGCTTCCCATGCGGATTGGGCATCTCCAAAGTAATTTAATAATGCCTGGAAGCGGACAGGGCCGATCCCATTGACGCGGTTTAACCCAAGCCAAAATAACTTCTTATTCACTGGGGCACCCCCTGCATTATTCTCACTTTGTACCTCTTCTTGTGCGGGTTAGGATCAATAAAAATTCTTTATAGCATTGCTTTGTTCGTTTGCTTTAAATGAAGAAAGCAAAATTTAGAAGCGGGCTAGAGAATACCACAGGTTTTTTTTAACTGTCAAGGGAACAATAACATTTGAAAACTACAAAAGGTCTATTCTAAAAGTAAACCCTCTATGATATGAACAGTGATTTTTTTAGTATCCAGATCGATATTTAATATCACTTCTTCTATATCTGGCAACAAAATTTCTTTGTGATTTTCATCATGGACAACAAAGACTAAGTTAGCCCCCGTATCAATAAATTCAACAACTTTCCCCAATTCTTTACCCTCATCGGTGATGACTTCTAAGCCCAAAAGTTGATGCTGATAATATTCCCCATCAGGTAATGCGGGCACCTGGTCTACGGGTACATATAGACGATTATTTTGTAAGCCAGATAATTCTTCGCGGTTATTGAATTCTTTAAATTTGAGAATGAGACCTTTGTTCATCGTCCGCACAGTCTCGATTTGAACCTCTCGATGCTCTTCCCCCAAAAAGAATTTCACCCCTGGTTGAATTCTTTCGGGAAAATCAGTTTGCACGGTCATCTGCATTTCACCCTTAACCCCATGTGGGCGGCGCATGATGCCGACTAAAAGAAAGGCAGGCTCGCCTAAATTAGGCGAGCCTGTTTTATTTTGATTCTTATTTCTACGATTCGCGGCAGTTTGTCTTCTGCGAGAACTCATTCAGGCTCCACAATATCCAATCGCACACGACTGTTGTTATCGCGAGAAGCGGCTACTCTGAGGAGCAAGCGCATGGCGTTGGCCACTTTTCCACCTCTTCCGATGACGCGCCCCATATCTTGCTTGGCAACTTCTAGCCGTACGTTGCTGGTGGAACCCTGGCGGCGTTGGGAGACGCGAACCTGAGTAGGATCATCCACTAAAGAACGTGCAATATATTCAATGATTTCTTGCATAGGTTCCCTCACGATCACCTAAATCGGTGAATTATTCTTCTTTATCTTCTTTCTTTGCCTTAGGTTTAGCTTTGGCTTTTTTCTTTGGTTTTTCTTCAACCTCTTCGGCGGCTTCTTCTTTATCTTCTTTCTTTGCTTTAGGTTTAGCTTTAGCTTTTTTCTTTGGCTTTTCTTCACCTTCAGCGGCAGCTACTTCAACTACCTCTTCGGCGGCTTCTTCTTTATCTTCTTTCTTTGCTTTAGGTTTAGCTTTAGCTTTTTTCTTTGGCTTTTCTTCAACTTCCGCAGCAACTTCTTCCACGACCTCTTCAACTACTTCTTCGGCCTCGGCAACTGCTTCTTCTACAACCTCTTCGGCGGCTTCTACCACTTCAGCGGCTGCTTCTTCCACAACCTCTTCAACAACTTCTACCACTTCTTCGACAACTTCTTCTACTTCAGCGACAACTTCTTCTACTTCGGCGGCTGCTTCTTCCACAACCTCTTCAGCTACTTCTTCAACCTTAGCAGGAGCATCTTTCTTCTGAGCTGGCGCGTCTTTGCGAGTCTTGGGATCGGTGTTGTTTGCTTCTTGCCATGCCAAAGATTCAGCAAGCAATGTTTCTATATCTTCCCCAGCTTTGAATCGTTCGTAGCGATCCATCAGGCCGGTGAATTTGAAAATGCGGGCAGTGGTATCACTGGGTTGCGCACCATTTTTAAGCCATTTGTAGACTAAATCTTCTTTCAAAGTGACTGTGGATGGTTCTGTGCGGGGGTTATAAAAACCCACTACTTCTAGAAATTTACCATTTCTTGAGGTTTCACGATCTGCCGCTACAATTCGGTAGGCAGGTTGTTTTTTGCGTCCGACACGACGCAGTCTTAGTCTTACCATTGTTCAAACTCCTAAATACTAATAGTGTATAGTTTCGCGTATGCTGCCTTCTGGTCGGGTGAGGGCATCTGAAGGGAGATGCGGACCCGAGGTCCGGCTGGGCAACTCTAGGCATAAAGCCTAATTGAAGCCTATGTACCGCATACTGCTAAAAACAGCAAAGCTGTTTTTAGCTTGGGAGAATACTTCGTATTCTCCATTTTGAAAAGTAATTCTTTGCTCAAATACAAAACATTTTGAGCTTGGGAGAATGTTACATATTCTCCATTCGAAAATGGAATCCATTTTCTAACCAAACATGCGCGGCATGCCGCGCATACCAGATTTCTTTAATCGTTTCATCATCCGCTGCATGTCTTTATGCTGCTTTAGCAGGCGGTTGACGTCAACAACTTCTGTTCCAGATCCACGAGCGATGCGCCGTTTACGGCTGGCATCCAAAACTCGGGGTTTTTGTCGCTCCTGGGGAGTCATTGAATTGATAATTGCTTCGATTCGTTTCAAGCTTTTTTCCGCTTCATTCGAATCGACGTTCGCCATGCCCCCAGTCATGTTACCGGGCATCATGCCCATTAATTGACCAATCGGGCCCATTTGGCGAACTTGTTTTAATTGATCGGCGAAATCTTCCAAGGTAAAATCCCCAGAAAGCATTTTTTCTGCTGATTCAGCAGCCTTATCCGCATCTAAGGTGGATTCGGCTTTTTCAATCAGCCCAATCATATCACCCATCCCCAAAATTCGGTTAGCCAATCGCGCCGGATCGAAGATTTCTAAGCCGTCCATATCCTCGCTCACACCAAGGTATTTGATCGGCAAACCGGTGACTTCTCGGATCGAGATCGCCGCACCGCCGCGGGCATCGCCATCTATTTTGGTCAATATCAGACCGGTAAGAGGGACAGCATCACGGAATCCCTGCGCAATATTGACCGCTTCCTGCCCAATCATCGAGTCGACGACCAAGAGGACTTCGTTGGGGGTGACCTTATTGGTGATCCCTTTGAGTTCTTCCATCATGCCGTCGTCTAATTGCGAACGACCGGCAGTATCTAAGATGAAGACTGTATAGCCGCCCTGCTGGGCTTTGATAAAGGCATTGCCAGCAAGATCAGGGGGGGCAGTATTTTCTTGGGTAAAGACTTCTACATTGAGGGCTTTCCCGAGGGTTTGGAGCTGTTGTACCGCCGCAGGCCGATAGGGATCGGCAGCCACGAGGAGCACGCGCTCCCCTTGGGCGCGCAATTTCTTGGCTAATTTTCCAGCAGTGGTGGTCTTGCCCGCACCCTGCAAACCGACCAGCATGATCATGCGCGGTTTGGGGCCAGTAAGTTTCAAAGGTTCAGGTTCGCCCAATGTTTGAACGAGTTCTTCGTTGACGATCTTAATCACCTGTTGGGCAGGGTTTAAGGCTCGCGAAACTTCGGTGCCGACAGAGCGTTCTTTCACTTTTTCGACAAAGGTTTTGACCACGCCATAATGCACATCGGCCTCTAAAAGAGCGAGGCGCACATCACGCATAGCGGCATCTACATCGGCAGGGGAAAGCTTGCCATGCCGGCGCAAATTGGTGAAAACTTTATTGAGTCTGTCGGTTAAGGTCTCAAACATCTCGTCTCATATGCATAAATTTAGGGCAAAGGCTTTGCTTCTCTTTGCCAGGGTCAATAGCTTTACCATTGACCAGGCGACATAAGATTTTAACGGGGATGGGGGCTTTGGTCAAGGGAGGAGAGCAGAGAAATGCTAAGCGGGGGAGAGAAAATTTTCGTAATATAAAAAAACTTATTCCCCATATATTGTTTTAAAGTTTATATAATAATATATAATTAAATAAATGAACCCACAACCAAAAAGAGGGAAATATGCCTGAATGCTTTATTATTATGCCAATTACTACCCCAGAACATTATATTCAGCACCTAAATGGTGATTCGGACCATTTCCAACACGTACTCGAACATTTATTTATTCCCGCTGTAGAAGGTGCCGGATTAACTCCAATCCCTCCTGTTGTTAGAGGAAACGATTTAATTCATGCAGAACTAATAAAAAATCTTGAGAATGCAGACTTAGTTTTATGCGATATGAGTAGCTTAAACCCAAATGTGTTTTTTGAACTTGGGATCCGAACTGCCCTAAATAAACCAGTGAGCATAGTTAAAGACGACAATACTAAAAAAATTCCATTTGATACAAGTATTATTAACATTCATACATATAGTTCTTCACTTGAGCCCTGGACTTTAGAGGAAAATGTCAACAACTTAACTACTCATTTGAATGATGGAATTGAAAAGGGTGAGCCAGAAAACTCACTGTGGAAATATTTCGGGGCTAAAAGCCAAGCTAATTTAAATATCGAACAAAACCCAGATGATCAAATGAACCTTTTACTAAAAGAAGTAGAAGGTTTAAGGAGAGATATTCGCTCGGAAAAGGCCTCAAACAGAATAAAATCTGGGGAGGATATTCGTGAAGGTGTTCCCCCATTCAATTATGATCCTAGAAGAGGTTCTTATAGTAGATCAGATTTGGCACTACCTGGCCCCATAATGATTGATAGAGCCAATAGGTTTGCAGAAGAATTAAGAAGTATATTTTCCGAATTTAATATTGATTATGAATTAACCACCCGGGAAGAAATAATTGATATTATTCTTCTTTCAAAGCCCGAAAACCTGGATTTAATTAAATCGCTAATAAGGGAAACTGGAATGAGATATTCAATTCCTTGGACTCTTCAACATAGGTATTAATGGGTTATAGTACGTCTATTTCAATAATTTTCCTTTAAATTGTGTTTATCCGTATTGAAAATATGTTTTTATATGTATCCTGTTTTTGTCCCGACCCCTCTCATTTAGACCCCCCTACCCCGCCCCGCACCATACCCAATATTTTTTACAAATATCCAAAATCTCGCCAATCTCGGTTGGGATAGGATAAAATCATTCTTTTCGAATTGCTCTTTCGCAACTTCCATTTCATTTGGGGGTTTTATTTTCTTAGAGCAAAAATACATTAATTATTCTTGAGGAGAAATACGCATGGCCAAAAAAGTGGCAATTGTGACCGACAGCACGGCGAACGTACCCCCCGCATGGTTAGATGAATTCAATATATCCGTAACCCCGATGACAGTGATCTGGGGAGGCGAAGAATTGGCAGATGGTGTGGATATTTCACCGGAGGAATTTTTCGTACGCCTTTCAAATGAAAAAGTGATGCCGAGCACCTCTCAGCCAACCCCCGGCGCAATGAAAGTGGTGTACGAAGGGCTTGCCGCTGAAGGCTATGATATTCTCAGTATCCATATTTCGAGTAAATTATCCGGCACAATGAATTCCGCATTACAAGCCAAAGAAATGCTGCCCAAATTGAATATTGAAGTGGTAGACACCTTGAGTGCCTCTGTGGGTGAATGCTGGTCGATACTAAAAGCCGCTCAAGCCGCCAAAGCTGGCAAGAACCTGGCAGAATGTAAAGCGATCGCTGTAGAAGCAAGCAAGAATACCTATATCGCCCTGGCAGTGGATACCCTTGAATTCCTCCATCGTGGGGGGCGCATTGGCGGCGCACAAAGATATTTGGGCGCAGCCTTGAATTTGAAACCGATCCTCGAAGTGACCGAAGAAGGTTCCTTGGATGGCATCGATCGAGTGCGTACCAGCAAAAAGGCGCATATACGATTGGTAGAGATCATCAAAGAAAAGATCGGGGATCGAAGCCCGGTGTATATTGGCATGGTCCACTCTGTCGCAGAAGAAAATGCGAAGAAGGTTTTGGCAATGCTCGAAGAAGAATTGGACATCAAAGAGAGCATCATCTCTTGGGTAAGCCCCGGCATCGGTGTGCATACCGGCCCTGGAATGGTAGGTATTTCCTTCATGGCAGGGATTGAATAATCAGGTCTAATTTAGATATTTTGATTTATCAATGGTGCAGGGTTAACCCTGCACCATTTTAATTTTCCGCAACTACTTCCCCCATTTGGGTTTTTTACTAATAACATCAGAATGATGAGGAGAAAATTATGGCCAACAAAGTCGCCATTGTGACAGACAGCACCGCCACGATCCCTGAGAAATGGATCAAGAAGTATGGGATCAAATTTGCCGCATCCTTAGTGTTGTGGGACGGGGAAGAATTACGAGATGGGATCGATATTACCCCCGATAAATTTTTTATTCGCTTAGCAAATTCCTCCACAATTCCGACATCCTCACAGCCCTCCCCTGCAGATTTCAAAAGTATCTATGAGAAATTGATCAAAAAGGGATATGACATCTTAAGCATCCATCTTTCTCCGAAACTTTCCGGCACAATGGCCTCGGCAGAACAAGCCAAGCAAATGTTGCCAAAGGCAAATATTGAGATCGTGAATACCTGGTCGGTATCGATGGGTGAAGGCTGGCCAATTTTGATGGCCGCTGAAGCTGCCAAAGCCGGGAAAACTCTGGCGGAATGTAAGAAAATTGCCGAAGACGCAGTTGCCCATACGGGTATTTATTTGACGGTGAACACCTTAGAATTTTTGCATCGTGGAGGACGGATCGGCGGTGCGGCGAGATTATTAGGTTCTGCCTTGCGATTGAAACCGATCTTGACCGTGGCTGGGGGACAAATTGAACCGGTGGAAAAGATCAGGACGAGAAAAAAAGCATTGAAGCGTTTGGTGGCAGTGGTGGGGGAAGAGATCAAAGGAAAAGAGAATATCCATGTGGCGGCGTTACATGCCAACGCATTGGAAGATGCGGAACAGGTGATGGAAATGGTGAAGAAAGAGTATGATGTCACAGAATCGCTGATCGCTGCAGTGGCCCCGACGATAGGCACGCATACCGGGCCGGGCACAATTGGGTTGGCCTATATGGCAGGATATAAATAAGCAAAATAAAAGCCCTGATTGAATTCAGGGCTTTTTTTATTTTACTTAGTGTTTACTTTAGTCAATCACCCCATAGAATAGGGGGATCGGCTCCACCTCTGCATCACTGAATTTATGGGTATCTAAAAGAATCTCCCGAGAATACTTCACCATCTCTTCTTGGTTGGCATGAATGGTGGCGAGTAAATCGCCCTTCTTCACGTAATCGCCCACATTACGATGGATCATCAAGCCGACGGCATGGTCAACAGGGTCGGTCTTTTTCGTGCGACCTGCGCCCAATTCCACGGATAACTCGCCTACCTTGCGGGCATTAATCTCTTTAATATAGCCTTCTTCTGGGGCAAGAACTTCTTCGATAAAGTTTGCCTTGAGGAATTTTTCAGGGTTATCGATATAGGATACATCTCCCTCTTGGGCGATGACCAGCTTTCTGAACATTTCTAAACCAGAGCCATCTTGTATCGCTTGCGCCACCATCTTCTCAGCTGATTTGGGACTATCGGCTTTTCCACCCAAATGGAGCATATGGGCAGCCACTTCCAGACAGTGCAGATAAAAATCTTCAGGCCCCTTACCTTTGAGGGTGTCGATCGCTTCGATCACCTCTAAAGAGTTGCCGACGGCCACCCCGAGGGGTTGATTCATATCCGAAAGTAGTGCGACTGTTTTTCGTCCAGCCAAATCTCCAATTTTGACCATTATTTCTGCCAGAACTCGAGCTTCCTCCTCGGTTTCCATAAAAGCCCCCAGGCCTAATTTTACGTCCAAGACAATTCGGTGGGCACCTGCAGCAATCTTCTTGCTCATGATCGAGGAAGCGATCAAGGGCATCGAGGGCACCGTACCAGTCACATCTCTTAACGCATACAATTTTCCGTCGGCTGGGGCAAGGTCGCCTGTCTGGCCGGTAAGCACCAAACCAATCTCATTTAATTGTTTTAGGAATTCTTCTGTATCCAAATCCGTTCGAAATCCCGGAACTGATTCCATTTTATCCAGCGTGCCGCCACTAAAACCAAGCCCACGCCCTGACATTTTGCCAACTGGAAGACCACAGGCGGCCACCACAGGTTCTACGACGAGGGTCGTTTTATCGCCGACGCCCCCAGTGGAATGTTTGTCCACGGCAATCTCTACGGCATCTGACAGATCAATAATTTCTCCCGAGTTGACCATCGCCATAGTTAAGGTGGTGGTCTCACGCGGGGTCATGCCATTGAGCAAAACCGCCATTGCCCAGGCCGAAGCCTGATAATCTGGCACATTGCCCTTCGCAAATTCGTCGATAAAAAAATTAATCTCTTCGGAGCTTAACTCTTGTTTATCTCTTTTTTTAATAATAATGTCAACTATTCTCATTTCTCACTCGTTCTTCTCGTATTAGGTATACTTTTCAACGAATTAATTATACAACAAGTTGTCTGACATTTAATTGCCTTAAAAATAAAAAGAGCAAAGCTATTGCTCTTTGCTTGCCCCAACTATCCTAAAAAATAGCCTTCTAATAAATGAACATGGCATCGCCAAAGGAATAAAATCGGTATTTTTCTTCGATGGCGGTTTGATAGGCAGACATGATCTTTTCATGCCCGGCAAATGCACTGACCATCATCATTAGGGAGGATTTTGGTAAATGGAAATTGGTGATCATCGCTTGCGTGGCTTTGAATTCGTATCCAGGCAGGATAAAAAGATCGGTGGGCCCTTCGTATTCGCCGACTAAGTCCCTCCCTTCCGCGTTTCGAGCGGCGGTTTCTAATACGCGCACGCTGGTTGTGCCCACACCGATCACTCTGCCACCATAGGCGCGGGTGCGGTTGATCATTCTAGCGGCCTTAAATGGTAGGGAACACCATTCCGTATGGATCTTGTGATCTTCTGCGTTTTCTTCGGTGACGGGTGCGAAGGTGTCTAAGCCAACATGCAGGGTCACCGATTGAATTTTTACGCCCAGCAAACGCACGCCGCTGATTAGCTCGGGTGTGAAATGTAAGCCAGCGGTGGGTGCGGCAGCTGAGCCCTCTTCTTTGGAATAAACGGTCTGGTATCTTTCAGGGTCTTCCAGTTTTTCATGGATATAGGGGGGCAGGGGCATCGTGCCGATCTCGTTGAGAAAGCCATCGATCGGCTCCTCAAATCGCAAGACTCTGCTGGCACCTTCCGACACTGCGATGATTTCGCCTTTGACGCCATTTTCAAGCTCAAAGGCTTTGCCCTCATCCATCCGTTTACCACCCACCAAACATTCCCAGGTGTGCTCATCTCGCCGATTGAGTAGCAAGATCTCGATCTTGCCCCCGGTGGGAATTTTATGCGCAAAAATTCGAGCGGGGATCACTCGGGTTTGATTAACCACTAAGAGGTCACCGGGCAATAAAAAATCTTCAATGCGATTAAAGGTGGAATGGGTAAGCTCATCATTTTCTCTATTGAGCACCATTAAACGAGAAGCATCTCGGGGTTCCACGGGGGTCTGGGCAATGCGTTCAGGGGGGAGCTTGTAATCAAAATCAGATGTTTTCAATTGCTGTTCCAGAGAAGTTCAGGGTTTCCTGTCCTATCTTAACTAAACCCTGGCTCTCTTTTTCCTTTTTATTTATTTAATCCACGTAGGATCAAGTTTAGGATAATGGTTGCCAATATTGAAATGATGATCGATGTGACGATTGGAAAAGCGCATGTGAAGTTCTCACGTACGATTTTAATATCACCAGGCAAGTTCCCAAAATGCAGGCCAAATCGTTCAGCAAAATATAAGAATCCTCCGATCACAAAAATTGATAGGCCCAGGATCATGACAATCTTACTTGTTTGCATCAAAATATCCTAAAACAATCTTGGGCTTTCGTTTTCTTTGGGATAGGGTAGACCTAAATGATCGCAGGCAGATTTGGTTGCCATGCGCCCCTGCGAAGTTCGTTCTAAGAATCCCAGTTGAAGCAGATAAGGCTCGACCACATCCATGATCGTGTCGGCTTCTTCACTGACCGAAGCAGCGATGGTATTTAGGCCCACCGGTCCGGCATTATATTTTTCAATGATCGCCCGCAATACCCGGCGATCCATATCATCTAGACCTAGATGATCTACGGATAATAATTTAAGCGCATCTTTGGATACTTTCGCAGTAAGGCTGCCATCTGCTCGTACCTGTGCGAAATCGCGCACACGGCGCAGTAAGCGGAGCGCTACACGGGGTGTGCCGCGGGCTCTGCTGGCGATCTCTTCGATCCCATCTTCATCAAAAGGAATTTCTAATTTACTTGCTGCCCTTTTGACGATCGCTTTGGTGGCATCCAAATTGTAATAATCTAAGCGATAGACTGCCCCAAAGCGCGCTCTAAGGGGTGCGGTGACCAATGCCAAACGTGTGGTCGCCCCGATGATGGAAAAATGGGGCAATTTCAGACGAATGGAACGAGCGGAGGGACCTTTCCCGATAATGATGTCCAATGCAAAATCTTCCATTGCCGGATAAAGCACTTCTTCTACCGCGCGCCCAAGGCGATGAATTTCATCAATAAAAAGGATATCCCCTTCTCGCAAATTGGTAAGGATGGCGGCCAGATCCCCCTGTCGTTCGATGGCGGGGCCAGCAGTGATCTTAATATTTACCCCCATTTCATTGGCGAGGATATGAGCTAAAGTCGTTTTTCCTAGCCCCGGGGGGCCATAAAAAAGAACATGGTCTAAAGACTCTTTGCGTTTTTTGGAGGCTTCGATCAAGATCGCCAAATTTTCTTTGATCTGTTCCTGCCCGATCATTTCGGTTAGCGAATTTGGCCGCATGGCGCGGTCAACTTTATCGTCCGGTTTGGGGGTCGGGTTGACCAATCGGTCTTCGGTGTCACTCATAAAGATGATTATACAACAAGCCACCAAGCTGGTGGGGAATTATCGACTGAGCAACTCTTTAATCTAAATAATGATCAGTTTCGGCTATAATTTAGAGAACATCTTGGCCAGATCGAACCCTCGAGGAGTAGCCATGTCCAATGTTTTTGAATCTACCCATCCCTTAGTCGCACATAAACTCACTAAGTTACGAGATCAATCCACAAAACCAAAAAAATTCCGTGAACTCACGAGAGAAATTGCCGGCTTGCTGACCTACGAGGCCACACAAGATCTGGGCACATCACCAAAAGAAGTCTCCTCCCCAATGGGACAGACCGCGGGGGTCGAATTGACCGACAAAATTGGCTTGGTGCCGATTTTACGAGCGGGTTTAGGGATGGCAGAAGGGGTCTGGGAGCTAATGCCTAACGCAGAAGTTTGGCATATTGGCCTCTACCGCGATGAGGAAACATTACAACCGGTGGAATATTACAATAAACTGCCCGTCTCACCTACCGTAAAAGTTTGTTTGGTATTAGACCCCATGCTGGCGACGGGCGGATCGGCGGTAGCGACAGTAGACGTACTCAAACGTTGGGGGGTCTCGCGCATCAAATTTGTGGGCATGCTCGGCGCACCGGAGGGGATTGCCCTGATGCAAGAAAAACATCCCGAAGTACCGATTCACTTGGCCAAGATCGATGAAAAGCTCAATGAGATTGGCTATATCGTCCCTGGGCTAGGAGATGCGGGAGATCGATTGTTCGGGACGGGGTAGAAATTTAGGGTTGACTTAATTTCGCTAAGGTTAAAAAGAAGAATTCTCTTTAACAGGTCTGTTAAATCACTTAAAGAGTATTTTCAATTGAAAATACTAGTTGTTCAGAGGTAACAAAAAGGAATTTTTTTTAAATTTTTAGGAGGGATAAATGTCTTTGTTTGAATTTATATCTATATCCATAACCAGCTTTTCTTTGGGAATTGGAGTAGTTCTAATTTTAATTGGGCTGGGGGTAACTGTTGGAAAAATGAAAACAGATGAATTGCAAAATAAAATTATCTTATTAACTATTGGTTTTCCGGTATTTTTCATTTTTCTGTATCTTGCGTATGCCCAAGTTTATGCAGTTGCGTTTGGAAGTTATCTTGAGCCTTTAGAAATAACCTGGGATAAAGTATTTATTTTTGGAAACGATATCTTATTACCAATAATTGCTCCGGTTGTAGTAGTTTTTTTATTTTTTAGAATTTTAGGTTTCATTTTGGGTTTATTGTTTAAATTTATTCAAAAAAAATCGTTGCGGATTGAAGCCGCTTCCGTGGTTGATAAGGTGGGAAATTTTGAAATACTAATGATAAGGATAGAAAATAGAGGGCGAGAAAAACTAATTTGTTCGGGAAGAATTGAAAGTTTAGAATTGGATGATGGAACCCCAATTGATTTAGATTTATTTAATCCTAAGAATACAACCTTATTGTGGGATGAATTTAATAATTTTGGAGTTATAGAACCCGGATTTTCGAGTTTATTATGGGTAGTGCGAAAAGAAAAAAATGGAGGTCCTTTTATATTTGCTCTTCAAAGCCCTAAAATAGACAATGAAATACCAAATGGAATATATAAGTTACAAGTTGGTATCTACAGGATTGAAAATGATAAACCAATTAAATTGGATAATGTAATCGGGAAATTCGAAATATCTGAAGCGATACATAACCCACACGCTAGTAATGTGGAAAGAGAAATGAAATGGTTGAAATAGTGTTTTTCCAAACTGTGTTTCATTCTAATTAAAAGAATTGCAAAAAAACTTTGGAAAAGTCTGTTCGGCGGGTCAGAATCAAAAAGGCAGATTAAATTTCACTGGAATTTGAAATCTTATAAATAAAAGGGGCTCCTTAGCAAAAAGGAACCACATGAAAAGATATTAGATTTACTCAAATATTATGCCGCCGCCTTAGTAATTGCAATAAAATCTTCGGCCTTCAAACTTGCGCCCCCGACCAATGCCCCATCCACTTCTACTTCCCCAAAAAACTCTGCGGCATTCCCAGGTTTTACCGAACCACCATTAATATTCGAATTTCCTGGGCAAGCGCATCCCCAAATAATTTTGCGAGGGCGGGGCGAATGACATCTTTGTTCATGTTGACTGCGTCACTTACTTCTGCGGTTTTACCGGTGCCGATTGCCCACACAGGTTCATAGGCCACGACCAAATCTTTTCCAGAATGAACGGGCAAGTTCTTTAATCCCTCCATTAATTGAACAGAAACCACTTCGGCTTCTTTACCGGCTTCTCGATCTTCGAGCAGTTCTCCGACACATACAACGGGGGTCAAGCCCACAGCGAGGGCGGCCTGAGCACGTTTATTCACTGTTACATCTGTTTCCCCAAAATAGGCGCGTCTTTCTGAATGTCCAATAATCACATAGCTGCAATATTCGGCCACCATGGCAGGAGAAATTTCTCCAGTAAAGGCACCACTGTTCTCCCAATAGATATTTTGCGCCCCCAACGCAACAGAGGAATTTTTTAATATATCCGAGACTGCAGCCAAAACCGTAAAAGTAGGGCAAACCAGAACTTCGACATCTTTTACAGCCTCAAGACCGGGCAACATATCACCTAATAATTCTTTCGCTTCACTTGCTGTTTTATTTAATTTCCAATTTCCGGCGACCAATGGTTTTCGCATTTGATTCCTTTTCTTTCAATATACTTATATCAATAATTTATTTATCGTCTAACGCGGCTAAACCGGGCAATACTTTGCCTTCTAACATTTCTAGGGAGGCTCCCCCGCCTGTAGAAATGTGGGTGATCTTATCTGCCAACCCCGCTTGGTTGACTGCGGCAACCGAGTCCCCGCCCCCAATAATCGTGATCGCCGAGGAGTTAGCCACAACTTTTGCTAGGCCAAAGGTACCTTTGGCAAAACGCTCAAATTCAAAGACCCCCATCGGACCATTCCAGACAACCGTGCCCGCATCTGCAAGTTTCTCTTCAAAAAACTCGACCGATTTCGGACCAATATCTAAAATGCGCCAACCCTCTAGCACGTCACCTACTGGCAAAGTCTGCATCTCAGCATCCTTATCAAATTGATCGGCAATCACCATATCTATAGGCAAGATCAATTTCCAATCACTTTTTCCTAAGATTTCTTTTGCAGTTTCAACCGCATCATCTTCTACCAAAGAATCTGCGACCTGAAGACCCTGCGCTTTGAAAAATGTATTGGCCATGCCCCCGCCGATCAATACCGCATCTGCTTTCACTAATAAGTTGCGGATCACATCGATCTTATCACTGACCTTAGCCCCGCCCAAAATTGCGACAAAAGGTCGTTTAGGTTCAGCAATGGCCTGTCCTAAATATTGGATTTCTTTTTCCAATAAGAAGCCGGCCACAGAGGGCAAATAATCTGCAACCCCGGTGGTACTCGCATGGGCACGGTGGGCGGATCCGAAGGCATCATTTACAAAAAGGTCAGCCAATTGAGCTAAGCTCTTTGCCATGGCTGGATCATTTTTCTTTTCACCCACATGAAAACGAGTGTTTTCTAATAGGAGCACTTCGCCAATTGCAAGGGAGTTCGCAGCAGTTTTTGCGATCTCTCCGATGCAATCTTCCGAAAATTTTACCTGGGCATCGATCAAATCAGCTAGATATTTGGCAACTGAGCGAAGGGAAAATTCTGGTTTAGGTTCACCCTTTGGGCGTCCGAGGTGAGAGCATAAAATTACGGCTGCGCCTTTTTCTAATAAATATTCAATTGTAGGAAGAGCGGCTCGAATGCGAGTGTCATCGCTGACCTTTTTATCTGAGAGAGGCACATTAAAATCCACCCGAACGAGCACTTTCTTGCCGCGCACATCCAAATCTTTTATAGTTTTTTTAGCAAACATAAATTATCCTTAGCTAACCACTATTTTCCCTTCACTAATAAATTCACTTAAGGGAACCCCATTATGGATTTGAGAATCGTTTTTACGAATATTATTTACTTCTAAGTCAAAAATATCTTGAATACTAGAAACAAAACTATAATTCTCACCATGCCACCCAGTACTATTTATTCCAAAAACTTTCCCATCTCTGGAAGCAACTGGTCCCCCGCTTGCCCCCGGCAATGTTCCCATTGTTGTACTGAAACATTTTCCTGGAAGAAGTACTCTATCACGACCATTTGGAAAACATTCTTCCACAACACCCGCTGTTTCTTGATATTCCAATGAAAGTTCAAATCCCTCTTGTGTATGTCTGGGTAAATTTGGATTTAGCGCGACACCTGCAATTTTGCTTCCTGGGTCTGGCAAGAATTCCGATAGGGAAAATTGATTTATTTTGCGAAGACTTTCAGAAAAATCGGATAAATCGGAACGATAAATAAATCCCACCGCCACATCCGAAAACTCATGTACTGAAATATTAACTATATCCCAAATTATTACATGGTCATGTGCTTGCAGTAATTGAAATCCTATTAAGTTTTGAAAAACTTGATTTTTCTTGCTATCCCATACAACATGCTTTGCCGTTGCAATTAATCCAAAATTAGAAATCAAAAAACCTGTACCCATTGAATTCCAAATGTTTGGTGCTTCATTACGTTGAACTATTGAAATTAAACAAGAAAGTCCATCACCAGTTTGACCATCTTTATTTTTGAATGCTTTATTTATTGGTCTACCAGTTGTTGTTGTATGTAAATTTGATTTTGAAATTTTCCAATTCATAAATCAGACCACAATAAAAAACGAACATGCAATAAGTTTTTGCATGTTCGCCAAGAAATTCTACAGGGATTTTGCCACTTTGGCCGCTAGGTCTGCTGTTCGGCAGGAGTAACCCCATTCGTTATCGTACCAGGCCAAAATTTTGACCATATTGCCACCGATGACCTTCGTCATTTGGGCATCTACGATCGAGGAACGAGGATCGCCTACGTAATCGGAAAGGACAAGGGGTCTTTCTTCAAAGCCCAGAATACCTTTCATTTCGGGTGTTTCAGATGCTGCTTTTAAGGCCGCATTGACTTCTTCGGCAGTCGTATTCTTTTCAACTTCCACAACCAGATCGGTTACCGAGCCGGTAGGGGTTGGAACTCTTAGGGACATCCCATCAATTTTTCCTTCTACTTCAGGAATCACTTTACCTACCGCAATGGCCGCACCAGTTGTGGTCGGAATGATATTCACTGCAGCAGTACGTGCTCGGCGAAGGTCTTTATGAGCAAGGTCCAGAATGCGTTGATCGTTGGTATAGGAATGGATCGTATTCATCAAACCTTTCACCACGCCAAAGTTCTCTAATATCACTTTGACCACTGGGGCCAAACAGTTAGTGGTACAAGATGCGTTAGAAAGCACGTCATGGGCTGCAGGATCATACAAGTCATCGTTGACCCCAAGTACTACTGTGAGGTCTTCGTTTTTTGCGGGTGCAGAAATAATAACTTTCTTTGCCCCACCTTTGGTGATATGGGTACGGGCACCCGGTTCGGTGGCGGCGTCTCGGAACACCCCCGTAGATTCGATCACAATTTCCACACCAAGGTCAGCCCAGGGCAAGTTCCCGGGGTCCCGTTCTGAAAATACTTTGATCACCTTGCCATCTACGACAAGATCATCCCCAACTACTTCTACTGTGCCGCCATATCGACCGTAGGAAGAATCAAATTTGAATAAGTGGGCGTTTGTCTCGGTATCAAAAAGATCATTGATCGCTACAACTTCTAATGCACCACCATGATTTTCATTAATTGTCTTTAAAACTTGGCGTCCAATGCGCCCAAAACCGTTAATTCCAACTTTTGTTGCCATAAAAAAACCTCCAAAGAGAGTTAATAATTATATTAAAAGATCAATTTTCAATTAATAATTTTACCCCAAATTTATTACACTAACGGGCCAGTTCTTTCCAATAAAAGGTCGATCAGCACCTGGGCCAGTTTATCTGCATTATGAGCGCTGGGTTGGTCCCAATCGATCAAATTTGCACGATAAAGCGGGTATTTTCCCTCAAATTCTAAGGGGGCAGCTACCCAATCCACACCTTTTGGCAATTTCCCCTCTTCCTCAGCGTTAGCAATCACAATGTCAAACAAACTATTTCCCACATGTGAATCAATCGCTTCAATATGATCTAAACAATCATAGCCATCTGTTTCACCGGGTTGGGTGGCTACGTTGCAAACAAATACTTTAAATGCTTGGCTCGAGCGAATTGCCGCAGCAATATCAGGAACCAATAAATTAGGCAAAATGCTGGTAAATAAACTTCCAGGGGCAATCACGATCATATCTGCGCGCAATATTTCTCGGATAGCTTCGGGGAATGCAGGCGGATTATTGGGTTCTAACCAAACCTGCCTAACCTTCCCATCGATTTCGGGAATATTACTTTCTCCATGTACGCGAACCTCTCCGGTCAGATGAGGCAAGGTTTTATCGGCAATCAATTGGACGTCATGTAAGGTGGAGGGTAATACGCGACCGTGCACCGAAAGAACTCGCCCAGATTCAGCCACCGCTTCTTCGAAACTCCCGGTGAGATCACTAAGTGCACTAATAAAAAGATTTCCAAAAGAATGCCCCTCGAGTTGGTTATCCCCTTGTGCAAACCGATATTGAAATAATTGTGTGATCAGGTCTTCGTCATTGGATAGCGCAGCCAAACAATTACGGATATCCCCTGGGGGCAAAATGCCCATAGAATCACGTAAGCGACCCGAAGAACCCCCATCGTCGGCCACAGTAACAATTGCGGTTAAATTGGTCGTATGTTTCTTTAACCCCCGCAATAAGGTTGCCTGACCATGCCCTCCCCCAATCACTACAATTCGAGGGCCGCGTCCGCGCCTTCGAAAATGTGCAACAGTATCGATCACTGGTTTTCCGGGCGTAACAAAAGGCTGCAAGATCGAACGATTAAACCCCCAAAACCCGTATAGGATCATGAATATCCCGATGCTTCCAAAAATTGCGGATCGCAATAAACTAGGCAGGAAAAGGAGTGCCCCATAGTACAAAATTTGGGACAGATATTCATTGGTCGATTCTCGAAAAACATCCAACAAAATGTCGGCCACCCCTATACTGATGATCATTGTGCCCGCCAAGACCAACACAAACCAACGCTTAATCCCGAGGCCTGGTTCTAACCAAGCTTTTGCACTAGATATAGACTTTTTTATGGCTGCATATCGATTATTGGGAGGGTTTTTCATATCCTCGCGATAATAGCAGTCTTTTAAGGGCAAGTCAATATTTCTAAGGTATTCCTGGATTAGTAACAATTACGTATTTACAATTTTTATAGAAAAATAATTATTGTATTCGCTTCAAATCTTTTAAAAAATAATCGGTTGGGACAAAAAAATTGTTTTCATTTAGATTGCCAATAATTTTAAAGGATAAAAGAGCGATATTTCCTTCTTTAAACCTTTTATCATCCTTTACTCGATCGCTGATTATCGTATTTAATTCTTCATGAGAAATTGTTCCAACGTAATGTTCAAATAATTCATACTTAATTCCATTATGGGTTTGAAGAATCTGATTTGTGATTTCTAATTCAAAATCTAAAAGATCTGAAATAAGAGCTGTGAAACCAGGATCAAATGGGTCTAATGGAGGATCATATTCTTCTCCAGTAATATCTGATATTTCTAAATGTTTAATTGTCTCATCTAAAATAGATTGCCTCATTTCAATAGGAATACTATCTATCAATGATTTTGCTTTCAACAATGCTTCATCTTTATTTTTCGATTCTTTAACGATTCTTTCTATATAGTTTTCCATTCGCAATTTATAATCATCTATGACATAGTCTTTTGTATACCCACCAAAAAATCTTCGGGATATTTCATAGATTTGAGAATGTTCTGTAGGATTCTTAGTAATTAAAATTGACGTTATTGAGGGGCCATTTTTCGCAATCCAACGAATCGCTCCTTCTGGGGTAAACCCTCCTTTTTCCCAAGCCTTTTTGCTAAATTTAAGCAATTCTTTTCTTAAAATTGAAGGATTAGTTTTGTTTAAATAAAGAGTTGGGAGTGGTGGTTGATCTATTACCAATTTCCACTCACCATTTTTCAATTTCTCAACCTTTTTATTATATAGAGTATTTATTTTCTCTGTAGGTGGATTGTAATTGGAAGGCAAAAAAGCACTTTTCTTTATATCAATAATTTCATCTTTTTTCCGGTCCCCGTTAATATTTTTAATTTCTTTTAACTCTAAATTTACATTTGCGACTCTTTCGGAATCAAGTTCACGGTCGCAATGTTTACAAACAATTGCTAATTTTTTTATTTCTTCGGCACAAAATGGACAAAGTTTTGTATTCATAACATACCTCTTAATGAACTTGTTACCAATAATTATAATTTATTTATCACATGCCTATCACTAAAAATTTTTCAATAATTTTAGAACCATTTCACCCAAATCCTCCATCCCAGTTCACTTCTCAAACTTTTTCTACGGTAGAATACATCTCATAAAATCAATCCATAGGAAATCCCCTTCATATGAGTCAAATTGAAAGACGTTGGCAGATCGCTGCCAAGATCACCCCCCAAGCTGCAGAAAATCTCTCCCAATATTCCTCAACATTTCAACAAATATTATTCAATCGGGGCATTGCCACCGTCGAAGAAGCTGATACATTTCTAAAAACAGATTATGCCTTCCATGATCCCTTTCTTTTAAAAGGAATGCAAACTGCCCTGGACCGTATTATTAAAGCAATAGAACGGGAAGAGTCCATCGTGGTATACGGGGATTATGATGCCGATGGTGTCACCTCAACCGCATTAATGGCGCAAAGTTTAGAAGCTTTAGGGGCGAAGGTGAGCACCTATATTCCCGATCGTTTTAAAGAAGGCTATGGACTAAATAATGAGGCATTAAAGAAATTAAAAGATGATGGGGCGGTATTAATCATCACCGTAGATTGCGGCATTAGAGCAATTGACCCTTGCAAGTTTGCTAAAGAAATTGGCTTGGACATGATCATCACCGACCACCATACAGTTGGGGAGGAATTACCCGAAGCCATCGCGGTGATCAACGCGAAACAAGATGGGGATGATTACCCTGAGAAAAATTTAGCGGGTGTAGGAATGGCTTTTAAAGTTGCCACCGCATTAATCGAAAAGATTAAACCAGACAACTTTGGGATTGAAGATATTGCCGATCTCGTGGCAATTGGCACAGTAGCCGATATGGTGCCGATGATCGGGGAGAATCGGGCACTGGTTCGACAGGGACTCTACTATATTCGGAGTAATACCCGACAGGGATTATTTTCTCTAATGGGTGTTTCTCGGATCGAGCCAAAAAGTGTAAGTTCTTCTACGATTGGATTTAGCATAGGACCCAGAATCAACGCCGCGGGACGAATTGCTTCGGCCCAAGACGCCCTAGACCTATTATTAAGCAATGATGTTTTTAAAACGGGTCAATTGGCACAGACCTTGGATAACCACAATCGAGAAAGACAGAACATCACTCGAACCATCCAAGAAGAAGCTGAAACCCAAGCGCTTGCGGAAACTGAAGAATCTTTCTTATTATTTGCCGCAGACCCAAGTTTCAATCCCGGTGTAGTGGGATTGGCAGCATCGCGGTTGGTAGATACATATTATCGACCCGCAATTGTGGGACACCAAGGGGAAGAAGTGACCCGTGCTTCTTGCAGAAGTATCGCCGAATTTCATATCACCGAAGCCTTGGAGGAATGCGCAGACTTGCTCACTCATTTTGGGGGGCATGCGGCCGCGGCAGGGTTTACGGTTAAAAACGAAAATTTACCCGAGCTCCTAAAAAGGTTACGTGATCAAGCAAAAACCCAGCTCGACGGATTAGATCTGCGCCCTCTGCTCCAAGCCGATGCAGAAGTGAAATTGATTGATCTCAAACCCGATCTGCTCAAAGAGATGGACCTATTGCAACCGACAGGCTATGGGAATCCAGAAGCAGTATTCGTTAGCAAAAACGTGATGGTGAAAAGTAAGCGCACAGTCGGCGCAGAAGGGGCTCATCTTAAAATGAGCGTAAGCGATGGGAAGATCTATTTTGACGTGATCGCCTTCCGTTTGGGGCACCTTTTACCCGTGTTGACGGATCGGATCGATATTATATTCACCTTTGAGATCAATGAATTTCAAGGGAGAAGGTCCTATCAACTGAATGTAATAGATATAAAAATTAAAGAATTCTAACTAACAGAGAGATTAAAAAAAAGACTGGCAATGCCAGTCTTTTTTTTAATTCTAATTAATAAATCTATATTTGATCAAAGTCCAAAGGGCTTCTACTCCATCCCAGGCATTAATCTTTTTTCCTTCATCATAAGGGCGAGGATTAAATTCGATCGGCACCTCATAGATCCGCACTTTTTTCTTTAACATTTTTGCAGTAAATTCTGGCTCAAAATCAAATCGTTTTGCATGGATCGTCACACCATCCATCACTTCTTTCTTAAATAATTTATAACAGGTCTCCATATCGGTCAAAATATTGTTATAAAGTATATTCGTAAAAAAAGTTAGGATCTTATTTGCAACCATATTCCAAAACAAAATGGGTCTGCGTGCACCACCCAGGAAGCGAGAACCATAAACCACATCTGCGATTCCTTTTTCGATCGGTTTCATCAATACTGCATAATGTTGAGGATCATATTCTAAGTCGGCATCCTGAATAATAACCAGATCGCCCACTACCTCGGAAATGCCTAAAGTCACCGCTGATCCTTTTCCCTCATTTTTCTCTTTAAGAATGATCCGGACCTTTTTCTGTCCTTCAATTTCATCCTTTAAGATTTGGCGGGTACCATCTTCGGAGCCGTCATCCACGATCAACAACTCATGAACCAAATCCACTTCAAGAACCCGCTTTACAATTTCTCGAATAGTGTCTTTTTCATTATAAACAGGCATTATTACGCTTAGTTTCATAGTCTAAGATTATACAAGATTTAGAACTATTATTCAAATAAATGACAAAGTTGTTAGTTTCTAATCCATTTTTTACTTTAGAATAAATCAAAACACTCGCCTGCTGTGCAATTTGGCGTGATCTTACCGCCATGCTATAATAATTTCAGAATTTATTATTTAGAACTAATAACCTATATTGTTGCTCTGATCTCATCGGTCAGGAGGATAGAATGACTGGAAAAAGTCAAAAAGCTAAAGATTTCATTCCAACCCCAATTACAAAAATTGAAGATACGGGAGTGCCAGAGCTTTGGCTGCAAGACCTCGTACTAAAGATCATTTATTTTGGCGGCTATTTAACAGGTTTCGAGGTTGCTGAAAGAATTGCCCTTCCTTTTGCTGGGTTAGTTGAATATCTTCTCGACAATCTTAAAAAGGATAAATTTGTTGAGATTCGCTCTCAATCCGGGGGCATTGGCGCGGGAGCTTACCAATATTCAATTACTGGTGCTGGAACTATACGAGCCCGAGAAGCTTTAGAGCGAAGTCAATATGCTGGCCCCGCCCCAGTACCGATTTCTGATTACAATCAATCGATTGCCGCTCAAGCTTCTGGCCGCACGTTTATCACGCAAAGATTAATGCGTCAGGCACTTTCTGGCATCATCCTTTCTCAAAAAACATTCCATCAAATTGGCCCTGCAGTTAATTCGGGGACTTCGATGTTCCTCTATGGCCCTCCTGGAAACGGAAAAACTTCGATTGCTAGAGCAATCGGAAATATGACCAGTGCCGAAACCATGTTCATCCCCTTTTCAATTTATATCGATGGGCAGGTCGTAAAACTCTTCGATTCAGTCAACCATGAACTCGCCGCTGACCCCGATGCTACCTCTGCCGGAACAGGTTCTCTACGAGCAAGCAACCGTCGAGATCCGCGCTGGGTAAAAATTCGCCGCCCCTTCATTGTGGCAGGCGGTGAATTAACCATGGATGGCCTAGACCTGGTATTTGATGAGACGAATAAGTTTTATGAAGCCGCATTTCAAATGAAAGCAAATGGTGGCATATTCCTGATCGATGACTTTGGCCGCCAACAAGTTCGACCCCGTGATTTGCTTAATCGTTGGATCGTACCATTGGAAAATCGTATTGACTATCTAACCCTTCATACCGGCCGGAAAATAGAAATTCCGTTTAATGTATTGGTCATCTTTTCTACCAATTTGCCGCCAAAAGATCTGGTGGACGAAGCATTTTTGCGTCGAATGCGTCATAAGATTGAGATCGGTGATCCATCTTATGAGGATTACCGAGAAATCTTCAAGCGAGTGGCAAAAACAAAGGGAATTGAATATAACGATCAGGCCTTAGCCTATCTTTTGCAAGAATGGTATATCAAACAAAACAGAAAACTAAGGGCTTCCCATCCCAGAGACATCTGTGATCAGATATTAGATATTTCATCCTATCTCTCCACTGAACCTGTTTTAAATCCTGAGATGATCGATCTGGCTGCAAACGCATTTTTTGTAAATATATAAAAAATGTTCAAAAGCCATCCGGTACCAATGGTATTCGCTCATCGGGGAATGAGCGCGTTTGCACCCGAAAATACCCTATCCGCCTTCCGGTTAGCGATGGAGGCGGGGGCCGATGGAATAGAACTTGATGTTCAACTAAGCTCGGATAATGAACTTATTGTCATTCATGATCATTCTTTGCAACGAATAGCGGGGATCAATAAAAAAGTGGATCATTTATCCTTGGTAGAGATAAAATCACTAGATGCAGGAAAATGGTTTGATCCTAAGTTCACTGGCGAAAAGATTCCCACTTTAAGGGAAGTTTTCGAAATTGCCAATTCAAAATTGCTGATTAATGTGGAACTAAAGGGCTCTAATCTTATTTTGGTAGATAGACTTGTCGATTTAATAACAAATTTCAATAATTCATCGCAAATCATCATTTCCTCCTTTAATTCAAAAATGCTCGAAAAAGTTAGGTTTCTGCTACCCGATATTCAAATTGGCTTATTGGCCCTGCCCAACATCGCAGGTTTCTGGCATCGCAATATCACCAACGGTTTTCTAAAACCCAACGCACTTCACGTTTATTACAAAGATGTTAGTGTTAAAATGGTAAAAAAAGCACACCGATCCAATCAAACTGTGCACGCATACACTGTAAATGATCGGGCAGATATGGAAAAATTATTTTCAATGAAAGTGGATATGATATTTACGGATGATCCCAAGTTAGGGTTAGAAGTTAGGGAAGCCTATTTATCATGAAAGCAATAAAAAGATCTCGGCTAATCATTCTAAGCATAAGTATTTTGCTCACTTTGCTTTTTCCTATGTTTATTAAAGCGGCACCCTTAGCCCAAGTACCAACACCAGAAAGTCGCGCACAGGCTTTGCTAGACCAATTAACCCCCGAAGAACGCGTAGGGCAGCTGTTTCTAATCAATTTCGATGGCACTGAACTCATCGAGGATAACCCCCTACATACATTAATTACAAAAAACCATATCGGTGGCGTGATCTTAAAACAAGAAAATGATAATTTTAATGACCAAGATGGATTATTGAACTCCATTTGGGCACTAAATCAATCCATTCAAAATGCGGATTGGCTGGGTTCACAAGAGGCACTATTTGAACCCTTCACAAATGACTCCTTTTTACCTACTTTTATTCCCCTTTTTATTGGTATTTCTCAAGATGGTGGAGGAATGCCCGACGATCAAATTTTATCGGGGTTAACTTCTCAACCTTCGTCGATGGCGATCGGAGCCACATGGAATCCCGAGCTCTCCTATCAGACCGGAAAACTACTTGGGGAAGAATTAGAGATTCTCGGCTTTAATTTATTGCTGGGACCCTCTCTAAATGTTTTAGAAAACCCACGCCCTGAAAATGCTGGAGACCTTGGCACACGAAGTTTTGGCGGGAATCCTTATTGGGTCGGCCAAATGGGAGCAGCTTACATTACCGGGATACACGAGGGGAGTGATAACCGCATACTGGTTGTTTCAGATAATTTTCCTGGTCTGAGCAGCCCAGATCGTCCACCTTCTGAGGAAATCCCCACCGTCCTAAAATCTCAGGAACAGCTCCTTGAATTGGAACTTATTCCTTTTTTTGCGGTCACTGGCGATGCCCCAACCTCAGAAAGCACCTTAGATGCTTTGCTTTTAGCTAACGCCAAATATCAAGGCTTCCAGGGAGAAATTGGACCCTTAACCAGCCCCATAAGTCTGGATGCCCAAGCATTTACACAGTTAATGGCATTACCCCAATTTGTGGAATGGCGTGATGGGGGGGGATTGATCATTACAGATGAATTGGGGTCTCGTGCAATTCGGAGGTTTGAGGACACCACTGAGCAGGTCTTTAATTATCGGCTGATTGCCATGACCGCTTTTCTTACAGGGAATGACCTATTAAACCTAGGTGATTTTTCTTCTACCGAAGACCCTGACAGTCTCACCACCATCCGTCGTACTCTTGATATATTTGCCCTAAAGTATCGGGAAGATGTGCTATTCCAACAAAGAGTGGATGCGGCAGTTTTGCGTATCCTTATAAAAAAGTTTGAACTCTATGAAAGTTTTCATCCTGGAAACATCCTCACATCAGAAGAAGATCTGTTGCTGATCGGACAGCAAGAAGAAATATCGATTGAAATTGCAAGCCAAGCAATGACATTGCTCAGTCCCACCGCCGAGAATCTAAATAATGTCATTCCGAATATTCCGGGTTTGAACGAACAGATCGTAGTCTTTACAGACACATACCCTGTTCAGCAGTGTTCTACTTGTCTGGAAAAAGAAAGTATTCCAGTAAATGCATTTCAGGAGGAAACCACCCGCCTTTATGGACCTTTGGGCGGGGGGCAAATCCGGACCCAAAATATATCCTCTTATTCATTTGAGGACCTGATCTCCTTATTGGATAATCAAGTCAATCAAGACCTTAGCGATGATTTGCTTACCGCAGAATGGGTGATCTTCCTGACACAAGATATTGATCCAAATCGCCCTCAATCCACCGCGTTGAAACGATTCCTTTCTGAAAGACCCGATCTCATCCAAGACAAAAAGAATATAGTCTTTGGTTTAGATGCCCCCTATTATTTAGACGCAACAGACATTTCGAACATCACTGCCTATTTTGGGTTATACAGTAGCCAACCCGAATTTGTAGATATCGCTGTTCGACTCTTATTCAAAGAACTTTCTGCGTCCAGTGCATCCCCTGTTTCGGTAGCTGGAATTGGCTATGACCTCAACGAGGCCACATCACCAGATCCCAATCAAGTGTTTTCCCTATCCATTGTTCCAGTAGAAATTGAAAATGTGAATGATGTGGATGCCACCCCAGAGGTAGAAGAAGAGGAAATAAGTCATAATTATCAAATCGGTGACACGATTCTTTTAGAAACAGGGTTGATCTTCGATCAAAATGGCAATTCAATTTCCGATAACACACCGGTCAGTTTTGTACTCACATCGCTTGGTTCAGAAAACAATTCGAAAGAAATCCCAGCCCCATCTCTAGATGGGAAAGCTCGAATTTCATTGGTGTTAGATATTCCAGGATCCATTGATATCCAAGCCAATACCGGATTAATTCCTTCCTTTTCGGAAGTATTACGGGTCGAGGTGACAGCCCCTGAAAATGGTCAGGTGCCGGTCCCTTCAGAAACAGAGACCGCCGTTGGAGATACGCCAGAACCCACCGAAACGACGCCAATCTCAGGTCAGAATAGTTTTGAAGAGACGCTTAGTCAGGGAAAAATTGCCGAGGGACATTGGCTATTATTGATCATGGTCAACCTATTTATCGCTTTATTTGCCTATCAATTAGGGGCAACAACCGGACGAGTACGGTGGGGCATTCGTTGGGCCCTGACAGCAATGATCGGCGGATTATTGATCATCACCTTTTTATCATTCGGCATGAATGGCAGTGCTGAATTTATTGTCGAATTTAAATTATGGGGGGTCGTAATACTTACCGTGATCGGTGCCTTGCTCGGTTGGGGGTTTGGCTGGTTATGGTACTTATTTGCCAGCCCAAAAAAATAATTTTATCTATTGACTCAAAGTGGCGATCAAGCTGATCAAAAGCAAACCCGCCATCACCCATACCAAACCTCGTTCGATCGATGAGGATAAGACATCTCCAAAAGAAGGTGGTGGCAGTGGGGATCTAGGGCTGGTTTCCATATTCCAATCCCCAATTAACGCATCTTTAAAAGCCAGCACAGAATCCGGCCGTTGGTCCGGATGCAAACTCATTCCCCATTCCACAGCTCGTTCGGTACGTGGGCTAAGATTGGAGTTTAGCTCGCTCATATGGATCAAATCTTCAGGATGTAAAAACCGTTCTCTGGCTTCCAGAGGAGGATGATTAGTGAGCAAATGATAGAGTGTGGTGCCAAAGGCATAGATATCAGACCTCACATCCGTTCGCCCAGAATCTCCCCCATATTGCTCAATTGGCGTATACAAAGCGGTACCCCTTCCTTGCACAATCGTGATCGTAGCATCGTCCGTCGCCATGATCTTCACCAACCCGAAATCAACCAGTTTCAGAACCCCATTAGGGGTTAATTTCAAATTGCCTGGTTTGATATCGCGATGCAATATCGGCGGATCTTGGCTGTGTAAATAGATTACCGCATCTGCCAGTTGGCGTGCCCAGTCCATCACTTCGCGTTCATCTAAAAACTCACCTCGCTGACGAGATTCGATCATCACCGTCCTGAGGTCTTTCCCCGGAACGAAATCCATCACTAAAAAATCAGATTGTTCTTCGGAAAAAATATCGGATACTTTTGGTAAATTAGGATGGTCTAAACGAGCCAAGACATTGGCCTCGTTTTGAAATTGTTCGCGGGTCTGGTTAAGCGTTTCTTGGGGTAAGGAAGGGTCTAAACGTATTTCTTTAACTGCACAAAGTCGACCTTCAAGGCGGAGATCCTCAGCTTGGAAAATATTACCCATTCCCCCCTGATTTATGAACCGAATGATCTTATATCGGTCTTTGAGAATAGCTCCAGACTTTAAAACCATAAAGCAAAAAATCTCCTCTTCCTAGGCCTGCAATACCCGAATTTTTGGCGTAAATTCACTTTTGGTTTGCAGTGTTGCTTCTTTCTGGTATTATACACTAAGGAGATGTCATGCAGCAAAACCATGAGGAACTATCGGTATTGATCGCACAAACAGGTCCGTTAGAGGGACAACAATGGACCATCCATGACAACCTCATCATAGGCCGAGATCCCCAACTTGAAATCGCAATTGTAACCCCCGACAAACAGGTTTCGCGCCATCATGCGAAGTTGACCTTAGTCGAAGAGGGTATTTTGCTAGAAGACATGGGGAGCAAAAACGGCACACATCTCAATGGGGAATTGATAACCGAACCCACCCTGCTCAAAGATGGCGATACTATGCAGATCGCCATGGCGCAACAGTTTGTATTCTTAAGTTCCGATTCAACTGTTCCCCTACAATCAGGCCAAATTTCCCCCATCTACCCTAAAAAAACCAGATTGAGTATCGATCAACGTGCGCGGCGAGTTTGGATTTTAGATAAAGAAGTGGAACCTCCATTGTCAGTAGCCCAATATGCTATGTTGGAACTATTACATTCAAATAATGGCGAAGTAGTTTCACGCCGCACCCTGATCGAAACCATTTGGGGTGAGGAAAATTCTTACGAAGTTTCTAACCAAGCCTTAGACGCGCTGGTAAGACGATTGCGAGATCGACTTTCTGAGATTGATCCCTATGAATTCATTATTACCGTGCGTGGGCATGGCTTGAGGTTGGATAATCCGTAAATGTTTTTGGGGCTATGTTTTATCAAAAATTTGATGGGAGGATATACTATGAAACTAAGAAAATTTCCCTTATTGTTCTGTTTGGTGTCTTTACTTTATGCCTGTTCTCCTGCACAGGCTCCCACCCCGTCACCGACGCCATTCCCACTGATCTCGACACCCAATCTGATATCCCCAAGTGTGGCGGTTGAAACACAATCTCCGGGTGCAATTGAGGATTCTTCTGAAACAGAGAATTCCATCCCCAATGAAATTATTAAAGAATACTCATTCTTATCAATACCAAAAATAATTAAACACCTGTTGAATCAGAAATTTTCGTTTATAGTCAATAAAATTGAAACATATAAACAACATATCACAATTCAAAATATCTATTACCTTGGTTTACTTATTTTTGCCTTATATACTGCAATTAGAGCAAAAAAACATTTGAAAATAATTGAAGATCAGGAGAGGGTAAACGGCATTAATAATCTATTCGAAAAATTTAATGCTGTTTCAGAAAGGGATAGTAGAAGGTGGGTTTACCATAATTGTGAAAATCTAATGATATTAATAATTGAGGAAGATCCAGAAGAGCCATTAAAAAACCTTAATTTAATAGAAAATCTTTGTAACTCATTAGATTTAACATCTTCATTTATCCTTAAAGATTTAATACATAAAGAAGATGCAATTGAAATTTATGGTGATTCAATAATTAGATGTTGGGTGGTGTTAGGAAATTGGATAATGAAACAACGAGAGAAAAGAGGACAAAAAAGAAGTTTATGGATGAACATAGAAAGATTAGCCAATGAAATCATTGAACACGACAACTATAGTGATTGGAAAAAAGAAGGCGTAAAAATTTATACATTAACCGACACAATTACATTCGAATATAAATTTTATAAATAATAAAAGGGCAGTCGATTGGCTGCCCTTTTTATTATTAAATTTATTCTGGTTTTTCTAAATTCTTTTGCATCGAAATTCGAATGGACTCTCGATATACAGCCCGGACATTTTCCAACAATTCTTCCTGCCCTTCTGCAGATTCAAGCTGCATCATCAAACCCGTAATTCCTTCCACGAACTCAGTAGTAATCTCTTCTGCCCTTTCTTCAAATAGCTTTTTGCGTCCCTCTTCATCTGCCTCGATCAGCGTTTGGATCAATTCAACATTGGCATTTTGGCCCGCTGACGCAGCTTGAGCTTGCTCGCTTGCTTCAGTGAGTGCATCCACAACCAATTGAAGTTTCCCTTCTCTCTCGGCATCTTTTTCTTCTTTGGCTTTTGCAATTTCTTGGTTCAATACCTGCACGAAAAACTCATCTATCGCTCGCAGGTTTTGCAGGGTGGTTTCTTTAATATTATCAACGGACAATAATCGACCCAGGTTTTCCTGAGCCGCATTAATTCTCGCTTCGATCTCTTTCTCAATTTGCTCGGAAAGCTCAAGAAGTTTGGTACGCAAATCGGTTAACCTTTGTTCTTCATCCCCCTCGGCGGCTTCAATCTTGTTACTCAAGAGTTGGAAAAACTCATAATCCATCCCCCCTCTGGTCATGCCCACATAGGCTTCTACTCTTACGTCATTGGGTGCTTCAATGATCAAGTCTAATAATTTTTCACGAGTGACTTCATCGCCAAGATCTTGCAGGGTTTTTCCAGCAATTTCCATTTCCGCAGAACGTTCTTGCAGCTCTTTCCCAAAAGTAGTGATCGGCAATAGTTTTTGTTGCAATTCCCCTAATTGACGGGCAAAGTTTTCATCCCCTCTGCTCACACTCGCCTCGATCAGTTGATTCATCAAATTAAAGAATTCGGAATCAATATTTTCATCTTCTACTTTTGCCAGAGCTTCGAGTGCTTTATCATCTTCCATTTCAGCCAGTTTTTGGATCAAATTGACCTTATTTTGCTGTGCGTCTATCATCTCTTTAGTGATGCCTTCTTCTAAGAGAATCCGTTCCACCAGACCCTTTAAAGTAAACGTTGCCTGAGGGCTAAACAAATAACCTTTGCGTTGCTCCGGGGCCAAATTATCCACCACTTGTGTGGTTAATCTGCCTAATACCTTTTCTTGCTCAGGCATCGGCAGCATCAGCTCTGCAGGCACGAAGGTTAGCAGCAATTCCTTCTCCGGGTCATGATAAACCAAGGGAGTGGAAAGGTTACCGTGATAGCCACAATGGGGGCATTCTGCGATATTAATATTGCCAGAAAGCAGCCGTTGTTTTGCGGCAGGTTCTACCCCGACATCAAATAGTTGCTCGATTTCTGCAACGATCGGTTGTCGACATTGTGGACAATTCATTTGTGTTTTTTTGACTGCCATTTATAGCCTCTTATTATTATTTGCCCCTGAATAATGGGCAATATTTTCGTTTATCGGTCATTTTTAAACCGGATTACTATACCATAATTAGATACTTACTTGGAGAGACTCATCCTGTTTCAGGGCGTGGTAAAGAGAAACAAATTCGCGCCCCACTTTTGTTTTTCGGGTCAGCCCAAATCGTCCCGTTATGTGCCTCAATTACCGCCCGTGCCAAATAAAGACCTAGCCCCGCACCCGCTGTTTTTCTTTGAGCGTCCTCAGATCGGTAAAATCGGTCAAAGATATGGGGGATTTCCCCTAAAGCAATTCCAGGGCCCTCATCTCGCACACAAATAATGATTTGATCTGGTTTAACCTCCCCGCTTAGCACGACCTCCCCTCCATGATGGGAATACTTGATCGCGTTCGAGAGCAGGTTATATAACACCTGAGAAATTCGAGCTTCATCTCCCATCACCAATGGGAAATTATCCGGAAATTCCACTTTGATCTGATGTTTTTCTGTTTGTGTTTGGAATCTTTCTGCAAGACGGACAGATAATGTATGCAATGAAAGATCAGTAAATTTGATTGGTAAAACGCCTGCCTCAAGCCTGGTGGCATCCAGCAGGTTATCAATCAGCTCAGCCAAACGATCTGCTTCATCTTCGATCACGCCCAAACTATCAGCAATAACATCCCGATGCCAATCCGCATCATCCCTTCGAAGGGTACTCACATATCCTTTTATCAGTGCCACGGGAGTTTTTAATTCATGGCTCACCACTGAAATAAAGGTACTCTTGATTTCCTCAGCCTCACGAAAATGGGAAATATCTCTGGCGGAAGCGATGATGTTAATTAATCTTCCTTCTAAAGATAATAAGGGGGCGTAAGTCACGCCAACCGGAACCGAAGATTGATCTGAACAGATCAGATCTCCCTCCACATATAAGGTAGCTTGTGGAGACAAAGGCCACCCACCCGCTTCCGCATCATCCAAAGAATTCCCATGTTCGATTTTTGTGAACCGGATCACTTCATTATGATTACAGTTTAATATTTCTTCGATGGACTGACCATAGAGACGAGCGAATGCAGGATTGACTCTCTCGATCACATGGTCTGGCGTCATGATCAGGATGCCGTCTGCTACAGAATCAAGCATCGCATCCATTCGTTGTTTTTCTTGGGAGATTTCTGTATATAATTTCGCATTTTGCACAGCGATCGCCGCTTGATCTGCAAAACTTTGTAAGAGTTGGGTATCGTTCTTCGTAAAAGCACCCTGCTGAGCACGAAAAATAAAAATCACACCAATCACCTGATTATGTGCGATCAAGGGCAAACCTACGCCGGAGAGTAAACCCAGGGAAGCTCTTCGGGCAATTCTTTGCAATAATTGGTTGATCTGAGGAATTTCAAACCGAGCCGGGTCTTCATTGTCTGGTACTTCAGCTAACACGGGATCCAGATATTCTAATAATTTTGAAGAGAGGCCGTGAGAGGCAACTACTTTCCATCCCCCATCTTCCCCCCGTAAAATGATCAACCCTGCCTGCCCAAACAGCATATCTGCAGATAGCTGCAAAATCCGTTTGAGCAGCTTATCAAGATCAAGCTCTTGTGTGATCGCACGGGCAATTTCTAAAAGGAAATCGCGCTGGCGAACTCTATAGTCTGGCAACATGGGTAGATGCACTTTTTTTCCTTAACTTACTTAGTTTTTTACTTCTTTAAGCGGATTAATTCCGCCCCTTTCGAATTCATCTTATTATTAGTTGATTGGCACATTTTTGGCGATGATCTCCAAAGCACTCTGGATCACATCCAAGGGCGTATCCAACATACCCCGGAATCGGATCGATCGATTGCCAGATTTTAGGGCGATTAAACCATTTTTATACATTTCATCGATCATCAAATTTCTTTTTTCTCGATCTGGCAGGTCGTATGCAATCATCAAACCTTTACCGCGCACATTCGAGATCATCCCTTTCGATTCGTCGGCAATATTCTCTAACCCTTCGATCATACTCTTGCCTACCTCAGTTGTATGGGCAAGCAATTTCTTCTCTTCAATGATCTCAAGAAATCTGGTCGCACGAACCATATCTACCAAATTTCCACCCCAGGTGGAATTAATTCGGCTTGATTCTTCAAAAACATGGCCTGTCACTTCTTCAACCCGTTTGTTTGCGAAAAAGCCGCATACCTGTGATTTTTTCCCGAAGGAGATGATGTCTGGTCGGGTGTCCGTGTGTTCGATTGACCACATTTTCCCAGTGAGCCCCATCCCACTCTGAATTTCATCTAGAATGAAGAGGAATTCATGCTTGTCCGCCAATTTTCGAATTTCAGCGAAAAATTCTGGCCTAAAGTGGTTGTCGCCGCCTTCTCCCTGAATGGGTTCGATGATCAACGCAGCGATCTGACCTTTATATTGTTGAACAGCATCTTCGATCTGCTGCAAGGCCATTTCTTCAACCTTTTTTGTTTCTTCGATGATCTCATCAGTCAGGGGATAGCTCAATTTGGGGTTTACGATCCTGGGCCAATCAAATTTCGGGAAATACATATATTTTCTTGGATCATCCGTGTTCGTCAGGGAGAGTGTATAGCCTGATCGACCATGAAATGCTTCCTTGAAATGAATGATCTTTCCACCAAAACCGTCAATTAAATATTCGTCCCCAGCCTTAATACGCTCAAAATTCTTGCGCACTTTCCAATCAAAGGCCGCTTTTAAGGCATTTTCTACGGCCAAAGCCCCACCACTTACCAAAAAGAGGTTAGGCATATCATCGGGCATAGCAACGCGCCCAAAAGTTTCAACAAACTTTGCCATGAAAGTGGTATAAAAATCAGAACTAGAGGGTTTGCTGATCGCCGCCAGGGTTAATTTTTCTAAAAATGCAGGATCGTGCATCATTTCATGATTATGACCCACTGGTTGACTAGCAAAATAACTAAAGAAATCTATATAATCTCGTCCAGTTATTTGGTCGCGTAAATAAGCACCTTTTGAATGTACCAGGTCTACGACCAGCTCGACGCCGTCGGCTAAGATATGTTTATCAAGGGATTTATGTACTTCATTTGCTTGCATGCTTAAAACTCCGATTATTAAGGTTATTTTATCAATTTATCGATCAAACTTTACGAAAAACCAGTGAAAAGTAGGCTTTCATATAAAAAACTAACAAACACAAAATTATATCACCTGGGATTATTTTTCATGGTCTTTTAAATACTATTTATTAGCCCGTTTAATCTATTTGCTTTATTTTTCACTCACAAATAAACTGCGCGGTATAATCAAAATCACCCTATGACAATAAGCATTGCAATCACCCTGTTAATATTATTCCTTTCTATTATTCTTTTCATTTCTGAAAAGATTCGTGCCGATATTATTGCGCTGATGGTCTTAATTGCGCTCAGCATTTCTGGCTTGGTCACACCTACACAAGCACTTGCAGGCTTCAGTAGCCCGGCGGTGATTACCGTTTGGACGATGTTCATCCTCAGTGCTGGCCTAACCCGCACAGGGGTTGCTGGCTGGCTGGGCAGAAGGCTTATTAAAATAAGCGGAAATAAAACCACCCGCTTATTGCTAGTCATCATGTTGATCACCATATTCTTATCGGCTTTCATGAATAATGTGGGGGTTATCGCTCTTCTTCTCCCCGTCATATTAGATATCTCACGCCGAAACAAGATCCCCCGCTCAAAACTACTCATGCCCTTGGCCTTCAGCACCCTTTTTGGGGGCATGATCACCCTGATCGGTACACCCGCAAATATTTTAGTAAACGATGCCCTCCTATCTTTCAATTTCCAAGAGTTGAAGTTGTTCGATTTTGCACCTGTGGGTATCGCCGTCAGTGTGGCGGGCATTTTATATATCCTCATATTCAGCAGATGGCTGCTGCCAAACAGAAACCCAGCCTCAGAATATCAGCACGGCTTACATGAAATGGAAGAAGCTTTCGCCATTGAAGATCGCTTATTCGTGCTTCGCATTCCCGAAGAAAGTCGTCTGGCGGGGAAACCCATAAAAGATAGCCGGCTTGGGGCGGCATTAGGCATCAGCGTGATCGGGATCGTGCGCGATGAAGTGACAATCTTAGCCCCCGATCCTCTATCCAATTTAGAAGAAAATGATAGATTATTAGTTACTGGAAGACCCGATAAATTACTCTCCCTGATCAACTCCGAACATTTGATCATCGAAGAAAAAAATGTGCCCATTGAATACATTACCTCCCCCAATATAAGCCTGGTCGAATTAGAATTAAACCCGCAATCAAGTTTAATTGGAAAGACACTAGAAGATATTGGATTTAGGCAAAAATATGGTGCTAACGTGATGGCTTTTTGGCGGAATAATAAACCCATCCGTACCAATCTTGAAACCAAACCATTAAGACAAAATGATCTTTTGCTGATTCAAGCAAAGAATACCGATATTGCCCTGATCCAACAAACACCTGATTTTTCAATATCAGAAACACATAAGGCTAAAGCCTACCATTTGAATGAGCGATTAAATATATTCTCCATTCCGGAAAAATCCAGTTTGATTGGAAAAAGCTTAGGGGAAAGCCATTTGGGAGACGCCTTTGGGATGGGGGTTATGGCGATCATCCGAAATGGTGAAAAAACACTAATGCCTGAATCCGAAGAAAAGATTCAGGAAGGGGACGAACTCATTGCCAAGGGACGCATGAAAGATATTGATGCCATCGAAAGCCTTCAGGAATTAGAAATAGATTATGATGCCCACCCCGGTCTTGAAGATATCCAATCAGATCAGATTGGCACGGTCGAGATCATGCTTTCCCCCCAAACCACCTTGGTCGGGAAGACCTTACGCCAAATAAAATTTCGGGAAAAATATGGCATCAGCGTTTTAGGGATTTGGCGTGCAGGACGCCCACGTCGATTTAACATTCGAGATATTCCCCTTCGTTTTGGGGACGCCCTACTTACATTCGGACCCAAAGATAAACAAGTATTATTGGCAGATGAACCCGATTTTTTGATCCTCACCGATGAGGTCTCCCCAGCCCCTCATACCGAGAAAGCAAAGATGGCTGGAGTCATCATGTTGGGGGTTGTGATCCTGGCAGGGACGGGGGTTTTGTCGATTGCGATTGCCTCGATGCTCGGGTTTACATTGATGATCTTAACCGGATGCTTATCGATGAATGAAGCATATCGCTCGATTGATTGGCGGGCAATCTTCATTATCGCTGGGATGTTGCCCTTGGGGGTCGCCATGCAAACCAGTGGTACTGCCCAATTCTTAGCCGAGCAGGTGATTCTATTGACCAGTGCGTATAACGGTTATGTGCAAGTGGGAGGATTATTCTTGCTCACCGCCCTTGCCTCACAATTCATGCCCAATGCGGTGATCACCGTCTTGATGGCCCCCATCGCCCTAGTTACCGCCGGTCAACTCGGTTTTAACCCCCAAGCGATCCTGATCCTAGTCGCCATTGCGGCTTCCTCCAGCTTCCTCAGCCCCGTGGCGCACCCTTCAAATATTTTGATCATGGGACCCGGCGGCTATAAATTTGGTGACTTTTTCAAGTTTGGTTTCCTGCTGATCCCCATTGTGCTCATTGTCACCTTGCTGGTCCTGCCCCTCTTCTGGCCCTTGTTTGGGTAGACAGATATTATGAATTAAATTTCAAAAACCCACTCTACAGTATTACTTTTCAATGGGCCTTTCCGAGACACCAAAACCACATTTGCGAGTTCAAGGAATTTATCCCCATCCAGGGATTGGCAAACATTGGGATAACTATTTTTATATCCAAGGGCACTGTGAACATCCTTTGCTAATATTTTCACTGTTGAAAACCCAGCAGCTTTAGCAGGTAAAATATACTTTTTAATCGCATACTCCCTAATTTCATTTGCCGAACTTGGTTTACCTTTAGTATTATTTTGCATCGGTTCATTCTCCCTGTTTTCTTTAGTTGAGACAAATTGACTTTTATACATTTCATTAAAATCTGCCAGGTCAATAATATTTACTACTCCCTTTCTTGGGGAAAAGTAATCATAAACTACTTCATATTGGTTACCATATTTATTCTGAAAATCATCCCACAAAGTCTTATTCTTACTCATCACACTTGGTAAAGCGCGATTGCCATTTAAGAACTTGATCGGGATTTCTTTGTTGATTACATAGAGCTCTTTCCGTTTTTGTGTTTCATGTTCAGCTAGATTATAAAAATCTTTAAATAGTTGATTTTGACGGATAGCTTCTGAGCCGCCTTGCCAAGAAATAAATTTGAATTCTGCAACCCTCAAGTTAGTTTCTAAATCAAAACCACGTCCGGTATTTCCCGCCCCAAGAGATAAACTATTGATACTTTCCTCTTTTTCCAGAATATAGGGTAATGCATTTAAAATCCCCACTGCATGAACTATTACATTAATTTGTCCAGCTAATCTTTTTATTTCAAAAGCACTTGCCAACAAATTACTATTGATGAAATAATTCAAATTTAAATCTGAAATATCATCTTTTCTTTTCCCATGATAATCAGACTCTATCTGTGAAATTTTTCCTGTAAGAGACTCCCCTTGAAATTTTTGTACTCGTTCAAATATTTTATCTAGATTTTCGTTGTTCATGATTTCCTCCATGTCTAAATTGTAGGGTATTTCATTCCCCTTGAAAAGATATACATTGAAATACTTTGTATATATGTTAAAGGTATAATTCCCCCATGACCGATAATTTCAAATTCGAACTTGAAGGCCAAGACGGCCAGGCTCGCGCTGGGCGTTTCTCGACTCCCCACGGGAACTTAGAAACCCCGGTATTTGCCCCGGTCGGCACTGCCGCCACGGTCAAATCCATCACCCCCTCTCAACTCGAAGAGATGGGCGCATCCCTCGTCCTCTCCAATACCTATCATCTGTATCTGCGCCCTGGCGATGAACTGATCGCCGAAATGGGCGGCCTACACGAATTCATGCAGTGGCCTCATCCCATCCTCACCGACTCGGGTGGTTTTCAAGTTTTCTCCCTAAGTGAAAAACGCAAGATCGATGATGATGGCGTCACTTTCAGCAGCCATATCGATGGCTCAAAACACCGTTTTACCCCCGAACGCGCCATCCAGATCCAAGAGAATTTGGGGGCAGACATCATCATGGCCTTTGACGAATGTGCCGACCCTTATGACTATCAATACAGCAAAAACGCCATGAACCGCACCCACTCCTGGTTACAGCGCTGTGTCGAGGCAAAGACCAGAGATGATCAGGCACTATTCGGCATCATTCAGGGTGGCATTCACCCAGACCTGCGCGCCCAATCTGCCGAATTTGTCAGCCAGATGAATACCCCCGGCATCGCCATTGGCGGTCTGTCCGTCGGTGAAACCAAAGAAGAAATGCATCAAACACTTGATATCCTCTCACCCTTACTCCCAGAAAATAAACCTCACTATCTGATGGGTGTTGGCACCCCCGAGGACTTGGTCAATGGCGTGGCAAGAGGCGTAGACATTTTTGATTGTGTCCTCCCCACCCGCTTGGGCCGTAATAATGCCGTGTTTCTCCGTAAAGGCGGTCGCTTAAATCTGCGCAATGCCCCCTTCGCAAAGGATAAAAACCCGATCGATCAAGATTGTGCCTGTTACACCTGCCAAACTTTTACCCGTGCCTATCTCCGCCATTTAATTGTCTCCAAAGAAATGCTTTCTGGGACTTTATTATCAATTCATAACCTGCATACCCTCATCCATTTAGCAAAGGAGTTGCGAAAAGCGATCCTCCACGGGAACTTTGAGGAATTTGCAAAACCTTGGTACGTATCGTCCTAAAATATTTTCTTGAAGGGACTTTTTAATATGCCGGACTACGGAAAAGGACAAAACAAAAGGTGATAAACTAAGCTGATGACGACTATCCAGGCCATTATTCTTGGCATAATCCAAGGCATCACCGAATTTTTGCCCATTTCAAGTACCGGACATTTGGTCCTCGCTCCCCATCTATTAAATTGGGATATCCCCAAAGACCAGTTATTTGTTTTCGATGTACTCGTTCAAATGGGCACCCTGGTAGCGGTGATCCTCTATTTTTGGAAAGATCTGCATTCAATATTCACCAACACATTAAAAAATATTTCAAAACCCGAAGGGTTCAAACACCCAAATGTTCGTTTAGCAATCAATATTTTATTTGCCTCAATTCCAGCAGGATTGATCGGTTTAGCTTTCAAAGACAAATTTGAAAGTACCTTTGATAACCTTAGTATCACTGCCATTTTTTTATTCGTCACCGCCCTCTTATTATTCATTGCAGAGAAAAAGGGGAAGCAGAATCGAGAATTTGAGGACATTGGTTTCTGGGAGGCAATTGGCATCGGCGTATTTCAGGCCCTAGCCCTGTTCCCCGGCATCTCCCGCTCAGGCGCAACCATTTCCTCGGCCATGTTCCGTCATCTCAAACGGCCTGCTGCCGCTCGCTTTTCATTCCTGATCTCTGTCCCGATTATGCTTGCAGCCGGTCTTTACACCAGCATGGGTCTTTTTGAAATTGCAAATCTCTCTAGTTTTATCGGACCCATGGTGATCGGTTTTGTCACCTCTGCCATCGTCGGCTATTTAGCAATACGCTGGTTAATAAATTTCCTAAGTTCTTATCCCCTTTATTATTTTTCAATTTATTTGATTGTATTAAGTGTATCGATTCTCCTCATAAATTAAACCATGAAAAAGAACCTATTTCTCCCCCTCCTACTGATATTTATATTCGCAGCCTGTACCCCCACCGATGCGATATCTCCAACCGTCGAATTGCCAATATACAAAATTGGATATAGCCCTAATTTAGAGCCCTATCGGGAAGGGTTTAGAAGTTGTGCCAATCAGATCACCACCGGCTTATTCAGTTTCCAAAGGTTTCATATCCTAAATGATGAAAATGTCGATCTCTATATCCATTTGGGCGAACCAGAAGAGATGCCAAACTTCACCGCTCAGATTGGCTTAGAAAAATTGGTCGTCATCACCCACCCCAACAATGAAACGTCCCCCACAAAAACCGATTTACAAAATATTTTTACAGGTCGTTTAAATAATTGGGTAAAAGTGGGCGGGGAGGGAGAGATCGCAGTATGGGTATTACCAGCGGAGAATGAAGCTAGCCAGATCTTCCAAGAATATTATTTGGACAGCATGCTCTTTAAAGGCAGTTCCCAAGTAGCCCCTGGCCCCGCCCAAATCTTAGAAGTAGTAGGCAGTGATCCTTTATCAATTGCTTACCTGCCCCAAAGTTGGTCTACCTCAACTATCAGCGCCCTAGATATCGGTATCGAAGTACCCATTCTTGTCCTCGCAGATTCTGAACCTGAGGGCGAATTAAGGGAATTTGTGGCTTGTTTGCAGAAACCTTAATTTTAGACACTAATCTAATCGAGCAGCTTTATGACCAAACCCATTTACATCCACGATAAAAAAGAACTCGAAAAATATTTGCTGAAGAATTCGCAGTTAAATTTCTACCATATCGGCGACCTTGACGATTTTTTCTGGCCCTACACCAGTTGGCTTGCATCCAAAGAAAATGGGGAAATCCAAGCCCTGCTCCTTCTTTACAGCGGCGTTTTCCCCGTAGTTTTATTGGCCATTGAAAACAACAACCCAAAAGAAATGCGAGACTTATTGAAAGCCTCCCTACCAATCCTCCCCCAAAATCTATATTGTCATCTCAGCCCCGGTTTAGAGGAGATTTTCATGGAGGATTACAATTTAGAACATCATGGGGAACACTACAGTATGGGTCTAACCAGCCCAGAAAAACTTGAGCTCTTCGATACTGAAAACGTGGTTTCCGTTAATCACGAACATTTATCCGAAATCCAAGAACTTTATACCGCCAGCTATCCAAGAAATTGGTTTAATCCCCGCATGTTGGAAACCGGGCAATATGTAGGCATACGAGATGCGGAGTCCAAATTGATCAGCGTTGCGGGCATACATGTATATTCCCCCACCTATAGGGTTGCCGCCCTGGGCAACATCACCACCCATCCCGCAAAACGAGCCCAAGGATTAGGCACGATCATTAGTGCAGGCCTTTGCAAAAAATTATTAGAAAATGTCGACTCGATTGGCTTAAATGTAAAAGCAGATAATCAGGCCGCCATCCATACCTACGAAAAAATTGGATTTAAAAAAATGGCTGTCTACCATGAATGGACGATCACTTCTCCCAAAAAAGAGGAATTATGAATATCAACTTGATCAGCAAAACAGAATGGAAAGAAGGATTAACTTTTAAACTCAGTTTCGGTAAACAAGATCCAATACCTGGAGAGAGCAGACCCACTGCGGGAAGTATATTGCTGATGGGGAAAAACCTGGGTGAGGTATCCCTAGGCTTAGAAAATAAAATCAATGCCGAAACCATTCGCAAGACGGGGGCTGGAATTGCGAAATGGCTGCATGGCTATGACGATCTTTCCATTGGCATCGACTTGGCTGGGCTTGACTCCCTCGACGTGGAGAATCCCGTCCTCGCTCTTTGCGAAGGATTACTATTAGGGGATTTTAAATTTACGGAATTCAAAAATAAGAAGTCTCGAAAACCTTCGACGATCAATCTCCTTGGGGACAAAAAAGTTCAATCCGAGGTGGATCAAGCAATCATCCTCGCGGAAGGCACCAACCTGGCGAGAAGTTTAGCCCACACCCCCGCCAACATTATTAATCCAGAGACCCTTTCGGATATCTGTGAAAAAATTGCCCAAGAAAATGATCTTGGTTTCAAGGTGCTTGACGACAAGGAACTCAAAGAAATGGGCGCTGGGGCAATTGTTAGTGTGGGTCAGGGCAGTCAAACACCCTCCCGATTGATCGTGATGGAATATAAAGGGAAATCCCCCGATAAAAAACCGGTCGTCTTGGTTGGAAAAGCGATCACCTTCGATACCGGTGGCTATTCGATCAAAACCAAAACGGGCATCGTGGGGATGAAATATGACAAATGCGGGGGTGTCACCGTTGCCGCCATCCTACAAACCGTGGCGAAGTTAGGCTTAGATACCCCGGTAATCGGCTTGATTCCCGCCGCCGAGAATATGATCTCCAAAGAGGCCTACCGCCCCAATGACATCATTACCAGCTTGTCCGGCAAAACGATCGAGATCATTAGCACTGATGCCGAGGGCCGCATGGTGATGAGTGATACCCTCACCTATGCCCAACGAGAATATAACCCAGAAGTCCTCATCGACATTGCCACCCTCACCGGAGGCGTAGTCGTCGCCCTCGGAGGCGTCCGAGCAGGCATTTTTGGTACGGATCAGAAATTGATTGATAGCTTGATCGATGCCGGCGAAAATGTGCATGAGCGTTTATGGCAGATGCCCCTCGATGAGGAATATTTCGATCTGATCCGCGGGGGTGACAGTGATTTCAAGAATTCAGGTGGCGTTACTACCGCCTCCTCTGTCCAAGGTGCGATCTTTCTAAAACAATTCATTAAAAATGGCACAAAATGGGCGCATATTGATATTGCAGGAACCGGCACGATTAATAAATCTGCGGCCTATTGCCCCAAAGGGGCCACCGGATTTGGCATGCGCCTCATCACGGAATATATTCGCTCCTTATAACCTTTATCCTGGATTAATTATGACTAAATCACGATCTCTCCAAATCTTCTTCTTTATCGCCATTATGAGTATTTTTGCATGCAGAAGAACGGGGATCGAAACGCCCACAACTCTTCCAAACCCAGATCCCCTTCCGACCAGCGAGGGTGTGGTTCAAAATAAAGCCCTCTGGGACCTTGTCCGCGAAGAAATCGATAATGCTGATTTCGAAGAAATCACCGTGATTATTGGCGATAAAACCGGCAACCTCTTCTCCTATTCCAAAGGGGCCTCCTCCCCCGATAAGATCTACGCCTTAGCCTCGGCCTCCAAATGGCTTTCCTCTGCCACGATCATGCGCCTCGTCGAACAAGGTATCTTAGATCTCGAGGATCATCCCCAGAAATATATCCCCTGGTGGACAAACGACCCCGCCGACCCGCGTTCCCAAGTCACCTTAGCACACCTACTCTCGTTTACGTCGGGCTTCAATCTCGGCGCATTTGAATCCTCCTGTGTCGGAGATAGAAAGACTACCCTTGATGCCTGTGGCCAGATTTTATACGAAGAATATTTCGAATTTTCCCCCAGCACGACTTTTTATTATGGCCCCGCACATCTTCACATCGCTGCCCTCATGGCAGAATACGCCACCGGCAAAGATTACAATGCCATTTTTCAAGAACAAATTGCCAACCCCCTGGGTCTTAACCCCGGAACTGGATTTTTTACCCCCAGCCTAGAGAATCCCCGTGCCGCTGGTGGAGCATCCAGCACACCCAACGACTATGCTAGATTTCTTCAGGCCATCATTTCTGGTGAGATTCTTTCCGATTCTTTTGAGCTCATGATCACCGACCATACCCCCACCTCATCCGTCATTATCGACACTTCTCCCGTCACAAGACAGGGTTATGAATGGCATTATGGTTTTGGGCTTTGGCGGGAATGTCTCTCGAAAACTTGGCAGCCAGACTGCACCAAAAATATATTCATCTCCAGTCCTGGCGCGTTCGGCTGGTATCCCTGGATCGATCTCGAAAATGAATATTATGGCTTGATCGCCGTGGAGGAAAAAATTCGAATCCTAAATAGACCTTCAGAAGAATCTGTTGAATTTGGCATCTTGCTCAGACCGCTGATTGAAGCTGCCTTAGAAAACTAGCTACTTTCTCTGCTGGGGCTTTACTCCCACCCAAAATAATCTTTCGCCCAATAAAACAATACCCCCGCATTTTCAGCCGCCCGCATATCCGTTTCCATATCCCCCACAAAGATCGTCTCTTCCGGCCCAACCCCGGCATCTTCCATCGCCTTGATCAGCATCCCCGGGTTCGGCTTCCGGCAGTCTGAGTCCATCGCATACCTCGGATCCGCCTTGAAAAACCCCTTCGCCTTCGCATGATAAGGGCAAACATACACCGCAGACCCTTCAACCCCACACAGAACTGCCGCTTCCTCCGCCATTTCATAGGCCTCTTCCAAGGTGTTATACCCCCAGGCCACCCCACCCCGATTGGTCGCCAAAGCAATCCCCACCTCATTCGCCTGCAATTCTTCTAAGAGCGCAATCACATTTTCCTTGGGCTGCTGCTCCCCCAAGGTATTTGGCGTATGCGCTTTTGGGTTCTTCTCTTTTATTTCAGGCTTAATTTCCGTGATTGTGCCGTCAATATCAAAAATAGCGAGTTTGTAGTCCATAGATTATCCCTATAAATTTCAGAATTCTAAATACAATCATAATAATAACCTAAGTATTGCTTTTAAGAAAAATTTATTAAGAAATACTTTATGGATTTTTCCGCTATAATTTAAATTATATATTATGCATTCTGTAAAATTTGGGATTCTAAAATGAAGAAAAGATCAAAAGAGCAAAAATTAGGAAAAATGGGACAGCTGGAGGTTCAGATATTATTCGAAAGTTTTGGTTGGGTTGCATCAAATATTGACCAAGAAGATGATTTTGGGGATGATCAACTTGTTCAAGTACTTATTGATGACAATGTTACTGAAATGAAATTATTCACTCAAGTAAAAGCTAGAAGAGGAAAAAAGAAAAGCAAAGATAATAAATATTATAGTGTCTCTTTTTCTACAGAGGATTTAGATATTTGGCAAGGAAACACAAATCCCTATCTAATTATCTTTTGGAATGAAGACTCACAAACTGCCTATTGGGTAGAAATTCATGAGTACTTAATGAATCTACCAAAAGAGAAGAATTGGCAGAATCAAAAAAACTTATCGATCCGATTTCCAATAAAAAATGTGCTTGATCAGACTGGAAAACAAAAAATCGATAAATTAGTTAGGGATTGGTACCTTTCCCTCTCATTAAAAACTAGAGGGGAAGGTTCATTAGTGGTAAAAACAAAATTTGAATTCCCCAAAGATGAAGCAGGAAAAAAAGCATTATCAGAAGTTCAAAGAGCGATAAAAACAGGTAGCCCGGTTGAAATAGATGGACGATATATTAAAAGTATAAATTTACCCAATTGGCACAATCGAATTTCAGGTTTAAATACTAAGTCTGCAAGTTTCATGTCCATTTTTCCTAAACCAAATAATAAAAAGTTTACCGCTAAATTCTCTGTGTTCAACGCGGACAATGAGGTTATTGCGACTGACCTTTTTGTTTTTAGAGTTACTCAAAGCGGAACTAAAGAGACCACATTTGAGAATGACACTCAAGATTCATTATTGAAAATGGAATTAATAATTAATAAAGAAACATTTAAAACTGAAGTGAATTTTAGAATGGGTCTAAATGGAATTTCTAGCAATGTTTTGAAAGAAAAAATAAAGTTTCTTGAGGCTTTTATCATTGGAAAATACTCAGAATTAACTGATATCGAATCAGGAAAACCTCTCTTAAGTGGAAAACCAAATATTTTCCCAGATGAAAACTTTATGGACTTTTTGGATTTATGTAAAAAAATTACATATATCTGTGAAGAATTTAATCTTGAAATATATTTACATATAGACAATGAATTTGAAGAAAAAATTAAAAATCTTGAGTATATATATGATGCAATTACCAAAGGTAAATTATCATTTAAATACTCCCCCTTTGAAATGGAGTTTAATACAAAATGGATTTTAAACTATTTAAAAAATGCTAAAGAGATCGGTCAATTTCGATTAGAGGTAGAAGAGGTTACTACCCCTTTTTTTGGGAAAAGCATTAATTTAGGCCCCATGACCAGATACTGGAAAAATTTAAATTTTGTTGAGGAAATTGACGTATTAGTAAAACAGCTTAAAGCCTCAGGAGAAGCCGAAACATTAATTAAAATGGAGCCATCCGGACCTGCTATTTTCGAAGAATTCTTCCACAACTATTACAAAGAATTCTAATCATTAACATAAAATCCACCCAGGTAGTTCCTCTGAAATTGAAAAATCATCCCTTTGATCGATTGAAACATTATCAATTGCCAATCCACAATCCCCCACCAAGTTTCCCCTACTTCGTCGGAGGATCAAAGGGGGTGAAACCCCCTTGCGGGGGCGGTGGGGGCAAGCGTCCCCACCAAAAAACTATAATTACTCCCTAGATATCCGAAGCATCACCGGGAGGTGCTATAATCCCCCTCATCCCTGATTAATCTAGCACCGACTTTTCTGGTTTTTGGGGATTTTTGCAATCCGATAAAACACATATTGAGCCGTTATTAATGTGATTTTGTAGCCATTTTGTACTAGGAGTAATAACTTGATTGAATACAAAACCGGATTTGAAGGGATCGACTGGAATTCCCTGATCGACATGTATAAAGAAGTCGACCTTGTTATCGGATTAGCCAGAGCGGGAAAAGTTGAAAAAATCAAAAAATCTTTCAAGAACACCTATAAGATCATAACCGCCTGGGACGATGATCAAATTGTAGGAGCCGGCAGGCTACTCTCAGATGGCGAATGTTACGGTTGGATTCATGACGTAGGCGTGCATCCGAATTACCAAAAAAGAGGTATTGGACGAGGCATCATGAATGAACTTATGAGAGGAAATGAACATCTCCTAATTGGATTAACTTCATCCTTTGAAGCAGTTGAATTTTACAAGAAACTAGACTTCAAAAAACACAAAACTGCTATGGCCAAATATCCAGGTGAATCTACTTACCTAGAAGACTAATCCCTGATGCTTTTTTTCACTAAAGAATTGGAATTCTTCATATTTCAATTATTTTTCTATCATCATTCCCCTCCTAAATTCCCCACATCCCATTTTTTGCGCTCCCAACTCTCCATAAAATCCGACAGTATTGGCAATAAAATCCATAACCTAGGGGGCTCCGTGAAACCTCAATTAATCCTTACCTGTTCCATTCGGGGTTCAAAGGGGTTTTGGAATTGATAAAACCATTTCCCTGGAGAATGGGAAATTAATCATCTATGAAAAATCTCTCTATCCCCATTCTCCAAGGAAACAGCCTCACCGTTTCCACTTGACAGAATAGAACATATGTACTACAATTGACCCAAGTTAAAAATTAGGGAGGAAATTCGTATGCGCATTAAAAATAAACCAATAATAATACTCACCATCTATCTCATCATATTTTTCTGGTATCCTACAAACATGTCCCTCAAGCAACTCCTCTCCCACTGGCGCGCCGACCCCTCCATCGCCTCCAACATCGTCAACTGGCAAACCATCCCCGCTCGCCCCGCAAAATTTACGCCGATTCCCCAAGACATTCATCCTTCCCTTTCAACCGCCCTTCACAACCAAGGGATCGATCAGCTCTATACCCACCAAACCGAAAGTTGGCAGCATAGCAGCCAGGGAGAAAATGTCGTCGTCGTCACCGGCACCGCCAGCGGAAAGACTCTTGCCTACAACCTGCCCGTGCTAGACCGCCTCATCCGCATCCCAGAAGGCAGAGCCCTCTACCTCTTCCCCACCAAAGCGCTCGCCCAAGATCAAAAGAACGAACTAGAAAATTTCAATCTACAAATCCCCCCAGAACTTCGTGTGCCTGTGGCCACCTATGATGGCGATACCAAGCAAACCGAACGACCCAAAATTCGCAAGAATGCCCGCCTCATCATCAGCAATCCCGATATGCTCCACACCGGCATCCTCCCCCATCACACCAAATGGGAAGACTTCTTTAGAAATTTGCAATATATCGTCATCGACGAAATGCATACCTACCGTGGGGTCTTTGGTTCCCATGTCGCCAACGTCATGCGCCGCCTCAAACGCATCACCCAATTTTATGGCTCCTCCCCCCAATTCATCCTCACCTCCGCCACCATCGCCAACCCGCGCGAATTAGCTAACGGACTAATTGAAAAGAAAACCCATCTGGTCGATCAAGATGGCGCACCCCGCGGCGAAAAGCATTTCCTTTTTTATAATCCGCCAATCACCAATGAAGAATTAGGGATTCGCCGGTCGGTGATGCAAGAGTCTGTCCGTCTGGTCAATGATTTATTAACTTACAACATCCAAACCATCCTCTTTGGCAAAGCGCGCCGTTCGGTAGAAGTAATGCTCAATTATCTAAGAGAATCTGCCCCCATACCTCCCAATCAGATCAGGGGCTACCGCAGCGGTTACCTCCCCCGACAAAGACGCGAAATTGAAAAAGGTCTCCGAGAGGGCGATGTCAAAGCGGTCGTCACCACCAGCGCATTAGAGTTAGGCATCGATATTGGCAGCATGGATGCAGCCGTACTCGCCGGATACCCCGGATCCATTTCTGGCACTTGGCAGCAGGCTGGGCGTGCGGGACGTAAGGAGGATGCCTCCCTCTCGATCCTCGCCACATCCGCAAATCCGCTCGATCAATTTTTAGCCCATCATCCCGGATTCTTTTTTGAGCGATCCCCCGAACAAGCATTGATCAATCCCAACAACCTTTTGATCCTCCTCGGGCATCTGCGTTGTGCCGCCTTTGAACTCCCCTTCCATGCCGATGAAGGTTTTGGCGAAGTACCCGGAGAGGAAGTCGCTGAATTTCTGCATCTATTAGAAGAAGGCCAAGAAGTCCATCAATCGAACGGAAAATATTTCTGGATGGCCGATGATTACCCCGCAACCGCCATCTCGCTCCGTAGTGCCAGCCCCAATGTCATCGTTCTACATGCCCAAACCGATGACGGTTGGAGGATCGTTGGCAAGGTCGATTCGGCCTCCGCAGATTGGATGGTTCACCCCGAAGCGATATACATGCACGAAGGCCAATCCTATATCGTCGATGAGCTCGACCTCACCCAAAACCTAGCCTATTTAAGCCCCGCCAAAGTCGATTATTACACCATGCCCCTGCGAGAATCGAATGTCAGTCTGCTAAATCAGATAGACCAGGTGAGCGGGGAAAAGGTGACCAAAACGTACGGAGAACTCTCGATCATCACCAAAGTGACCGGCTATCAAAGAATTGAATGGCATACCCATCAACGCCTCGGCAATGGCAAAGTGGATCTCCCCGAAAAAGAACTCCAAACCACCGGGTATTGGCTGACCATCGAAGACGAAATTTTGGATATATTGCGCGAAAAAGGATTATGGAATAATGATCCCAATGATTATGGCCCCGAATGGGCTCGGCTCGCCGAAACCATCAGAAAACGAGATGCCTACACCTGCCAAAATTGCGGCGCCGTTGAAGAAGGCCGCAAACATGATGTCCACCATAATATTCCTCTGCGTGCATTTAACAGCTTGGTCGAAGCAAACCGACCAGAAAATTTGACCACCCTATGCCAACCCTGTCATCATCGCGCCGAGGTCGTGGTGAAAATGCGCAGCGGCCTATCTGGTTTGGCATTCACTTTGGGGCATTTGGCCCCGCTATTTCTCATGTGCGATTCTTCTGATCTGGGTGTGCACGCTGACCCACAATCCAAATTGGCGGATGGGAAACCAGTCGTTGTGCTTTTCGACCAAATCCCCGCAGGAATTGGATTTAGCGAAAGACTATTTGAGCTTCATGATGAAATCTTATTGCGGGCGCATCAGCTTATTTCGTCCTGCGAATGCCTCGATGGTTGCCCATCATGCGTGGGCCCGGGAGGAGAACAGGGCAAGGGTGCCAAAAGCGAAACCTTAGCCTTATTAGAAGAATTGATTTAATTTTTTTCTTCTGTCTCATCACTTTTTTTTGTTTGTGAATTAAAGTACATATAACCCTCGCTATACAGGACAGATGCACTTGTTATTTATTTCACAATAAAAGATAATCAAGTTAAATAAAGCAATTTATTCTTTAGGAGATCACATGCCAACAACAAATAATTATTCGGTGGATGCCCTGCTCCCCCCTGAAATGGCACTCAAGGCAGAAGAAGTTGGGGTTGTAAAAGCGAATTATGGACCGAGAAGGCTATTGATGCTGGGCATATTAGCCGGAGGGTTCATCGCCCTTGGAGCAATTTTTGCCACAACTGTCAGCGCTGATTCAGGGAGTATGCCTTATGGCTTTACAAAATTAATCAGCGGGCTGGTATTTTCTCTGGGATTGATCCTGGTAATCATCTCAGGCGCAGAACTATTTACGGGCAACAATTTAATTGTCATGGCCTGGGCGAGTAAAAAGATCTCGACCAAAAAATTATTGCGCAATTGGATCTATGTCTATGTTGGCAATTTCATTGGCGCGGTGGGATTCGCCGCTCTACTATTTTTTAGTGGCCAATATACTTTTGGCGGGAGTGCCGTAGGCTTAACTGCATTGAATATCGCCAACACTAAAACAGGGATTGGTTTTGTGGAGGCCTTTGTATTAGGAATTCTATGTAACGTATTAGTTTGTTTAGCAGTATGGATGGCGATGAGTGCCCGAAGTACGACCGATAAGATCCTTGCAGTGATCTTCCCGATCACAGCCTTTGTTGCAGCGGGCTTCGAACATTGCATCGCAAATATGTATTTTATCCCTGTGGGACTGATGATCAAATCTGGTGCGCCCGCATCCTTCTGGACGAATATCGGCATGACCGCCACAGATTTCTCAAATTTAACCTGGTCAAATATGCTGATTAATAATCTCATTCCCGTAACCCTAGGAAATATAATTGGGGGCACATTCTTGGTAGGCATTGTTTATTGGGCTTTATATCTAAGAATTCCAAAGAATCCTTTTTAGGCAATGGGAAGAACTTAGAAAAACATCTTTATTATTTTGTTGTGTCTATTAATAAAGATGTTTTATTAATTAATGATTTATATAAAGATTTGAATTAACAAATATTATGGAAAGTTTAGAATTTTGTTTAATCACCTCTGGCTGTGCATAAAACTTCAATCATCCCTGCTAAGTCATAATTATCGATGGTCTCCAGGTCGGATGAATGTGCATCCAGGGAAAGACAAATGGGAACTTTATAATCCTGGGAAATTCTTATATTATTTGAAATTTGGGCAGCTGCCTCTTTATTTCCGGTCATGACATACCCCTCGATTACAGGAAGCCATTCAACAGGATCATCGGGCTTCAACCCGATCTGTTCTGCTTTTTCCGCTAGCTGCACTATTTGTTGCCAGTCTGCTAGCTGGCGAGCCAGTGAAATTTTTTGATAATAATAACACCAACCATGTTCAGGTTCACTCCCAAAAATCTTTGATGGTGGGACTCTGTTTTCTTGGTTCGTCAATATATTATTAAGATCAGAGTAATCCGCAACTTGGTACACCATAGATGTATCAAACCACGAAATCGCTGGTAAATCCTGGTCAATAAAATGAACACAGGATGTATTTGAAGGTTTTGTTACCAGGATCATTTGAGAATAATTCTTTTGAAAATCAATATGTCGAGTAGCTCCATTTACAGGCACTCCCACTTGAGCACGCACCACCGCTTTGTTGTATAGCAACTCAACATCAAATTCCGGCTTAATCTGGGAAGGATCATTTGAATAGATCATATTTAGCGGAACCCAGCCCTCATAATCTTGTTCAATATTAAACTCTGAAACAATTAATAACGTGTCGGGTTTAAATGCTGGGGCTCGCCACGAAACCTGCCACCAGATATTTCTATGCTTTTGTCACAAATCTGCCCAATTTTGAGCATTGGAAACCTGCGTGGCCACGCCAACAAACAGCAATGCTAATAAAAGGGCTTCACGCATGCGTGGTCGAATATACGACAACACACCTGTGATCAATAGTGCAACACCAAGCGATGCCTGCAAGGTATACCGTTCAAAACCACCAAAGCGCACATTTCGCCCAGCGATAACCATTGGAAGTAATGTAATCACTACAATCCCTGCACCGAGCCAAATTAATTTATTGTTCTTTTGCCAAAAATCGGCAGTTGACTCAGTTCTATTAATGTTGAATAAGAAAAATGCGGAAATGCCAACTACAATAATTGCAATAAGAATTGCTTGACCAAAGTCAGCATAATCAGCCATATCAAAATTTTTATATAGTGTAAACGACCAAACATGAACAACTGTATCAATAAAATCTTTTACAATTTCAACCACCAAACGCAATAAGGATGGACCTAGATTTGACTGATAATTGGATAATAAAGTTGCTTCGTTTGTTGTAATTCGGGAACTTTCAAAAAGGAAGAAGCGCCAATAGAGAAAAATCAATGAAACCACAAGGTGAGGTAAATACCATAAACCCACTTTCTTTAATGAGGACTTAAAATTATCCGAATATTTCTTTTGATAAACCATCCAAAAGAGAATAATCTTTGCTCCTTCTAACCCGATCATGTATTCATAAATCGGCAAATACAAAGCTGTTAGGGCAACTGACGCGAGAAAAAAAAGCACCCTTACAGTTTTTCGCTCAAATTTTATTGCTGCAACACCAAAAGCGATTGACCAAATGGCAGCCCCGTATGTAAGCAAATGATTTTGGAATGTATTAGCGATCGGCTGAGAGAGAAATCCAGGATAAACAATAAATAGCAGTAAAACGGATATTTTCAAAAATTTTTCTTTTGGCCAAAGCATTTGTAGTAACCAATACACCCCATATACACCAACTAATTTCAGCAATAAAGCCCACAAATGCCAACCCAAAATCCCATCACCCAACAATTTATAGTCAAAAGCATATACCCAACCCATAAAAGGACGATCGGTGGTAAATAAGGCAATTACATCAGACAGCCCTCCCGTCTGACCAGCCCAGATCAAATACCAGTCATCTTGGTAATAGCCGAGTTGTGGGATTAGAAGTCCATAAGTAATGATGGTAATTAATCCAAAAAATATTAGAGAAACAATTGTTGAATGTTTTTTTAAGTATTCAAGCATAAATTTTTCGGTATCCTTTTTCATAAATGGTCAAAATAATCAATAACCCCATGTTTCTCTACAAAATTTTTGCAATCCGAATTAACTTCGTGTTCTTTCTATTCATAGATATTTCTAGGATTCATTAATTATATCCATATTTTACAAAACTAATACAGGACAGATTGTGAGCATTTGTGTTGGCTGGTAATTGATTTCCTGCATTTAGTAAATCAAATATTTTCCATTTCTAGAAGATTGATCGTTCGCGTTCCATTGAAGAGCAAGAAAACCAATATCTATCAAATAAAAATGGCATAACTATTGAAAAAAACGAAAAATCAAGTTCATGCAATTGACTTGTAAAGTATAATGAGTTTTTACATGAATTTAATTAGATTCTGACATTAATACTCAAAACTATGCCCACAATTTCTGACCGACTAAAATCTCTAGGCGTGCAAATTGGCAAAGATAATCTTGTCAGTTCTAAACGTAAAAAGTATCCAATTGAGAAAGAAATTCAAGGGGAGATCGCGGCAAACGACCATGGTGAGGTATTTATAGTGGAGACGCTATACCCCCATCATCACCCTCATGGAAATTCAAAATTGGAGATCAAGGCGCCAATGGAAATGATTTCCACCTGGGCAAAAGATGAGAGAATCACCGAAACCAAATTAGAAGGTTACGCATTTATTGATACCGAAACTACCGGTTTGGCGGGCGGTACGGGCACTTATGCCTTCATGATCGGTGTGGGACGATTTGAGAAAGAAGGGTTTCGTTTAGCCCAATTCTTTTTGCGAGACCCAGGGGAAGAAATGGCGATGTTGGATGCACTTGAAAAGTTTTTGGTTCCTTGTACTACACTGGTATCATTCAACGGAAAATCTTTTGATCTTCCTCTTATTCGAACAAGGTATATCACCAATAGCTGGCCCGCTCCACTTGAAGATATTCCCCATATAGATCTTTTACATCTTGCCCGGCGATTATGGCGGGAGCTTTTACCTAGCAGAACTTTGGGATATTTGGAAGAACATATCGTGGGACAGAAAAGAACGGAAGAAGATACGCCAGGATGGATGATCCCACAAATGTATTTTGACTATCTTCGTTCGGGAGATTCAAGACCTCTATCTGGCATTTTTTACCATAACGAGCTCGACATTCTCACGATGGTATCCCTTTTAGAACATATGGCAAAAATGTTAAATGACCCGCTCGGCGATCATATAGCGCATCCTTTAGAAAAGGTAGCGCTGGCGAGACTTTATGAAGATCTGGGATATCCTGAGACGGCCAGCAAGATATTTGAGCAAAGCCTTAAACAAGAGCTGCCCCCAGAAAGCAAAAAGAAAACGATCAAACGGCTCTCGATCCTTTACCGACGGCGAGGGGAATTGCCAGAGGCATTGAGTTTATGGTGGCAGGCAGCAGCAGACCGTGAGATCTATGCCCATGAAGAATTGGCCAAATATTACGAGCATCAAGCTAAAGATTTTGAGGAAGCCCAAAAATGGACTTTGGCTGCGTTGGCAATCTTAAATACTGGTGCACCGAGATATGAGCAATTGCAGTGGGAAGACCCGCTTAAATATCGTTTGAACCGTTTAGAGGGGAAGATAAAAAGAGTTCAAGGAAAAGGTTAGTGCGCGTTATTTTACATAACCGTACATGTACCAAAATTTTTCCTGGGGGAATTCTGAAGAATTAAACAATTCCCACATGAAATCTCCAGCAATGAAATGTGCTCGCAGGACTGTATCTAGACTCTCTAATTCCTTATCCTGTATCACAGGAACCGATTCAGATAAGAGCTCTAAGAAAATTCGAATTTTTACTTTAGTTTTGTAATGGAATGCAGAGGAACTTTCCTCTTTGTTTAGGTCACCTAAATAGATGCGCCATTGTCTCAGCCGCGATTGATATTCTTTTTTTGCTTTCTCTTCCCAGGCGACCTGCCAGTCAGAATGAATCTTTTTTACTGTGTGCTCTAACTGATCATATTGAGATTTTTGTGAATCTTCTAAGATTGTAGCTTTGGCGCGGCGCATATAAAAAAGCAAGTTTCCAATAGTTAGTTTTGGATAGGGCACCTGCCCGGCAGTGGTTTGTACCTGCAGGGGCCAAAATAATTCTTTTGAAAGCAAGTAATCTTTTAGCTCACCCGCACCGGCCTGTACATAATTTATATTGTATTCAAAGATATCCATTTTTTCCTTCCACCATTAGTAAGCTTTCTGTTGGAATACTAATTTTACTGTAAAATAAAATCGTTGGACGAATGGATTTTTTTAACTGCAAATGAAATTATAAATAATTGAAACAAAAAAGACCTGTCAGATAATGAAATCCTGACAGGTCTATATTATTAACTAAATCTTCTACAGCACCAAACTCAGGGGGTTCTCGATATACCCCGCCAGGGCTTGCATAAATTGGGCTGCTTCAGCGCCATCACTTACACGGTGGTCTACAGAAACGGTGGCTTTCATGCGCCAACCGACGGTCAACTCACCATCTACAACAACTGGCATTTGGGCGGCAGAGCCGACGGCTAAGATGGCCGCTTCGGGGGGATTGATGATCGCAATGAAGTGATCGACATCGAACATGCCGAGATTGCTAATTGAAAAGGTTGAGCCTTCGACATCGTCAGGTTGCACTTTGCCGGATCGTGCCCGAGCTGCTTTCTCTTTGACCTCTATGGAGATCTGCCGGATATTTTTGCGGTCTGCATCTTGGGATACCACGGTCATTAAACCATTTGGTACAGAAACGGCGACGCCGATATTCACATGACCATGTTGAACGACTTCTTTCTCCGCCAAACTGGCGTTCAGGTTAGGGAATTGGCGCAGAGCTAATGCGGCTGCCTTGACGATGAAATCGTTTACTGATAATTTTTCGCCGGAGTCTGCTAAGAGACCATTATATTCTTTGCGCATGGCCATGACGGGCGCCATATCTAAATCAGAGGTGACGTAGAAATGGGGAAACTCTTGTTTAGAACCCATCATACGACGACCGATGGCCTGGCGTAAACGGGTGAGAGGTACATGTACATCGGCAGGAATGGGGCCTAGATCGGCTGCTGCCAAGGAAGGCATGCGGAGGGAAGGACCTGAACCAGTGGTGGTTGGGGGAGAGGCAATATATTTTTTAATATCTGCTTTGATAATTCGACCTTGGGGACCACTACCAGTTACACGTAAGAGATCAATTTGATTGTCTTTTGCCATTTTACGAGCAAGGGGCGATACTCGAACCCCAGCAGGTAAGCTGCCGTTTGTTTGTGTTGGGGCTACTGGCGTTTCGACTACTTTTTCCACTACCATTTCTGTGGGAGTAGTTTCTGCCGGTGTTGGTGCGGTTTCTTCTTCTGCTCCACCAGTATCTAGGGCATCAAAATCAATTTCCTCGTCCGCCCCGCCAATCACGGCAATAGCCTCATTGACCGGCACGATACTACCGGCACTAACAAGGAGTTTGCGGACGGTGCCATCGTATAAAGATTCCACTTCAACCGTGGCTTTATCGGTTTCGATCTCGGCGAGCAGGTCGCCTTTTTTGACTTCTTCCCCTTCTTTCTTGACCCAATTGATGAGGGTGCCCTCCGCCATATCAAAACCGAGCTTGGGCATGGTCATAATTTCTGCCATTAGAGGACCTCCTTGACTGCTTGGATCACATCTGCCACTTGGGGCATCGCTAATTGTTCAAGTTTCTGGTTATAGGGTAAGGGCACTTCTTTTTGCGCCACACGTTTTACGGGGGCATCGGCATAATCGAAGGCTTCTTCATAAATTCGTGAAACGACTTCGGAGCCTACTCCATATGATTTCCAACCTTCTTCTACCACGACTGCCCGATTGGTCTTTTTGAAGGATTCAATTATGGGATCCATATCCAGAGGGCGCAGGGTGCGGAGATCGACGACCTCGGCACTAATGCCCTGCTTCGCCAATTCATCGGCGGCCTGCATGGAGAGCTGGAGCCCGCGACTGTAACTGACAAGGGTGACATCTGTGCCCGGTCTTTGGACTTTAGATTTGCCGATCGGAACGACATAATCCCCATCGGGTACTTCGCCGCGCCATTGGTATAAGGTGGCATGCTCGATGAATAATACGGGATCATCCGAGCGGATGGCTGCTTTTAATAATCCTTTATGGTCTGCGGGGGTGCCAGGGGCAACAACTTTGAGACCGGGGAAATGGGCAAAAATGGCGTCGGGGGTTTGTGAATGGGTGGCACCTAGCTGACGACCACCCCCACCGGGGGCACGGATAACCATCGGTACTTTGAATTGTCCGCCGAACATATAATGCAGTTTTGGGGCTTCATTGACGATATGGTCCATTGCGGAAAATGCAAAATTGATCGTCATTAATTCTGCGATCGGGCGCAGGCCGGTCATTGCGGCGCCAATTGCTGCGCCGATGATGGCTGATTCAGCAATGGGGGTATCCATGACACGCTCTGGGCCAAACTGGTCGTAAAATCCACGGGTGACGGCGAAAGTTCCCCCCCAAACACCAACCTCTTCCCCTAGGATAAAGACATCTTCATCTCGTTCCATCTCTTCACGCATCGCGTCGGAGATCGCTTGTCGTACTGTAATTGCTGCCATGATTAATTTTCCTCCACATAGATATCGCGGAAGAGTTCTTCCGGAGCAGGATCAGGGCTGTTTTCAGCAAATTCAACCGCTTCTTCTACTTCGGCTTCAACCTGAGCTTCAATTTCATCTAGTGCTTTCTTTGTTGCTTTCTTGTTTTCAATTAGGTAGGCATGGAACACACCGATTGGGTCGGATTCCTGCCATTGCTTAATTTCGTCTGCATCACGATATCGTTCGGGGTCCCCCATGGAATGTCCACGATAGCGATAGGTCATGATCTCGAGGAAATAAGGACCCTTGCCAGCGCGGATATGTTTGAGTGCTTTTTCGGTGGCCTCATGAACAGCGAGTACATCCATGCCATCGACGCGTTCATTTGGGATGCCATATCCTTCTGCTTTTTGGCGAATCTCACTTACGGCAGAGGCACGTTCTACCGTGGTGCCCATGCCATATTGATTGTTCTCACAAACCCATAAAACGGGCAGATCCCATACTTTTGAAAGGTTGACCCCTTCATGGAAATAGCCAATATTTGTGGCACCATCGCCGAACATACAGATCGTGACGGTGTCTTTTTTCTTATATTTATCGCCCAAAGCCATGCCAGATGCAATGGGGAGATGGGCGCCAACAATGGCGTGACCGCCGAAGAAATTCTTTTCGGTATCGGCCATATGCATCGAACCGCCCTTGCCTTTTGATACGCCGGTGGCCTTTCCTAAGAGTTCTGCGATAACCTCTTTGGCGGAGATGCCGACGTTGATGGCAACGCCGTGGTCACGATAGGCGGTAATCATGCGGTCTTGGGGTTGTCTTGCGGCGACCAAGCCGGTGCTAACTGCTTCTTGACCAATATATAGGTGCAAAAATCCCCCGATCTTTCCCTGCTGATAAAGCTCAGCTGCGCGTTCTTCTAATCGCCGGATCATCACCATCTGGCGATACACTTCCAGTAACTCTTGTTTATTCATTCACCTACTCCAATGTTTCATCTACAACGCCCACCGTTCGGACGAATTTTATATTTTCAGGCCGTTTCCATTCTACAACATTCCGCTCACTCTGGGGATAATCCCTAAATGAGATTTTAATCGGGCTAATTATACCCAATTTAGCGCAATATTAATGTAAGTATCGTATTAATTAGGAGGGGAAATAAGGAAGACTAATGGATTGGGAGGAGATGTAGAAGGAAAACGGTGGTTTTATGGGGATAAATCAATGAAAATAAGAATTCCTTTATTTCAGAATGGAAAAATGCCCCTAGATCAATGCTAATAATCTTACATCATCAAAGGAACACTGATCCATGCCTAAATCAAGGGCTTTCTTGTATTCCGAAACAGTAGAATTTTGTAAATGAGTATGGATGAGATAACCATTGTCATGCATCAAATCGACAATTTGTTTTGAGCAATATCGATAACCGAGATGCAGCACATTTGCATTGGTTAATTTCATATACCCTAAAAGCATTCGGTGAATATGATCCAGTGGCATCCAGTCCTCAATTAATTTTGAATTGAATATTAGCCCAATTTTAGAATCTGGAAAAAATTTTCTCATAGTTGGAATAACCGGAAGTTCACTGGATGTAATTTCAATATTGGGGGGATTAATATTATAAATAGATTTTGAAATCCTTTGAACACATTCTTCCTCTATGGATTTTATTTCAATTTCAAGTCTCCCCCTCATCGAAAATCTCTTTAGAATGTCCTCAAGAAAAGGGTATTCCAAAGATGGATCATGAGTATAGTTATGGACGATAACTAAATCCTGATTTTTATTGCACTGAACATCGAATTCAATTCCATCTGCGCCTTTTTGAAAAGCCGATTCAAAAGCTTCAATAGAATTTTCAGGGAAATTTTTTGAATCTCCACGGTGGGCAATTAGCAAAGGTTTCATGTTTTTATTATACAAAAATCCCCCTTTATAGCAATTTATTTATTATTAATGCCCGTCATTCTGATAAAAAGATCTCTTCGATGGTGAGTTTGAATACCGCACTAATTTTAAAAGCCAGGGGTAGGCTGGGGTCGTATTTGCCATTTTCGATGGCGTTGACCGTTTGGCGAGAGACACCCAGCTCCTTCGCCAATTCTGCTTGAGACCAGTTTTTTTCTGCTCTAAGCACTTTGATTTTATTCTTCATGGTATTTTCTCATGGCCCAAAGTTTCCCGATCAGCCATAAAACGACCATCACCCCTGCGATATAAGCACTGTTTATTCTAGGAAACCCAAGGGGCTCTACTAATCCGAAACTGACGACAAGCAAGAGTGTGATCATGAAACTAAAGGCCATGCCTTCAAGCCTTATTTTTCTTTCTAGCTCATCTAACCTAGAGATCGCTTTCACCACACCGAGCCCGAAAAAGATACCAGGAAGCATAGGGGATAAGGCAATCCAGAAATTATTTGGGCCGTCGGGATTACCTTCGACCCAGTTTGAGGAGAATACGAGGAGGCCAATATATAAAATTAGCGGAACGAATATGGGTCGAAGTAATTTTGAGCGTTCTTTTATTCTTTGTAAATCAAACATTTTCTTTTCCTTTTCTGAATGTATTTTATGTAAAGCGTCCTTTACACAGAAGATAGTAAAGCAATGTTGTCTTTTTGTCAAGTGTGCTTTACATTTACTTTTCGTTATTAAGAAAGAAATTTACTGGAACCTTCTGTTTGTTCCAAAAAGCACTATAATAGAAGAAAAACGGAGGTTTTTTATGAGTCATTTTGGGATTAATTCAAGATTTTTGTTTTTTCAAATTTTCAATATTTTCCTATTCCTTGGGGCACCCATTCTTACGATCATCGTACTGTCATTGTTGCGAAAAAGATCGTTGGGTCATACCGCAAAAGCGATTTGGGTTTTGATCTCCTTTGTTCCGATCATGGGTCCACTTGCCTTTTGGATCGTAAACCCTCAGGATGAAGTTGAAAAAGAGTAAATTGCCCAATTTCCAAACAAAGTCTTTAGATTTCATCCTAAAAAAGTTTATGCGGGACCAAATCCATTCGGGGGTGGACTTAAAAGCGCTGCGGCAAAAGATGGAAAAGCGGGACGCAGCTGGTGCTCGCATGGATAAGGGATTTAAGCGGGAAAATTTCTCTATTAATGATTTAAGCTTAGATTGGATTAAAACCTCTTCCTCCTTGGATGAAAGGGTATTCCTATACTTGCATGGCGGCGGATTTTGCTTTCGTACCCCAATCATGCATGGGCAATTCTTAGCCAGCCTTTGCAAAAACACAGCCAGCACGGGGTTGATGCCAGACTATCGTCTGGCGCCTGAACATCTATTTCCGGCAGCTTTTAATGACTGTCTGGCAAGTTATTTGTGGTTATTAGAAAAGGGCTACCAACCGAAAAATATCATTCTGGGGGGAGATTCTGCGGGGGGCGCGTTAAGTCTTGGGTTGCTAATCCATCTGCGGGACGAGGGACTACCACTTCCGGCGTGTGCCATCCTAATTTCCCCAGGGCTGGATCCCACTTTTTCTGGCCCTTCGATGCAAAATAATAAGGAAAAAGAGAACATGTTTACCCCGGACGCCTTGGAAGCTTTTTTCAATGCCTATTTGCCGGACGATTTGCGAGAGGATGAAAGGCTCGCCCTTTTGGACTATGATTACGGAAGTTTGCCGCCGATCCTCATCCAAGCAGGGGGGAACGAGATCTTGCTAGATGATTCGGTTCGGGCGGCAGAAAGAGCGAAGGATGCAGGGGTGGATGTAGAATTGCAAATATTTGAAAATATGTCCCACGTGTTCCAACTCTTTTCTTGGTTACCAGAGACAAAGAAAGCCCGCAAAAACATTATTTCGTTTATCGATCAACATCTCTCTTAAATTTCTGCATTCATTAGTATAATTTTAGGCATGCCAATTCAACTTTTACCCCATGTGTTAAGTGAAAAAATCCCTGAAGATTATATAAACCTGATGGGACATATGAATATCCATTATTATGTGAAAATCTTTAACCAGGCGGCGTTAAACTTCTTCGTGAGTTTTGGGCTTGATGAGGAATACCTTGAAAAAAACCAGGGCGCCGCTTTTGCCCTGGAGCAGCATATTCGATATTTGAAAGAGGTTCGGGAAGGGGATCTGGTACATATCTATCTTCGGGCGCTGGAACGTTCGGAGAAGGCGATCCATTATATGCTTTTCATGGTGCATGATAAAGATGACTCGCTTGCAGCGACCTCCGAAATGGTGAGTGTTTATATCGATAAAAACACGCGGACAACCACGAAATTTCCAAAGGATATCGCGGAGCAAATCGATCCGATACTCTCTGAACATAATAGTCTGAATTGGGATGCGCCAGTTTGCGGGGTGATGGGACCAAGAAAAATATAAACCCTTCGAGAATTATTTAAAATAGAAGAGGCAGGAAAATCTCCTGCCTCTTTTTAATTAGATGTAGACTATTTTATTTCGTAAACAACTGAAACATCGACGCTCAGGTCCATCTCTCCTGCAGAAACTGGCACTTCGGAGGAAGCCATTGCGGAATCCATTGCGGCTCGTTCCATGTAGACCACACCGCCACCCGAAATATGGGCATTGATCGATTGCACTTCACCGAGTTTCCCGCCAGCAGCTTCGACCAAGATCTCAGCTCTGGAGCGAGCATTTTCTACGGCCAAGGCCATTGCATCGGCATAAGCAGCTTCTCGATCTGAAATATTGAAATTGACACCACTAACTGTGTTTGCCCCGGATTCCACTACTGCAGCCAATACCTTTCCGAGAATATCCAGATCTCGGACTTTGACAGACACATTATTGCTGACTACGAAGGTGGTACTTGTAATCTTGCCATCGTTATCATATTCGTTCCTTGGGTAGACACTGAAATTGGATGTTTTGATATCTTCGGGTTCGATCCCAAATTCTGACAAGGTGTCCATCACAGCTTGAATGGCAACATTATTTTCAGCCATGGCTTCTTCTGCCTCAGCATGTTTGGTTTGTACACCGACTGAAATGGTAGCCATGTCTGGGGTTACGGTAATCTTTCCGGTGCCGTTGATTGATACTGTGCGAGTTTCGCTGACTGCGGTACCGCTGGTGGGTGCGCAGGCACTCAGTATCACGGTCAAAAGCAGAATGCCAATTATTAATGTTTTCTTTTTCATTTTTTCTCCTAAAATCATTCGGTGGCCAGCATGATATTGCTGCAGGGCGCACCACATTTATTTACTTCGTCAAATATCGCATCGATCACTGGTTCAACGGCATGAACTTCATTCCCATTTTTCATCATCAAAGTGACCTCTAAATTATGAAGTTGGAATACAGTTTCTACATCTCCCAAATTCAAAATTTCTACAGCAGTTTCCCAATCCACCTCAGTAGGATAGGGAGTCGATTCTCCTATGCCATTACAAGCGGTGAGAAGGATAAACATAAGGGTTAAAATCAGGTAGTTAATAAATTTTCTTTGCAAGGTTTTCTCCTTTATAATCATATCTTATAAACGATGAACCCTTCAAAAAAGTTCCCGGGTAATAGGATATTCAGAAGGTTATGGATAAGAACAATCAATTAAAGAAAACCATATTTTCGATCGGATTATTATTTTCATTTTTCTTGACGATATATGTATTTGTTGACTCCTTTGAAATAAAGGATGCAGCAATTTTTTCAAATTCTCTCTTTGAATTAATATCTAATTCTATACTTCTTCTATGTTTATTTCTTATCGTTTATTATCAATTTTTTAATAAAGGTAAAGAAAGAAATTTGCCTAATAAAACAATAATCATGAGTGTATTAATCGTTTTTTCCATTATCGTGGCGAGTAATTTCTTCATTAATCCTCGCGGCATTTATCCACCCTCGATCTTTCCTGCTTTAGTTACTAATTATCGTAATAAAAAAGCGAATGATTTTACCAACTTAAAAAAATCCCCAGATTTGGTTATTATTGGCAGTTCTCGTGCACTTTCAATTAATCCAGATTATGTAGAAGAACAGACAGGAATAAGTACTTATAATTTTGCGGTTACAGGCACTTATTTGGATGAATACCTAGTGATCATGCGCTATGTTTTTGATCAAAGCAAACTTGATCCCCCAAAGGTAATATTGATTGATCGACCTGGGTTCTGGGTAAATCCAGATTCCACCGCGGATCGTGCCCCTCTCAAATTTTTCCCCTATATTGACGAAGAAAGCCGATCGAAAATATTTATCAATCGAACTGTTGATTTAACCAACCTTCACCAGTTTACTGAAGCAATATATTCCATTCAGTTTTTATTATTTAATCGGGAATATCAGGAAACGTGGACAATATATAATAATGGGTTTGGGCTCCCCCATATAGACGAGTCATTAGGTGAAGCAATAGAAGGCTCCATTTCTGATCGGTTAGAACGAAAACTCTGTGATAACTTTTTCCCAGATGAAAGTATGCCGATCTTAGAAGAGATGGTGTCTTTGGCAAAAGAAAACGCCTCCTCTATCATCTTTTATACCAGTCCAGCCCAGCCAGATTACGTCAAGGCATTAAATGAACGAGTTTATCAAAATGCAACTGAAGGTGAAAAATCACCTTGTGGGCAAATACTATCAGATTTTTACAGGGAATTAGTTGAAAAAAATTCGCAAGTGCATGCCGTTTTTTTTTTCCATCCTAATGATTTTGGTGGCTATTCTGATGAACGTGGTTTTTATGATGGCAGTCATATGACAGAGATAAATAATAATTTGCTAATTAATGCACTGTCCCCAGAAATTATTCAGGCTTATCAAGAGTCGATCCAACTTAGAGAGAGCCAAAACCTACCATGAACCTTCTCAGTAAAGTCTTCCTTCTCGGTTTCCTGCCCCTAAGCACGTTTATTTATTGGAAACTTTTAAAAACGCCGAGAACCAAATTATGGGGATTATTAATTTTTAGTTTTATATTCTATTCTTTCGCAGGATGGCAGTACTCACTTCTTTTGATCGCACTTTCCTTGCTCACCTTTGGGGCAGCAAAGCAGGGATGGTATTGGTTAGGGATCTTGGCTAATTTGATCGCCCTGATATTTTTCAAGTATTGGGATTTTGGGGTGGTGATGTTACGTAGATTTCTCAATGACGTGGATTGGTCACATCTTTTCCCCATCCTGCACCTTGCATTACCCCTGGGTATCTCATTTTACATATTCAAACATATTGCCTATCTATTAGATGTAAAAAACCAGCGTTATCTCCCCACCGACAATTTTCTGGTGTTTTTAACATTCTCTGCCTTCTTCCCCCAAATTAGTGCGGGGCCGATCAGCAATTTCAAGGATACAGGACAACAATTCATTGATCTACCAAATAAATTTGAAAACAAAAATGCCTATAATGCGTTGATTTACATCACCCTGGGCATAGCGAAAAAACTGATTATTGCCCAAGGAATTTCGAGTATTCTTGCCACCGATTTTTACCTGCCAGGCCAGGGCAGCATCCTTGCATTTTGGACTAGCAGTCTATTACAAGGTCTATATCTCTATATGGATTTTTCGGGGTATACCGATATTGCTTTAGGAATCGGGTATTTATTTGGCATTAAACTGCCGGGAAATTTTGACAATCCATTTCTGGCAAAAAACCCTAGCGATTTTTGGAACCGCTGGCATATTTCATTATCCTTATGGTTCCGTGTGTATATTTTTGCACCGATCAGTCGCTATTTCTTAAAAACATGGAAAGGGAGATTTCGTGAATTAGCACAATATGCCGCAAATTGGATAACGATGACATTGGTGGGATTATGGCACGGAGCAAATTCTCAATATCTCATCTGGGGGTTTTTCCATGGTTCGTTTTTGAATTTTCATGCATGGGCGGTGAGAAAAAATTTCAAGTGGGTGGGCACCTGGATAGACAAAACAATCACCCTGATTGGAATAATTTTCAGTTGGCATCTATTTTTTACGGGATGGAAAGAATTGAGAATTACCATTCCGGAGGCCTTCGGAATTAATGGGTTTGGATCTTTTAGGAACCTTTTATCCGAAATTCCACCGCACCTCTTCCCTGTCCTGATAATTTCAATATTAATTAGTTTCTCGGGCTTTGCTGAGGCAATACAATATATAAAAATAAGGTCAAAATTATTTGGCGTTATTATTGGTGCCATTTTAGTTCTCATGATCGCTATGCTGGGAGAGCCATTAAACTTTAATTACGTTCAATTTTAATATTGCAAACATCTGTTCTGGTATAATCAGATTCACTGATTATTTCAAGTATGAGCCCGTTGGAAGGACGATAAAATGGCCTTAGATTTTCAAAAAGTTCGCCAACAGATCAAAGAACTTGGGGAAAACGCACCCCAACGAGAAATAGAATTACGAAAATTACATGATACTGCTGAATTACTGTTATCAAAAAATTCTCCGAACAAAGAATATCTTCAAGATAAGATTAAACGCGCAGTCCAAGCAAAAGAAAATTTTCGATGTGCGATTCCAACTGATGAAGAACTTACCCAGACTTTTCCTTTACCCTTAGAACCCAAAGAAGCGACAATCTTTGCAGTTGATGGTTCACAGATCAATCCAAGTCGGCTTACCAGGGTTGAATATTGCCTGATTAATATTGGTATTTTCAAAATGGTTTATGGGAAAGAGGAGACGCCTAAACCAATCATCAAAACCAAATTATATTATGGTGATGATATTTATTCCTCCAGGGGGGTTTTTACCAATGATGATGTGGCCTTAATCCGAGACATGCAAGAACGAGAAGTTTTAGCGGAACTTGCGGATCAAACAACTGGCAAAGTGTTCACTATTACAGATGGCCCAATTGAACTTTGGGGTACCGAAAATAAGAAAGGTTTACAGTTTGAAAAGTACCTTACCGCCCTCTCTCGATTGCATAAACGAGGGGCTGTAACCGCCGGGTATGTCGATAAACCACGCTCTGATTTGGTTATTCGATTATTAGAATTGGCTGCTCTTGAAGATGATCGTATCAAAGAGGCAGGTGACCATTGGCTTAGAGGAATTAGTGACACTGGACTCTTCAAACCAAAATTAAAGCCTGGTGAAAGGACTGCCTTATTTGGAATTCAAAATGGTTCGGCATCAAAATACAAAGAAGAAACCAAGATACATTTCTTTTATTTAAACCTGAGTATGACCGAAAAACCTTATCTAGCTCGAGTAGAAGTGCCAGCATGGGTGGCAAATGATAAACAAAAGCTTAATGAATTACATGCAATATTATATAAACAAAGTCAAATAATTCATGGTTCTCCTTACCCTTATATGCTACATAGGGCGCATGAAATTGCCCTTGTTTCTTTTGATGAGACAAGACAATTGAATTTGATGGTTGAAGCAGAACTCCTCAACCAAGGGTTAACTATAGGCACTGAATCTGGGAAACAAACTTCGAAAGATTTCTCAGCAAGAAAAATAAAAAGATAAAGGTGAAAGAAATGAGTGTAATCGAAATTGGCCGGATTCTACAGGCTTCAACAACTGAATTTATTGTCGGTTGCCGAATTGACCAATTAACAGCCCCTGGTTTTGGTGATCTCGTCCGTGCCCCCATTGAAAAAGATTTTGCTGTTTATGGATTAATCTATGATATCAGAATTGAAGAGGATGGATTGGTAAGACAAATGGCAACCATAAACCCCATTGAAGCTGCCATTATTGCGGATAACCAAGTCAACCGAATTGTGCCAATCGAGATGAGGGTAATTGTGGTTGGGTATAAATACAAAGGTCAAATTAAACACCAACTACCATCTCGCCCAGCACTGAGTCTCGATTCGATAAATTTATGTAGCAACGAAGAATTAATTGAATTTACCACCGTTGGAGAATTTGATTATTTCCGGCATTTGCTTCGCAACAATGTTTTGCAAGGTAAAGATGCCCCAGTTGGAGAACTCATATCAACCCACCTCAAAAAGGCACAAGATGCTCACGACGAAATTGGTTGGTATGAAAAAGCGTCAAAAGTCATAATTTCTATGCTTAGGGATGACTATATAAGCTTGATGATAATTTTAGAAGCATTATCAAATGCCTTCCCAAATGAGGAAAACGAACATGAGTGAAAATCAAACTCAAAGTGAAAAACCCCATATCGGATATGTCATTAGTGGAGGGTTAAAGGATGGTTTTCATATCCGATTAGAAGTTGATCCTGATAAAGTTCAAGAGGGTGCCTTCGTTGTCACGGAAAGTATAAATGACGAATGGTTGTTTTATGGGTTAGTGGTTGATCTTCAACTAGGTGCTATCGATCCAAGATATGCTGATGCTTCAATCAAAAATCGCCTTTCCAAACCAATCGCTGAACAACTAAATAGTGAAACACTTTATACTAATTTACAAGTAATGCCCGCTCTGATGTTGGAAAAAGGACCAAAACCAGGAACTCCAGAATATGATAAATGGAGAGCCCCCTTTATTGCAGGGTTGAAAGATGAACCACGCCCTTTACCCGTAAAAACTGTGCCTCCTCATCATTCAAAAGTTAGAATGGCTGAGGCGGGGGATATTGCTGAGATCTTTGGGGACACCAATAAGAAAAGTAATTTCGTGATCGGTTATACCCGCGAACAGGGTCATCCGGTTGCTTTGGATATGGAAAAATTCGTGCAGCGCTCTTCGGGTGTTTTTGGTGCCACAGGTACAGGGAAATCTTTCCTTACCCGCTTGGTATTGGCCGGATTGATCCAATATAACAAAGCCTCGGTGATGATCTTTGATATGCATAATGAATATGGCTTTGATGATACTGCTAGTGATACGGGGTTGAAAGTTATTGGCTTGAAATCTAAATTCCCCTCCCGGGTACGAGTGGTTGGATTGGGGGGCGGTGCAATGATTCGCAATAATGTGCCTGATTTCAATCTAGAGATCGCCAGCAGTGATATTACGCCCGAAGATATCGAATTGCTCAGCAGAGAATTGAATCTTAAAGAAACTACGGCGACAACCTTAGATGCCCTCGCCACCACCTTTGGTAGGGATAAATGGTATGCCGCCTTCAAAGAAATGAAAATTGGATCGGTGATCGAAACCGAAGATGGCAAGAAAGTGCCCGCCCCAGATAGTGTGGCTTTTTGGGCCAATAAACATGGGGTGAATGTGATGGCTGCGGAGGGCTTGCATAGCAAACTTCGTCGAGTGTTCGGGTTGGACTATATCGTAGAAAAACCAGCTGCCGACAGTTTGCGCGAGATCATCAAAGCGCTCAAAGCAGGGCAACATATTGTACTCTCCTTTGCGAGACATGAATCGGATTTAGATTATCTTTTGGTCAGTAATTTACTGACGCGTCGAATTAAACAGGTTTGGGAAGATATGGCCAATGATTTCCGCAGTTCGGGGGATGGAGAACCGCGGCCTTTGGTGATCGTGGTCGAAGAGGCTCATAAACTGCTTAATCGTGAAATGGCGTCCCAGACCAGTTTCAGCACTATTGCTAGAGAACTGCGAAAATATTATGTGACCTTATTGATCATCGACCAGCGACCCTCACAAATATATGATGAGGTCATGTCACAATTGGGCACACGCGTTTCCGGGTGGCTGGGGGATGATGATGATATTCGAGCGGTACTTTCTGGCCTTTCAGGACGTGAGGCCTTGCGGGGGATGTTAGCAAGATTACAACCCAAGGAAGAGGTGATGCTGATGGGCTGGGGTGTCCCAATGCCTCTGCCAGTGCGCTCCCGCCGTTATGATGACAAATTTTGGGAAGAGCTTTTAGGGAAAAAAAGTGACAAGAAAAGCGCATTAGATAATATTAAAGAATTGGGTTTTTAGTTAATCCCAATTGGAGGAACAATGGCGAAGAGGGTTGCGATAAGAAAACCGCCGAGGGGTTTCAGTCGGTTTTTTTATCGATTTCCGATACTATTCTATAAATGGGGTTGGGGTGGTTTATTTGGCAAACGGATGCTGTTGCTCAATCATACCGGACGTAAAAGCGGTCTTCCTCGAAAAGCAGTACTGGAAGTTGTCAACCTTGATCCTGAGACCAATACATTCATTATCAATGTGGGATTTGGCCCAAAAACCGATTGGTATCAAAACCTTTTGGCTCAGCCAAATGCCTCCATTATGGTTGGAAAGGAAATGATTGAGGTTCATGCCGCAAGTATAAAAGGGGAGGCAGGTGGAAACTTTTTACTTGGCTATTCGCAACAACATCCGAAAGGAGCCAAGATGATTTCAAAATTGCTGGGCTATGAAGTGGATGGTACAGACGAAGATTGGCGGGCTTTAGGGGAACAATTGATCTTCGTCCAACTCAGTCCAAGATAGTCTATAAAAAATAAAGGAAAGGAGCTTGTCATGAAATTAAGCAAAACCTGGAAAATTATCATTGGCATATTAACAGCCATTTTTACATTATTGCCGATTCTGTTCTTCCTTCTTGGAATGGGCATTATGATATCCACATTCAGCATGTCAGGGAACCCGCGGGCTGAACCCACCGCCGGTTTCATGATCATGTTCTTCCTCATCATGATCGCGCAATTCGCATGGATATTTCTCCGACTAGGATTGATCTCCTTTTATCAGGTGCATGCGATCCTCAATGATAAGGGCTCTAAAATTTATCGGATTCTGCTATCGGTGGGAAACTTTATCTTCCCCTTCATTAGTCTGCCAATCTATTACTTTATCTTTATTTTTCCAGATGAGACGCCCAATTGGGCATTAGAAGAGCCCGTATTGGCTGTCGAGGAAATAGTAGAAGTAAAACCGAAAAAGGCAAAACCAAAAGCCAAGAAAAAGGCCACAAAAAAGAAAACAGGGAAATCCGCTGAATAATCTCACCCACCTTCCCTTTAGACTTCCCGGAAAGATCTATCGCAGCCCGATGCCCTACGGCAGTTTTGACGAAGGCTTCACTACGATGGAAGAATATAAAAAGGCGGGAATAAACACGGTGGTGATGTTGACCTCGGACGAGGAAAACTTTGAACGCAGCGGGTTAAACCTAAAAAAACTCTACGCGGAAAATGGCATCGAGGTCATTTACCTCCCGATTGTTGATTTCGACGTACCTAAAGAAGATTCGGGATTGGAAGACGCCTTGCAATTGGCTGTGGCTCAGGCAGCTGAGGGAAAAAATCTGGCGGTGCATTGTTATGCCGGCAGGGGGCGCACGGGCATGTTCGCTGCCCTGCTTGCCCGCCGGATTCTGGGGCTAGACGGCCAGAAAGCAATCGAATGGGTGCGCCAATACTTCCCTGCAATTGAGACGGATGCGCAAGCGAAACGGGTGGTTGAGGATGAAGGCAGGGATTGCTCGTGTTAATATAAATATCTATTTTTGGAGATTATCTTTTGGTAAAAAATCCTTTAGTATCAGTTTTAATGACTAGTTACAATCAAGAAAATTTCATCGAAGAAGCAATGCTATCAGTAGTTCAGCAAGATTACGAAAACCTGCAAATAGTTGTCAGTGATGACGGTTCTACAGATAAAACCCCTGAGATTCTAAAAAAAATAGCTCAAAATTTTCCTGAAAGATTAGAAGTCTATTTACATAATGAAAATTCTGGGAGTACCAAAAACTACAATTTTTCTTTGTCAAAATGTCGTGGAGAATATATATGCTATTTAGATGGGGACGACGTCATGTTTCAGGGAAAAATATCTAAACAACTAAAATTTATGCTCGCTCACCCAGAATATATTCTCAGCTATCACAATGTTGAAGTGTTTGAATCTGACACTCCAAATAATTGCTATTTGTGGGATCAAAGATTTGGTTCAAGAACTGGAACGGCGAAAGAAATAATTCAATTTGGCAATTTTCTTCCCTCATTATCAATAATGTTTAGAAAAAATCCCAGCATCTTTTTCAATGAAAATATTTCATTAAGCCCTGATTGGTTATATTGGATTGATTTATTAGTTGCCGTCAATGGTGAATTTGGATACATAGACCAGGTGATGGGTCGATATCGTCGACATAAAAACAATTTGACTTTGGCATGGACAAAGAAGATTGAAGATCAAATACTCACTTTAAGTTTTATTTCATCTCAATACCCCCAATATAGGGAGGAATCTAAAAAACGGCTTGCAGAAATATTTTTAATTAAATCCTTAAATTTATTTAGAGAAAGAAAAATAATCCACGCAATGAAAACATTTTTTAGAAGTTTAAAGTTATATTTTCCTAATATCCTTTTAATCTTTAGATTACCCTTGCGTGAATCAGTTTTTTTTCTTAGATCTAAAATGAAAACAGATAATTTGATAAAAAGTTTATTTATCAAATAACCCAAATCGCGAAATTAAGATTTGTAAAGTCTCAAACGTTATTTCTCTCAAATCAAGTTGAAATTATTAAAACAGTTTCGAAAAGGAAATTTCCATATGGAAAAAAAGTATGATGTGATCATTATTGGATCGGGAGCTGGAGGATTAGCCGCCGCGGTCCCGCTAGCTCAAGCTGGGAAATCTGTTGCTGTATTTGAAAAACACGAAGTCCCTGGAGGATGGTGTCATTCTTTTACTTTGGAAAGTTATCGTTTTAGCCCGGGTGTGCATTATATTGGCAACCTGCAGCCCGGCGGCACGCTAAGAAGCATATACGAAGGCTTGGGCGTTTCCAAAGACCTATCCTTTTGTGAGATCAACCCCGAAGGCTATGATCATATTATTGTGGGGGAAAACCGATTCGATATCCCTAAAGGGAAAGAAAATTACATCAATAAATTAAAAGAAACCTTTCCCCATGAAGCGCAGGGCATCGAGGCATATTTCAAGGCAGCAGATGATATGATGTGGAAAGTTCGCGATCTAGGAAGGATACGAAAACTTAAAATTTCTAGAATCTTCAAAAGGGCTGGTCCCCTACTCAGATGGGGATTTAGATCTGCTCAGTCTATGATCAATCATTATTTCTCTGATCCCTTTCTAAAGGCAATTCTCTTAGGGCAATCTGGAGATCACGGCATGCCCCCCTCAAAAGTACCTTCCCTGCTAAATGCGGGCATTGCAAACCATTATTACAACGGCGGCTATTATCCGTTGGGGGGCGCATTCGCCATCCCAAAAGCTTTTGTGCGTGCGCTCAAGAGGGCAAATGGGGAAATCTTCTTAGACACCGGTGTAGAAAAAATACTTATTAAAGATGGCAAAGCAATTGGTGTGAAATTAGAAAATGGGGAAACCGTTTTGGGATCGAATATCATTAGTAATGCTGACCCACATGTCACCTATGGAAAATTGGTTGGGTTGGAAAATATAAGCCGGAAATTAAAAAGAAAACTTTCTCGTGTCAAATATTCAACTTCTGCGCTAAGCTTGTTCTTTGCGGTGGATATGGATCTCAAAGAATTGGGCCTTGATTCTGGAAATTACTGGTTATACCAAAATAGCAACCTAGATAAGATCTATAAACAAGGACAGACCTCCCATATACTTGAATCAAAAGAAGCACCGGCATTATTTTTGACTGTCACGACTTTAAAAGACCCCTCAAAAAAACATAGCGGGCATCATACCTTAGAAGCCTTTGCTTTCGTTTCCTACGAAAAATTTAAAGATTGGGAAGATGAAACACCTGGAGATCGTGCATGGGAATATCAAAAATTAAAAGAAGATCTGACCAATAAAATGTTCTCCGGGTTAAACAAACTAGTTCCTGGTATTAAAGATTACGTCGTTTTTAGCGAATTGGGCACACCCTTATCTAATAAACATTATGTCAATTCTACAGAGGGAAACTTATACGGCATTGAAAAAAGCAAATCACAATATGGACCTTTCGGTTTTCCCCTGTCTACAGAGATTGATGGTTTATATATGTGCGGGGCAAGCACCAAAGGTTTTGGGGTCTCTGGGGCTACGAATACTGGGTTGGACGTCGCTGCAAAAATATTAGGGAAAAAGAGGTATGAATTACTCACTCAAGAAGGACCTGAACTAAAAATATATCCTTCTGAAAATACGGATCAATGGCCGGCGCATTTGCAGAAAAATTTCAAATAAAAAATCGCCTGCTATAAATATTCTGAATTCCTAATAATTAAAGATCCTGAAATCTATTAGAATGCAATTTATTATGAAATAATTTAGATAAATCAAATAGGAGTCTCTCCATGTCTAAAAATAAAACCCGCCCCACAGATATAAATGTGATTAAATTCCTGGAATACAAAAAACATCCCCTACCAATCGTTTGGTTTTGGAAAGCCCACCGCTGGATTTATCGCAAAAGTGGTGGGAAGATTGGCGAGGGCCAGGGGAAATTAAAGAATTTGATGTTTACGACCGCGGGTCGAAAATCTGGAAAGCCGCGGGATATTGTGATCACTTATTTTGAGATAGAGGGCAAACTCCTGATTATTGGGTCAAATTTAGGGTCTCCCAGACACCCGTTATGGTATCTCAATCTCAAAGCCAACCCAGAGGTTACCGTGCAAATCGGCACGGAAGTGAAATCTATGATTGCCCGGGAGGCGGTGGGAGAAGAAAGAGAACATCTTTGGAATGAGGTGGTCTCAATTGAAAAAGCTTATGCGAGCTATGGGAAAATAATCGAAAGGCAGATTCCGGTAATTATTTTTGAGGATATTGGGTAACAAAAAAATTTATCTACGAGAAAAAAATCTAATAAGGATCAATTTATTTTTTCGATAATACTATTGATCATTTAATCCTTTTCCTTTTAGAATTTTCGGGATAGCTTTCTCAACCCTAGCCGCCCGAGTCTTGGACTGTTTAGCCCCAGAAAAATGAAGATTGTAATATCTTTGCCGTCCAGGGGTTAATGCTTCAAAAGCAGTTTTCAGAGCGGGAAGATCATCTAGTTGCTTTTGGAATTCCTCAGGATAAATTAATTCGTTTTTCTGTTTGAAATCTACTTTCAAGTCAGCTTTTTCAATTTCAATGGCTTCATTAATATATGCTTTCAGGATAGATTCCATTTTATTGATTTCTTGCAGATTGGTGAACCGGATTTGGCGCGCCGACTGTACATTCTCGGTTTGTTGCACCAGAATATTATAATGATCTTTTAATAAAGCGCCTTTGAAGAAAAGCAGCGCGCAGTATTCTTTAAAGCCCTGGATAATTACGATATTGCTTTTTTCAAATATGTAACAAGGCTTTCCCCACTTTAATTCTTCGGTAAGAGGGCAGTCTAGTAGAATCCCTCTTAATTTTACCGATTCTTCCGGCCAATTTTTGGGATTACTAAAATAAGTATCAAGGTTTGGGTTCTTTTTATTCATTGAAATTACCGATCATTTAATCCTTTTCCATTTAGAATTTGCGGCATGCTTTTTTCTACTCTGGCCGTGCGTGTTTTGGATTGTTTAGCTCCAGAAAAATGGAGGATGTAATGTCTTTGCCTTCCTGAAGTCAATGCGTCGAAGGCGGTTTTGAGTGCAGGGTTATCATCTAGTTTCTGTTGAAATTCCTCGGGGTATATGAGATCTGAAGGCTCAATCACAGGGACTTTCAAACCGGCTTTTTCCACTTCAACGGCTTCTATAATATAAGCTTTCAGGATGGGTTCTATTTCAAGAATATCTTGCCGATTGGTGAATTTGACCCATCTCCCAGATTTGGTGTTCTCTCCTGGTTGAATTAAAATATTTTTGGCATCCTTTAATAATGCCCCTTTAAAAAAGGATATGGCACAGGATTCTTTCAATCTATTAATCCCCACAATATTCTTGTTCGCATCCGTGTATATAGGCACGCGCCATTTCAATTCTTCGGTAAGCCCACAGTCAAGAATAATCATTCTCAATTTTTTTAATTCTGCCTGCCATTTATTGAGATTAGCAAAATATTCATCGACTTTGGGATTAAATTTGTTCATAATGTGGGCCTGTAAAAATTACCGTAAAAAGTTTTTACATTTTTAATATCATGAAATAATATCTAGATATTATATATCCGAATTCGGAATTCCTTTCAATGGCAATTTCCAAAAACGTTTATATTTCATGCTGCCTAATTGTGGCAATTTTGGATCGCGAGAATAAATTCAAGATAATTTTTTCACTTTTCATGGACCCTGTGGGTGCGAATATGCCGGTTTGAGAATTAAAATTATTAATAGAAAAATGTTATCATATCAAGATTGTGGGGGTAAAACATTAATCTGAAACGCAGTTATTAGTAAATATTTCTCCATCTTCAATTTCCTGTTGAAGATGGTTTGTGTAATAACTAATATCTTCGAGGATATCAAAATTCGTTTCTAAATATGTATTAAACAATAGACGAAACGTGTTTACTGGAGTGATCGTCTCATATAATGAGACATCACTTTGTGCTGGCAGATAATAAGTGTTTAGGATGGGCATACGGGACTCTTTGGGGGAAAGAGGCCAACCATGATCACTTTGGATAATGATAATAGGCGGTTCATCTGAAGTAGATAAAATTGAATCAATAATAGACAGTAATTCGGAATTTAAGTATTTTACAGAGTTAATATAACCTTTTTCCATATCTTTCTCTTCTGGGATCAGCTCCCCATCTGGAGAAAAAATGAATGGATCGTGTGGAACCATAATATGGGCATATACAAACTTTGGTGATTGGTATAGATTTGCAATTAATTTTAAGTTTTTTATCAATGAGGTAGTTTTTTCATAACGAATGTTCAAAGGAGCAGCCGTTATTTTTTCGTAAATTGAGTCTGATATCGCACCTAAACCATCAGTGAGAATCAATGTTGCAGAGGTTTTTATTAGCATGAATTCAAAATCCGAAAATGTATATTGTAATTTGTCGTTTGAAGAAAAATCTTTGAGATATACATCGGAATCAATTACCATTGTTCTGCTAAAGTCATTGTCTAATACAATTGTTGTATAGCCATGTTCATTTAAAATATCCCAAATATAGGCATCATTAAAAGCATCATGGTACGCTTCATCCTTAGTTTCCAAATAATCCAAATTCAAGGTCGATGTTACAGATAAAAATGTCCAAGAGTAGTTTGTGAGGCTGCAATCAGCTATATAGAACCCTTCATTTTCTAGTTTCTTTAGGAACGCTGAGTTGTCAAAATTAAATTGATCCATCAAGACATCTCCCCTTGAATACCCATCGGCAACAATGTAATAAATATCAGGAGAATTGTCTTTATACGACTCCCGCGGTGGATGATCGTTTGACGGAATTAATTGTATAAACCCCGAGATTATTTGAAAAGAAGAAAATACTACTAATAATAATCCTACAAATGATATGAAATCCACAAGCCAGGGTGCAACCTTGCTGGATTTTTTTACTTGAAGATACGCGAGAATAAAAAGACCAATCCAAATAGGGATCAAGAATCTATGCCGCAGATTTTCACTTAATTCATAGATATGTCCATAAGTGAAAAACAAAATACTAATGATGGCCGTTAAAGTTAAGGCTTTTTCAGCATTTTTATTAAAGGTTTTGTATAAAATTAGGTAAAGGGAAATTATGATCGCAATAGATAAAAATATTGGTCTGAAAATATCGTAAAAACGAATAAAATCTTTATTGTAATTATAGAGAAAAATTATTGGATAGATTCCAAATCCGATTGAAAGGATGAGATTTTTTATTTTCATGGTCCTGTTTATTATTCAAAATCCTTATTACTCTTTGTATATTCTTATCTCAGATATGATCTATTTCTAATCAAACCCGACCTTAATATTCCTTGAAAAAGAATCAATGTGGGAAGAAAGGTGTAATAAACCCGTTGTAATTCGCAATAAATGATCTCGTCATTTTTTTATAATTATAATTCTTTTCAAAAGGAATTGGAGAAAAGAGAAAAATGATCACCATATAATGAACTCTTTGAAAGAGTATACAAAGGGTAAATTAACGCATTTAGAAAAAATCAGTAAAATATCAATCATAAGAGGTCGTCACCATACATATAAATTTAAATTGGATAAGCATACACAATAAGGGTAAATCCCATAGCCGGTTGATCAAACTTTTGAGATATTTTTTATACTTATCTGATACTCTTCTTTCTCCAATTCAGTGTCAGATGGGCTTTACCCAGTTAAGTGGAGAGCATAAATGTCTGAATTTTGCTTAGCAAACTGTGCAGGACTGAGGTAGCCCAGCGAGGAATGCAAGCGCTTACGAT